>OBZH01001874.1_pt1 | contig 10164 bp, 8 predicted proteins | sample 1476881 | NCBI WGS metagenome assembly OBZH01 (sample SAMEA2580230, study PRJEB22360) | human gut metagenome | biome: human gut; feature: human-associated habitat; material: faeces | place: Denmark | collected 2008/2010 | reverse complement strand
ACCCGCGATGTATCCGCCCGCGGGTTCCGCGGGGCGGCGCCCAGACTCTGGGAAAGCGAGAGATTGCCCGAGCCGTCGGTCGCGACGATGTCTTCGGGCAGCACGATTTTGCTGGTCGACTCGGGCGCAGCCATGCCAAGGGCGGTCGCCTCGGACTTGATGCGGGAGGGATTGGAAAGGCTGCTCTGCGCCACCTCGAGGGAGCTGCCCTCGGAGCGCGCGGTGTCGATAAGGCTGTCGTAGCTCTTCGACTCGATTTCGACATTGACGGCGGCGGCAGTAAGCGCGATGCGGGCGAAGGCCACGAGCGCAAGCACCACAAGAGCTGCCGCCACCACTCGGGCGAGCGCGACAACCGCCGGGGAAAGCGTCTCGACATGGGGCTTGCCACCAGGAACGACAGAGATGCGGGGGCGTTCAGGGTAACGCTCGGGCGCTCGCTCTGCGGCGCGCGTATATGCAGGAACAGCGCTCATGCCCCACCCCTTTCTTTCGTTTAATCGGCATTTCAGGCAACGACGCCCCCGAAGGGGCGACGTGGGTTCGCTATTCGGTTAGAGCTTCTGCGCGACGCGTAGCTTCGCGCTGCGGGCCCGAGGGTTGCTCTCTATCTCCTCAGGCGTCGGAAGTATGGGCTTCCGCGTGACAACCTTGAGTATCGGCTCTTTCCCGCACACGCAGACCGGCAGGTCCGGCGGGCAAGTGCACCGGTTCGCCATCGAGGCGAACGTGTCCTTCACAATCCTGTCTTCCAGCGAGTGATAGCTGATGACGGCTATCCTGCCTTTCGGATTCAGCCAGCGGATGGCGGCGTCCAAACCTCGACGCAGCACATCCAGCTCCGAGTTGACTTCGATCCGAAGAGCCTGGAAGGTTCGCTTCGCGGGATGCCCGCCTGCGCGCCTTGCCGAGGCGGGGATGGCGGCCTTGATGACCTCCACCAGCTGGCCGCTGGTCTCGAACGGCTCCTTCTCGCGCTCGCGCACGATGAAGTCGGCGATTCTCGATGCCCACTTCTCGTCCGAATAGGCGCGGATTATCCGAGTGAGATCTGCTGCGTTGTAGGTGTTGACGATCTCTGCTGCGGTTTGAGTTTGTGTACTCGGATCCATCCGCATGTCAAGGGGGGCTTCTTCTTTAAAGGAGAAGCCGCGTGACGGCGTATCGATCTGCACGGAGGAAACACCGAGATCGAACAGGATAGCATCGATTCCGGGCACCTCGGCAGAGGTGAGAAGTCCATCGAGTTCCCCGAAGTTGCCGTGAAGCAATTCGAGCGCGGGGCGGGTTTGCTCCGGCAGCGACTCAAGCTTCTTGCGAGCGGCGGCGAGCGCCACTTCGTCTTGGTCGATACCAATGAGCGTCCCCTCGTGCCCAAGCCGCTTCGCGACTTCGAAGGAATGCCCTGCCCCGCCGAGCGTGGCGTCCACGAACGTGTGCTGTGTTTGTAGTGTAAGTTGTTCGAGGCACTCGGCGAGCAGGACCGGTGTGTGCCGATATTCGCTTGTCATTTCGCTCACGTCTTACTCCGCAAGGTCGAGCAACATCGAGATGTCGGTGTCGTCGATCACTTCGTCGTAACGCTTCGCGTCCCAGATCTCGAATCGACCGGTGTTGCCGATGACGACGACGTCCTTGTCGATTCCGCATTTCTCGCGGGCATCGGCGGGAAGCATGATGCGGCCGGTCTTGTCGACCTCCACGTCCTTCGCAAGCGACTTGAGCTTCAGCATGATGTGCCGGCACTCGCGCTTGGTGGGGTGCTTCTTCTCGACGAACGAATCGAACAGCTTGGTGATCCATGCCTCGAAATCGGGCGTTTCGAACACGTAAAGGCATTCGTTATCCAGATCCCTGGCGACGACGAGCTGGGTTGAAAGCACTTTGCGGAATTTCGCGGGGAGAGACACGCGGCCCTTGCCGTCGACCTTGAAGCGGTATTCGCCGTTGAGAACCACGTCGCGACGCGGCGCGACCTCTTCGGCTACCTCCTCGATCTGTTTGGCATCGTCCGTCATCTGTTCCCTTCGAAACCCTGCAGTGGCTTCCAATGCATTGCATTCTATCCCACAATCTCCCACTTTTCAATCATTTCATGGGATTCGATGCTCATTTTGAACGCTCTGAGCTGCACCGTCTTCATTGGACGCGTCGTGCAGCGCAAGATATTGGGCGGAAAAAGAAAAGAGCCCAAGATATGGGCTGTGCATCGCGGTGGGGCGATGTGGGGGGTTTGTGTGGGTGTGGGAGAAAGTGGGGCGAGCGGCAGAGCAGCGAAGCGCGATGGGGCATCCACCTATGCGCGCGGGTGCGCTGCGAGATATTCCTCGCGGATATGCGAGCGGTCGACATGCGTGTAGATCTGAGTCGTCGAGATATCGGAGTGGCCGAGCATCTCCTGGATAGCTCGCAGATCGGCCCCTCCCTCGAGGAGATGAGTCGCGAAAGAATGGCGCAGCGTATGAGGATGCAAGTTCGTGACGCCAATGGAAAGCCCGGCGCGCGCGACGATCTTGTGCAGGCTCTGCCGCGTGATCCTCCCGCCGCGCACGTTCAGAAACACCGCACCGCTCGATTTCCCGCGCCCTCCGTCGAGAATCCGGCGCGCGTCGTCGAGATACATCGACAGCGTGCGCAGCGCGGCACCGGAGATGGGGGCAACACGCTCCTTGTCGCCCTTCCCCCGAATGCGAAGATACCCCTCGTCAAGCGCAAGGTCGGCGAGGTTCAAACCGCATGCCTCGCTCGCGCGCAGGCCGCACCCGTAGAGCACCTCGAGCAGGGCGTGGTCGCGCAAGGAGGCGGGCGTGGAATCATCAGTGCGCTCCATAAGCGCGCTCACCTGGGCGATCGAGAGGACATCAGGCAAGCGGTCGGGAGTTTTGGGCACGGCGATCAGGTCAGCGGGGCTCGTGGCGATAACCTCTTCCCTCACAAGATAGCGGTAGAGCCCCTTGATCGCCGAAAGCCGACGCTTCACCGACGTGGGAGCGAACCCACGCTCGGAAAGGTCGGCTTCGTAGGCAGCGAGCGCCGCACGATCGGCATCGACAACGGACCCCAGCCGATTGCGCTCCAGAAACGACGCGTAATCAGCGAGGTCGCGTCCGTATGCCTCAATCGTCCGCGGCGAGCGCCCGCGCTCAATGCGCAGACAGGTCAGGTATTCCGAAATCGGATCAACCACGATATTTGCCGATCGCGGCGGCGTGCACAAAAGCGCTGAACAGCGGATGGGGACGCGTCGGGCGGCTCTTGAACTCGGGATGGCCCTGGCTCGCAACGAACCACGGGTGATCGGGAAGCTCGATCATCTCAGTCAGGCGGCCGTCGGGCGACACGCCGGAGATGACGAGGCCAGCATCCTGAAGGCGATCGCGGAAGGCGTTGTTCACCTCGTAGCGATGGCGATGGCGTTCGTAGATGATCTCCTCGCCGTACGCCTCGAACGCGCGCGAGCCCGGCGACACCTTGCAGGGGTAGGCGCCCAGGCGCATGGTGCCGCCCTTGTCCTCGACGTCCTCCTGTTCGGGCATAAGGTCGATCACGGGATATTCCGCCTGCTCGTCGAATTCGGCCGACGTGGCTCCCGGCATACCGGCAACATCGCGGGCAAACTCGCATACCGCCGCCTGAAGCCCCAGGCAGATGCCGAGGAACGGAACCTTGTGCACACGGGCATAGCGCGCTGCGGCGATCTTCCCCTCGAAGGCGCGCTGACCGAAGCCGCCCGGCACGAGAATGCCGTCCATCGAGCCGAGCGTCTCCTCGGCGTTGTCGTCGGTGAGCTCCTCGCCATCGATAAGGTGCACTTCCACGTGGCGTCCCTCGTGGACGCCCGCATGCCCGAGCGCCTCGATGACGGAGAGATACGCGTCCGGAAGCGAAACGTACTTGCCCACGACCGCAATGTCGACCTGGCCCTCGCAGTTGTCCGCCGCCTCGAGGAACGACTTCAGCGGCGTCAGGTCGATCGGGCGCACCTCAAGCCCGAGCTTGTCGAGGACCTTCACGTCGAAACCCTGCTCATCGAGAGCAAGCGGCACCTCGTAGATGGACGGCGAGTCGACGCAGGCGAGCACGTCCTCGGTCGCCACGTCGCAGAACAGCGCAATCTTCTCGCGCACCTTGTCGGTAATCTCGTGGTCGGAGCGGCACACGATGAAGTCGGGCTGCACGCCGATGGAGCGCAGCTCCTTCACGGAATGCTGCGTCGGCTTGGTCTTCACCTCATGTGCTGCGGCGATGTAGGGAACGAGCGTCACGTGCACGAAGAGCACATCGCCCGGGTCCTTCTCTTTCTTAAACTGGCGGGCAGCTTCGATGAACGGCTGGGACTCGATGTCGCCGATCGTGCCGCCAATCTCGGAGATGACGATGTCGGCGTTCGATTGGGAAGCAATGCGGCGCAGACGTTCCTTGATAGCCTCGGTCACATGCGGGATGACCTGCACGGTTCCGCCGAGGAAGTCGCCGCGGCGCTCGCGCGCGATAAGCGTCTGGTAGATGGAACCCTGCGTGAAGTTGGACTCGCGCGAAAGGGACTCGTCGATGAAGCGCTCGTAATGGCCCAAGTCGAGGTCGCCTTCGTGGCCGTCATCGGTAACGAAGACCTCGCCATGCTGGAACGGGCTCATGGTGCCCGGATCGACGTTCAAGTACGGGTCCATCTTCTGCATGGTCACCTTGTAGCCGCGCGCCTTGAGCAGATGCCCCAAAGACGCCGCCGTGATGCCCTTGCCCAATGATGAGACAACGCCGCCCGTCACGAAAATATGCTTGGCCATGATTCTCCTTCTGCTGCGCAACCGAAATGCTATCCAACCTCATGAGTTACGGCCTCAGGCTGCGCGAGCCGATACGCTCGGACGCGGCCAGGCGAACTCCAAACGTTCGTTCATTTTACTCGAACGGAAAAATCGCGCGGGGAGCGCGCCTGGCATTTAACACATCAGTAACGAAGAAGAGCGGCGCACTACCCCAGTGCCAGAACGTCGCGCGCAAGGACGGTGACCATCTTCGCCGTCGCCGCACGATTGGCCACGAATTGCGGAAGCGCATTGTTCGAGCCGTTCGCGGGCGAGCCCGTCAAAACGCCCGCCTGGGCGCACCAGGCAACCGCATCGCGCGCCCAAGGCGAGATCGCGTCCGCGTCATCGAAGATGTCCAGGTTCGACTGGTCGGCTGCGGTGTTCGCACCTGCAATCTTGTTCGCGTAGTTCGCGATCATCTTGGCGAGCTGCTCGCGCGAGACCTCCATGTCGGGCGCGAAATCGTTCGTCCCGTCCCACCCGTTCACGACGCCGACTTCGCGCGCCCAGGTAAGCGCCTGGCCGTAGAAATCCTCGTAGTTCGCATCGTCGAATTGAGGCTTTTCAGAAGCGACCTGGGGCTTGCCCGCCACGCGCCAAAGAATGGTTACCGCCTCGGAGCGCCGCAAGCCGTTCGCAGGCCCGAACAGGGTCGTGCCCGCATAGCCGGTGATGTAGCCGTGGTCGAAGACGTAATCGACGACGCCCGAGTCGACGAACCAGTCGCCGTAGAAGCAGTCGCTGAAATGCTCGGAGGGAACACGCCCGTCGCCGACGTCGGCCGACGCATAGGAAATGCGCACGTTGCCCATCCAGTCGCCGTAGCGCAGCGTGAGCCCGCGCGAGGAGAGAGACTCAGGCTCGAGACCAGAAGTCCTATCGGGGTCTAAGATGATGAAGTTGTCGGTGGAGAGATTGTCCGGGTTGTCCACGCCCTCGTAGCCGATGACAGTGACCCAGTGCTGCGAGCCGCTTCCCGTGGTCACGTAGAGGACGACCGGGTGACCATCGTTGATGGCGTTATAAAGCGTGCGGAGCACCTCGGACTCGCTCCCGATGACGCGGCAGTCGAACTCGTCGGTCATGTTCTTGCCGTAAAACCCGCTCTCGCCATAGGCGCCGCCGTTGTAGTCGAATTCCGCCCACGTGTGCACCGTGCCCGTCGTGATGGTCTTCGCGTACGCTGCGGCGTAGCCCAAACACGACCCGCCCGTGTGCTGAAGCCCCACCTGATTGATGAGGGCCTGGTCGAACTTGAGCATGCGCCCGTTCGACTGCAACGTGATGCGAGCCTCGCCCGCATCCAGCGAGGAGCCATCGCTTGCCGCCAGAGCGACAGGCGGAAGGGAGAGCGCGGAAGCGAGGGCTATCGTGCAGGTGACGACGACGGGGCCCTTGGGAAAGCGAGACGGTCGAGAAGCCATGAAACCTCTTATCCGGACGAAAGGCCGCGCCCCTCGTCCTGCAGCGGGAATTCGCAAACCCGCCGATCGCGAGAACATACAACAGCGTCGATTGTAGCATGAGAGCCCCACGCCACCGCCCGCGCCTGCGTGCCCCCTCCATAACGCCAGGTGAGAGCTCCTGCCCTACACCAACCAAAAGGAAAGCATCAATGTGCGCCTCGTTCCCAATTGGAGCGCTCCCCCTCCATAACGCCAGTCGAAAACCTCTTCGCCCCGCAAGGACCGCAAGAAAGGCCTCGCTCGTGCGTCCCATTCCCGACCATCGACACCCCACGACGGAGGCGAGTTCCTTCGCATCTTTGAATCTTCGATTTAGAGCGCAAGCCCGCGCGCCGAGCGTCGCGGCCATCCTATATAATGGTTCGGTTCATGGGTATGCAAGGGTTGCGGAAAGCGAAAGGTCTCAATCATATGCGCCAAGGATTCGACAACGACAAGTACATCGCACTTCAAGCGGAGCACATCAGAAGCCGCATCAACCAGTTCGGGGGCAAGCTTTACCTCGAGTTCGGAGGCAAGCTCTTCGACGACTACCACGCAAGCCGCGTGCTCCCCGGGTTCGAACCCGACAGCAAGTTCCGCATGCTGAAGACTATGGTCGACGAGGTCGAGATTATCATCGCGATCAACGCGAACCACATCGAGAAGTCAAAGACGCGCGGAGATCTGGGCATCACCTACGACGAGGAGGTCCTGCGCCTACTCGACGTGTTCCGCTCGCGCGGGTTCGCCACCTCAGGCGTCGTAATCACCCACTTCGAGAACCAGCCTTCCGCCGTGGCGTTCCGCTCGCGCCTCGACGGCCTGGGGATCAAGAGCTATCTGCATTACCCCATTGCCGGGTACCCCTACGACACCGCGCGCATCGTCTCCGACGAGGGCTACGGCAAAAACGAGTTCGTGGAAACGACGCACCCGCTCGTCGTGGTGACCGCGCCCGGCCCTGGATCGGGCAAGATGGCCACCTGCCTCTCGCAGCTCTACCACGAGCACAAGCACGGCAACCTGGCGGGATACGCGAAATACGAGACGTTCCCCATCTGGAATCTGCCGCTGAAACATCCCGTCAACATCGCCTACGAGGCCGCGACAGTCGATCTGGACGACGCGAACTGCATCGACCCCTTCCACCTGGAGGCCTACGGGAAGACCACGGTGAATTACAACCGCGACGTGGAGATCTTCCCCGTACTTAAGACCATGATGGAACGGATCGCGGGAGAGAGCCCCTACCAGTCGCCCACCGATATGGGCGTGAACATGGCGGGGCTCGCAATCGTGGATGACGACGCCGTGCGCGAGGCCGCGAAGATGGAAATCGTGCGCCGCTACTTCCAAGCCGCCGTCGACGCGCGCCGCACCGGCATTCACGAGGAGCGCGTCGAGCGCCTCGAGCTTTTGATGAACCAGGCGGGCATCGACTCGAGCTTCTCGCCCGCGCGCTCGGCCGCTCTTCTTAAAGAGGAGACGACAGGCGGCCCGGCGGGCGCTATGGTGCTCGCCGACGGGCGCGTGGTCACCGGCAAGACCTCCCCGCTTTTGGGCGCCGCATCCTCCCTTCTGATGAACGCGCTCAAGGCGGTCTCGGGCGTCGACGACGACATCTACGTCATCAGCGACGACGTGATCAAGCCCATCTGCACGCTCAAAACCTCGACGCTGCACTCGAAGAACCCGCGCCTGCACTCAGACGAGACGCTTCTCGCGCTCTCGGTGAGCTCCGCGACCGACCCGCTCGCCCAGCAGCTCCTCGATCACGTCGACGACCTGCGCGGATGCGACGCTTTCTTCAGCGTAATCCTCTCCGCCACCGACGAGAGGCTCTATCGCACCTTGGGCATCAACGTATGCTGCGAGCCGAAATACGAGCAGCGCCGCTACTATCACAAGTAAGACGCCCGAAAGCCCCAACGACCGGCGCAAGGCTTCCTCGGAATGCGCCGGCGTCCCACGAATAACGAGAATCGCCTGCAAAATCACGTGTTTTGCGGGCGATTTCTCTTTTTCCCTTTCCCCTGCCAGCCGCACGGCCTATACTGTCCAGCTGCACAAGGAGTGCAGGTGACCCGGCACACGGCCAGGCATCCAGCCTCGAAGCATACAAATGAAAGGGACAGCTATGCCTGTTTCCAAGCAGACCGTCGCCACGTTCCAGCGCGCGAAAGCCGAGGGCAGAAAGTTGGCAATGCTGACCGCCTACGACTATTCGACCGCGAAGCTTCAAGACGAAGCGGGCGTTGACGGCATTCTCATCGGCGATTCCTTAGGGAACGTCATCTTAGGGTACGAAGATACTCTCTCAGTTACCATGGAAGATATGATTCACCACAGCCGCGCGGTCGCGCGCGGGGCCTCGCATGCACTCATCGTATGCGACATGCCCTTCCTCTCCTACGAGGTGAGCGTTGAAGACGCGGTGCGCAACGCCGGCCGCCTTTTGAAGGAAGGCCGCGCGAACGCCGTGAAGCTCGAGGGCGGGCGCGAAGTCTGCCCGCAGGTACGCGCCATCGTGGCCGCAGGCATCCCCGTGATGGGGCATCTGGGCCTGACGCCGCAGTCGGTGAACGCCTTCGGCGGCTTCAAGGTGCAGGGCAAGACCGAGGAATCCGCCCGAGCGCTCCTCGACAACGCCTGTGCGCTTGAAGAAGCCGGCGCCTTCGCCATCGTGCTCGAGTGCGTGCCCGCCGCCTTGGCCGAGCTCGTCACCAGCCGCGTCTCGATTCCCACCATCGGCATCGGAGCCGGCGTGGCATGCGACGGGCAGATTCTCGTCTACCAGGACATGCTCGGCATGACGAGCGGCTTCTCCCCCAAGTTCGCGCGGCGCTTCGCCGAGGTGGGCGACGTGATGCGCAAGGGCTTCTCCGACTACATCGAGGCAGTCGGTGCCGGCGCCTTCCCCGCCGACAGCGAGACCTTCCACTCAGGCGACGACATCATCAAGAAACTGTACTAATTGAGCAAGAAAGACAACTCTCCTATGAATATTGCAACAACCGTCGAGCAGGCGAAGCAGACCGTGCGACAATGGAAGGCCGAGGGGCTGACCGTGGGCCTCGTCCCCACGATGGGGTATCTCCACGAGGGTCACGAGAGCCTCATTAAGCGCGCCGTCGCCGAATGCGACCGCGTGATGGTGAGCGTGTTTTTGAATCCCATTCAGTTCGCGCCGAACGAGGATCTGGCCACCTACCCGCGCGACTTCGCCGCCGACACCGCGCTCATCGAGAACGCCGGCGCCGACCTGGTCTTCCATCCCGAGCCATCCGAGCTCTATGCCCCCGATGCGTGCACGTTTGTGAACGTAGAGGAAATCACCTCCGAACTCTGCGGCAAGACGCGCCCCACGCATTTCCGCGGAGTGTGCACCGTGGTCTCCAAGCTCATGAACATCTCGCAGGCCGACCGCGCGTACTTCGGTCAAAAGGACGCGCAGCAACTCGCCGTCGTGCGGAGAATGGTTCGCGACCTGAACATGAACGTCGAAGTCGTCGGGTGCCCCATCGTCCGCGAGGAAGACGGCCTTGCGAAAAGCTCGCGCAACACCTACCTCTCTCCCGCCGAGCGTGAAGCGGCGCTCGTGCTCTCCCGCGCGGTGCGCGAGGGGCATCGTCTTATGGAAGAAGGCGAGCGCGACGCGAAGACGATTCTGGGCGCCATGCGTGCGATCATCGAAGCAGAGCCGCTCGCACGTATCGACTACGTCGAGATGGTGTCGTGGGACGGCATCAAACCCGTCGATGTTGCCGATTCCTCGGTCCTCGTGGCGATGGCGGTCTACATCGGCAAGACGCGCCTGATCGACAACTTCATCTTCGAGATGTAGCGCGCGGAAAGGAGACCAGCTATATGAAGTCAAGGGATAATCCGAAGTTTTTTGAAGCCGA
>OBZH01001865.1_pt1 | contig 10236 bp, 7 predicted proteins | sample 1476881 | NCBI WGS metagenome assembly OBZH01 (sample SAMEA2580230, study PRJEB22360) | human gut metagenome | biome: human gut; feature: human-associated habitat; material: faeces | place: Denmark | collected 2008/2010 | reverse complement strand
TCTATGGAACGTTTCGTTGCCGTGCTGATCGAACATACGGGTGGTAAGTTCCCGCTGTGGCTGACTCCGGACCAGGTGGCGATCTTGCCGATCAGCGAGAAGTTCAACGATTATGCTTATGAGGTAAAACGTCAGCTCGAAGCCGAAGATCTGAGCGTTCTGGTTGATGACCGTAATGAGAAAATCGGTCGTAAGATCCGTGATACAGAATTGAAACGTATCCCTTATATGCTCATTGTTGGAGAGAAAGAAGCAGAAAATAATGAAGTTTCTGTAAGAAAACAGGGCGAAGGTGATAAAGGTTCGATGAAAATTACTACCTTTGCAGCGCTTTTGAAAGGTGAGGTAGAGGATCAGATGAATCACTGGAAGAAAGATAATAATTAATTAACTAATAACGAGGAGAATAAATCTTTTTGAATGAAGAATGACAGTCTGAAAGAACAGTATAGAATCAACGAACGTATTCGTGTTCGTGAAGTTCGTTTAGTAGGTGATAACGTAGAACAGGGAGTTTATCCTACTTCTCAGGCATTAAAGATGGCTGAAGATCAAGGGCTCGATCTGGTTGAAATTTCACCGAATGCTGCGCCCCCCGTTTGTAGAATTACTGATTATCAGAAATTCCTTTATCAACAGAAGAAGCGCCAGAAGGAACAGAAGGCGAAATCTGTGAAAGTGATCGTGAAGGAGATCCGTTTCGGGCCTCAGACCGACGATCATGATTACAACTTCAAGTTGAAACATGCAAAGGGATTTTTGGAAGAAGGAGCAAAAGTAAAAGCATATGTGTTCTTTAAAGGACGTTCCATTCTTTTCAAAGAGCAAGGAGAGGTATTGTTGCTTCGTTTTGCCAATGACTTGGAGGAATACGGAAAGGTAGAACAATTGCCGGTACTGGAAGGTAAACGTATGATTATCATGCTGACACCGAAGAAAGCCGGAGCTGCCGCAGCTTCCAAACCTGCCGTTTCAAAACCGGTAGTGAAGAAGGTGGTCGTGACTCCCAAGCCCAAGACTGAAGAGTCTGAATGATAAGGAAAGAAACCACCCGCTAAAGGGTGTAAAGTTTAATAATTAAAATATATTGGAAAATGCCTAAGATGAAGACTAATTCCGGTGCCAAAAAAAGATTCGCTCTTACCGGAACAGGTAAAATCAAAAGAAAACACGCTTTTAAAAGTCACATTCTGACAAAGAAGACTACAAAGCAGAAGAGAAATCTTACTCACACAGGTTTGGTTGCCAGTGTGGACGTAAGCAACGTTAAGCAGTTGCTTGGTTTGAAGTAATCTTTTTTAATTAAGCGAGTTTTACAAGATTTTTATTAACCGAATGTATTTAGCAAATAAGATCATCCGATAGTGATGACGCTAACATTCAAAACAGATTAGTATTATGCCTAGATCAGTAAATCATGTTGCTTCAAGAGCAAAAAGAAAACGGATTTTAAAACTTACCCGTGGTTACTATGGTGCACGTAAGAACGTGTGGACCGTTGCTAAAAATACCTGGGAAAAAGGTTTGACTTATGCATTCCGTGACCGTCGTAACAAGAAACGTAACTTCCGCGCATTGTGGATTCAGCGTATCAATGCTGCCGCACGTCTGGAAGGAATGTCTTACTCTCGTCTGATGGGAGCTTTGCATGCAGCAGGTATCGAAATCAACCGTAAAGTTCTTGCCGACTTGGCTATGAACCATCCGGAAGCTTTCAAAGCAATCGTTGCTAAAGTGAAGTAATTGACATTATAGAGCAATTGGAAAAAGAGCTCCATTCAGGAGCTCTTTTTTTTATGTCAAAAGTTTGGTGGTTTCATTCCTATTGCATATCTTTGTGATAAGAAAAATGAGTTAGCCGCACATGTTCGATTGGGAAACTCATCAGTTTATTTTAATTCCGAGACACAGCTCTTGTCGTCAATGGCGGGCCGCACCCTTCGGGGTATGCTTAGCACGGCGGATTACAAAGATGGCAAAGCACTCAAATCCTGTCATACGGAGTTTGTTCATATCTACGGTGCGGCTTTCTTTACATAGGAGGATATGTCAGAACAGGCATATCCTCTTTTTTTGTGCCCCGTCAAGCATAGTTTTAGACGGTGTAACGCTATGGGTTAGGGGAGCTAAAGCATCGCTTTTTGTTTGAAATAGGAGCTTGTCCGTTTTTTCTTCGTATATTTACCCTCCAAGAATTAAACACACTAAACTAAATATTTATGTTACTGCCAAAACAGTCTCGCAATTGTGTAACCGGGCTGGCTGCCGCTTGCTCGTTGCTATTGATTGCCTGCTCTCCGGAGGAAGTCCGGCAGGTCAATCTTATTCCCAAACCGGAACAGATGACAATGACCGGAGGAACTTTCACGGTCGATAGTCTCGCGTTATTTGGCGGGCAATCTTCCCGGAATATCAAAACAGTGATCGATGAAGCCTGGTCCGGTAACCCGGAAGGTTATCAGTTGGATGTGACGCCGGGAGGAATCGACCTGCGTGCCGGTTCGCCGGACGGTCTGTTCTATGGGATGCAGACGTTACGCCAACTCTATGCCGGAGGAGAGGTCCCATGTGTTTCGATCCGGGATAATCCTCGTTTTGGGTATCGGGGATTGCATCTGGATGTATCCCGTCATTTCTTCTCCAAAGAGGAAGTGATGAAATTGTTGGATGTGATGTCTTTTTACAAGTTGAACACCTTGCATATGCATCTGACGGATGCCGGAGGATGGCGTATCGAGATAGACAAATATCCGAAACTTACTTCTGAAACGGCCTTCCGCACCGAATCTGATTGGCGGAAGTGGTGGGATGGTCGCGACCGTAAGTATCTGCCGGAAGGGACGCCGGGTGCTTACGGCGGTTACTATACGAAGGAGGACATCCGGGAGATCGTGAAACATGCGGCTTCCAAACATATAAACATAATACCGGAGATCGAATTTCCGGGGCATTCGGAAGAGGTCCTGATGGCCTATCCTGAACTGAGCTGTTCGGGAAAGCCTTACCAGAACGGCGATTTTTGTATCGGTAACGAGCAGTCGTTTACATTCATGGAAGACGTATTGGCGGAGGTGATCGATCTTTTCCCGTCCGAATATATCCATGTCGGTGGCGATGAAGCCGGGAAGTCCGCCTGGAAGAAATGTCCGAAATGCCAGGCTTTGATGACGGAAAAAGGAATGAAGAGCGTGGACGAGCTTCAGAGTTATATGATTCATCGGGCTGAAGAATTTCTGAATTCGAAGGATCGCAGGCTGATCGGTTGGGATGAGATTCTGGAAGGCGGCCTGGCTCCGGAGGCGACCGTTATGTCGTGGCGTGGAGAGGACGGTGGAATTAAAGCCGCCCGTATGGGACATGATGTAGTGATGACGCCCGGCAACTACATGTATTTGGATTTCTATCAGGCCGATCCGAAGACACAGCCCTATGCTATCGGCGGCTATACGCCGATAAAGAAAGTGTATAGCTATGATCCCGTCCCGGCGGATTCGTTGACGGCAGAGGAATGCCGGCATATTTTGGGGGTGCAGGCCAATACCTGGACCGAATATATCCAGACACCCGAACATCTGGAATATATGATGTTCCCGCGTGCCCTTGCTGTGGCCGAGATCGGATGGACGTCGCAGGAATTACGGACATGGGAGGATTTCAAACCTCGCATGAATGCGCATATTTCCAAATTGCAGGGAATGGGGATCCGTACTTTTACCCTTTCGGACGAATTGGAAGTGACCATGCAGGTCGATACGGCAGGCAGAGAGATAGAAGTCATACTGGATGCCGAGAAATATCCGGCGGAAATTCGCTACACGACGGACGGTTCCGTTCCGGTGGCATCTTCCGCCCTTTATGCCGGGCCGATAACCGTGCAAGATTCCGCCCATATCAAAGCCGCTATTTTCCGAGACGGTGTGCTTCAGGGGACACCGACGGAAAAGAAAGTGGATTATCATCGGGCCATCAATAAGCCTATACATTATAATAGTAAGCTCTACGAAGGCTATATGGCCGGAGGAACAAACGCCTTGTTGGACGGCTATCGGGGCGGCCTGACTTATCTGGACGGACGTTGGCAAGGTTATTTGGATGACCTGGACTGTGTGATCGATATGGAAGAGGAAACGGATATCCATAAAGTGTCCATTCGTTTCATGCAACTGACAGGTCCGGGTGTGTTCCAGCCCGGACAAGTGGAGTTGTTGACTTCGGAAGATGGTGAAAACTTTATTTCCCGCGGGATTGTTCCGACAACGGTTCCGGCTGATGATCCGGACCTCCTGTTCCAAGAATATACGTTCGACGGTAACTGGAAAGCCCGTTATGTCCGTTTGAAAGCGCCGAGGGCGAATCCCGGTTTTATTTTTGCGGATGAGATCGTTGTTTGGTAAATTAAAAATTAAGAATTAAGAATTAAAAAATATGAAGGTATTGTTGTTTTCTTTTTTATTGGGTTGCTGTTCTTTGCTGGTTTCTGCGCAACAGCCGGTAGATTATGTGAATCCGTTTATCGGGACAAGCAACTACGGGACGACCAATCCCGGTGCGATTTGCCCCCAGGGAATGATGAGTGTCACCCCCTTCAATGTGATGGGGTCGAAAAGTAATAAGTTTGACAAGGACAGCCAATGGTGGTCCACGCCTTATTCGGCGGATAATAATTTCTTCACTGGTTATGCGCACGTCAATCTGAGCGGTGTCGGTTGTCCGGAGATGGGAAGCCTGTTGTTGATGCCTACCTCCGGGGAGCTGAATGTGGATTATCACGCATACGGCAGCGAATACAAGAACGAGGTGGCCCATCCCGGCTATTACAGTAATATCCTGACGAAATATAACATCAAGACGGAAGCTACCGCCTCCATGCGTACCGGCCTGACACGTTTTACTTTCCCGAAAGGGCAGGGGAATATCCTCTTGAATTTGGGTGAGGGGCTGACGAATGAAACCGGTGCGACCGTCCGTATGGTGAGCGATACGGAGATAGAGGGAAGCAAGCTGCTCGGTACGTTCTGCTATAACCCGCAGGCTGTTTTCCCGATCTATTTCGTGATGAAGCTCAGCAAAGCCCCCAAGCAGGCCGGCTATTGGAAGAAACAACGCGAGATGAAGGGTGTGGAAGCCGAATGGGATGCCTATTCCGGCAAATATAAATTGTATACGAAGTATGACCGTGAGATGAGCGGTGACGACATCGGCGTCTGGTTCAAGTATGATACCGAAGAAGACGAAGTGATCGAAGTAAAGATGGGTGTCTCGTTTGTCAGCATCGAAAATGCCCGCCTGAATATGAACACCGAACAGCCGGATTTCAATTTCGACAAAGTGCGTGCGGCAGCCGGCAAGATGTGGAACGACGATCTGTCGCGTGTGATGGTGGAAGGCGGGACGAACGACGATAAGACGATTTTCTATACCGCCATGTACCACCTGCTGATCCATCCGAACATCATCCAGGACGTGAATGGCGAATATCCGATGATGGAAAGCCTGAAAGTCGGCCATACGGACGGAAACCGCTATACGGTCTTTTCGCTCTGGGACACCTACCGCAATGTCAGCACATTGATGACATTGCTCTATCCCGAAAAACAGCTCGACATCATCCGCACCATGATCGACATGTACAAGGAAAGCGGATGGCTCCCGAAGTGGGAACTGTACGGACGCGAGACGTTGACGATGGAAGGCGATCCGTCTATCCCTTATATCGTGGATGCTTATATGCGCGGTTTGCGCGATTACGATATCGAGACTGCCTACGAAGGGATGCGCAAGGGCGCTACTACTCCCGGAGAGTTCAACCTGCTCCGCCCGGACAATAACGACTATATGAGCAAAGGCTACGTCCCCTTGCGCGAACAGTATGATAATTCGGTTTCGCATGCCTTGGAATATTATATCGCCGACTGGAATCTCTCGTTGTTGGCAGATGCGTTGGGAAAGAAGGAAGACGCCAAGCTGTTCCGTGAGCGGGCTATGGGCTATAAGCATTACTATTGCAAGGAGTTCGGTACGCTTCGTCCCATCCTGCCCGACGGCACGTTCTATTCCCCTTTCGATCCGAAACAGGGGGAGAACTTCGAGCCGAGCCCCGGTTTCCATGAAGGAAACGCCTGGAACTACACGTTCTATGTCCCCCATGACATCAAAGGCCTTGCCAAACTGATGGGCGGTCAGAAGAAGTTTGTCGATAAGTTGCAGATGGTCTTCGACAAAGGGTACTACGATATGGCAAACGAGCCGGATATCGCCTATCCGTACCTCTTCAGCTATTTCAAGGGAGAAGCCTGGCGTACGCAGAAGCTGGTCCGCGAACTGTTGGGCAAATATTATCATAATGCTCCGAACGGACTTCCGGGTAACGACGATACGGGTACGATGTCTACCTGGGCGATCTTCTCGATGATGGGATTCTATCCGGCCTGTCCCGGTGACCTGGATTATGTTGTGACTTCTCCGACCTTCAACAAGGTGACGATCCGGCTGGACGAGAAGTTCTATCCGAAAGGCGAATTGGTGATCGAGTCCGCCCGCAAAACCCCGGAAGATATTTATATCAAAGAGGTGACAGCCGGCGGAAAGAAGCTGAAAGGGTATACGATTTCGCAAGACGAACTGGTGAATGCCGGGACATTGCGCTTCACGCTGGAAAACAAGCATTGATTTCCCCTCTCAATTTTATTTGAAATGGCATTTAAACGTTGAAAAACGGTTTCAAATTTTCTTGAAGCCGTTTTTCACTATTGAATCCCCGTTTCAATATTTCTTGAAGTGCCTTTTTAATGGTGAAAAACCGTTTCAAGAAAAATGGAGATGGGTTTCACCATTGAAAAATGGCTTCAAGAAAATTAGAAACGACTTTTCAACGTTTAAATGCCATTTCAAATATTCTTGAGACCTATAAATTATTATCTTTGCACACGTAAAAAAGAAAAACAGTTTAATCCATATTATATAATGTATAGAACAAGAACATGTGGCGACCTGCGCCTTGCCGATGAAGGCTTGGTGATTACGCTGGCCGGCTGGGTACAGAAAACCCGTAAGATGGGTGGCATGACGTTCGTGGATATCCGCGACCGTTACGGTATTACGCAATTGGTGTTTAATCAGGAAGTGGATGCCGCTCTTTGTGAGAAAGCAAATAAGCTGGGACGCGAATATGTTATCCAGGTGACGGGAACCGTTCGCGAACGTTCCAGCAAAAACCCGAATATCCCTACCGGTGAGATCGAAATCATCGTTTCGGAACTGAATGTCCTGAATGCAGCCGTAACTCCTCCTTTCACGATTGAAGACGATACGGACGGGGGTGACGACCTGCGCATGAAATACCGTTATCTGGATTTGCGCCGCAACGCCGTCCGCAAGAACCTGGAACTGCGTCATCGTATGGCTTTCGAGGTCCGTAACTATCTGGACAAGCAGGGATTTCTGGAAGTGGAAACTCCGGTGCTGGTAAACTCTACGCCTGAAGGGGCACGTGACTTTGTCGTGCCTTCCCGTATGAATCCCGGACAGTTCTACGCTTTGCCTCAGTCTCCGCAGACGTTGAAGCAGTTGTTGATGGTTTCCGGTTTCGACCGTTATTTCCAGATCGTGAAATGTTTCCGTGACGAAGACCTGCGTGCGGACCGCCAGCCCGAATTTACACAGATCGACTGCGAAATGAGCTTTGTGGAACAGGAAGACGTGCTGAACATTTTCGAAGGAATGGCCAAGCATCTGTTCAAGGTGATCCGGGGCATCGATATAAAAGAAGCTTTCCCGCGTATCAGTTGGCACGATGCCATGAAATATTACGGAAGCGACAAGCCGGACCTGCGTTTCGATATGAAGTTCGTCGAACTGATGGACATCATGAAGGGACACGGTTTCTCCGTATTCGATAATGCTGCTTATGTCGGCGGTATCTGTGCGGAAGGGGCGGCTTCTTATACGCGCAAGCAGCTGGATGCGCTGACCGAGTTTGTGAAACGTCCGCAGATCGGTGCAAAGGGCATGGTATATGCCCGTGTGGAGGCAGACGGCAATGTGAAGTCGAGCGTGGATAAATTCTATACCCAAGAAGTATTGCAGCAGATGAAAGAGGCTTTCGGTGCAAAACCGGGCGACTTGATTCTGATCCTTTCCGGCGACGATGCGATGAAGACGCGCAAACAACTTTGCGAATTGCGTCTGGAAGTGGCCGGTCAGTTGGGCTTGCGTGACAAGAACAAGTTCGCCTGCCTGTGGGTGATCGACTTCCCGCTGTTTGAGTGGAGCGAAGAAGACCAGCGCTTCTATGCAATGCACCATCCGTTTACTTCTCCCAAACCCGAAGATATTCCTTTGCTGGACAGCGATACGGGAGCCGTCCGTGCGAATGCATACGACATGGTGATCAATGGTGTCGAAGTGGGTGGCGGTTCCATCCGTATCCACGACAGCAAGTTGCAGGATAAGATGTTCCAGTTGCTGGGCTTCACCGAAGAAAAGGCACAGGAGCGTTTCGGCTTCCTGATGAATGCCTTCAAATATGGTGCGCCTCCTCACGGTGGTCTGGCTTACGGTCTGGACCGTTGGGTCTCTTTGTTTGCCGGCCTCGATTCTATCCGTGACTGTATCGCGTTCCCGAAAAACAACTCCGGTCGCGATGTCATGCTGGATGCGCCCGGACAACTGGATGATTCGCAGTTGGAAGAATTATGCCTGAAAGTAGATATTAAGGAGTAATATACCGATAGGTCGATTTGCCGGTATGCTGGTGAATGGTTCACTGGCCTATTGGCAAATTGATTTATTTATAAATTATTGATTATGTTAAGGGTTAAGGATATACTGAAAGAAATCGAACAATACGCTCCGTTGCCATTGCAGGAGAGCTTTGACAATGCAGGGGTGCAGGTAGGCGATGTGAATCAGCCGGCTACCGGTGCGCTTCTTTGCCTCGACGTCACCGAAGAGGTGGTGGACGAGGCGATAGAGATGGGGTGTAATCTGATTGTCTCTCATCATCCTTTGGCCTTTAAAGCCTTCAAATCCCTGACCGGTTCGACCTATATCGAGCGGTGCATGATGAAGGCCTGCAAGTATGACTTGGTGATCTATGCCGCCCATACCAATCTCGATAATGCGGCGGGAGGCGTGAACTTCCGTCTGGCGGAACTGATCGGGCTGGAAAATGTCCGTGTCCTGAGTCCCCAGAAAGGAGCTTTGCTGAAGCTGGTCACTTTCGTGCCGGAGGCCTATGCCGATTTGGTGAGGACGACCTTGTTCAATGCGGGAGCCGGAGCGATAGGCGACTATGATTCCTGTAGCTTCAGCCTGCCGGGGAGCGGGACTTTCCGTGCCGGTGAAGGGACGAACCCGTTCTGTGGCGAAATAGGCGAGTTGCATGTGGAGTCGGAAATCCGTATCGAAACGATATTGCCCGCTTTCCGTAAGTCGACGGTGACGCGTGCGTTGCTTTCCGTCCATCCTTATGAAGAACCGGTATTCGATTTCTATCCTTTGGATAATGCCTGGAACCAGGTCGGTTCGGGGGTAGTCGGAGAGTTGCCCGAAGAAGAGAGTGAATTGGGCTTCCTGCAACGGATCAAGGAACTGTTCCAAGTGGGGTGCGTGAAGCATTCCGCCCTGACCGGCAAGCCGATACGCGAAGTCGCTTTATGCGGGGGGAGCGGCGCTTTCCTGATCAAAGACGCAATCAGTTACGGTGCGGACGTTTTCATTACGGGGGAGGCTAAATATAATGACTTTTACGATGTGGAAGACCGGATTCTGCTGGCGGTTATTGGTCATTATGAAAGTGAAGTCTGTACAAAAGATATCTTTTATAACATAATATCGAAAAAATTCCCTACCTTTGCGGTACATTTTTCGAATGTTAATTCAAACCCGGTAAAATATTTATAGAATGGCTACAGATAAACAATCAGCTGAAAAAGAGATTACAGTTGAAGAAAAGCTTTCTACGCTGTATCAGCTTCAGACGATGATGACTGAAATTGATAAGATCAAGACACTTCGCGGCGAACTTCCCTTGGAAGTACAGGACTTGGAAGATGAGATCGCTGGTCTGGAAACACGTCTTCAGAACTATCAGTCAGAAATTAAAGATTTTGAGAATGCTGTTGTAGAACAGAAACATAAGATTACGGAGTCAACCGGTCTGATTGAAAAATATAAAGCGCAGTTGGATAACGTGCGTAACAACCGTGAGTTCGACAACTTGTCAAAAGAAATAGA
>OBZH01001856.1_pt1 | contig 10321 bp, 9 predicted proteins | sample 1476881 | NCBI WGS metagenome assembly OBZH01 (sample SAMEA2580230, study PRJEB22360) | human gut metagenome | biome: human gut; feature: human-associated habitat; material: faeces | place: Denmark | collected 2008/2010 | reverse complement strand
CGGAGGACTCGATGCCATCAATGGGAACCGCCCTTGAACCACGAGACCGCGTGGTTCAAGGAATCCCCGCCCTTTAGGACGGGGAGGAAGTCAACCGGGCTTGAACTCCGACATGTCCTTGACGATCAACGGGTAACGCCCCTTGATCACCTTGCCGCCCGAGAGGTTGGCGATGAATTCCAAGTCGGGAAGCATTCCGAGCAGTTCAGGCGGGAAGAGGGGGGATTCCGTTTCCGTGAGCTTTTCCCCGATTCGCCCGCCCGTGGGTATGCCTTCGTCGGCATCCGTTGACAAGCCCTGATCTACCGCAACGGACTTCACCTTGGTCTTGGGAAAGCGTTCGGCGACGAACTTCTGCGTTTCCAGATCAATGCAGCGAAGCGAGATCGTGTTGTTGAGGTTGCCGAGCACCTGCGTGCACTTGTCCTTCGACCCTAATCGAGCCGCAAAGTCGGCAATCGTCTGCGTGGCCACGAAGAGCTTGAAGCGTGCGCCTCGACCCTTGTTGAGCAGCTGGATGAAGGATTCGTTCACGACTTCGGCTGCTTCGTCCACGAAGATGTTCACGGCTCGGGGCGAATGGGCAAAGTTGTATCGTGCGCCGCCCGCTGCGGTCAGGTCAGCCAGCATCAAAGAACCGATGGCTGCGCCCACCATGCCGTCGGACAAGCTGTCGAGCCCCAGATAGACCACGCAGTTCTTCTCGATGAAGTCGCCCGTGTCTCTAAAGTTCGCAAGCATCGCTTCGTCCGGATCTTCCGGAGGCGAGAGGAGCTTCCCCAATTCACCCGAAGTGAGCATTTGAAGAATGGGGAGCACAGACGTGATCATCTTCCCGAAATGCTCCTGGTCATGATCGCGAAGCGAAATGAGACCGTCGATTTCCGGCGACTTCGGGCCGTATTCCTGGTAAAGCTCCACAAGCGCATTCACTCGATTGGAGAGCGTGTCCTTCTTCATCTGCTCGAACGCGTCATCAATCATGCGCTGGCCATCCTTCTGACCGTGCATCTTGAGGAGGTATTGCGTGAAGCTCGTCTCCATCATTTCCTCCGGGCTGCCTTCGAGATAGCGGCGCAGATTCATGAGAGAAGGCTTCTGGTACGCAATGCAGAGCCCCTGGCTGATGGTATTGAGCGCCCCCCAAGCAAAGTTCTTGAAGGGGTCTGACGCGCCTTGCGACGGGATCAGGTTCGAGACTCGCGAGGCGATCTCGGTCGGTCGCGTCCAGTTGGCGAGCAAATTGAGCTTGACCGACTCTTCGGGATGCGCAGGATGGAAATGGACGAACGCGTGTTCGCGTCCGAGCTCCTTGCACGCACGCAGGGCTTTGTCACGCAGATCATGGTCGCCCTTCGGGTCGATGATGATGACGGTCTCGCCGCGCAGAATGGCCTGAGAAATCAAGAGGTCAAAGCAGCGCGTCTTGCCGGAGCCCGTTGTGCCGATGATGAGCGTATGGCCTTCGGAGTGCGACAGCGGCTGGAAGATGTCTTCCTCTCCGTTGCCCAAACCGTGAATCCAGGGAAGGCCCTTCGACTGCAGAGACTTCTCGCGCTCCACATAGCATCGATGCGCCGCGAAGGGATGCTTGATGCACAGGCCGAGGTTCTTCTTGATGAATCTCCACTTATAGATGGGGCCGAGCGCGTCCTTGGAGAGTTTCGGCCAGTCCGTCTTCAGGATGTCGACGGCGAGCTGCGTATGCGGCGGCCCCCAGGCGAAGCCCTTGCCGAGCCACATCTCTCCCTGATGGTCGGGCCGAGCAAAGATATTTCGCAAGTCTTCGAACGTATGACAGGGAATGGGCGTACCCGCCAGATGCAGATGGCGCTTGAGAAGCTTGGCAGCAGGGATAGCGCGATTGAGTCCGTAGAGTGCGAACCCGCCGGCAATCCAGTGGACCGGACCGGCAGGAAAGTCGCCGAACTGCGCATAGGCTTCATAACCCAGCGCACCGAGCAGGGCGGTCGCCGCCGCCGTCAGTTCAAAGTTTTCGCGTAACGGGGTTTCGTACTCCGTGACGTTGTTCTTGATCGCCATTTTGAGAGTAAAAAGGAATTTCTTCTTATTCTCTCAACGCCCCTCAACAATTCAGACGGGCATTTTGGCGAAAAACGCCAAAACCGGATCTCGGTCAACAGGGCTCGGTCTGGCAAAATTGTCGGCAACAAGGAAGTCGCGAACCATCCATTCCGCCCCACAACTCCGGCCAGGCCCACGAAATTCTCGATGTCGAGCCTTCGGCGTCGGAATGGGGTCCCCGCAAGGGGTTCAGAAATGACAAAGCCCAGTGCGTCCAACACCGGGCTGAGTCTTCAAAAGGAAATTGGGATGCTAGCTACATTCATTTCCTTGCTAGGAAGTTTAGCACAGGCGCAATTCGTTTGGACTGGCGACATCAACGTTGATTTCGACGTAGTCATGTCCGACGGCAGCGTTGACTGGCTGGGGCTTTGCGGCCTCGCTGCCATCGCCTGTATTGCCTGGATTGCTTCCCGCAAGCGTTAAACGACTTTTGTCGAACGAAAAACGGGGTCTCCGAAAGGAGGCCCCGCTTGTGTTTGGAGATCGGCTTTTTGAAAGGGACATGCTTTTTCAAACATTCCAGTACAATCCTCTCGATCTCTGTTGGGTCACTTCGTCGGAAGGCCCAAGCCCCCGCAGTCAGCTCCGGCTATGCGGGGTCCAAAAATGGGAACGGCCCTACTTGGAACTAGGGCCGTTGCACGACAGAGGAGTCTCGCGATGAAAGACTTTAGAGCATCGCTTGGCTGCGTCCTCCTTGTGTTGGGACAATTATGCCTCAAAAGCGAGATCGAAATCAACCTTTCGGTTGACTTTTCGGTTGAACTGAGCGCCGTCCTGACCATCGTTGGAGCAGTGGTTTTCGCAAATCGAAAGTAATCTGCGACTAGATCCGAAAGCCTTTGGGTCGCCCCTCTCTCACGGAAGGGCGGCCCTTTTTCTTGGTGCTCAACCGATATTGTCCTGCTTTTCAATCTTGAGATGCATCTTGCCTTCTTCTCGATCCCACTCTAGCTTCGGCATTGGCTGGTATTTCATGAGCTCCATCGTCATGACGGGCAGCGAGATGTGCAGCGCCTCCATCGCTGCCTTGAACCCCTTGTCATCGGTCACGAAGCCAACGATGTTCTTCCACACCTGGCTCGCAAGAAGATCACCGCGACGGTTGAGCATTTGCCGCTTCATCTCATTCATGAGCTCCTTCGCGGCCTGACGATGATTGCTCCCGCACTTGGCTGCAATCACCTTCACCGTTTCCGTTAATGGGGTCTCCTTCACCGATGCCTTTTCCTCCTGCTTGGGTTTTGAGGCATTCGGTTCAATAGATTCGGTTCGCGATCCCTCGGCAGGGGAGGAAGGCTCTTGACCTCTTTGCGCTCGCGCCGGCACAGTCACCTCAGGCGTGCTCTGAGTCTTGTCTTCCTTCTCTTCGTCATCCTCTGCGGCGGCGACCGCATCGATGCCGACAGGGACATCCTCATCGGCTTGGGGTTCCGACCCCGGCTCCTCGACCGATGCGATCTCCCCGTCAGCTTCCAGCTTGACGCTCTCCTCACTTCGAGTCGATTGGGGGTTCGAGTCGATGCGAGCATTTCCTCGGTTCGACTCGATGCGGTTCGCAGACTCACCCGCCTGAGCACCTGGATGTTCTGCTTCTTCACCGGCTGCTGCTTCCGAACCAGGTAAATCTTCTTCTTGAACGCGGCCTTCGCGGGTTCCACCTGCGGCTTCTGCTCTGTTTGCTGCGTTGGCTATGTCGGTTGCCGTTGCTGCGCCGGTTGTGCCGACTTGCAGCTGTGCCTTCTTGCGGGATCGCTTCTTGCGCGTGCCGCCGGGCAGCAGCCTTGCAAAGGCGTCCTCGCTGACATCGAGCTTTTGATAGCCCTTCGGTGCCTCGGGCATCTCTACGTCTTCAGGCTTCACTACGACCGGCTGGGCCGCTACGGGCTCGATGTCCTCCTCGATCTTCAAGGCAGGAGTTGCATCCACAATCACTGCCGGGTTCTGCTGCACCTTCTTGCCTGAATTGCCTGAAGCCTTGCCGGAGGGTTGGGTTTCGTTTGATTCGTTTTGCTCCTCCTCGGTTCGACTCGAATCTTGGGGAGCCTCATTGCTTGCTTCAGGATTCGACTCGATGGGAGTTGACTCCCTCGGTTCGACTTGATGGGAGTCGACAGGCTCTGGCGGTACTTCATCCTCCTGTGTGCACCTGGTTTCGCCGGCGGCCTCCCACGCCTCTTCGTCGCAGAAGTCGCTCTGGAGCACCTGGTTTTCGATGTTGGCAATGGCCTCGGACGGCACACCGATGTCGAGTGCCGGATCGTCGAGCATGTCCATGTCAGGGTCGACGGGCGGGAGGATGGCGGAAATCAAGTCCGAATGATCCTCCTCGTCTTTGGTGTAGTAGCCCACATTGGGCGTTTGATAGGCAGCCGGCGCAGCGGCAACGCTTTCCATCAGCTGGTTGAGATAGTCCTCTTCTTCGACCTGCTCGTTTTCGTCCGAAGCGGGATCGAACCCATAGGCGCTCAACCATGCCTTGGCATCGGCTTCAAGCATCGGCTGGTTGGGAATGTAGACGGGCATGGCCGCATAGGACGCCACGGAGCCGATGAGTCGAACCGGGACGCGGAACTTGACACCGGTGATGGTGCGATCCTTCAGGATGAAGGGACAGACAGACCAAAAGCGTTCGTCGGGCGAGACGGTGCCCGGGGCCGCCTCGATGAGTCCTTCCGTAAGCAGCATGCTCGCCATGGCGCTGTTGTCGTGAGGAACGCTCTTGACGCCTTCGGCAGCGAGCACCTTGGTGATGTCCGAGACATCCGACCAGTCGATGAAGCACCCCTGCGTCGTGAGCCACACATTGGCATCCTGAGTGTTGATCTTCCAGGTGCCTTCCTTGATGAGACTCCGCATGGCCTTGACGATGGCATCGGCGAGCGGCGTCGTCACGAGCTTGTCACGCGGATCGATGGTGCCCTGCCGGCGTTCATCGAGCTTCACGGACAACGAATCGGCCTCGCCCAGGATTTCACCCACAAGACATCCTTCGCGCTGTCCATTGATGGCTGCGTGGAGTTCTTCCTCGATCTTGCTGTTGCCGGTTTGCGAGAGATAGAGATACGTCCTTCGCGGAATGATGACGCGGGCGTATGCGAGCGATGCCTGCTCATGCTTGTTGTGTTCCCGATCCTCGTTCATGGCGACGTAGTAGGCGGAGATGCCCTTGGCCCTGCACCACTCGGTGATCGAGCCCGTCGTCGGATGCCAAGTGCCTTTATCCGAGTAGACGCGGATATCCAACACGGCCTTGCCCACGTCATGCGTGAGCCCGGCAAGCGCACAGGCCAGAATCCAGCGCGCCTTGTTCATGTAGGCGTCTTCCGGCTTGGCCTTGTAGTCGAAAATCTTGTTCTTGGCGGTCTGTGCGGCAAAGATGGCTGTTTCGAGCGAATGCCCGAAAAGCCCCCCGAGGCCGCGATGATGATGGTGGGCGGATGCCGGCAGCAGATGCACGAAGCATGCAAGGTTCCAGACGACCGGCATCAGGTAGCGCTCGACTTCATCGTCCGATAGCGGTATGGCCGAGCACAGGTTTCTCACGAGTTCCGCCTGCGCATTGATCAGATGCTTGGGACTGAGGACTTGAACGGCACGAGGGAAGGGCGGCCAGCGCGAATCGAGCACGGAACTGTCGGACTTGAGCGGCAGATCGGCAATCGACACGATATGACCCGCATCGGAATTCATCTCGAAGGACTCTTCCGCATCGGGTGTATTCGGCGCTTGAGCGACGTTCGGCACATCCGTTTGACAGGCCTTGTCGGACGACTTGAAGAAAGATTGAACAAAGGAGAAAAAGCCCACGAGCGACACCCAGCAAAACGATTCGGCAATGGAGGCATTTTGGGGTTTGCAGAGTGGCGACCGGGCCTCATTTTGGCGTTTTTTGCCAAAACGACGGGTGATTTGGAGAGGTCAAGTTTTACCCTTTTTTTGATGAGGCATCGCGTCTTCGCGCCCCTCAACAAAGAAGGAAAAACAATGTTCACTCTCCGACCGATCACACTCATTTTTGCGCTTGCCGCAGCCGCTTCTCTCATGACGGGCTGCGCAGAGGTTCCCCCGCCGCCCGCTCCGAAGGATCCCGTTCTGCTTCCCTACGAACAGACTGCTGATCCGGTTCACGTGCGCACGCCCTCCGTGTATGCAACCGAAGAAAGTCGCGGCGGCGCTGCCATTCGTCCAGAAGCCGACAAGCATGTGCTCTGGGGCGAGCATGCAGAAGGCGAGACCAACCCCGCCAAGCTCAAGGCATGGCAGGACGAATTGAGCGGCGAAAGCGCCGAAGCGCCCCGGCATGGCAAGGATGCAGCGGTTTACTCCAAAGGGAAGGATGCTTCAATCTACGGTGCTAAGAAAGGCAAGGACGCCTCCATCTACGCGAAAGACCGCAAAGAAGGACGCTGATGCTGATCGAGGCCGGCGGAACCCTGGACGCCCTTACAAAGCCCGCAGCAACGAGCACGCTTGAACGTTACAGTCCCAAGGAGCTTGCCGGTTTTCTCAACGCTCTGTGGGACGATCAAGCCCACTGGCCCATCCCAACGGACATTCGCTGGGAAGACTTTGCGCCCGAAAAGGTCATGCTCCGCTTCAAAGCAGAACTCCAGCGTCTGCAGCCCTATGTCGAAGGGTGGTTCTCAGAGCGCGGGAAGAGCCTGCCGGACTGGCCGAAAATCTATTTCGTGCCCGTCGAAGGATGGCTCGACTACTTCAACGGACATTCGGATGCCGCAAAACTTCCTGAAGGACGCATTCGCGACGACTGGATTGCGAATCGTGCGCTCATTCTTTCTGCGATATGCCCCTGGCGCTATACGCAGGGCATTTATCGCTTTGCCCCAAGCTTTGCCAAGGCGCTTTGCGCATCGACCCTCAAGGGTGACATCCCCTGCGAAGTCTTCCTTCGCCTGCCGCAATGGTCGATCTACGTCGAGACGCCCAAGATGCGGTATGACAACGCCGTTCTCGTCGGGTTCTGGGCGCATCTTCAGAACGCAGACATCTCGATGGAAAAGCCAGAGCTGAAACTGTTGCTCAACTTGGTGAAAGACAACGGCGAAAGCTTTTTTTCCTCCTTTACCATGCCACTGGAGCCGACGACGATTGAATCGTTCATCAAGCAACGCTTCGAAGGCTGGCTCACCAAGCCCTTGACGCCCGAAGATGAGACTGCAATGCACCTCAAATCGGTCGACCACCTGGCGCTCTATCGCTCCGAAGAAGTACGTGAGGCGTTTTACGCCCACAACGTCAAGCTCATGCGCCCGATCCTGGCGATGCTGCTCTATCTCTGCACCACGGAACCCGACATCGTGAGCAACCGCAAGCCGGGACTCAAGCCCGCCAACAACGAAGGACGGCATGTCAAGAAGGGCTTTCGCCTTTTCCCTGCTGAGGGGCCTCACATCTGGAATGTCGGGCAGTCCATGGAAAACGACATGGCAAAGCACTACCGCGTTGTCCATGACGAATCCCAGAGCCTCCCGAGCGGCAAGAAGCGCGAAGTCCGCTCGCACGTCCGCTCCGCGCATTGGCATGGGTACTGGAAGGGGCGTCGGCCCAAGGCCGAGGAAAAGGATATGCGCGAGTTCATCTTCCATTGGATTCCGCCCTTGCTCGTGCGCGGCTCAAGAGATGTCGCCCCCGTCAAGTGTTCTGCGAAAGCTCAAAACCGTGCTTAACCTCAATGCCCTTGGCAGGAGGAAAAAATGTCCTTTCCGCAATATCCCGCCTTTCTGCAACAGGTTCGAGAAAACGATCCTACCCGTGTGACCGGGTTCGTGGCCAATATTCTGGAGACGCCCATAGCGAAGGAAGAACGCTTGAGGGCGCATCGACTCTCTGCAATGAAGCTCTATCATGCCGCCTGTCTGAAGGACAAGGCTCAACGCGAGGCTCAGGAAGCGGCAGATGTGGTTCGAGCAGAGGCCAAAGCTCGACGAGAGGCAGAGCGCAATCTCAATCATCAGCAAGCCAAGATCATGGCGGCACGTGCTGGAGTCTTTCGTCCGAAGTCTCGGAAGACCGAAGCCTCATCCCCTGCAATCCAACAGCTCGACAGCGAAAGGCTTGTCGAGCGCGTTCGCACCCTCGAAGGCGAGATCGATCATCTCTCGGGGCGCAATGCCGAGCTTGAGTCTCGCATCGAGGCAATGAAACTTGAGGCTGACTCCCTCAAGCAACTCAATTCCGATCTATCCGAGAAGAGGGGGAACGTTCTGAACGAGGAGGCGGTCAAAGGCATTCTCTCCAGGCTTTGCCTGGATGCGCAGTACGAACCCACGCCCGAAGAAGCGCTTCAGTGCGTTGCGGCGCTCCATGGCGACAGAGTCCACGTGCTTCCCTCCGCATGGGAATCGGCTCGAAAGGTCAACTACTACGGCAATGGTCGGCGTCTGCTTTCGCTTCTTATGAAGCTGGCGACGACCTACGTCGATGCGATGGCCGAAGGAGGCGATGTCATGGCGCGCCGTGTCTTCACGGCGTCCGAGTACGCCGGCAGGGAGAGCTACACCATCATGCAGAACAGATCGTTGATGCGTGCGCGAACCTGGCGCTTCCAAAACAGGGACATTCCCATGGTGAGGCATCTCAAGATCGGCGTCTCGACGGATACGCGCCACTCGATTCGGGTGTATTTCGAATTCCTCTCCGACCTCAACAAAATCGTCATCGGCTGGTGCGGCGAGCACCGGCCAGTGCCGGGCGTGACGAGTTGAACGATGGCCCAACCCAAAAAGCGCGCCAAACCCTATCGGCCCCGGCCCGTTAACCGCATCCCGCACATTTTGCTCGGGATTGAAGCGTCGCCTGACCGTCTGAAGAAGTTGACGGCAGTTGCCAAGAATGCCCTCCTCAAGCTCCATTACGAGGCGGCGGAGGAGGGAGACTATCTGATGCTCATCAGAACGCTGTTCGTCGGTCACCGACTCACGAAGAACTTCGAGGATCACGACGCCCTTCGCGCCGTCGAAACGCATGGTCTCACACTGATCATCGAGCTTGAAGAACGTCGCCGGCGCGGCGAACCGCTGCAGCGCTCGAAACTCACCGAAGTCGAAGAGGCCGTCAACCTAGCACTCGATGAGATGAGCAAGGCTCGCCTCTTTGATGTCATCGAGGCGGACGCGTACTTCGACGCCTATCGGGCCGACATCGTTGCGAAGCTCCGCGAAATCGTGGTGCGGGAGCTCGACGGATAACGGCAGCTCCGCGCCATTTCCTCTTTTTCAAACAAAACCCTTTCAACAACCCTCAGCTAAATCCGCCAGGAACCCTCGCCTCGGTGAGGCGGGGAGGAATGGCGGAAAAGACGGCGAAATGCGAGGCATACGTTAAAAGAGGAAGCCTCATATAATCAAATTTCTATACCGTTCCTTCCTCTGTCACGAATGATCCGCGCCATCCGCATTCGACTCTATCCGACGCCCGACCAGAAGAAATATCTGGCCGGTCTTTTCGGTGCCGTGCGGTTCTGCTACAACAAGGCGCTGTATCTCAAGACGCATTTCTACAAGGTGAAGGGCGTCAATCTTCACCCGATTCACGACCTCAAGAAGCTCATCGCCATTGCGAAGAAGTCGAAGAAGTACGCCTGGCTGGCGGAATACGACTGCATGGCATTGCAGGAATCAGTTCGCAATCTGAACAAAGCCTATGGCCGCTTCTTCAAGAAGGAAGCCGGATATCCGCGCTTCAAGTCCCGACGCGGCGAACAGTCCAGCTACCATTGCACCGGCGTTTCGGCAGGCGACGACTTCGTCAAGGTGCCGAAGATGAAGAAGATCAAGGCCGTCATGCATCGGAAGATCGAAGGCAAGGTCAAGAGCATCACGCTCTCGATGGATGCCTGCGGCGACTACTGGGCTTCCGTTCTCTACGAGGACGGCCTCCCCGAAGCCGTACCTGCGACATGCGTTCGCCAGACCAAGACGGTAGGCGTCGACGTCGGCATTGAGACCTTCTGCACATGCTCCGACGGTGAAAAGATCAAGTCTCCCAAGGCTCTCAAGAGGGCCGAAAAGAAGCTTAAGAAGGCGCAACGCGCCTTCTCAAGAAAGCAGAAAGGTAGCAAGAATCGTGAAAAGGCCCGCAAGCGTCTGGCGCGACTGCACCGCAAGGTGAAGCGCCGCCGCAGCGACTTCCTTCACAAGACATCTCGACGATTGGTGATACATGGTCAGCTCCCTTTTTGCAAGGGCTAAATGTTGTTTTTAAGGTACAA
>OBZH01001846.1_pt1 | contig 10352 bp, 6 predicted proteins | sample 1476881 | NCBI WGS metagenome assembly OBZH01 (sample SAMEA2580230, study PRJEB22360) | human gut metagenome | biome: human gut; feature: human-associated habitat; material: faeces | place: Denmark | collected 2008/2010 | reverse complement strand
TGTTCTCCCCGCCCCAACCCATTCGCAGGCCCTGCGCGCTCCGTCGGGAGTCTGCGGCCCCGTTCCATTCTCCCCAATGTCCGGGCGGCCGCCTGGCCGGTCCTGGAATTCACCTGTTAAGCGGAACCGTCGATCCCGAAATGAAAAAGCGGATACCTCTGTATCCGCTTTTTCCCACCTTGGGAGCAGGTCGAAAAAAGCGGTAACCTCAGGTTACCGCTTTTGTACGCACCATGCCTCTCCCCTCCACTCGGGGAGAAACTGCTCCTTGTAGGTCTTCTGACTCACACGTCCAGACGGCTATGCCGCCAGCGCATACCCCCCGCCTTCCCAGCACAAGCCAGTGACCCGCTTTCACGGAAAGAGGATACGCTCCGTGCTTACAGCTACGTACCCATCCGCACCGAGCGGAGCTGGGCCGTGTTCAGGAATTTCACCTGATTCCCTTGTTCAGCGAACAAGAATACGTGTCCCGCCCGGACAGGCGGGGTCGCGTAAATGCCACAAAAGCCGGAGTTCGATATTCAACTGTGCTTCCATCATATACCGCCCGACCGGGAAAGTCAATCCCCTTCCTCAGGCCACTCCTCATAGGCCAGCCGGCGGGAGAGTTCCGCTGCCATATCCATTACCAGGGGTGCCAGCGCCTCCAGCCGCGCCCTGGACATACGGGTGGTGGGACCTGAGACACTGATCCCGCCTACAATCCGCCCCGAGTAATCACGCACCGGCGCCGCCACACAGCGGGCACCCAGCTCCCGCTCCTCGTCCTCCAGGGCATAGCCCCGACTGCGTATCATCTCCAAGCTGTTCACCAGCGCCTCCCGCGTGACCAGTGTATGGGGCGTCAGGGCCCGCAGGCCCTTAACTGCTATGTACTCGTTCAGCTTCTGGTTACTGTAATTGAGCAGCAGGAGCTTTCCCGCGCCGGTGGCGTGGAGCGGGGCGCGTGCGCCTACCCGCTGGCTCACCATCAGGATTCCGTCCGGGCCGTCCACCACATCGGTGCACTCCACTTCCATTTCTGCCTCACACCACAGGCACACAGTCTCCTGACAGCGCTGCGCCAACTCTGCCAGGAATGGCCGCGCCACATCCCGCATATTGGTCTGTTCACTGACCAAGCAACCCAGGCGCGCAAACCGCAACGACAGAGAGTAGTGCTGCGTACAGGGATCCTGATTGACATAGCCGTACACCTGCAGTGTATTAAGCATCCGCATCACCGTGCTGGCCGGCATTCCACATTTCTTAGCAACGTCCTGCAGCCGCATAGGGCCCTTACCGCGGGCCATAACCTCCACAATCTGAATGGTTTTTTCAATGGACTGATTGACCTTGGATAGTTTTGCATTCATCGTGCAACACCCTTTACTTCCAATGTCTTTTCATGTAAAATGATACCATATAATTCACGAATTTGCAACAGTTAAGGGAGCATTTTCCATCACGAAGTTGATAAGAGCAAACAATTTTGTCCGCGACAGGAAGACAGCAGCGCCTCTGGATTTCTCCAGAGGCGCTGCATTGTTTGAAAAGGTGTACCTTTACAAACTTTCAGATAGAACGATCCCTGTTTGTATGATACACAAGTCTTCCAGGATTTTCAATACTTTTTCAGCAAATACAAACAGTAAAATTGCGCTTTAGAAAGGTACACTTTTACAAAGCGGACAGTTTAGAAAGGTACTACTTTTGTATAAAGGAGAATAGATCAAATGAGAAAACGACTACTAGCAAGCATGATAGCGATGGTACTGTTACTGTCTCTTTTCCCTGTTTCTGCCCTTGCAGCCGAGAGAGACAAGGGCAGCGAGACGCCGGTTGCCTGCGCCGTGACCGAGGGCTGTACCCTGCAGGCCGGGCATAAGTGTGAGTGCGTCCTGCCCGATGAACCGGAGACCACGGAGGATGATCCCGCCCCCGCTGACAATGTGATGTCCGGTAACTGCGGCCTATATGATTATATAAACAAGGAATATACCGATACTGTTAAATGGGCACTTACAGCGAACGATGAGGATGGTTATACTCTCACAATTTTCGGTAATGGTCCTATGGGAAATGCTTATATCACGGAAGACAATGTGAGTAGTGGCGAGCCAGAATGGCACTACTCACGCGAGAAGATTACTCGAGTAGTAATTCAAGACGGAGTAACCTCTGTTGGCGCGAAATCGTTTAAGAATTATACAAATTTGAAGACGGTAGTTCTTCCGGCCTCTATAACTAAAATTGGGCAAGATTCGTTTTATGGTTCTGGAATTACCTCCATCACATTACCAGCAAATCTGACTACTATTGAGCCACAAGCATTTTATAAATGTTCTTCTTTGAATGGAACGATTTCTGTTCCGGTTGGCGTATTTTCCATCCCATCCTATACATTTGCAGCGACGAGCATTAGTAGCATTGAGTTTAATGGAGCCGTCACTGAAATTGGAGTTAATGCCTTTATGGAGTGCAGTTCTCTGACAAGCATTACTCTGCCAGATACGGTAACGACGATTGCTCCTGGTGCCTTTAGTAACTGTATACAGCTTGAAAGTTTCGTTTTTCCAGAAAATCCACAGTTTACAAAAATAAGCAAGGAGACTTTTAAGGGGTGTACTAAGCTGGAAGAAGTCCTCATTCCAAGCTCTGTTACCGAAATTGCCGAGAGTGCTTTTCAAGGATGTACTAATTTGAAAAGAGTGGTTCTTTCAAACAACCTTAACACTATTGGTAGCATGGCATTTAAGGATGCATCTTTAATGGAGGGTGTCTATATTCCGGCATCGGTTTCCTCTATTCCAGAAAATAATCAAATTTTTAAAGGGATGGCAAATAATAGTGTAATTTATTTGGGTTCAAGCGATTTAATTTCCTTGATGTTGCAGTCAAAGGCTAATCCAACCTCAACAAGCAATGGATTCGATTCAGAGAAAACTTCTCTGGCCGTTACCGATGGCGGCACCTTTGCGGCGGACACCAAGTTTGAGTCTGGCAAACTGGCAACTCCCATCAAAGAGGGCAGCATCTTTGATGGCTGGTACAAAAACGAGGGTTGTACCGGTACCGCTGTGACCACCTCCACAGCAGGAGAGACCTACTACGCCAAGTGGATCGAGCTGAAATCCGATGCTATTTCCATGGAGTACGGCTCCACCCAGACGCTCCCGACCATCGAGGGCGTCACCCTCTCCAACTGGCGGTCCAGTGACAGCACCATTGTCTCTATTGAGGACGATCAGCTCAAGGCAAACAAGGTGGGTAAAACCACCATCACCGCCACAGCCAGAACGGAGGCTGGCGGCACAGGGACGCTGACCGTCAATGTGGAAGTCACCCCCATGCGGATCATCTACGGCAAGGCAGCCACAACGCAGAATGACGACGGCATCGGCCGTCCGTACATCACCTACGCGCTGAATGAGGATGGCACCGCGCCCAAGTTCAGTGACCTGCTGGGCTTCTATCCGGTGAAAGAGGGCAGTCAGAACGGAACCTATGAGGCTGATATCACTAAGGACAAGATCGACCTCAAGCCCGGCATAGGTGATGACAGCGATGTTTACTATGTTTATCAGAACGATGTAAGCGGAAATATTATACAAACTGACACCCTGCCCACCCACCCCACCACCGATGCGGACGGCAATCCCCACAGCATCCGGGTGGAATTGAAGCTGAAAAACCCCAACTACCGCTTCTGCACCGTGGGTACGAACTGGGAACCGGGAGATACCATCATCCTCTATGTCACCTACTATGAAAATGGCATGAATGAGGTGGATCTGTACCTGGAGGGAGACAGCTCGCCGCTGGAGACCTTTGAAGGAGACCGCGAGTATGAGTACACCGGCCAGGGCATCGTCCCCACCGCCCGGGACCTGACCACCCTGTATACCAAGGGCACAAACACTGACCATTCCATCACATCCTTCACCGCCCACTTCCACGCAGTACAGGAGGGCACCGCCTTTAGCGGAACGCACCTGTACAATCAGACAAACTCCCAGCTGACCGCCGATGCACTCAAGGCCATCGCTCCCACCGAGCTGGGCGTCTACTCCTTTGTCATCAACGGGTATAGCAAGGACACCAAGACCTACTGTTACGCCTCCCGGCGATACAGCATCGTCATGGGAAATCCCAAGGGCGAACCTACCTTTGACAAGGTCAGCAGCGGCGTGGAGCTGTCTACCATCACCCTGTCCGGCTCCATGAAGAACGCGGCGGGTATTGAGGTCGCTGGTACATTCTCCTGGGATGATGGCGACCAGACCGTGGAGCGCGGCAAGGCCTACGCCTGGACCTTTACCCCAGATGATACTGACCACTACAACAAGGCCACAGGTACGGCTGTGGTGTGGCCCAGCTCCTCCGGCGGAGGCTCCAGCTCCGGCCGTTTCACCGTCAGCGTGGACAGCGGAAAAAACGGCTCCGTCACCGTCAGCCCCAAGCGGGCCGAAAAGGGCGACACCGTAACCATCACCGTGAAGCCCAACGAGGGCTATGAGCTGGACAAACTGGTTGTCACCGGCAAGAATGGCGACGAAATCAAGCTCACCAACGAGGGTGGCGGCAAATACACCTTTAAAATGCCCGCCTCCAGTGTGGAGATTGAGGCGAGCTTCGCAAAAATTGAAGCCGAGCCCAAACTCCCCTTTGCCGACGTGAGCAGCGGCGACTGGTACTATGACGCGGTGGTCTATGTATATAAAAACGGCCTCATGGACGGCACTGGCCCCGCCGCTTTTGCGCCCACTACAGTGCTGACCCGCTCCATGGCGGCCCAAGTGCTCTGGAACCTGGCGGACAGCCCTGCCGTCCCCGGTACGGCAGGCTTCACCGACGTGCCGTCGGACGCGTGGTACGCCGGTGCGGTGAACTGGTCGGCGGCCCGGGGGATTGTGACCGGGTACAGCACCGGGGCCTTCGGCCCGGAGGACGCAGTGACACGGGAGCAGTTGGCGGCCATGCTGTACCGCTATGCGGGCACGCCGGAGCCCACGGGCAGTCTGGACGGCTTTAACGACAAAGACGCGGTTAGCGATTACGCGGCAGATGCCCTGTGCTGGGCGGTGGACGAGGGTCTGCTGACCGGCAAGGGCGGCGGTTGGCTCGACCCCGCCGGCACCGCCACCCGTGCCGAGATGGCCGCCATTCTCATGCGCTTTACAGAATCCCACAACTAAGCACAGAAGCCCCCCGGACCAGGGATTAATTCTTCTAGGGACACAATGCGACCTCTGGACAACGCAGTTGGTACGGGTAAACAAAAAAGATAGTAAGTCATGAAGTTGACTTACTATCTTTTTTATCTTCTTAGTCCGCAAAAAGAGGAGTAGAGAGATAACGGTCACCTGTATCCGGCAGCAATGCCGTGATGGTCCTTGCCTCTATTTTCGGGCCGCTTGGCGGGTTGGAGCGCAGCCCAAACCGCGGCACCGGAAGAGATACGCCTTCGGATTGACCAAGCCCCTTACTATTGCCAGAGGTAGGCTCGATGATCACAGAACCGGGCTTTCATTTTCCGCTGGCCGCAGCATCGTCGATCATGGCTTTTGCGATACGGTCCTTGATGCTGCCAGCGGGATTGAAGTATTCGAGTTTGCCGAGCAAGTTGGCCTCCAGCCCTTCGCTCTGCTCAATAGGGACGAGATTCAGAGGCGGTGTTTTCCCGATCAATTGGTCCTCAAAATATAGATATTGCTCATTTTGTCAATAGGACCGCTCCAAAAAGGCTATTGATTTTCCTATTAACCATGCGCTATAATAGGTTATAATGAGTGCAAGGAGACTTTAAAATGCTGATTTCTACGAAAGGGCGGTATGCACTGCGCGTTATGATTGATCTTGCTGAGCACCAGACGGACGGCTATATCCCACTGAAAGAAGTTGCTCAGCGGCAGGATATTTCAGAGAAATATCTTGAAACCATCATCAGGCTCCTTGTCAAAGCAAATATTCTCAGCGGACTGCGGGGCAAGGGCGGCGGATATAAATTGACAAAGTCGCCTGACCAGTACACTGTTGGCGCTATTTTACGACTTACGGAAGACTCCCTGGCGCCGGTTTCTTGTCTCGGACCAGGCGCAGCGGTCTGTGCCAGAGCAGCGGAATGCCGCACTTTACATATGTGGCAGGGTCTAGATAAAGTAATTAACGAATATCTGGACAATGTTACCATTGCAGATTTGATGAAGTCCGGTGCTGCTGGAGATAATTATGTAATTTGATTAGGTAACAGAATGAGCCGGTAGGATATCCTACCGGCTCATTTTTCCTCATATTGCTCCAAAAATCAGTGCTCTGTACCGTTTTTTTGCAACCGGGCACCGTATCTGGAAAACAGCGTGGATGTTGTTGAATATACTCTTTTTAATGCCGGGATTGCTTCGTTTCAACCCACAGAGCAGTGTTTTGTTTTCCTGACGTTTAGAACTGCCGCCTCCGTTGTCACAGATTGAGCCGTTCTCCGCAAAAAGGTTCCACCCTTTTCGCAAACTCCATCTGAGCCGTAACAATCCAAACAATACAGGGTGATATTACTGGTAAACTACAGGGGGGTATCTTTCCCTTGGAACCGATAGCTCGCGTCATTGAGCATAGCGGTGGAACCGCGTCATACTTCGAAATCTGATAGTCCAATGGATTTTTCATGGACCCAACTCTTTGTAACATTGGTCGAACACCTGCAAAAATTCGTCAAGCTCCTCTCGTGTTGTCAAATGACTGAGGCTCACTCGCCAGGAGGACAGCGCATTTTTTCGGTCCCCGCTGACGGCAAATACCGCTTTGGATGGCGTCCCCTCCGCAGAACAGGCCGACTTGACGGAAACACATACGCCCCGCTCACTCAAAACACGTTGAAATACCGTGCCTTTAAGCCCCTGAACACTGAGGTTGAGGATATGCGGTACCGCGCCTTCCGGACTGTTGATCCGGACTGCCGGATAGTGCAGCAGTGCAGTCTTTAGGTATTCGTTCAACTGCCGAACATAGCGGATTCGTTCTTCCTGCTGCGTCAGCGTCAATTGAAGCGCTTTTTCAATGGAAACAGCCAGTGCCAAAGCCGGCGTACCACTACGGTAAGGCGTCGTGCTGGAACCGCCGTGAGTCTGGGGCTCAATAATCAAACTGCTCTTTTTCAGGAGAAGCCCGCTGCCGTTGAGACCGTAAAACTTGTGAGGAGCGATGCTCATGGTGTCCACACCATCCATCACCAGCTCCGTTTTTCCTATCGCCTGGGTGGCATCCACATGTAGACGGCAGTTTGGAAAATCTTTTAGAATCTCCGTAATTTTACGGATTGGCTGCACTGTCCCCAGCTCACTGTCCACCGCGCAGACTGACACCAGGATCGTGTCCTTCCGCAGCAGATCACCCAGTTGCTCCAGGTCAATGGTTCCATCCCGCTGGATATCCAACAAATCGACTTCCCGGCCCTGCTGCTGTAAAGCCGTAAGTGTGCCGCCCACAGATGCGTGTTCCAGTACGGTGGAGATCATGTGTCTGCCGGTATTTCGGGAAGCCTGGGCAATTCCCTTGATTGCCAGGTTGTTCGACTCGCTGGCTCCGGAAGTGTAGATAATCCCGGCGGGTTCCACACCGAGAAGTCCAGCAATATGATCTGTCACTCGGGCCATCTCCTCGCAGGCTGCACGTCCAGCGCAATGCGTTGAGTTCGGATTTCCGATATACGTTTGCTCCGCTTTACAAAATGCCTCTAGCACAGCAGGATCAACCGGTGTGTTGGCGGAGTAGTCAAGGTAAATCATGGCGTCTCTCCGGTAAAACTGTAATTTTGTCTCCAGAGTGAATCATCCCCTCCTGCAAAACAATGGCGAAAACCTTCTCCCGGCGCCACACTGTCTCCGATCCGCCGCCAAATCACACAGCTTGCATGGAACCTCACCGCCAATTTAAGTAATCCTCAATTAGGTATCACCAGCTTAAAGCGTGGTTCCAACCGGGAGATTATTTAAAGTAATCCCTCTCGTTAAAATGTTCTCCGCAAAGCTCCTTACAGGAACGTCCAGTTAAGCGGATTTCACCTTTTCCACGCTTTCTGCCCCACGGTTTTTCTGGTTGCAAAAGTGTGGCGATTCACGCTTGTCCGGCACCCCCGTCCATCATCAATGAGACCAAATTCGCCAACGCCGCCAATACCACCCCCAGCAGCCCGGCCCTGATACAGTTTTTCCATGTCCTCCCGGTGGAAGAGACGCTGTGTCCTCAAAAATTGATTCAGCATCGTTGCTTATGCCTCAATTCTTGTATTTCCACTCATTCAATCACTGCCTGACCTTTTGTGGTCAGAACCATACTTCCACTCGGAATCTGAGCAGAAAGACGCCGTAAATCGCCCTCTGTTTGGGTCAGTTTCAGCGCACCGCAACTTCCGCAGCAGCAGGCGCCGCAGTGGTCATGTCCGCCGTTCAACATATGGCTGTCCAAGCCTGAGCCTGTATTTTGTGAATCAGCGTTTCGTTGGCGGCGCCTGGCAGATCGTGCCGCCGCCAACAACGACATCTCCATCATACAGAACCACAGCTTGTCCAACGGTAACAGCCCTCTGCGGCGCATCGAATTCCAGCCTAACACGGCCGTGTTGCTCCGGGTACACAGCAGCCCACTGTTCCGCCTGACGATATCGGGTTTTGGCCTTCACCCGCATGGGCTGCTTTAATTGCGGGATGGAGATCCAGTTCATATCTTCCGCAAGAAGTATACAGCGCGTTTTCCGGCCCCACTGTGACCGTATTGGCAGCCATATCCTTTCCGCAAACGTACACAGGTTCACCCATGGCAAGACCAAGTCCTTTTCTTTGCCCCAAGGTGTAACGGACAGCCCCGCAATGTCTGCCGACCGGCTGGCCCTCCAGATCAAGAAACGCTCCTGCCGGGTAGTGTTTTCCGGTATACTGTTCCATAAACTTGACATAGTCCCCGTTCGGAACGAAGCAAATGTCCTGACTGTCGTGCTTCCAGGCGTTGCAGAATCCCAACTGTTCCGCGATCTCTCTCACTTCCTTTTTCATTTTGCCGCCCAAAGGAAACTGTATGTGGCTAAGCTGGTTCTGTGTCAGCATATACAGCACATAGCTTTGATCCTTGCTGTCATCCAGCGCTTTTTTCAAAAGATACCTGCCGGACACTTCGTCATATTCAATGAGGGCATAGTGTCCGGTGGCCACATACTCCAGTCCCCTCTCATCGGCAAAGCGAAGCAGTTTATCAAACTTCATATACCGGTTACAATCAATGCATGGATTCGGTGTCCCGCCCGACTCATATGTTCGGATGAACTTTCCGATGATCTGGTTCCTGAAGTCCATGGTAAAATCCAGCACTTCATAGGGAATATCCAGTTGAAACGCCACCTCACTGGCGTCGTCGATATCCTTCTGCGAGCAGCAGGTATGGAACTGACTCAAGCCGATGTCCGCGTTGCGGTAAAGACGCATGGTCGTTCCCTCGCAGCGATATCCTTGCTCACGCATCAGCCATGCCGCGACAGAGCTGTCCACACCGCCGCTCATTGCAATCAGGGCACTCTTTTCTCTATTAGCTGACATCTTCCTACTGCAGTTCTTCAGGAACCCACCACAGGCCGTCGTTGTTCTCCTCCAGATAGGCCTTAAATCGGTCAGAGTGATAAGCGTCTACAATGGCCTGCGCCCAGTCAGCATTTTTGTTTCCTTCCTTGACAACAACCTGTAGGATAAGGTGATCAAGAATGTCCTCGGTTGCCAGTGCAGCAGAGGGGTCAATCCCAGCATTGTAAACAATGCTGCCGGTAATGATTACATAGTCAAAGTCCTGGATGGCTGCGGGGATGGTTAAAGACTTCATTTCCACAAATTCCAGATTCTTGGGGTTCTCCACGATATCATCCTGTGTCACGGCAGAGGGATCTACGCCGCTATCCAGAGTGATCCAGCCGATCTTTTGCAGCAGGACATAGGCCCGAGCGGTGTTGGAGGCATCGTTGGGGACGGCAATTTTTGCGCCGTCAGTCACTTCATCCAGAGATGTGTGGGTCCCAGAGTAAATACCGGCGGGAACGGTAGGGATGGGACTGATGGGAACCAGATCACCGTTGTTATTGGAGTTAAAGTTTTCGGCGTATGCCGTGTGCTGTTCCACGTTCACATCCACATCGCCGTCGTTCAGGGCGATATCGGCAGTCAGCAGGTCGGAAAAGTCGACTCCTTTCAGGGTGTAGCCCTGCTCCTCTAGGATGGGAACGATCGCTGCTTCGAACAATTCGGTGTAGGGACCTTGAGACTTGCCGTAGACGATCTCCGTCTTTGCGGCGGGAACGGCGGGGGGTGGGCCAGCGGCCGGGGCGAAAAGATGAA
>OBZH01001844.1_pt1 | contig 10361 bp, 9 predicted proteins | sample 1476881 | NCBI WGS metagenome assembly OBZH01 (sample SAMEA2580230, study PRJEB22360) | human gut metagenome | biome: human gut; feature: human-associated habitat; material: faeces | place: Denmark | collected 2008/2010 | reverse complement strand
TGCTTTGATTCCCAAACGATCGATACACGCCTGTATGCTTTCGAAGGATCGTTGTCGAGCCTTTAAAAATTCATGCAGATTCTGCCGGTCCACATCAAAGTGAGGTGTAAAAACAATCTGTTTCACGCCCTGTAAAGCCGACATTTCTAACATCTCATAAGCCATCTCTATCGAAGAAGCTCCATCGTCTATGCATGGAAGCATATGGCAATGCAGATCACTCAACCATTCCATCTTTTGACTTTTCTTTGCCGTAACCATATTCCTGATAGGCATAATACGATCTTCCATACGCACTTTTTTGCGAATCATAGTCATTTAAAACGGCACCCACTAAATTCGCCTGCACATCCTCCAATGCCTGTCTTGCGCGGACAAAGTTTTGTTTTGTGGAAACATTCGAGCGTGCTACTAAAACACACCCATCGACATATCGGCTTAAAATAGCTGCATCGGTCACAACACAAACCGGTGGAGTATCAATAATCACATAATCATACGATACTGAAACATTTTGTAAGAGTTGTACCATTTCTGCTGAACCCATCAATTCTGCCGGATTATCGGGAATCGTTCCACACAACACTTCGTATGACATCACTGAAAAAAATGGCATCATCTAAAGTACATTTCCCGGCTAAAACATCGGTCACGCCAAAATTCCGACGATTCTTTTTTAGATAAGCAGCTACACTGCTTTTTCGTAAATCACAATCCATCAAAAGTACCTTTTTTCCACTTTCAGCCAGTGAACAAACCAGGTTTAGACAAAGAGTTGTCTTTCCTTCATTGGGAGATCCGCTCGTAACCAAAATTGAATGATATCCATTTTTGGCCGCCAGGAAATCTAAGTTGGTCCGTAACGACTTATAAGCCTCCACATAGGCAAAAGGAGCTTGTTCCTGATTGACAAGTTTGATGGGGGATTTCTTCGTTTTTCTGTTTTTCAAATTCAACATTTCAATCACCTCTGTATGCTGGAATAATTCCCAGTAAAATCAGGCCATCCTGTTGAAGATCCTTTCCCTCTTTGATGCGGCTGTTCAACAAACTGTATATCAAAATAACCACAGAAGATAAAAGGAAACCTCCCAAAAACGAAAAGAAAGCATTTTTCAATCGATTGGGAGATACGGCACGCTCATTTAACGTAGCCGCCGAAACCAACTCCATTGAACCGGCTTTAACGGCTTTTTGTGCTCTTCCGATCTGACACCCGGTGCAACCTGAGTAATTTGTGTGCAGACTTTTTGTGCCACCTGCGGATCCGTTGCCAATACACTAATTTCCATGACCTGTGTGCCGTTGACCGGCTCTACACCTACAAATTTCACATCTTCCTTATAATTGTGCTCCATGCTTAAATTGGAAATCACCTGATCCATCACTGTATCACTGGTAATGATCACACTATAGGTATCGACCAGCTTTTCGGCTGAATTGATCTGATCGGATGTCACAATATCTCTTTGACCCGGATTAACGATCATCATCGCTTTGGATTCATATAGAGGTGTTATAAAAACAACAGAATACAGAAAGCCCAATACAGCACAGAGTATACCGCACAGTAAGATCATGCCTGCGTGATGCCACAGAGTCATAAACAAACGACCCAGATCAATATACTCGTCTTGCTCCTGATACGTATCTTTTCTCATATTTCGATACCCTGCTTTCTAGTTTTATTTTATGACTTATATTATACTATAGTCATTAACTGTTTCATTATAGCTATTACTAATATGGCTTGACAAGTCTAATGTTCAATAGAAACGGAAAGGAATGCCCTCTATGACAAAAAAAGACAGAACACTATTTACGATCATTTCCATCTTGCTTGTACTTTGCACAGGATATCTGATGATGACGCTGATTCAACTAAAGATTTTGCCACCTCGCTTTTTGTTTTTGTTGACAGCCTTTCTTTGTACATTAGATACCTTATTGATCTTGCTTCAGCATAAAGTTCTTCAAAAAACATGGAAAAGATGGGTTTGTGCCGTATCGGCAATACTGGTTGCCATCAGCAGCGGATTTATCGGCTTTTCTATACAAAGCACGCAGGTAATGTTAGAACAAATTTCCGGTATTTCTCACAGTGCTTCTATGGTCTCTGTGATTGTCAAAGAAAGCAGCAGCTATCAGAAGATTCAAGACCTGCAGGGGCGATCGATCGGAGTATTGCGAACAATATCCCGCAACAAGACCGACCGATGTCTAGAGGCCATACGCGAATTAAAGGTCGATTTTGACGAACAAAACTATGACTCTCTGGTCAATCTTCTCCAGGCTTTTTATGCAGGGCAGGTGGAGTCTGTGATTTTGCCGGAATCCAGCCGGTCAAATGTTACAGATATGGAAGCATATGCGAATTTCAATCAAAACACACGCGTTATTTTTCAAAAAGAAGTTGATTTAAAAGATACGATGCAGTCCGATGCCGTAGATGATGTCACAAAAAATCCCTTTAATGTACTGATTACAGGAAGCGATTCCAGAACCGGCATTCAAGATACCGGAAGATCCGATGTCAATATGCTTGTGACCATCAATCCAACTACACACAAAATTTTATTGACGAGCATCCCCAGAGATTATTATGTAGAAACCGTTTGTGATGTGGATGACGGCTGTCAAAATGGCGCTATGGATAAATTGACACATACCGGATTAAATGGAACCAATACAACAAAAATGACTCTTGAGAACTTATTTGGTATCAAAATCAACTATTCTTTTAAAGTCGGATTTGAAAGCGTTCAGGAAGTCGTAGATGCATTGGGTGGTATTGATGTAGATATTCCGCAGGAAGCAGCGGTTGGCAAGAATGTTCAAAATGATGGTTTTCATATCGAGGCCGGTCTGCAGCATCTCGATGGAAAAACAGCTTTACGCTTCTCTAGAGAACGATATGCCTATACCAGCGGGGACAGACAGCGCACTCATAACCAACAAATTGTGCTGATGGGCATCATCAATCAAATCAAATCACCGTCGATTCTGGTCAATTATGCTTCTTTATTAAATGCACTGGGCGATTCTTTCCAAACCAACTTATCAAAAGATGAAATCGCTGCACTGGTGCAGTTTCAACTAGATCAAAATCCCAGCTGGACTATCGAACAATTCATGGTCGATGGAACCGGAGAGCAGTTAATGTGCGCCGAATTGGGAAACACAGCTTATGTCATGGTTCCCAATCAAGAAACAGTAAAGACTGCCATTCAAAAAATAAACACAGTTCTGGATGGAAATTAAGACCATGCAAAATAAAATCCCACCTCAACAACTGAGGTGGGATTCATTCTATTTAAATGAATTTTTAAAACGTTCAAACGGGCTTTCCTTTTGCCCTTTACGTAGCTGTTCATATAAGTCACGTTCTTTACGTGTCAGCTTCCTTGGAATTTCAATCATCACTTCAACAAATTCATCACCTGTTTGACGAGAAGTTTTGACACCTTTCCCTTTCAAACGAAATTTTGTATTAGGCTGTGTTCCTTCCGGAATTTTCAACTCGACATCACCATATACGGTCGGTACCTGTACACTGGTTCCGATTGTCGCATCCAAAGCACTGATTGGTACTTTGATGTAAATATCATTTCCTTCTCGTTTAAAAGTAGAATGTGGCTGTACGATGATTTCAATATAAAGATCACCATTTGGTCCACCGTTGGATCCACGTTCTCCTTTGCCTGCGATACGAATCTGTTGACCGGTAGAAATGCCAGCCGGAATCTTGATATCCAGCTTTACACGTTTATGCTCATAGCCCTTGCCATGACATTTGTGACAAACATGCGTAACTTTTTTACCCGTTCCATGACAATCCGGACAAACGGACTGCTGCTGAATCACACCAAACATACTTCTTTGTTGTGTCATAACATAACCGCTGCCATGACATGTCGGACATGTCTGTACATCTTCAGGATGTTCGGCTCCACTGCCATGACAATGCGAACATTGTTCATCCACTTCTAAAGTTATGGTTTCGGTCTTGCCAAAGATCGCATCCATAAAATCGATACGCATCTGCATATAGCGATCCTGCCCCTGACGAGGCTGATTAGCACTTCTTCGGGAGGAACCTCCAAAGCCAAATCCGGAGCCTCCAAAGAAAGAACCGAAAATATCATTCAAGTCCCCGAAGTCACTGAATCCACCCTGGAATCCGCCCTGACCAAAGGCACCGTCCATACCGGCATGTCCAAACTGATCATAACGGGCACGTTTATCTTTATCACTAAGGACCTCGTAGGCTTCATTGATCTCTTTAAATTTATCTTCAGCCCCTGGATCCTTGTTTACATCCGGGTGATACTTCATGGCCAACTTTCGGTAGGCTTTCTTGATCTGATCCTCTGTGGCATCTTTGGCAACGCCCAGTACTTCATAATAGTCTCTTTTTTCAGCCATGATTTCCCTCCTTATCTCATGATAAAGTTCTAGCAACAGCTAGAACTTTAAAAATTAGTGTTTTTCGGTAAATTCACCATCGACAACATCATCATTAGTATGCGTTGTGTTGTCTTGTCCGCCCTGATTAGCCTGCTGCTGATACATCTGCTGACCAGCCATCTGTGCAGCCTTTTCCAAAGCTTCTAATTTATTGCGGACATCTTCCATATTATTCTCATCCAGAGATTTCTGCAAGTCATCACGCAATTTTTTCGTTTCTTCTGCCTGTTTGGCATCAATTTTGTCTTTGCCATCCTCTAACATTGCATCGATCTGTGCAATGAATCCTTCGGCACGGTTACGTAAATCGATTTCATCTTTACGTTTTTCATCTTCGGCCTTATGTTCTTCGGCTTCACGAACCATACGATCGATTTCAGCATCACTTAATCCGCTGGAGTTTTGGATTGTGATAGACTGTTCTTTTCCGGTTCCCTTATCTTTAGCGCTGACATGAACGATACCGTTAGCATCGATATCAAAAGTAACTTCGATTTGAGGGACACCACGTCGAGCCGGTGCGATACCTGTCAACTGGAAGTTTCCTAATTCTTTGTTATCGGCAGCCATTGGACGTTCACCCTGTAATACCTTGATATCTACAGCTGGCTGATTATCCGCAGCGGTTGAGAAAATCTGCGATTTACTTGTAGGGATCGTTGTGTTACGTGGAATCAATACTGTCATAACACCACCCATAGTTTCGATACCTAATGACAATGGTGTAACATCCAGCAACAATACGTCTTTTACATCACCGGAGATAACACCACCCTGAATGGCAGCGCCCATGGCAACGGCTTCATCCGGGTTAACAGAATGGTTAGGATCTTTACCTAATGCCTTACGTACAGCTTCCTGTACAGCCGGGATACGAGTCGATCCACCAACCAACAATACCTGGTCGATATCACTCTTAGACAATTTGGCATCACGCAATGCGTTTTCAATTGGAATCATTGTACGATCTACCAAAGATTTTGTCATTTCATCAAATTTAGCACGTGTTAATGTAGCTTCAAAGTGCAATGGACCACTGGCTCCGGCAGAGATAAATGGCAAGCTGATCTGTGTCTGCATAACACCACTTAAATCTTTCTTTGCCTTTTCAGCCGCTTCTTTTAAACGCTGTAAGGCCATTGTATCTTGTTTCAAGTCAATTCCGTTTTCTTTCTTGAATGTATCAGCCATCCAATCAACCAATACGTTATCGAAGTCATCTCCACCTAAGTGTGTATCACCGTTTGTCGATAATACTTCAAAAGTACCATCAGCCAAATCCAGGATACTAACATCGAATGTTCCTCCACCTAAGTCGTAGATCAAAACTTTCTGTTCTTTATCTGTCTTATCAATACCATAAGCTAAAGCAGCCGCTGTTGGTTCGTTGATAATACGTTCTACTTCCAATCCGGCGATCTTTCCGGCATCTTTAGTAGCCTGACGCTGAGCATCGTTGAAGTAAGCCGGTACAGTGATAACTGCTTTTGTGACAGGTTCTCCTAAATAATCTTCTGCATAAGATTTCAAATACTGCAGGATCATCGCACTGATTTCCTGTGGTGTGTATTGTTTTCCTTCGGCTTCTACTTTCTGGTTTGTACCCATCAAACGTTTAATGGATGAAATCGTATTTTTGTTGGTAACTGCCTGACGTTTAGCGGCATCACCGATAATACGTTCCCCGTTTTTAAATGCTACAACACTTGGTGTTGTACGATTTCCTTCCGGGTTAGGGATTACTTTTGAATCCTTGCCTTCCATGACAGCCACACAGCTGTTTGTTGTTCCTAAGTCAATACCAATAATCTTTGCCATAGTCAATTCCTCCTTTACTCACTTACCTTCACTAAGGCAGGTCTTAATATACGATCCTTTAACATATAACCTTTCTGCATCACTTCGATGACCATTCCCGGCTCTACACCTTCCTTGGCTTCCTGCATCAAAGCCTGCATCGTATTGTGATCAAAAGGTTGTCCCATTGCTTCAATTTCTTTGATTCCCTCATTTGTCAGCACATTGACTAACTGCTGATGAATCATTTCAAATCCTTTGACATAATTTAAAACTTCTTCATTTTCACTTTGAACCATCAAAGCTCTTTCCATACCATCCAAGATCGGAAGAAGTTCCAGTCCGGCCTGCTGGAAACGATATTTCTTTGTCATATCCGCTTCATTCTGCAGACGCTTTTTCATATTTTCTGTATCGGCATAGGCACGAGCTACATCGTTTTTAGCCTTTGCCAATTCTTCTTTCAAATTTTCGATCTCTGCTTCTAAAGGATTGACTTCTTCGACATTCGCTTCCTTGTCCGCATCATTCTGTTCTTTGATTTCCGGCTGTTCTTCCATCTTTTTTTCTTCTTTTTTCTCATTCTTTTTGCTCATCGTCATTTCCGCCTCCTTTTTGTGCAAAGACATCTTCAATCACGCTGGACATGTAATCCATCAGGGCAACCACTTTGGAATACTGCATTCGATTTGGCCCTACGACCATCAACTGCCCTTCCTCATCGTTGTTGTAATGAAATTTTGTCGTAACGACCGAACAATCTCCAATCTGCAACAACTCATTTCGCTGATCAATCTGAATCGCCACATTATCTTCTTGATCGGTCCACTGATGAAATAAGCTGGAGCTTTCCAATACAGCCATCAGCTCTTTCAGCTTATTTAAATCGCTGAATTCCGGTTGATACAACATATTGCTTCTTCCGGAAACCTTGACCTTTTCTGTGGCAAAACGCATAAATGCTGTCACAAAGGCTTCAAACAGCACTTCGTGACGAACAACCTTGGCTGCCATCAAAGGCTCGATTTCTTTCATCTTGTCAACGACTTCACTGATAGGTGTTCCTACCAGCTGATCATTCAACAAATCCGTACATGTCTTAATATCCTGTACCGATACTTCCGTACCAAAATCAAAGACTTTATTCTCTGTATGGCCCTGATTGGTCACGATAATGCCTACCGCACTTTTTTCACTGATCGGAATCAGCTGTACATGCTGAAGCTTTTGTGAACGACTGTCCGGCCCTAAGACAATGCTCGTTAGATTGGTCATGTGACTTAAGATATCACAGCTTTTTTCTACGACTTCATCCAATGAATAATGTCTTTCGGAAAATACCTGCTGCAAAGAATGTTTCACATTGGCATCCAGGTTGGTTTCCATCAGATTTTCTACATAGTACCGATATCCTTTTTGACTGGGAACACGACCGCTGGATGTATGTGTTTTTTCCAACAGGCCCACTTTTTCAAGGGCTGCCATCTCGTTACGAATCGTAGCTGATGATACCGGAAAATCCAACAGCTGCATCAAAGTCTTTGAGCCGACCGGTTCTGCACATCGTGTAAATTCATCGACGATCGTTTTAAAGATGATTTTTTGACGTTGTGTCAGTTCCATATCCAAGCCCCTTTCTAGCACTCTTGTTCTCTGTCTGCTAACAGTATATCATATTCTTTAGCAAACGCAAGGATTTAGTGCTAAAAATTCAAGAAATTTTAAATGCTTTTTCTTGTTTTGGTTTGCTACAATAGAAATATGAAACAAATAGAGTTTATAAACACAACCGTTTACGGTGCTGTAACACTAAAAGATGCGACCCGTCCCGATCAAAACAACATGGCTTTGCACGTATGTAACGATGAACAAGGTGTATTATCCAATCGAAAAGAGTTGGAAAAGATCACAATTCCCTTAGAAAACTGGGCTTTGCCATGGCAAAAACATACCGATCATTTTTATCATGTTACATCAAAAGATAAAGGAAAGGGGGCCTTTGATAAACATACCAGCATCATGGATGTCGATGCCCTTTATACAACCGAGCCAAATGTATTGATCGGTGTCTTTACCGCCGATTGTGTCGGCATCTTACTGGTCGATGAAACAACGCCTTGTCTTTGTGTGATCCACTCCGGATGGAAAGGTACCGTACAACAAATCACCGCAAAAACCATAGATCACCTCATTCAAAATCAGCTTATCCATCCCAAAACTACACAGGCTTTTTTTAGTCCCAGCCTGCAGTTTGATTCGTTGGAAGTAGGTATGGAAGTCATAGAACAGATACAGAAGCTGCCTATAGATACTTCTTCATATATTCGCAGGTTATCCAACGAAAAAGCTTTATTAGACAATCAGGGAATCAATGCCCAGATGTTGATCAATGCCGGTATCGCAAAAGAAAACATTCATCTATCTTCCATCGATACGCTAACCGATATACACAATGGATTCAGTTATCGCAGAAACAATCGTTTAAAGGAATTTCCTAAATGCGGTGAACATTTCACCTATGGCTATATAAAAGAAAAAACCTCGCATTGAGGTTTTTATGCCTTTTCAGGCAAAGGATGAATAATTTGTATCCGTATTAGGAGGATACAGATATGATTAGTGGTCCTCATGGACAAGCTCATTGTAGCTAAAAACCATAAAAAAACAATTTATCTTTGTTATTTCGATGAAACAAAATATTTAAAATCGTTTTTCAAAAAGTTTTTAAATATCAAATCTTCTGAACAAAAATTTTCTATTCTTTCTGTCTTTCGCTATAATACATTTGAAAAGAGGAATTAGTATGTCCAGAAAAAAAGAACTTCGCCAATCAAAGATTCGTCAGATTTTATTAGAAGAAAGTCGAATACGCGTAACCGATCTTGCCAAAAGATTGGGAGTCACACCGGAAACCTTACGTAATGATATCAGTGAAATGGAAGCACAATCTTTACTGATTCGTGAACACGGCTATGCCCGTATTCAAAATCCGATGCAGGAAACCCCATTATTATTTCGAAATCAGGAAAATGCAGAAGCCAAAAAACGAGTCGGCATCCGTGCTTTAAACGAGATCCAGGATGGTTCGGTTGTCTTTTTAGATTCCGGAAGTACCGTTCTGCTGGGAATTTCTGCTTTGCAGGGTAAAAAAAGCTTGACCATCGTAACGAATTCTTTACCGCTAGCCCAACAATGCGCTGCCTTTAATTTCGATATTCTCTTTACCGGCGGTATGATTTATAATGCTGGATTACGCGCCTACGGAACCTTTGCCATTGAAATCATCGATCATGTACATATTGATCTTGCGATCATGGGAACTGACGGCTTTAAAGACTGCGAAGGCTTTACTTCCACCAACATCAATGAACTGGGATTTAAACGACATGTCATGAATCAAACTGAAAAGTTGATCATGGTCACAGACAGCTCCAAGTTTCATGACAAAGCCCCTTTCACATTTTGTAAATTCCGCGAATTTGATATGCTTGTGACCAACGAGATTTCACAGGATGATTTAAACCTTGTCAAAGATATAAAAAAGATCATCCAGGTCTAAGCCATAGGATGATCAATTGTTAATACAAGATATACTTTTTTATCCGATTTGATATGTGCCAATAAATTTTCTTCAATTTGAGAAGGCGTCATTGTTTCATCATACGGAATGACCAGATCAAAGACCAGATTTACGTGTGTTGGACCGGATACGATTCGAAAATCATGAAAATTCCAGGAAACACCCAAAGCTTGTATCGCATCGGCGACAAGCTTTTTATAACGCTCAGTCAACGGATCATTGACTTTGACAGGATCCATATGTAGAACCAGTTCAATACCCATCTCTTTTTTGATTTCTCTTTCAATATTGTCAATGGCATCATGCACTTTAAAAATATTATCCGAAGCATCGACTTCCACATGTGCACTGGCAAACAAACGATTAGGTCCATAATTATGAATCATCAAATCATGAACGCCTAATACTTCCGGGCTCTTTAAGATAAAGCGATCTATTTTATTCACCAAGTTCGGGTCTGGCGCTTCTCCCAATAGCACATTTAAAACTTCACGAATCAAGGTATAAGCATTATATA
>OBZH01001841.1_pt1 | contig 10383 bp, 6 predicted proteins | sample 1476881 | NCBI WGS metagenome assembly OBZH01 (sample SAMEA2580230, study PRJEB22360) | human gut metagenome | biome: human gut; feature: human-associated habitat; material: faeces | place: Denmark | collected 2008/2010 | reverse complement strand
CAGACGGCCGCAGAGGGCCTTCGTCGTGCGCATCTCGGCCTCCATCACCTTCGGACTCGAATAGGGCACACCCTCGGCCATCAGGCGCTGAGTGAGCAGAAGGCTTCCCTGAAGGATTTCCTCGGAGAGGGCCGCAAGCTCGTCGCTCGTGCCGTGGTCGTGCACGGCGCGCAGCTTCGCGCCGTCAATGCCCGCCTTCTTGAACTGTTCGACGACGTGGTTGAGAAAGAGCCTGCTCGCTGCAAGGTCGCGGATGAAGTCGGCATAGGCCTCGGCCTTTTCTCCGCTGAAGCCGAAGGCGTCGGCGCTTCCTTCTATCACGGCGGGATCGGTCATGCCGGCCGTGATCTCCTCGCGCATGAGTTGATTGTCCGTGGCCGCGCAGACGGGCTGCGAGCCTGCGGCGAGGGCGCAAAGCATGAGGACGGCGGGAAGAATCTTCTTCATGAAAGCTCCGGGAAAGGCCAGGGTGAACTTCAATCCTATCGCAGATCCAAAGGTCATGTCTCCTTGAGGCGACTCGTGGTCGAAGGTCTGTGCGTCGTTCATGCCTGAGTGCGTCTCATGCTGACGCAGCCAGAGGCATCATGAGGATGGAGGAGGTCATCCTGCCGTCGAGACCGCTTCCTCCTCATTGAGCGGCTTCGGCGGCGGGGTGCCCGACACTTTTTCGTTTGATGGAGATCAACCATGCGTCGTTCCATTCTGTTGCTTTTCAGCTTTGGCGTCATCGTCGCGGGTGCCTCGGCGGGCGATCTGCACACCGACATCTTCGGCAACGTCTGCGACGGTGATTGGAGCATTCCCGTCGGGCAGGTCGAGCCCGGCAGCGAAGGACGCCTGAGGGTCGATGTGTTCGGCAATATCTACGTTGAGGATCGACCGTTTCCTGTCGGTCATACGGACCATTCGACGGGGGAAGGCTGGCTCCACATGGATTCGTTCGGCGGAGTTCGAGCGGGCGACAGCCTGTTTGAGACCAGGCGCTGAAGCTCAGAAAGTGAACAGTCAGATGTTGCCTACGCAACGGCGAGAGACGATTGAATGCTCTGTAGGATTGACAACCTAAGACTTGAGGTTGTTTATCATATTCTGTCGTTTGGTGAGATAAGTCTGAATCAATTTGTCGAGTTCTTTTGTGGATGTGCCAAGGAATTTCTTATCTTGATAAATTAGGATCTGAAAGGCTTTCTCTTTGCCTGAGCTAACTTCTCTTTCTTCGCCAATAAGATCAAAAATAAATTGCTCGAACCAAAATATTATTTTCCGAAGAGGAATTTCGTAAGCTAATGCAGCATGCATTTTTGTTTTGAAAGTGTGCGCGACAACCGTGGGGTCATAGAAGATTTCTAGGAGGTAAGTTGAACTGAGGATGCTGTGTTTGTAGGAGTTGTGAATATCGTTGATGACATAAAGGAAGTCAAAGTTCGCTTCTAGGTTTATTTTTTTTATAAAGTTTTGATGGGATTTTGTCCATTCTTTAGATTTGCATAAGTTAAGTACTTTACCGAGACTGTCAACTTCGATCTTGCTTTCGGAGTCGAATAATAAGTTGTCGTTTGTACTTTTGATGTACATTAGAGTTATTATTATGTCAATAATCTTTTTTATTTCGTAAATTATCTCCTCGTAATGAAACGCCGTACTGTGAATCTCTTGTGGGTTGCTATAAATTGATGTTCTGTATATAAAGTCTAATATGTTGTTTATATGTCGTAGGCGATAAGCTATTGAAAAGCAAATAAGGTCTGAGGATATGTAGCGATCGAAGTTTTTGATTTCGTGGAAGGCGCCTGAGAGTTTATTTTCTCCCAGGTTTAGAAATGTGCCGGACGCAATTTTGGTACTTATTTGTGGGATTCCCTGCGGGAAGTCGTTGTCGTTATGGCGGTAAGTTATGCGGAAAAGGACGGTCCTGTTAAATGTATCCGGAACGACCTTCCAGAGATTGCGTGTTTCGTCGTAGACGGCGATGTATCCTTCCGGGGTTTGGGGAGGTGCTTTTAGTGTGACGTTGTCAGGTAATATAAATTTTTTAGGATTAAAGGGGTCGTATTGAACTGGTATTTCGCCGTCAAAATATTTATGTTCGTGATCGTAATGATATCCTATAGTGAGATTTGAATCGCTTTGCATTTGTCGTCTTTCGTTTTGTGGAATTGTTTAATTGGTTGGTGCATGTTTTGAACTGTGATGTTTTTGATTTGTTGCACATGTTCAAACATAAATACTATCATGAACTCTGAGAAGAAGTCTTTTCGTGGGTTCTTCCACTGTTCGTAACTTAAATAAATGTGAAGGCGCCGTTCCCCTATGGAGGAAACGGCGCCTTGTTCGTCAGAAGTCACTAAATTCCCGTCCTGGCCAGAATCGGGAATCTTTTTTCTAGGGTGGATATCAGGCCTTACCAGACGTGCCTCACGCCCACCGAGTAGCGAACCTTTTCGTCTGCTTCGGCGCCCGTGGTGCGCTCAAGGTCGACGTATGCGAAGGTGCGGTCGGTGAGGTTGAAGCTGGCGCCAAGGCCCCATTCAAGCCACGTGCCGCCCAGGTCCGCGAAGGCCGTGTTGCGGCCCGCGCCGCCCGCTGCCGTCGCCTCGACCTCGCCCTTGAAGTCAAGATCACGCTTCCGCCGATCGACAAGTCGGACGTGGCACGTCTTGTTGACCGTCTCGCCGAATCTCCTCTCATCGTGGCGCGCCTCGCCGCGAGAGAACTGAGTCCCGAAATTGCCGACATTGCCGAGTCGCTCGGCATTCGCATTTTCCCGACGAGCTGGAAGGATCTGGAGATGTCGTGCACGTGTCCGGATTGGGCGGTGCCGTGCAAGCACATTGCAGCCGCCATCTACAAGCTGAGCGAAGAAATTGATGCCAATCCCTTCCTGCTCTTTACGTTGCGTGGCATCGACCTGATTGCCGAAATGGAAAGCCGCGGCGTCGAGCTCGAAAAGGCAGTTGAGGCCGAGATGCCATCCTGGGACGATTTGATCCGGGGACTAGACGAACGAGGCTTCGTCACTGACCTGCATCCGGATGGAGAATCGGATGTCGGCTGGCTCGAAGATCTGCGAAAGCAAACCTTCCGCACGTTCAAGGTTGATGGTGAGAAGATTCGCAACCTTTTTGCCGAGCATCCGGCGGGCTACATCCACGGCGACCTTCGTGCGCTCACGGGGCGTATCGTGAGCGAAGCAGGGAAGCTCGTTGCACATCAGATGCGTACCGTCATCGAACGCACGATTCCCGAGTATGACGAGGCTCGGCCGCTCATCGCGATCAATATTTGGGGGCAGCCTGTTGTGGACGAATCGCTCTTCTGGCGCGAACGACGTGAGAGCGGCCGCTTCATGCGCCAGGAGCTACGCGGACCGAGTGCGTCGGATCCGATCGGACGAGGCCTGCACAATATGTTTTCGGGCTTCATCACGCATCAGAAGCTTTCTGAAGCGCCGCGCGAGCTGGAGGCTCTCTACGATGCCTGGCTCATCGCCGGTCGTCTCGTCGAGGCGGGCGCAGTCGTGCCGCAGATCTACAGACCGATGGATGACATCTTCGCCGTGCGTTGGATTCCGGCCGTCATGGACGATGAAGTGAAGGCGGTCACCGAAGCCGTCGGCGCAGCCTTCTCGCACGTCGGTCCGGAGTTCCTTCGCATTTCGAAGGCGCCTGTTGCGATGCATCCGCTGCTTCTTGGCGAAATCGTGCTCGAACTCTTCATCCAGAGCTACATCGTCGCCGCATGGCGCACCCATGTCGACGAAACGGGTGACGCCGTTCCCGAGCATCACGCGCTCTTCGGGTGCGAACCCGTCGACTGTGACGGTGATTTCGCCTTGAAGGCGGTCGGGATGCGCCTTGAAGGCTGGGTCGCGCCCGTCTTTCTCAAGACCGAGTCGCACCGCGTCAAGGGGATCGTCATCGTGCATGACTGGGTTGCGGCAGACAGCCGCAAAGCGCGAGGGCGGTGACGATGTTGGCGCGCGGGCAGGAGGCGCGGCTTTGGCCGCGATGTTCGGTGCGTGTGAGGCACAACCTGAACCTGTACCGCTCGAGTGCCCGACGTTCATTCCGTATGAGGGGGTGGACGAGGCAGAAGAGCCGCGCTACGACGAAGCGATTCCCGAAGACGTGGAGATGCCGGACTTTGACCCGCACCAGGCAGTCGCCATCGAAATGCGATTCTCGGTTGACGGCGGTGGTGCGCAGGAGAGCGTTGGACTCGCGGACATTCTCGATCTGCCGCAGCACAAGGGACTGCCTGAAGCTTATGTCACGGCTTTCAGGCTACTGTCCGGAGCTCACGGAGCTTCTCAAAAACCGCGCCTCGACGACGGTTGTGCCGCTCGATGAGCTGGCGGACCTCCTTTTCAAGGCAATCCCGACGCTCAATCTACTCGGCGTGCAGACCATTTTGCCGAGAACGCTCCGGAACCTCTTGCGCCCTCAGGCGACGCTCGATCTGGATATGAAGGAGAATGTCTTCGAAAGTCGAGGTCTTTTCGACATCGTCGATGCGATGACGTTCGACTGGCGTCTGGCGGCGGGCAAGTACACGATGTCGGAAGAAGAGTTCGAGTGGCTCTCCGAGCAGGCAGGGCGTATCGTGCGCTTTCGCGATGCGTACATGTACGTCGACAAGAGGCTCCTGGGTTCCATTCGCCGCGAACTTCACGGTCAGCGCAAGCTCACGAAGGCCGAGCTCATCCGCGCTGCGCTCTCGGGCGGCATCCGCGCCAACGGCGTGCGTTTGAGTGCACGCCTGCAGGCGGCTTTCGACAGGCTTTTTGCCGAAAAGACGTTCGATGTGCCCGACACGATTCAGGCGACGTTGCGTCCCTATCAGGTGCGAGGCTATTCCTGGCTCATGCGCAATCTGCGCGCGGGCATGGGGGCCATCATCGCCGACGACATGGGCCTCGGCAAGACGCTTCAAGTCATCACGGTGCTCGAAAAGCTGCGCCTCGACGGCGAGTTGGATGTCAAGCAGGTGCTCGTCGTCGTGCCGACCACGCTGCTCGCAAACTGGAAGCGTGAGATCGCGAGGTTTGCACCGAACTTGACGGTATCGCTCTTCTACGGCCCCAAGCGTGATCTGGCGGAGGCGACGGGGGACGTTGTGCTCACGACCTACGGCAGCCTTCGCGGCTCGATGAAGGCGCTCGAGCACAAGCATTTCCGCCTTGTTGTCATTGACGAAGCGCAGGCGATCAAGAATTACAAGACGGCCGCTTTCAGGCATGTCCGCGAGCTCAAGACAGAAGGCTTCATCGCCATGTCGGGCACGCCCGTCGAGAACGGTCTGATGGAATTCTGGTCGATCATGGAGGCGTCGAACCCGGGCATTCTTGGTTCGAGCACATCCTTCAGGCAGGACTATGTGTATCCGATCGAAAACGACCACGATGCCGTCACCGCCGATCGGTTCAAGCGCATAACGGCCCCCTTCATGATGCGCCGCATCAAGACCGACAAGTCCATCATCGACGATCTGCCCGAAAAGGTTTCCATCGATGAGTACTGCACGCTCACGAAGGAGCTGGTTGCGCTCTACAACGAGGTGGTCAAGCGTTCCATGCGTCTTGTGGAGGCCAGCAAGGACACCTTCATGCGCCATTCGCTGGTGCTGCAGATGATCATGCAGCTCAAGCAGATCTGCAATTCGCCTGCGCTCTTCGAACCTGCGAGCGGCTTCGAGGATCCGAGGCTTTCCGGCAAAATGTGCCGCCTCTTCGACATTCTTGAGGAAATGCAGGCCGCCGGCCGCAAGGTGCTCGTCTTCACGCAGTTTGCACAGATGGGCATGCTCCTTCAGGAATGGATTGCCAACGAAACGGGTCGTCGCCCGCAGTTCATCCACGGCGGCCTCAAGCCGAATGCGCGCCAGACAATGGTGGACCGATTCCAGAATCGACGCGATGAAAACGTCATGGTGCTGACGCTCAAGGCGGCGGGTTCGGGTCTCAACCTGACGGCTGCGTCCGTCGTCATTCACTACGACCTCTGGTGGAACGCCGCCGTCGAAACTCAGGCCACGGACCGCGCCTACCGCATCGGACAACAGTCGACCGTCAATGTCTACCGCTTCATTTCGGCCAATACCTTCGAGGAGAAGATCAACCAGATCATCGAAGAGAAGAAGCGCCTCACCGAAATGACGGTCGCAACCGGGGAAAGCTGGATCGGGGACCTCTCGAACGAGGAGCTCGCCCACGTCTTCAACATGGCCGTCGACGAAGAGGACGAAGAGCACTTTGCCTGACTGCTTTCCTCAAGGGAGGTGTAGGAAGAACTTTCACGACCAGATCTGGAGAATCGGACAGGGGGCAGTGCGACTCTCGGAGGGCATTTTCGGGTGTTGGTCCGAGACGGGCGCTTTCTAGGGCATGGGAAAACTGTATTGAAAACCTTTGTGGGACGGGCTAAGGTTGTGGGTACTCCAATCCCGAGCGCACCCCGTCCGACTCTATGACCGGACAAAAAGCGACACCACCATGAACGTTCTTGACGTCGTTTTCCAATACTTTGAGCACAGGATTCCACCCTCGAGTCCCAATCCCGAGGAAGACGTGTACAACATGCGGTACAGGAACCGCTATTTTTCGCTCTTCCCTGAGGACCTCAACAAGGACTACAACCCCTACGACTTCATCGAGGAGCCTGTAGAGCCTCGAAGCTTTCGAAAAATTCTGACGGGGTTGATCGGTTGGACGGTCATTATTCCGTTTATCCTGTTCCTTCTCTTGTATCAAAAAAACATCGAAACCCTGTCGTCTCTAGTCGTGGACCGACAGTCACTTTCGACGCTGGTCATCAAGACAAAGCTCGATTCAGCTGATGGGGAACTGCACAATCGGGCGATCAAGGCAATCAATGAGTATCTCACCACTTCTTATGTGGAGGGTGGGTTGACTCTCGCAGGTGCGAGCGAGATCTATCGGACAGTTCAGTCTGACCTGCTCGATGCGCACGTGCGGATCAAGGATTTCAATACGGGTAAAACCTACAGTTTCGGTCAGCCCCCTACGGATGAAAAGCCATATGTCACGCTTGTTCCCTTTGACGCTACAGGGCTTCAGAAGATCACCATGGAGATCTCCATGCCTGTCGATGTGGTGGCTGCCTCGCTGCGAGAGGCGATGAAGGAAAGTGGGGGAGAGGCTTTTCTTGTCGATGAGAGGGGGAAGGTGCTTTTCGCCACCGATCCGTCACTTGCCATTGAAAACTCGGATTTCGAGCAAATCAAGGCAGGGCTTGCTCATGCCGATCTGCACGTGATGGACGACAAGTTGGCCGACAATAAAAATGGCGTTTTCAGGACAGCTGTCAAACTCAACCAAACCGAGTATTACCTGATTTTTGACCAGTCAAAGGCTGCTAGGAATCTTGAGTTGCAGCACAACCTGATCGTTGGCAGTCTTTTCTTCCTGCTTGCCATCGGCTCTGTCTTTGTGGTCGGATACGCTGTGAGCCGGCCGTTGAGTCGAAGCGTAGGCGAGCTCTCCGATGCCGTGGGTGACTTTCCGAGGACAGGGAAGGTTGAGGTGGCGATGTCTTCGGACGCACCAACAGAGCTTCAGGAGCTTGCGGAAAGATTTGAGAAGATGGGGCGGGAGATTGTAGAAACGCAGGAACGTCTTCGTTCGATGAACAAGCTCCTTGAACAGAAGGTGCGCTCCAAAACGGACGCTCTCACGACCCGAAATGCAGAACTGGCCGCCATTCAGAAACTTCTGGCACCGATTGACACGTCACTGGTACATCTGACTGATGAGACGGTTGCGCGCTTCAAGCAGCTTCTCAGGCTTTCTTCTCTGGTGTTTAGGACGTCCGCGAGCCTTCAGGAAGGGAACGAGGGGCCGGATCTTCCGTCAGGTGCGGCTTTTGTGCAGGTTCGTTACGGGAACAAAATCTACGGTTGGCTGGAGACCGATGCGGAGGAGTTGAAAAAACGGGAGGTGCGTGACAGCCTGGAACTTTTGGCAAATTCGCTTGCCGTTCAGCTCAATAATCATCATCTGCTCGTGTCAACGGTGCAGCAACACCAGCTTCTAGAGGAGCTGTTCTCGTCAATGAATGAAGGCGTGCTTCTCATGGATTCCAATGGGGTGCTGGTTCGTTTCAACGCCTATCTCGAGGAGCGCATGGCCAGAGATGGGATTGCTCTCAAGCCTGGATGTCTGGTAAGTGCTGCGTTGCGGCCTTTGAAATTCGTGAAAAACATCAGGACGGCTTCTCGCCTGCACCGATTGCCAAAAAGTTCGAGGATGGTCGCACTTATGAGCTGGTACCAGTCAAGGGTGCCAAGGATGATGAAGGGGGCCGGGTCTATCACGCAACGGCCTTCAGCGTCGTGTCTACCAATCCCGATGCGGGGGCGCCTGATATTGGGTTGTTGGTGAGGGATGTTTCTGCTGACGCGGAGGTTGAGCGCCTCAAGGATCAGCTCATATCGATCGTGGCTCATGAGCTCAAGACTCCCATCACAGCTCTTCGCCTTCAGGCCGAAACGCTGGCCACTCAGATCGGACTGGAGGATGAGGAGCGTGATCAGATCCTTGCGGACATGCAGGAGGAAAGCTTCAGACTGCGCAGGCTTGTCGATGACTGGCTCGATCTGACAAGATTCCGTGATGGACACATCTCGCTCATGCCCAAGATCATGCATATTGCAACACCGATCGACAAGGCGGCAAAGCTTGTCACGGCAAGATTTGAGCTCAAGGTGACGCGTACCATCGATCCTGAGGCTGAGTGTTTCAAATTCGATCCCGAACGTATCACTCAGGTCTTCATCAATCTTTTCAGCAATGCCGCTCGTTATTTCCGCGAAGGTGTTCCCCCAGTCGTTCACGTTGACGTGCGCAGGGATGGCGACAAGGTGCGGATTCGAGTGCAGGACAACGGGATCGGCATTCCGAAGGATAAGGCCACCTATGTCTTCGAGCGCTTCTATCAAGCCGACATGACCATCGCGCGACAGAGAGGCGGAACAGGTCTCGGGCTGGCGATCGTCAAGGGCATTGTCATGGCGCATCAGGGTACTATTTCACTCGACAGTGAGCTTGGATGCGGAACCTGTTTCACCATCGAGCTGCCGTACTAACCTAAAAAGGACAGAATTTGGAAAATGGATACCTCAGCCCCCTCACTCATTTTGATTGTCGATGATGAAACCAAGATTCGCCGCATCGTGGCCTCGAATCTGGAGCGTGCCGGCTATGACGTAATCTCTGCGGCGGATGGCATGCACGCGCTTGAAATTTTTGAGTTGCAATCTCCGAAGCCCGCTCTTGTGCTGATGGACGTGATGATGCCTGAAATGGACGGCTTCGAATGTGCTTGTCGAATTCGAGAGCTGGGTGAAACGCCGATCATCTTCATGACAGCTAAGACCGATTCGAACTCAAAGCTCAAGGGCTTCAATCTTGGGGCTGACGACTATGTCTGCAAGCCCTTCTCGATGGAGGAGCTTCTGGCGCGCATCAAGGCGGTTCTGAGACGTACGCAGGCGAAGAACACCCCGTCAGAATCCGAGTTCACGTGGCTCGTCAACGGGCCAATCCGGATCTGCATTGAAAAGCGTCAGTGCATTTTCAATGGTCGGGAAGTGCATCTCGGCGACATTGAGTTCAGGCTCTTGTCACTCTTCGTTAAGGATCCCGGCGTGCTCCATGAACACAATGAGCTTCTCAACAAAGTGTGGGGTGCCAATGCATTGGGTGAGGTTCAGTATCTGCGCGTGGCCTGTGCCCGCCTGAGAAGAAAGTTTGAGGATGCCGGTCTTGAGGGGGGAATCATTTCGGCGTATTCAGGTGTTGGGTACGTCATGAGGGATCTGAGGGATGAGGATCAGGAGGTCTGATAGGCACTGTAAAAAGAAGAGAAAGGCGGCAGAACTGCTCAGTTAAGCGTTCCTGCCGCCTTTTGCACATAAAAAACGGACGGCCGTTGCGCGCTTGTCAGCGGTCGGCCGTCTCAAAGGGGACTTCATCAGTTCCCCAGACTGCGAATCAGATGTCGAAGATTTCCTCAAGCTTGTCGCGGTTGGTTGCGTATTCAGGGTGTTCGGAAAGAACGACCATGAGCTTCAAACGGGCTTTGGCGGCGGAAATTTCTCCTGCAGCAGCGATGCCGACACGGCGGCTGTCAGTGACGGAGCCGGGATATCCGTAAACGTCAAGAACTCGGCCACCCGGGGTTCTAGTCGTCAGGATGACGGCAACTCCCTTCTTGACGGCCTCTTCCACGCCAGGAATCATCGGAGGCGGAAGGTTGCCGCGTCCGAAGCCTTCAAGGACGATGCCCTTGCAACCACGGGCAATGGCGAAGTCGATGTATTCGCGATCGGAGCCCGTCATGGCCTTGATGAGGTCCACTCGGG
>OBZH01001835.1_pt1 | contig 10426 bp, 9 predicted proteins | sample 1476881 | NCBI WGS metagenome assembly OBZH01 (sample SAMEA2580230, study PRJEB22360) | human gut metagenome | biome: human gut; feature: human-associated habitat; material: faeces | place: Denmark | collected 2008/2010 | reverse complement strand
CTGCCGCAACGGCGGCCGATCCTTCCGGCGTCATCGTCGGGGGCAGCGAGCTGTCAACCGTGGTTCGCTCACCGCGATACGGGGTATGCGCCGTCGTCATGCGGCGCGCAGCAGGCGAGGAAGTGCTCGATGAGCCCTCCCCGCGCGAGTGGGCGCGCACGTCGTTGATGGACACCAGGTTTGAGATGGTGGAATTCGAACGAGCACTGCGAGTCGTTCCCGGGGCGTAAGGATCATAGTCGTTTTCGGAGTCGTCCGCGTATTCAGCGTATTCCGAGTAATCATCCTCGTAGTCGCCGTAGTCATCGTCGTAGTCGTCATACCGGTCGTTCGAGCGACCGCGCACGGCACCGCCGCCGAAACCGAGTTTCGATTTGAGTTCGTCCAACATGCCTTAACTCCGTTTCCTTTCTTCCTGGCAGCTCCAGTAGTGGGTTGTCTTGCATCGTTTACAAGCCGCTTTGCGCGCTAACCGCACGTCAGGGGTGGAAGGAGGCGACCTAAAACGAGTCGCTGAAAATCGCCCGTCCGATGCGAACTATGGTAGCGCCCGCATGAACCGCCTCTCGCCAATCTTCGCTCATGCCCATAGAAAGTTCATCGAACGCCTCGGCGCTTGATGCAGGGAGGGAGGCGCGAACCTTCTCAGCGAGCTTCGCCAAACCCTCGAAACAGCGACGTGCGATTTCCAAGTCGCCTTGCGGGGCCATCGTCATGAACCCGCGCACGCGCACATTGGGAAGCGTCTCGCACACATCGACGAGAGCCTCTGCCTCATCGGGCGAGACACCGCTTTTGCTTTCCTCGCCCGAAACGTTCACCTCGATGAGGATATCCTGCACGATGCCCTTCTCGCGGGCGACTTCGTCGATCTTGCGCGCATGTTTCTCCTGATAGACGGAGTGGATAAGCAAGGCGGAGTCGACGATATCGCGGATGCGCCGCGACTGGATGTTCCCTATGAAATGCCAGTGGGCATCGGGGAACGCCTGCGACTTGGGAACGATCTGGTCGGGTCGGTTCTCGCCGAAGTCCCGCGCACCTGCAGCGTACGCCTCCCCCACGCCCTCGACGCCGACCGTCTTGGAGACCGCGACGAGTCGCACCTCTTTGGGGTCCCTCCCCGCAAGGGCGCACTCCTGCGCAAGTTCCTCTTCGACCTTTTCATAACGCTCGGCTATTCCCATTGCCATAAACTCCTTACCTTGAACGGAAAGCGAGTGCACCATGGCGACCGCATACGCCGCCCGACGCACGATACGAGAAGAACCTGTCGGGCTCGCACTTCGTGCAGGCGTGTGCAGACGCAATCCGCTCGCGCGAAAGGCCCGCCGATTCGAAATCGAGGATGAGCGCCTCTTCCAAATCGACATGGCGTGCATCGGGCACGCAGCCTGGCCCGATCTCGCTTGCGAAGCGTTGTGCCATATCGGGCCCCGTCTCGAAGCACGATGCGCAGATATGCGGTCCGATATAGGCATTGAACTCGGAGGAAGCCGAGGCGTCATACCCGAGCTCGCGCGCATCGAGAGCGGCAAGGCGCTTGCAAGCTGAAGAGGCGATACGCGCCACGGCTCCGCGCCAGCCCGCGTGGACCACCGCCACACGCCCCGTCGGCGATACGATGATCGCGGGAACGCAATCGGCGAAGCAGAGGAGCGCAGCGACGCGAGGGCAGGAAACAACGAGCCCATCGGCGCCCGCATCCGCGGCATCTTGGATGCCACGCAGCGCTTCGGGGTCGGACGTCTCGATGTCCACCAGGTCGGTTCCGTGTACCTGGTTGGGCACGACGAGCGGCATATCGGGCTCGCCGAACGCACAAAGGAGCGCACGTCGGTTCCCGAGGACGACATCGCGGTCGTCACCGACATGAGTTCCCAAGTTAAGGCTTGCGTAATCGCCCTCGCTTGCCCCTCCCGCACGGCCTGTGAAGGCAATACGAACCGACGACGCGTCAAACAACGCGTCGTCGGTGAAAATCGGAATCGAATCGATTGTTCGGGCAGCGAGGCGCGGCAACGGCAGGCTTGATACCACCATAGCCGATTACCTCCTTAGCGCTGACGTCTCAAGAAATCAGGGATGTAATCCTCGTCGGCGAAGCGGCCTGCGCTCGGCGTGGTCGAGAAAGTAACCGGAGCGCTGCTCGGCGCCGGGGTCGGATCCGTCGACGCGAACAGATCCTTGCGCGAGAAGTCGAGCGAAGACTGCTGCGGGGCGTTCATCTTGAAACCAGTGGCGATGACGGTGATGCGAACCTGATCGCCCATCGACTCGTCGATGATCTGGCCGTAGATGATGTTCGCATTCTCGTCGGCGCATGCCTCGACGGTGCGCGCAGCCTCGTCGACCTCGGTCAGCGTGAGGTCGGGACCGCCAGCGATGGAGAACAAAACGCGGGAAGCGCCCGCGATGGATGCCTCGAGCAGGTTGGAGTTGGTCGCCTGCTGCGCCGCGTCGAGCGCACGGTTCTCGCCCGTCGCGATGCCGATGCCCATCATCGCCGTGCCCGCGTCCTTCATGACCGTGCGGATGTCCGCGAAGTCGAGGTTGATGAGGCCCGGGATGGTGATGAGGTCGGTGACGCCCTGGATGCCCTGGCGCAGGGTATCGTCGGCGATGCGGAACGCGTCGAGCATGCTCGTCTTCTTGTCGACGATTTCAAGCAGTCGGTCGTTCGGGATGACGATGAGCGTATCGACCTTCTGGGAGAGCAAATCAATGCCCTGATCAGCCTGGTTGCGACGAAGGCGACCCTCGAAGGAGAAGGGCTTCGTCACGATGCCGACGGTCAGCGCGCCGATTTCCTCACGCGCGATTTCTGCGATGATGGGAGCGGCGCCCGTGCCCGTGCCGCCGCCTTCGCCGGCAGTGACGAAGACCATGTCGGCCTCGGCGAGTGCCTCGCGAATCTCTGCACGCGACTCCTCGGCTGCCTGGCACCCCACTTCGGGGTTCGCGCCCGCACCAAGCCCGCGCGTAAGCTCGTCGCCGATGTGGATCGTCTTATCGGCATCCGACATGAGCAAAGCCTGGCGGTCGGTGTTGACGGCAATGAACTCGACGCCCTTCACGCCCGCTTCAACCATGCGGTTCACGGCATTGGTACCGCCGCCGCCTACGCCGACGACCTTGATGACCGCCAAATGCTCGGAACCTATTGTGTTTGGCATTGTATCCTCCACACCTGCTGCGATTAAAATGCTGCGTTTCCCACTGTGGGTGCAGTTTTACCTGCGTTATTGTACACGATGATACCTCGATTGCAAATTGCGCGGGTCGAGGCCTTCGACCGAGTCCATGAAAGTGCCACTATTGGGCAGCTTTACAGGGACCGCCACGTCGGGCGATCGACCACGCGCACATTGATGTAAGCGACCTTGCCCGGGTTGTCATCGAGAATCTGCAGGCACACACGCTCTTTCTCGCGGATGCTCTGGGCCGGTCCGAACGCGATCTCCACGCCGCTTTCGAGCGTGAGCTTCGTTGATTCCGCATCGGTCGCGGACACGGTCTTCACCTGATTAGCGAGATCGGTCGTCATGCCCGAGACGATCGCGAGCGCGTTGTTCACGTTCTCGTCGGTGCACTTCGTCCCCGTTTCCGCCGAGGTTCCATAGGGCACGTCGGTGATGTGAAGCGCGTTTTGCGCGTCGTCGTAGATGCGCTGGTTGAGCGATTGGCCGAGCTGGGTGTCCTGGTCGGGAATGGCCATAAGCCACATCCCGTCCGAGGAGATTGCCCACGGCTGGGTCGACTTCGCATCCGACGTGGGGACCTCCACGACCGCGGCCACTGTTCGCTCGGTCACAACGATCTGGAGCGTATGGGGGAAGATGCGGTTGCACGAGACGCTTTTCACCCACGCATCGCGCAGAAGGCTGTCTTCTACCGCCTTCGTGTCGACGCGCAGCAGCGTCTCACCCTCGGGGACCGACACGAGCGCCTGCAGGTCGGACTGCGTGAGATGTTCGACTCCCTCGACTTTGACCTCGTCGATTGAGAAGACGCTCGAGAAGTACAGGACCGCAGCACAGGCGAGGAGAACTGCGATCGCCCCGAGAACGACCCCAAGCTTCACGAGATGGCGATGGTAGCTTGCGCGCACGCGCTCAGCGCGGCTCGCGCGCTCGATATCGCCTACGCTTCGGGAGCGATAGCGCACCGAACCGCCCCCAACCGTGTGCCCACCTTGGACAGAGCGCGGCATGCCCGAGCCCGGCGTGCGCGACGACTGCGGACGCGCAGAGGACCGCGGGCGCGGGGCCGGTGCGTTTTGGGGACGCCTATTCGAAGCCGAGGAGCTTGACTTCCGGCTTGAGCGCAACGCCATAAGCTTCCAATACCTTCCCCTGGATAAGTTCAATCAACGACAACACATCGCGGGCCGTCGCATTCCCCGTGTTCACGATGAAGTTCGCATGGACATCGGAGATGCGCGCGCCGCCGACGGCACTACCTTTGAGCCCCGCGCGCTCGATCAAATCGCCCGCTGACGCGCCTTCGGGGTTCTTGAAAACGCTCCCGCACGAGGGCTGGCGCAGTGGCTGGGTCGCCTTGCGGCGCTTGAGCGAGGCCTCCATCTTCCCCCTGATGTAGAAGGGGTCGGCGGGTTCCATATTAAGCTCGCACTCGACCAGTATCTCGTCGGCGGGAAACGACGAGCAGCGATATCCCCACTCGATCTCGCTGCCGTGGCGGCGCACAAGGCCCCCCTCGGCGCGCACCGAGCCATTCGTCTCGAGAGCCGGCATTCATGCGCAAGGCCCCACCGACAGACCCCGGCGTGCCCACTGCGAACTCGAGCCCCGCGAGCGAGCGGCGGAAAGCCTCCTGCACAGCGGCGGAAAGCGGCACGCCGGCACCGAGCATGAGGCGCGATTTCTCCTCATCGTAGCGCATGCTGCGGAAGTCGCGCCCAAGCACGATAACCGCCGCGTCGACGCCCTCGTCGGCAACAAGCAGGTTCGAGCCCCTGCCGACAATGTACCATTTCTTGCCCACGGCCTTGCACGCTTCGAGCACGCGCGCGAGCGCGCCCACCGAGTGGACGCGGGCGAAATAGCGGGCCGGCCCACCGATGCGGTAGGTGGTATGACGAGACATAGGCTCGAATGGGTTGATTTCCCCGTCGAAGCGCTCGTCGACGAGCAGCGCCTCGAGCGGCGAGGCGTGACGTGCGACCATGAGTTACTCCCCCGCACCAGCATCCGCCGCGCCGAGCGCTTCGACAAGCTGCGGACCGATCGCCGTGACATCGCCCGCGCCCATCGTGATGACCAAGTCGCCCGGCTTTGCAAGGGCGGCCATATGGGGCACGACGTCGAGGCGGCGCGGAACATAGCTTGCCACAGGATGCCCGCTATGGTCGAGCACGACGTTGAGGAAGGTCTTGCCCGACACGCCGGGGACCGGCGCCTCACCGGCAGGGTAGACGTCCATGAACGTCACCGTGTCGGCATCGTCGAACGCCGCGCCGAACTCGTCGTGGAGCACCTCGGTAAACAGCGGCGCGCGCGAGTAGCGGTGCGGCTGGAACAGAACGTGAACGCGGCTGAAGTCGAGCGTCTTCGCCGCGGCGATGGTTGCCGCAATCTCGGTAGGATGATGGGCGTAATCGTCCACCACGGTAACGCCCTGCGCCTCCCCCACCAAGTCGAAGCGGCGACGGACGCCCGCGAAATCGGCGAGCACGCAAGCTGCCTTCTGCACGTCAAGTCCGAGCGCCCAGATGAGCGTGAGCACTGCCGCGGCGTTAAGCACGTTGTGCACGCCGGGGTTCTGCTTGACCTTGCCTTCGACCTGCGTACCGTCGGGAAGCTCGAGCGTGAAGGAAGAACCCACGCCATGCGGGCCGTAAGACACGACGCGCGCGTCGCATTCCTCCCCCAGACCATACGTGATCGCGCGGGGGTGCACCTCGCGCGCCGCGCAGACGAGCGCTTTCTCCTCGCCGCACACGACGACGGGGCCGTCCTCGGGAACGGAGGCCATGAACTGCTTGAACTTCTCGAAGATCTCGCCGAGGTCCTTGTAGTGGTCAAGATGGTCGGCCTCAATATTGGTGACGATGACGCCCGCGGGAGAGAGGAAGGTGAACGACTTGTCGGACTCGTCGGCCTCGACCACGTAGTACTTTCCCGTGCCGGAGTGAGCGTTGGTCCCATAGGAGCGGACGATTCCACCGATGAGGAACGTCGGATCGAGCCCCATACCGTCAAGCGTGCTCGCGAGCATGGAGGACGTGGTGGTCTTGCCGTGCGTGCCCGCCACCGCGAGCGTATCGAGCCGCTCGCCCAAGCGCGCGAGCATCTGGGCACGGTGGATGACGTTGAGGTTGCGGCGGCGCGCTTCTTCGAGCTCGGGGTTGTTGTCGAGGATCGCCGTCGAGATGACGACGGTGACATCGTCGCCTTCGGGCACGTTCTCCGCCGCCTGGCCGATAGCCACGGGGATGCCGTAGCTTTTCAGCTGCTTGGTGTAGCGGCTCTCCTTGATATCCGAGCCGGTGACGACCATGCCCTGGTCATGCGCCACATGCGCGATACCGCTCATGCCCACGCCGCCGACGCCGATGAAATGCAAACGTTCAGTGCTCATAGTGATCGATCCCACCCGTTGGTTTCCCGTTATTCCAAAGAGCCTATTGTAGTCCATGGTCAGCCGAAGACGCGGCGCCCATCACAACATCAGCCAATTTCGCCGCCGCATCGGCGGCACTTTGCTCCCCCGGGGCGCAGGTGCGACCGCCGCATCGGCGGTCTTCTGCTCTCGAGCGGCCGCAGTCATACCCGCGCGCAAATCCGCGTCGTCGATAAGCGAGAACACGAGCTGCGCAAACTTGTCTGAGCCCACCTCGGCGTCGGGAATCATCTCCGCGCACCCCGCTGCAACATAGGCGCGGGCGTTCGTGGTCTGATGATCGGCTGTCGCATGGGGATACGGTACGAGCAGAGCCGGGATGGCGCGTGCCGAGATCTCGGCCAGTGAGGTCGCACCTGCGCGCGACACGATGGCGTCGGTCGCGGCGAGCGTCTCGCCCATGCGGTTCTGATACCCCATGACATGCCAGCGCTTCGCCTCCTCCTCGGTGAGCGCGAGCTCGGCGGTCGTGCGCTCAAGCTCCTTAGGGCCCGTGATATGCACGACATGCAGGTTCTCCCGCGAGAGCAGCTCGGACTTGAGCGCCGCGATACCCTCGTTGAGCTGGCGCGCGCCCAGGCTTCCGCCGAAAACGAGCAGCATGAGCGCATCGTCGGGTATACCGAGCATCCGGCGGCCTTCCTCGCGCGTTGCGAGAAGCACCTTCTTGCGCACCGGGTTACCCGTCACGTGCACCTGAGTGGCAGCCGGAATGGCAACGCCCTCCTTCGCGCACTCGTAGGTCAGGCACACCGCACGTGCCTTCTTGGAAAGTTCCTTGTTCGCAAGGCCCATCACGGAGTTCTGCTCGTGGACGACCACGGGGATGCCCATCTGCTCGGCCGCGCGGGCGACCGGAATGGAGACATATCCGCCGAAGCCTACGACCGCGCTCGGCTCGATCTCGGCGAACCAGCGCTTGGCTTCCTTCGTCGAGTGCGAGATGAGCTTGAGCGCCTTCACGAGCGAGAGGGGGTGTTTGCGGTTGAAACCGGACGCCTCGAAGGGCTGAAACGCGATGCCCGCTTCAGGCACAAGGCGCGACTCTACCCCGCGCGGCGTGCCGGCGAAACGCACCTCCACCCCCCGATCTTCAAGCACCTCGGCGAGCGCAAGCGCAGGATTGATATGACCGGCGGTTCCCCCACCCGACAATACGACGAGCATTCGACTACCTCCTTCGAGAAGACGGCCGCCCTGCAGCCGTCCGAGATTCCGTGCGATTCGATGCGGTCCTCTGCCCACGGCCACCATCGTAGGACCGACCCCTCGTGGACCTGCGAGCCCCCGTGCGGGCGGCGTCCCGCGGGCTATCGCCCGTGCCGTCTTCCTCGCGCCTGACAACGCGCAGGCTCGAGCGGCGGCGATCGAACTCATCGGAGGAGGCCGCATCGCGCGATACGGACAGGATAAGCCCCACCATGATGAGCGACGCCAAGATGGATGAGCCTCCCGACGAGATGAACGGCAGGGGCTTGCCCGTCGTGGGGAACACGCCGATAGCGCACGCGATGTTCAAAAACGCCTGGAAAACGAGGGCAATTGTAAGCCCACCCGCAATCATCATGGAGAAATCATCGCGAGCCGATCGGGCAATAAGCGTACCGGTGTAGAGAACGCCCAGAAAGAGAGCGATAACGGCAAGGCAGCCGACCATGCCGAGCTCTTCACCGATGACCGCAAACACGAAGTCGCTGTCGCTTGCGAAGAGATACTGGTACTTCTCATGCCCGTTACCGAGGCCGACGCCGAAGATGCCGCCTTCGGAAAACGCAAAATACGAGTGCATGATGTTGTAGCCGCTACCGTAACCGCCCTGACCGTCGTCCCAAGGATTGAGGAAGGACCAGCGGTCAGCGCGATAGCCCGTGCCGAACATGGCGATTAGACCGAAAACGACGATTACGGCAAGAATGATGGCGATGAATCCGATTGGAAGCTCACCGTACCACAGCACCGCAAGTACCGCCACGATGCAGATCATCGTGGTGCCCAGGTCGGACTGCGTTTTGTAGATGAGCGCAAGCGGCACAAGCACGAGCAGAGTGAAGCCGAGAGCGCAACGTCTCCCGCTAATCTCGCCCGAAACGAAATCGGTGTAGATGCGCGCGGAGACCAAGACGAACACAATCTTCGCGAACTCGGAGACCTGGATCGTCACAGGACCGAGACGCAGCCAGCGCTTAGCGCCGTAGTTGTCGACGCCGACGAGAGCCGTCAGCAAGATAACGAGGACGAGCAGCGCTAATGCCGCCCAAAGCCACTTAGTTCTCCATATCGACACCGGAATGAAGCGGTAAATCGCGAACGCGATAAGCGCACCGAAAGCGGCATACATCACCTGGTCGGTCAGGCTTTTGAGCGCATCGACCCCGTTGTTGATGTTCGAGATCGATCCCGCCGAGTACACCATCACGAACCCGATGAGCACGAGCGCGAGCACGCAGAGCAGAAAGCCGATGCGCGGACCGTGTATCGATGCGGGGACGGCGTTGCGGGAACGCTGGGTTCTGGGCATGCGAAACTACCCCGCTATGCCTCGGTCGAGCGGACGGCGACTAGTTCCTTGAATACATCGCCGCGCTGCTCGTAGCAGGTAAACTCGTCGAACGAGGAACATGCGGGGGAAAGCAAGAGCACGTCTCCCGGCGCAGCTGCCGCAAGGCCCGCGTCGAGCGCATCTTCCATATGGTTCGCCGCAACGACGGCAAGCGTACCGTCCTCGCCCGAGCATTCGCCGCCGAAGGCCGCAAGGAAGCGCTCGTGCGCCTCACCGAAGATCACGACGGCCTTGGCGTGCTCATGAGCAGCGGCAACGAGCGGAGCAAGGTCCGTTCCCTTGTCGTGCCCGCCGAGCAGCACGATCGGACGCGCAGAGCCGAAGGCCGAGAAGGCCTTGAGCGTCGCGTCGACGTTGGTTGCCTTGGAATCGTTGTAGCAGGCCACACCGGCAACGCTGCCGCAGGGCTCTATGCGATGCTCGAGCGGCGCGAAGGAGCGAAGCGATTGAGCGACGAGCGCATCGTCAACACCGAGCGCGATCGCGCAAGATGCCGCGACAAGAGCGTTCTCCGTGTTGTGATCGCCCTTGATCTGCAAGTCGGATGCAGCGCACAGCCGATGCTCCACACCCCGAAACGCAACCGTGAGCACGCCGTCAGCTGAGACGAACGCGGCGCTCTCGGAGCCGCAGCGGGCACGCATGTCACCAGCGATCCCATCTTTGGTGCCGACGGGGACATAGTCGAAGCCGCGCTCGTCGGGCGTCACGGAGCGCAACTCGCGGATGCGCGCGCGGACCGCGTCATCGGTCGCGCAGAGGACGGCGGTGGAGTTCGGGGTGTGCGAGAGGTTCGCTATCACTTTCCACTTCGCCGCAGCATAAGCATCAAGCGTCCCATGCCACTCGATGTGGTCAGGGGTGATGTTCAAAAGCACCGCAACGTTCGGGGCGAAGCGCGAAGTCGACTCGAGCTGGAAAGACGACACCTCGGCCACGTACACGTCGGTATCTCCCGCAGCCACGCGGGCAATGCAAGCGTCGCCGATGTTGCCGACTGCACGCGCCGCAAGACCTGCATCTTCGAGCAGATGGGCGACGATTGACGTCGTAGTCGTCTTGCCGTTCGTGCCCGTAATGGCGACCCACGTGCTCGACTCGTCGGATTCGCGCCACGCGAACTCGACCTCGCTCACCAACTCGACGCTCGCCGCCTTCGCGGACTGGAAGAATTCAGAAATCTCGGGAATGCCCGGGCTCGCGATGCACAAATCGAACGAG
>OBZH01001831.1_pt1 | contig 10452 bp, 3 predicted proteins | sample 1476881 | NCBI WGS metagenome assembly OBZH01 (sample SAMEA2580230, study PRJEB22360) | human gut metagenome | biome: human gut; feature: human-associated habitat; material: faeces | place: Denmark | collected 2008/2010 | reverse complement strand
TGTTAATTTACAGATAAAAATGGAGGTCCATTAAATGGGAAAAGACTTATTTAATGATCGGATCAGCAGATTCTCAATTCGGAAGCTGAATGTGGGAGTCTGCTCTGTTCTTTTGGGGACGCTTGTGATGGTGGGAACCGCCGCTACAGCAGCCGCAGATGAGCAGTCAGATTCGAAATCAGATAGTGCCGCAGCTGTGACGACAGCTCCAGAATCATCGGCTACATCAACCGCTACAGCAACGTCAGTAGCATCAACTGCACCAGCATCATCGACTTATGATGCAAACGCAGCAATCACTGCACCAGCTACATCAACTGTACCAGCTACATCTACTGCCGCAGCGTCTACAAGTGCCGCTTCAAGCACGAGCACAGCAGCATCCGCTGCCTCAACTGCACCGGCAACATCAACCGCTGTAGCAACACCAAGCCTAGAAGCAGCTAGGCCAGAAAACAAGGCAGTAGAAGCAACTGCAACAAGTACTGATAAGGGTACTCAACTAGCAGCTGGTGTGCCAGCATCGAGTGAAACACCTGCAGTTACACCTGAAACTTCAGGTAAACGCCGTAGCCGTCGTTCTGTAGGAGATCCAAACGATCCAAACCTCATCGCAGATGATGTCCAAGATGCAACTGCAACTCCGAAGGAAGCAAAACCAGGGTTCACAACAAATATCAAAGCTACAGACTTGGCTAGCCAAATCTCTTGGTTGGACTTTGGCGATACAGCCAACTGGACTGGGACTACTACAACATCAAAAGGGGAACTTGCTCTCCAAGTTGGTGCTACCTATACCAAGGAAATCATGCTGGGATATGTAGTCACGATCAAAGTTAAATCTTTGAAACCCTTCCAAGCAACAGAACTTTATAAAAAACGCCTTGAAGAACGTGGAGCGACGGCTGCTGAAAAAGCGACCTATGACCCAAATGCCAGAAATGGTTATGTGAATGCGACTAATACACCTGCTACGAGAGCAGCTTTTGCTGCTGGTGAAGAAGCTAAAGTTATTGCCGAAGCTCAAAACCGTTGGACTGAAATTAAAAAAGAAGGCATTGACACTGGTACAACTAAGAAAACTACTATCAGTTCAGAATTTGAAGGTGGGAATATCGGTGTTCAGTTTGAAGTTTCTGCGACCTTCCGTGGAAAAGTGGTCAAACCTGCCATTGTCATGGCGGATGGTGAGTCCGCTAACCCTGGTGAAATGGTACTATTCACCACAAACGGAGAAGGTTGGCAACACATTGGTGAGTGGTATAAATACGGAAATAAATCTACTAAAACGTTTATTCCACAAGATACAGACAATTTATTTGGTCCAAATCCTGCCAACAATATAAATGGTATAAGTTACTATAGGACCAACCTTGACCTACTTCGACGTTCGAATCAAGTTGGTCCAGATAAAAAAGAGGTTGCTTGGAAGTACTTTGGAAGTGCTGATTTAACAACTGGAGGTCTCGGAACAGGGGTCTTTGGACCAAATATTTCAAGTATTGCTGCTGTTCCCCTTGTTATGACACGTGGAGCGTCCGAAGTTGGCTTGTATATTGCATCTTCAGGTAAACAATCAGCCATGTTTGGATTTTTCCCGCTGGATGAAGGGGATGCACCAGCGTCTTATGGCAAGGCGATCCACTCTATCGCAACGGTTGATGGAGTGACCGGTAAAAAAGTCAATCAACCTTATCTTGGTCACTTGAGTCCTGATATGGATGAAAACAACGCACTTGATTGGTTTGGGGATGACAAGGCGACGACAGCTGACGAAGGAGTTGATCAATTGCTCCCAGCTGACCTCAAAGGGACAACCAATGAGATGATCAAGATGGATCGTACTAAACCAGGCAATTATACAATTTCTGTTGAAGCTCATACAGACGGGGCGCCTCAAGCCAATATTTATGGTTGGATTGACTTTAACCAAAACGGTACCTTTGATGAAGACGAACGCTCAGATTTGGCGACTATCACCAAGGATGGAACGGTTGAACTACATTTTACAAAAAGTAAGACCTACATTGATCCTAGTGTTAATGAACTAGGTGTTCGTGTCCGAATTGCTAAGGATGCTGCCCAAATCGAAAGTCCTACAGGAATGGCTTTCTCAGGGGAAGTCGAAGACTTCAGAACTCAGGTTACTCACCCACCAAAAGGGGAAGTCAAGGAAACAACGGGTCCTCAATTTGAAAAACAAACCGCTACTGTAGCCTTTACGGCTCGTGGTCTCTATAAGTATAGTCTGACAGATAAGGCTCAGATTGATGAGACAGTTGCTCCTCAGATGGTGGACAACCGTACAGGTCAAGTCGTAACACCAGGAGCCGATGGTTACTATGCTGTGGCCGGTCAAGGGAAATACAAGATCACGCCTAACGGAACTTCAGTAGATGTGGAATTCATTCCTGAAGACCACTTCCTAGGAACTGCAGATGGTATTTCAATCCGTCGGACAGATACCAATGGTTATGACACTGGTTGGTCAACGAAATTCCCAGACAACGAAGCCAATGTCGATACAGCCATCAATACCATGGACGGTCTTTACATCCCGACTGTAACGCCAAAAGACATCGAAGGCGAAAACAAGACGTCTACTGATGTACAAGGAGCAACCCAAACTGGTACACCAACCTTTAACGTAGTAGGAACGAACTTAGATGGTAATAAGGTTGCTATCACTCCAAGTGCGCTATATCCTGCTAAATTGGTAGACCCAGCAACTGGTCAACCGACAAATGCGCTTTCTGTTAAGGTGGCAGGAGAAGGAACTTACACTATCGATGATACGACTGGTCAAGTGACCTTCGTTCCAGAACCTGGATTTACAGGAACTGCAAATGGCGTAACGGTTTCACTTTCTGCTCCAGTCGGACGAGACAAAGATGGTACGATTCGTGATGAGTACGTTAAGACAGCGACTGCTAAGTACACACCAACTGTGACACCAATTACCGTTACTCCTACAAATAAGGTTTCTGAAGACATTCAAAATGTTCCTCAAACTCAAACACCAACTTTCGATTTGAGCAATGATAAGACAGCTCAAATCACCAGCAAGAAATTGGTGGACCCAGCGACTGGTCAACCAACTGATGCAACAACTGTAACCGTAGCAGGAGAAGGTAGCTATACTATCGACCCAACGACTGGAGCAGTTACATTTACTCCAGAAAAAGATTTTGTCGGAACTGCTAAAGGTGTAACGGTCCAAGCAACTGCTACAATTACAAATGCGAACGGTAAGACTGCAACGATCACATCTGATGCAACTTACACACCAACTGTAGTGGCTGCTAAACCAACTGCACAACCTGCTACATCTAAGGACATCCAAGGTGCAACTCAAACGGGTACACCAACCTTTGCCGGAACAACTGTCCAAGTAAATGGTCAAAACAAACCTGTAACCATTAAAGCAAACAGCTATAAACTTTTGGATAAAGATGGAAATGAAGTAACTGGTACAACACCAGCCTATGCGGCAGATGGTACAACTGTTATTGGTAACTTCTCAATCGATCCAGCAACTGGTCAAGTCACATTCACACCAACTGATAAATCCTATACCGGTGCAGTTACACCAGTGAAAGTTCAAGCCGAAAGCTCAAACGGAATCAAGGTTGATACAACTTACACACCAGAGATTGTCCCTGTAACTCCAACCGCAACACCAGCTGAAACCACTGATATTCAAGGTGCCACTCAAACAGGCAAACCGGAATTCCAAGGTGGAACGGTAAACGTTGACGGCGTTGAGAAGACAGTAGCGATCAATGAAGCTGTCCCAGCAACCTTCGATGATGGTACAAAAACTAAGACAATTCCAAATGTAGGTACTTACACAGTAGCAGCAGATGGTACAGTCACCTTCGTTCCAGAAAAATCATTCATCGGAACTGCACCAGCAGTAACTGTTGTGCGTGAAGACATGAACGGAACCAAGGCTCAAGCTACCTACACACCAACTGTGACACCAGTGAAACCGACAGGTACTCCGGTAACTTCTACAGATATCCAAGGTGCCACTCAAACAGGTAAGCCAGTCTTCACTGAAGGCGATAGCCGTGTACCAATGGACGATACCGTTCCTGCAACCTTTGAAGACGGATCAACGACCAAGACAGTCGATGGCGTTGGTACTTATACAGTAGCTCCAGACGGAACGGTTACATTCAAGCCACTTCCTACTTATGTTGGAACACCTGAAGGCGTAACTGTTAAACGTGTGGACAAGAACGGTACACCAGCAACAGCTAAGTATACACCAACTGTAACTCCAGTGAAGCCAACTGCAGAACCTGCAACGTCAACGGACAAACAAGGTCAAACCCAAACAGGCACACCTGCCTTTACTGCAGGTAATCCTAATGTTCCAATGGATGACACGGTTCCAGCGACATTTGAAGATGGATCAACTACCAAGACCGTTCCAGGTGAAGGAACATACACAGTAGCACCGGACGGAACAGTCACCTTCGTTCCAGAAAAATCATTCACAGGAGTGGGAACAGGCGTAACTGTTAAGCGTGTGGATAAGAACGGTACTCCAGCGACAGCTAAGTACACACCAACTGTAACTCCAGTTACTCCAACCGCAACACCAGCTACATCAGAAGCACCTCAAGGTGTGGTTCAAACTGGTACAGTGACCTTCACAGAAGGTGATCCAGTTGCACCAATCGACAAGGATACCATTACTCTTCTTGACGAAAATGGTCAACCAGCTGCTTCAGTAGTTGCGAAATCACCAGCAGGTAAAGAGATCGGTACCTTCACAGTTGATAAGACTAGCGGTGTTGTCACCTTCACACCAACGGATAAATCTTACTCAGGTGAAGTCGTTCCAGTTAAGGTTCAAGCCAAAGATACAAATGGCACCCCAGTTGAAACAACGTACACACCGAAGATTACTCCAGTAGTTCCAACTGCAGAGCCAGCAACGTCTACTGATATCCAAGGTAAGACACAAACAGGTAAACCAACCTTCACCGAAGGAAACCCAAGTGTCCCAATGGATGATGACGTGCCAGCAACATTTGAAGATGGATCAACTACCAAGACGATTCCAGGTGAAGGAACTTACACAGTAGCTCCAGATGGCACAGTCACCTTCGTTCCTGAGAAATCATTCACAGGAACAGGTACAGGGGTAACCGTTAAACGTGTCGATAAGAACGGCACTCCAGCTACAGCTAAGTATACACCAACTGTAACTCCTGTCGTTCCAACTGCAGAACCTGCAACGTCAACGGACAAACAAGGTCAAACTCAATCAGGTACTCCAACCTTCACACCTGGAAATTCAGATGTGCCAATGGATGACACGGTTCCAGCAACCTTTGAAGATGGATCAATTACCAAGACGATTCCAGGTGAAGGAACATACACAGTAGCACCGGACGGAACTGTCACCTTCGTTCCAGAAAAATTATTCACAGGAGTAGGTACAGGCGTAACTGTTAAACGTGTTGATAAGAACGGTACTCCAGCCACAGCTAAGTACACCCCAACAGTAACTCCAGTAACACCAACAGCAACTCCAGCTGAATCAGAAGCACCTCAAGGTCTTGTTCAAACTGGAACAGTGACCTTCACAGAAGGTGATCCAGTTGCTCCAATCGACAAGGGTACCATTACCCTTCTTGATGAAAACGGCCAACCAGCTGCTTCAGTTGTTGCGAAATCACCAGAAGGTAAAGAGATCGGTACTTACACAGTTGATCAAACAACAGGTGTTGTCACCTTCACACCAACGGATAAATCATACTCAGGTGAAGTCGTTCCAGTTAAGGTTCAAGCCAAAGATACAAATGGCACACCAGCTGAAACAACGTACACACCGAAGATTACTCCAGTAGTTCCAACTGCAGAACCTGCAACATCTACAGATGTCCAAGGTCAAACACAATCTGGTAAACCAACCTTCACACCTGGGAACCCTGCAATTCCAATGGATGATGATGTGCCAGCAACCTTTGAAGATGGATCAACTTCCAAGACGATTCCAGGTGAAGGAACTTACACAGTTGCTCCAGACGGAACAGTCACCTTCGTTCCAGAAAAATCATTCACAGGAGTGGGAACAGGCGTAACTGTTAAGCGTGTCGATAAGAACGGTACACCAGCAACAGCTAAGTATACACCAACTGTAACTCCAGTCGTACCAACTGCAGAACCTGCAACTTCTACTGATATCCAAGGTAAGACACAAACAGGTACACCAAGCTTCACACCTGGTAACCCTGCAATTCCAATGGATGATGATGTACCAGCAACCTTTGAAGACGGATCAACTACCAAGACGATTCCAGGTGAGGGAACTTACACAGTTGCTCCAGACGGAACAGTCACCTTCGTTCCAGAAAAATCATTCACAGGAGTGGGAACAGGCGTAACTGTTAAGCGTGTCGATAAGAACGGTACACCAGCAACAGCTAAGTATACACCAATTGTAACTCCAGTCGTACCAACTGCAGAACCTGCAACATCTACAGATATCCAAGGTGCAACTCAAACAGGTAAGCCTAAATTTACTGAAGGCGATAGCCGTGTACCAATGAACGATGATGTACCTGCAACCTTCGATGATGGTTCAACTACGAAGACTGTAGACGGTGTTGGTACTTACACAGTAGCAGCAGATGGAACAGTTACATTCGTCCCAGAAAAATCATTCGTCGGAACTGCACCAGCTGTAACAGTGGTTCGTGAAGATAAGAACGGTACAAAAGCTTCCGCGACTTATACACCAACCGTAACACCAGTTACACCAACAGGTACTCCAGCAGTATCTACTGATGTTCAAGGTGCGACTCAAACAGGTAAACCAACCTTCACAGAAGGCGATAGCCGTGTTCCATTGAACGACACCGTTCCAGCTACCTTCGATGATGGTACAACGACCAAGACAGTTCCTAACGTCGGTACTTACACAGTAGCACCAGACGGAACAGTTACTTTCGTACCAGAGAAATCATTCGTCGGAACTGCACCAGCAGTAACCGTGGTACGTGAAGACGTGAACGGCACTAAAGCTCAAGCAACTTACACACCAACTGTGACTCCGGTAACACCAACTGCTGATCCTGTAGCATCGATAGACATCCAAGGTCAAACCCAAACAGGTAAGCCAAACTTCACACCTGGTCACCCAAGTGTGCCAATGGATGATGATGTACCAGCAACCTTCGAAGATGGTTCAACAACGAAGACCATTCCAGGTGAAGGAACTTACACAGTAGCTCCAGATGGAACTGTCACCTTCGTTCCAGAAAAATCATTTACAGGTAAAGGTACCGGTGTAACAGTCAAACGGGTAGATAAGAACGGTACACCAGTGACAGCTACATACACACCAACTGTAACGCCAGTTGCTCCTACGGCAGAACCAGTAACTTCAATTGGAAACAAGGGTCAAACCCAAACAGGTAAACCAGTCTTTACAGAAGGTGATAGCCGTGTTCCAATGAACGACAAGGTTCCAGCAACCTTTGACGATGGTTCAACAACCAAGACTATCCCAGGTGTTGGTACTTACACAGTAGCAGCAGACGGTACTGTAACTTTCACACCAGAACCAGAATTCACAGGAACTGCACCAGCAGTGACAGTGGTTCGTGAAGATGTGAATGGAACCAAAGCCCAAGCGACTTACACACCAACTGTTCGTCCAATCACTAAGTTTGTGGACAAAGAAGGTAAGGAAATCCCAGGATATCCTACAGTTGATGGAGAAGAGCCAAAAGCTGAAATTCCAGGTTACCGCTTTGTGGAAACGAAGAAATTGCCTAATGGTGATTTCGAACATGTCTACGAAAAAGTGACAACTTCACACTTAGATGAAAATGGTAAACCAATTCCAGGTTACCCAACTGAAGACGGCGAACAACCGAAGAAAGACATCCCAGGTTATGACTTTGTGAAAACTGTAGTTGATAAAGATGGCAATATCCAACACATCTACAAGAAGACAGTAACACCAAGCCCAATGCCGACTCCAACACCACAACCGCAACCAAAACCAGAAGAACCAACTGTTCCAGTTGTTCCAGAAGCGAAAGAAGAAGTGACTTATATCGATCCTCAAGATCCAACAGCACAACTTCCAAATACTGGTACAAAAGAATCTTCTAATACTGGTCTAGCAATCTTTAGTGCTCTTGCAGGTCTCTCATTATTTGGACTTGCCAAACGCAAAAAAGAAGACTAAGCTCGATTGTGGCTAAGAAAACCGCGAAATCCTCGCGGTTTTTTTCTGTTTGTCTCTGAAAAAATATCCGATAAACTAGATAGTTGAAATCAGTCTTTTAGAAGAAAATTTGATAAAATAGAAGTATCAGTGTAAAGGATGAGAGAATGAAAAAGATGATTGGTATCTGGGCTCAGACAGAGAACGGCATCATTGGAAAGGACCATGTTATGCCATGGCATCTGCCAGCTGAGCTCCAGCATTTCAAACAAACCACCATGGGACAAGTGATCCTCATGGGTCGAGTGACCTTTGATGGTATGAAAAAACGCGTCCTACCAGGCCGGACCAGTATTATTCTCACACAAGATCAAGCCTACAATGTGGAGAACGAGGATGTCCTTGTCATGCACAGCAAAGAAGAAGTCTTGAACTGGTATCAGAAGCAAGAAAAGAGTTTGTATATTATTGGTGGAAGTCAAATCCTTAAGTTATTCTCAGATCAGTTAGAAGAGTTGATCCAGACCGAGATTCATGCTGAGATCGATGGGGATACTTATGCACCGGAGATCGATCAGAACCTCTATGAAAGTACCCATCAAGTCCATCATCCAAAAGACGAGAAAAATCCTTACGATTTTACAGTTCACTACTACAAGAGAAAGGAATTAGACTAATGGAACGCAGTGTATTTGGTTTTTTTACAGCAGTCCTGTGCGTCATCTGTCTGATTTGTGCGCTCCAAACCTTTCGAAAGAAACGCTTTGGCCTGGCCATTTTATTCTTGCTAAATGCGTTTACCAACCTCGTCAATTCTATTCACGCCTTTTACATGACCCTGTTTTAAGATAAAATCAATCAAATAAACGACAGAAAGAGGAAAACCATGCCAACCAATCAAAATTCGGATATGATGGTCTACTGTTCATTTTGCGGTAAGAGTCAAGATGAAGTCCAAAAAATCATCGCTGGGAACAATGCCTTCATTTGTAATGAATGCGTCGAGTTAGCCCAAGAAATCATTCGAGAAGAACTCGCTGAAGAGGTACTTGCAGATCTTAGCGAAGTTCCAAAACCAATCGAATTGCTTCAAATTTTGAACCACTATGTCATCGGTCAAGACCGTGCCAAACGTGCTCTTGCCGTAGCCGTTTACAATCACTACAAACGGATCAATTACCACGATACACGTGAAGATGATACTGATGTAGAATTGCAAAAATCAAACATCCTCATGATCGGCCCAACTGGTTCAGGTAAGACCTTCTTAGCCCAAACATTGGCACGTAGCTTGAATGTTCCATTTGCCATTGCTGATGCGACTGCCTTGACTGAAGCTGGTTATGTAGGAGAAGACGTTGAAAATATTCTCTTAAAGCTCCTTCAGGCAGCGGATTTCAATATTGAACGTGCAGAACGTGGGATCATCTACGTGGATGAAATTGATAAAATCGCTAAGAAAAGCGAAAATGTCTCGATCACTCGTGATGTTTCCGGTGAAGGTGTCCAACAAGCGCTCTTGAAGATCATTGAAGGGACAGTTGCTAGCGTTCCCCCTCAAGGTGGTCGCAAGCACCCTCAACAAGAAATGATCCAAGTGGATACGAAAAATATTCTCTTCATCGTTGGTGGAGCATTTGACGGAATCGAAGAAATTGTTAAGCAACGCTTAGGTGAGAAGATCATCGGTTTTGGTAAAAATAACAAGGCTATCGATGAAGCCAGTTCTTATATGCAAGAAATCGTGGCAGAAGATATTCAAAAATTTGGGATTATCCCTGAATTGATTGGACGCCTTCCAGTCTTTGCGGCTCTTGAGCAATTGACTGTTGATGACCTCGTCCGCATCCTCAAAGAGCCACGCAATGCCTTGGTAAAACAATACCAAACCTTGCTTTCTTACGATAATGTGGAATTGGAATTTGATGATGAAGCACTTCAAGAGATTGCTAATAAAGCCATCGAAAGAAAGACAGGAGCTCGTGGACTTCGCTCCATTATCGAAGAAACCATGATGGATGTCATGTTTGAAGTTCCAAGTCAAGAAGATGTCAAATTGGTTCGCATCACCAAAGAAGCCGTGGATGGAACGGAAAAACCAATTCTTGAAACAGCCTAGAAAGATAACACATGGAAATAAACACACACAATGCGGATATTCTCTTAAGCGCTGCAAATAAGAGTCACTATCCTCAAGATGATATTCCAGAAGTTGCACTTGCCGGTCGATCAAATGTCGGCAAGTCTTCTTTTAT
>OBZH01001818.1_pt1 | contig 10544 bp, 8 predicted proteins | sample 1476881 | NCBI WGS metagenome assembly OBZH01 (sample SAMEA2580230, study PRJEB22360) | human gut metagenome | biome: human gut; feature: human-associated habitat; material: faeces | place: Denmark | collected 2008/2010 | reverse complement strand
ATACCGGCTGCTACCGGTACCTGTTTTGTCACCTGTATTCGAGCTCCCCCTTGGTAACCACAACGGGAGGCTACCAGCAAAAACGCCCGGGTTGCGAGATTGTTAAGCGGATCTAAGTCCGCAAGCGCCTCTTGATCACGAGCACTGTCATACCCCACCGCCCCGGGGGGCGCGCTAAAAAACGTCTGCAGCTCAATATCACGGGGCCGCAAAGTAATCTTCACGGTTTCTCGCAGGTTCACCGCTTGGAATACCGTTGTGAGGTCGTGGTAGCCATCTAGAGACTTACCGCAAGCCAAAGCCAGATTGATTTTACCGTTCGCTCTGGCAATGCTGGTTTTCCCTTTGGCGTTAGCGTCGCAATTAGGCGTGTCATCAGGCGCGGTTACTGCTTCTGTATGGATTTGCTCGCCGGGAGTTGCCACGCTCTCCGCTAGATTTTCAAAACCTGCAAGTAGCGCCTTCCGCAGCCGGGCAAGTGCCGCAAAATCCTTGATCTCCAGGTTTTCTGCGCGCTGGGTAGGATCGATTCCCCCGGCTTTTAGCAGGGGAACCGCCGCTAAGGGCTGAGCCCAAGTTTTGAGTCCTGCCCGCAGCATCTTGCGCCGGGAGGCAAATGCCTGGTCAATCAGATTGAAAACTGCTTCCCGCTCAGTTGCTTGTGGCGCTGTTGACCCCGCCTGTGTCCCTAATGCTGCCTCACTTGACACGTCCTCGGTCTTATTCATTCCTGGGGAGGGCAAGCCGGGTTGGGTTCTTCGAGTAATTTCTACCAGCGCCGAATCCACGTTCGGTTGCGGATAAAAAACGCGCCGAGAAATATCGGATCCCATCCGCGCCCTACCGTACCAGGCGATTTTCACGCTCGGCACCCCGTAGATCTTTGTGCCCGGGCGGGCGCAAAGACGCTGGACTACTTCTTTTTGCACCATCACTAAGGCGCGTTCAATGCTGGGGAAAGTCGCAAATAAATGCAGCAATACGGGAACTGCTACGTTATAGGGCAGATTAGATACCAAAACCGTGGGGGAAAAATCTCTGCTCAATCCCGAGGACGCATCCGAGACATTCCCCTCGCGCTCATTGCCAGCTTCCTTAGCCCCCTCCGCGATACTTGATAATCCTGTTAAATCCGCCGGGAGCAGTTTTAACGCATCTTTTTGAATCAAGTACAGGTTATTGGCAGCGCTCGGGGCGTGAGCGCGAATAGTTGCCGGTAAAAAACTGGCGAGCCGCGAATCGATCTCGCAGGCCACTACCTGGGCTTCGGCTTCTAGCAGACCTAAAGTTAGCGATCCTAATCCCGGGCCAACTTCCAGCACTTGGTCGCCAGGCTGGATGCCCGCTTCCCGCACGATCTTACGGATAGCGCTAGGCTCAGTAACAAAGTTTTGTCCCAACTGTTTGGTTGGACGGATATCAAGCTTGTGGCACAGCTGATGGATCACGCTGGCGGTCAGCAAATTAACGGGGAGATTTTTTTCCACTCCTCTAGTTTACTAGTACCAGTTGACCCGTTCTGAATGCTGCCAGGCGCCGCAGGGGTCACCGTAGCGTCCCGCGATATAACCTAGTCCCCACTCGATCTGGGTGGCGGCGTTCGTACGCCAATCGGCACCGGCAGAAGCCATTTTGCCCGCTGGCAGAGCCTGGGGAATCCCATAGGCACCGGAACTGGGATTTCGCGCGGCAGCATTCCATCCCGATTCCCGGTTCCATAGCTTAACTAGGCAGGTAAACTGCCCTTCAGACCATCCGCGAGCAATTACCTTTTCATGGGCGATCTCTTGTGCTTGTCCCGCCGGCACTACGGGTCCATAGTCAGTTTCTTCTGAGGAAGAAGTATCTGCCGGCCCCACCCGCACGATCTTCGGTTCGGCTTTAACTAGGGTAGTTACTTGCTCTGGCGATTGGAAGGCCACCGCACCATCAACTTTTTCGACGAAAGTACTTTTCGCAGTGACTTCTTCTTTGCCTTCATCCTCTACGACTTTGGTTCCGGGCGCTAAGGTTTCATCTGCTACTTCTTTAACGGGAGGAGCTGAAACCTGTTCCTGCTTAGTGATCCCGCGCTCCACGCGAGAAACCTTGATAGTGGCTGCATCGGAGCTGGTTTCCTCCACGACTACCCGATCCAGAGCGGCTAATTCAATCCCGGCGGCCTGCGCCGCTACCCGCGGATCTGCGCCCTCTTGGTAGGTACCGTTAACTTCCTTGCCGTCAACCCGGAAAGTTGCCTTTAGCTTGGGAGAATCGTGGTCGTCTACTCCCCAATCAATCTTCGCGTCCTTGGTTCCTTGTAACACCACCGGACGAGCATGGACAATTTTGATCTTTTGGTTACGAGACATCTGAGTATCGAGGGCGGGAACCACCTGGTCGTATCGACCAACTTTGATTCCCATATCCGAAACCACCTGTTCCACAGTCCGATTCATGGTTTGTACTTGGCGGCTAGCCCCATCAACCGTAACCGTGACCGTCTTGTATTCGCTGGCCACGGCGACACCCCCACCCAAGACGATGACGGCGGCGATACCAGCAAAGATCGCCGTCATTTTCGCGCTGGTGCGTCGATGTTTCCTGCTCACGTGGTTCCTCACTGTGTCGCTGGTACCGATGACTCGGTAATATCTCTAACTTCCCTCTAACTGTAACCTGATCGTTATAAAATTACTACCTGTTTGTGACCTACAACTATCGGAATACCAGCACTTATTTTAATACCTAAGCCCAGGTTTGTGAAGATGCTTTAATTATCCCCTAATCAGCGAAATCCGTGACCGCCCCTCCATAAACCTCACGGGTATTATTTAGCAGCTGCTGTGCCATATCGATTTCCGTAGAACCAGTGATTTCTGCCAATTTGCGCACCGTCCACACCGTCATATAGGAGGCATTCGGCTGCCCGCGCTGCGGATGGGGCGTTAAATAGGGAGCATCGGTTTCTACCAGCAAAAGCGAAGAAGGCATCGCTCGCGCCGCCTCGCGCAGCCACTCATTGGCGTTATAGGTAACCGGTCCGGCAATCGAGGCATACCAACCATTGTCGGCTAACACCTGCGCCATCTCACTATCTCCGCTAAAGCAGTGAAACACCGTCCGTTCCGGGGCGCCTTCCTCGAGCAGAATCCGAATAGTATCCGCGTGCGCCTCCCGGTCATGAATCTGCAAGGGCAATCCCAGTTCTTTCGCTAAAGAAATATGCATTCGAAAACCCTGTTGTTGCGCCTGTCTGCCCTGGGGGGAAGTACGGAAATAATCTAGCCCGCTCTCCCCAATAGCTACCGTTTTAGTTGAAGAAGTTGCGGCCTCATATACCTGCTCAACCGCTTCTTCAAGGGAATATTGTTCGTGCCAAGGCTGCAGCTGATAAGTTTGCCCATCGGGGGCGGTAGCTACCACCTTCGCATGTAAAGCCGCCTCATTAGGGTGAATTGCCAAGGAGCAAAACACCTGGGGATGATCCTGACTCACCCGAATGGTAGGAGCTAGCTCATCTACCTGACAGCCCGAGGTGATCAGGGCGCTTACCCCCACTTTTTGCGCCCGCTCCAGTTGTTCTTCCAGACTCAGCCGCACCCCCTCTACCAGGGGAATCTGCTCTTCCCACAGGGGTAAGTGGGTGTGGTTATCTACAACTTTGCCCGCCAAAGGCGCGGGCAGCTGGGGCCAGCCCCGTCGTTTACGTGATTTTCCCATCTAATTAACCGCCTCCTGAACTAGGGCGTGGATATGAACCTGGGTACCTTGTTCGGGACAACTCCACTCAATAGTGCCTTTCAAATTACCGCGCACCAAAGTGCGTACAATCGACGTCCCAAGTCCGTTTAGAGGCTCATCCCCCAGACCGCATCCATCATCTCGCACCCACGCATCCAGTTGGTTTCCATCTCGTTTAGCCTCCAAGGTTACTTTGCCACCGCGCTGGCCTAAGCCGTGTTCTACCGCGTTGGCCACCAACTCGGAAATCACCACCGCTAACGCCGAGGCCGCATCGGCATCCACCATCCCAAAACTGCCGGTAAAAGCAGTTTCCACTGCTTGGTCGGTAGTCGCCATGGCGGCCGCCATCCGCAACAGCCGAGAGATCATATTGTCAAACTCGACGGTTTCATCCACGGTTTGCGATAGTTCTTCATGTACGCGGGCAATCGCCGCCACCCGCCGTTCAGCCTCCCCCAGTGCAGCTTGCACCTCTGAGGATTCCGAACGTCTAATCTGCATACGCAAAAGCGCAGAAACCGTCTGGAGATTATTCTTGACGCGATGATGAATCTCGCGAATAGTGGCATCCTTAGTCATCAACTCACGTTCGCGGCGACGCATCTCCGTTACGTCCCGACACAGCAATAGTGCGCCGATCCGTTTACCATCCTGTTCTAGCGGCAACGCCCGAAAAGAGATAATCCCGGAAAAAGATTCTACTTCTGATACCCAAGACGCTTTCCCCATAACCACCACGGGTAGAGCCTCATCTACCTCAGTCTGCTCTTGAATCACTTCGGTGATTAGTTCCGCCAGAACCGCCCCATTAACCTCTTCACGTACCCCCAGGCGGCGCAGACAGGATCGGGCATTCGGGGTAAGATCCAGCACCCGCCCTTCAGCATCCAAATTAATGGCACCATCGATTAAGCGCGGCATCCCGTGAGTCGTAGCCGGCGGAATAGCAGTGTTAGGGAAAACTCCATCAGAAATCATTTCACACAAGAGATTCGCGGTTCTGTGAAACCACTGTTCTTGCTGTTCAAAAACCCGCAAAGATTGAATGTTTACCTCTTGAGTAAGTGCGGCTATTACCCGACCTTCATGCCTTACCGGAAGGGCGCTGGCGATCACCGAATAGGATCCCGCCCACCGAACTTCGGGCACCGTTGGCCCAGAATTAGGGGCAAAAGCTGCAGCTAGCATCGCTGAACGTTTCGGAGAAGCTGATAGCCCGACCACATCATCAAGATGGATAGTAAACCCCGATCCGGGTCGAGCATGTGCAATCGCTACAAAACGCCCCTGGTCATCAGGTATCCATAAAATCAGGTCAGCACTGCCAATGTCAGAGAGTACCTGCCAGTCCCCAACCAACATATGTAGATGGTCGATATCGCTTTCTGATAGATCCTTACCGTATTGGCGGATCAATTCTCGCATCCCACTCACGACTACCAGTCTATGATAGGTGCCCGCTTACGTAATCCGGGAGCTATTTGTTAAGCCTTTAAGCTGACTGAAAGCCTCTTAGCCAGCGTTATTAGCCAGCCAAAGTCGCGCAGCTGCTTCTTCTCCCCCAGAAAAAATCTGCAGATGCGACAGAAGTTCCCGTTCGACTTTCCCCCCGATAAGCGGCATATTCACCTGGAGCGTTCCGGAAATCTCTCGCAAGGTTTTCTCCGCCCCCTGCGGGGAAGCCTCCAGAAGACTCTTGGCTTTTACCTGCACCGGAACCTTGCCGAAACGCACTTCAAAGTCGCCGTGAGCAATACGGTCGGGGCAGGGGCTGCTAAGCCAGTTCTCCACCACTTCGATCTCTAGCTGGTCGGGAAGTAACCGCGCGTAGGCAGCTGGAGTTTTTAGCTCCGCCAGGTCAACTTTTGCTCGGGACACAAAAGTTTCACTACCGGCCTGTTCCACCTGGACTTCACATTTAACCTGCGAGATTTGCCTCCAGCGAAACTCCAAGAACTGCGGATCAGTGAGCATTTGACAAACCCGTGCTGGCGAGGCCGGATACTCAACTTCTAGCTCGAAATCCCGCAAGCGTCCTTCCTTTCTACGGTACCTAATTTGCATTCAGGCTCGCCACGTCCCTCACAGGCGACTACCCTAAATAACCATAAGCTATTTCAATCGTATCCGCTTCAACTACTAAGTTATCCAGGAGAACCCCTAGATGTTTGATTTTAAAACTCCCCAGTTTTTTCGCTCCGAGAATCGCGCCTCCCAAAAACAGCTGGCGGCGGCGCTGCGTCACGCCTCTAGTTTTGGGGAAGTAGTGGATGCAGTCCTCGACATTCCTGGTGAACATGTTGACCACAAATTGTTACAACTAGCCAAGGCTAATCCGCAGGCAGATGCCGGTGATCTGGAAAAGATATTAACGAAGCAATACATTAAACGCACCGCCTACGCTTCCTCTGCAGTGGGAGCGGGAGCGGCTCTGCCGGGGGGTGGCACCGGGGTGGCGTTGGGGCTAACTGCCGGGGAACTAGCGGCCTACGCCGTGCAGACCACCATCTATATTTTGGGGGTCTCCCGCCTGCACGGAGTGCGTCCTGCCGATCGGGAACAACGCCGAGCCCTAGTGCTATCTAGCCTGCTAGGTGAAGAGGGCGCCGCGATTGTTTCCGATCAGTTGGGGCTCAGCACTCTAGCTTGGGCACGCACCTCCCTGAAGAACCTTTCCTCCCCCACCTTGGGGCAGGTAAACAAAGCCCTGATGAAATACGCATCTAAGAAACTATACCGGCGCACTGCCGGCCGGATCGCCGGACGCCTAATTCCTTTCGGGATTGGTGCCGGGGTAGGTTATCTGTCCGGCAAGGCGGTAGCGCGGCGAACTGCCGAAGGTCTGAAGGCCGCCTTAGGACCGGTACGCGATATATCCGCCCAGGATCTAATGGTAGAGCTGGCACCGGTGATAGATCTAACTTCAGATCCTGCTACTTCCTCCAGTGAAAAAATAGATTTCTTCGCTGATTAAAGCGGTATTGTCTTAGGGATTGCCTGTTCGCCTCGTTCCCGCCCGCAAATAACCCTAGAGCGCGATTGCCTAGTAACCGGCTAGAATATGGACAAACAACTAGCGAAAGGTAAGGGCGTGGCAGATAGACAATACGAGGACTTACTGGCCAAAATCCTAGATTCTGGCAACGAGAAAGCAGATCGCACCGGAACTGGCACCCGCTCACTTTTCGGAGCCCAGCTGCGCTATAACTTGGCGGATTCCTTCCCCCTGATTACCACTAAAAGGGTATTTATGCGAGGAGTTGCGGAGGAACTGTTCTGGTTCTTATCCGGAACTTCTAATGTCCGTCCTCTGCAGGAAAAAAAGGTTCACATCTGGGATGATTGGGCGGATGCCGAGGGCGAGCTAGGGCCAGTTTACGGAGTGCAGTGGCGTTCTTGGCCCAGCCCGAAAGGCAATATCGATCAGATCGAAAACCTGCTTTCTACCATTAAGAACGACCCGTCCTCGCGCCGGATGCTGGTATCTGCTTGGAATGTTTCTGAGCTGGACAAAATGGCATTAGCCCCCTGCCACCTGCTATTCCAAGCCTACGTAGCCGGCGGACGCCTGTCCTTGCAGGTATATCAGCGGTCCTGCGATATGTTCCTGGGGGTTCCCTTTAATATCGCTTCCTATTCTTTACTCACCCATATGCTCGCTCAACAAAGCGGGCTGGAAGTCGGGGATCTGATTTGGACGGGCGGGGATTGCCATATTTACAACAATCATGTGGAGCAGGTGCGCGAGCAGCTATCCCGTGAGCCCTACCCCTTCCCCACTTTACATTTGCGTCCGGCCGATAATCTTTATGCCTATAAGTGGGAAGATGTCGAGATTGAGAACTACCGCCATCACCCGACTATTAAAGCTCCAATCGCGGTTTAGGAGGCAAAATGAAGATTGGCATGATCTGGGCGCAGGCCGCGCACCGCGTAATCGGCAATGGTCAGGGAATGCTCTGGCATGTTCCGGCTGACTTTAAACATTTCAAAGCCACCACTATCGGAAGCCCGATTATTATGGGGCGCCGCTCCTTTGAGGCTTTAGGGAAACGAGCCCTGCCGGGGCGATTAAACATTGTGCTAACTAGCAAAGAGAACTACCAGGCCAGCGGAGCAAAAATTGCGACCTCGATTCCGCAAGCACTCGCCCTCGCTCAGGCAACGGGCGCACAAAAATGTTGGATCACCGGGGGCGCTCGCCTCTATGAGGAAGGAATGGAGATAGCTGACGAGCTAGTCGTCACCTACCTGGATTTAGATGTGGGAGACGACCCCAGCTACGCCCATGCCCCCACTATTTCTCCGCAGCTATGGGCAGTAGATCCAGATCGTTCCGACAGTCAGTTCCGTCCTATTTCCGGGGAGTGTCGCTGGAAGGTTATTTACTATCAGAAAACCGAAAATACCGATAGTTAACGCCGCAAGCACGCCAACATATCGTAAGTGGTCAGATAAAAGGTGAGTCCAGAAAAATCGGAGGCACAATGGGGAAGAAATACCGTTGGAACACTCTTTCCAACATAGTGGTGATTCTCGGTATCCTGGTGATCCCGTTGATGTATTCCGGCCTGTTTACCTGGGCATACGAGGATCCAATGCAGCGGGTCAACCTGCTGAAAGCCGCAGTGGTAAACCTGGATCAACCAGCCGACGCCATCGGCGCTAATGGGGACAAAACTCTGAAACTGGGTGAAAGCCTAGAAAAAGAACTCTATAAAGATGATGCTCCCGGCTTCGACTGGACCAAAGCATCTCTGCCGCAAGCTAAATCCGGGCTAAAGGATGGCACCTATAAGGCGCTACTGCTCATCCCCAATAATCTTTCTAGTTCTTATTCAAAACTCGCTGACCCCGAAAATAAAGTCCCCGCAAAAAAGGCTCAATTAGAGTTGCGAACCGATGACTCGGTGAACTATTTGCAAGGCACGATGGCCACCTCGGCGGCATTAGCTCTCCAAGCGGCGCTATCTAATGAGGGCGCTGCCGGATATATCGATCAGCTGTTGCTTTCTACCGGCTCGCTTAAAGAGGGGTTCCTCGATGCGGCCTCTGGCGCCGGGCAACTTAGCGAGGGCGGAGATCAGTTAGGGAGTGGTGCCGATACCCTGGTGGTGGGATTAGGAGAACTAGCTGATGGCAGCGTTAAAATTCGTAACGGTTCCCTGAACCTAAAGGATGGAACCCCCGCCTATACTGGCGGAGTTTCCAGCCTCAATTCCGGTCTGGGGCAGCTAAATCACAATATGCCGAAGCTAGCGGCCGGAGCCAAACAAGTTGACGGCGGAGTGGCCCAGATTCACCAGCAGATAGCCGCTATGCAACCGGAAGTTAGCAAACTGGCTAAAAGTGGAAACGACCTGGTTGACCTGTTAACCCCGCTTTCGCAAGCCAATATCGACACCGCCAAAATCAATGAGTTGTTGAATGAATTAAAGCAGGCGGCGGACAAATGCGCACAGGTTCCCCCGGCGGCGCTTCCTACCTTCCCCCAATGCCAGCTGCTCAGTGAACTGGCCAAGAAACAAGGCATATCCCTTAAAGAACTGTCCGAAAATATCAGCAAAGGTCAAGGCCTACTGACCATGGCGGACAAACTTTCCCAGGTTGATCCGCAAGAGTTAAAGCACAAATTGAACGCCGCTGACCAGGGAGTAAAGGAACTGAGTAGGCAAACGGCTCTGACTACAAAAACGAAGAGCGGACAGCAAAAGCCTACCTTACGAGATGGTACATTCGCCCTCGCCAACGGATTAGAACAGGCACAACAAGGGATACAAAAGCTTTCTGCTGGAGCGGCTACCCTAGACAAAAACTCCGCGCAGCTGCGTACGGGAGTGAACGCTCTCAGCGGCGGATTGGATTCCCTAACCGCCGGAGCTGAAAAAGCCGCCGATGGCGGAAAACAGTTAGCGGGCGGAATCGACCAGTTAACCACCGGTGCTTCTAACCTAAAAGAGGGATTGCGCGATGGTGCCGAGCAAGTACCCACCGTAGACCAGACACAGGCTAAAAAAGTCTCTGAAGCGGCAAGCGGAGTTGCTGATGTGGAATCGGTACGGCAAAACCCGGTACGCCATAACGGTGCCGGATTCGCCCCCTTCTTTATGGCGCTATGTCTGTGGATCGGCGGGATCGCCATCTTCTTGATCTTCCCCGCCCTAGATTTACGGCGCCACCCCGAAGAGAGCTTCTGGAGTTGCGGTTTCCGCTCCATGTCCAACGGGACACTCTTCGGTACTCTGCAAGCGGTTACGGTAGTAACTGGCATGCAACTATTCCTAAAGCTAGATGCCCAAAATTTCGGGGCATTATTGCTAATAGCAGTATTAGCCTCTATCGGATTCGTAGCGATCAACCAAGCCTGCGTAGCCGCTCTCGGATATCGAGGACGCGCCCTTTCAGTAATCCTGCTGTGCCTGCAAATCACCTCCACCGGCGCAACTTTCCCGGTAGAAACCGCTCCGAAGTTCTTCCAGTTTCTCAGCCCCCTGCTGCCCATGACCCATGTGGCACGCACTATCCGCGCCGCGATTGCCGGCGGAGAACTACATTTCGGCAAAGCATTACTGGTGCTAGCGATCTGGACGCTCCTGGCCTGGGTGGCAACCGTCATTTCCACCGCGCGCCGCAAAGGCCAGCGCCCCATGCCCTACGATCCGGCCTTGACTTTCAAGAAGGTTCCCCTGGTTTCCTCCCCGTTGGGGGGAAATTCTGTCAACAGCGTGGAGGATTACGACCAACGCACTCGCCAAGCCCTAGAAAACCTGCCTAGCTGATTGTGCGGCGGCGCGGGGCTGGACGTAGGGAGCCTAGCA
>OBZH01001816.1_pt1 | contig 10555 bp, 6 predicted proteins | sample 1476881 | NCBI WGS metagenome assembly OBZH01 (sample SAMEA2580230, study PRJEB22360) | human gut metagenome | biome: human gut; feature: human-associated habitat; material: faeces | place: Denmark | collected 2008/2010 | reverse complement strand
GCGGTTGCGGTGCGCGCTGCACGTCGCTTGGCCGTCCCTGCAACGGCTGCGCGGGTCTTTCCCCCGATGCGAACGTGGCCGCCGCGCGGGCGGTGTGCGCCGAGTCGGGCGTGAGCGTTGCGGCCTTCGACGAGGCCCTTCAGATGTTCAATTACGTGAACCCAGCCCTTTCCGAGGCGAGCGAGGAGTAGACGCAAGATGAGATGTTCGATCAACGTTGACCATATCGCGCGTATCGAGGGCCACGGCAACATCCACCTCGCGATCGAGGATGGCGCGGTCGCGACCTGCGAGATGAACGTCGTGGAGCCGGCGCGCCTGTTCGAGAGCATGGTGCGCGGCCGCACGTTTTCCGAGATACCCTATATCGCCTCGCGCATCTGCGGCATCTGCTCGGCAAGCCATGTGGTCACCGATCTTTTGGCCATCGAGCGCGTCTTCGGCATCGAGGTGAGCGACCGCACGCATGCCTTGCGCGAGCTCTTGATCTACGGGTCGTACCTGCAGAACCACGCGACGCACCTGTTCGTGTTCGCCGCGCCCGACTTCACGGGGCATGCGAGCGTGTTCCCGCTGGCCACCGAGGCACCCGAGCTGTTCAATCAGGCGCTTGCCTTGAAGGCATTGGGCAACGAGCTGTGCACGAAGGTGGGCGGGCGCTCCGTGCACCCGATCACGGCGGTCGTGGGCGGCTTCACAAACGAGATCTCGCGCGACGAGTACTTGGCGCTCGCCGAGAAGATGGAGGCGATGCTGCCCTTCGCCGAGCAGACGGTCGACCTGTTCAACAGCTTCCCTGTTCCCGATATCGAAACGGCGGGCGACATGCTCGCCATGGTGCAGGAAGGATACTACCCGGTGTGCACCTCGCGCGACGTGCGGTTCGTGGGCACGGGGGAGACCTTCGACGCCGACGACCACGAGGCTCGTGTCGAGGAATACGCCGTGCCGCATTCCGGCGCGCTCTTCGCGCGTTCTCGCTTGTCCCGAAAGCCGTACATGACGGCGTCGCTCGCGCGCATCAACGCGTCGTGGGGTCAGCTCGGACAGCGCGCGCGGCTGGCCGCTGCAAAGGGGGGGCTCCGTCCGCCGGAGCGCAATCCCTTCCGCAACAACGTCGCGCAGGCAGTCGAGCTCGTCGATGCGCTCGATCGTTGCGCGGGCATAGCGCGAAGGCTCGCCGAGGGTGACAACGGCTTTGCGGGCTCGAGCGAGCCTGTGCCCTTCACAGTGTGCGCCGGTCGCGCGACCGGGTTCACCGAGGCTCCGCGAGGCGTGCTCTTCCATGACCTGGAGCTCGACGAGGAAGGCCGCGTGAAGCATGCGTCAATCCTCACGCCCACGGCGCAAAACGTCGCAAACCTCGAAGGCGACATGCGCGTTCTCGCCGAGAAGATGGTGGCGGAAGGCGCCGCCGAGGCCGATATCCGCCTGCGGGTGGAAGAGCTCGTGCGAGCCTACGACCCCTGCCTCTCCTGCAGCGTTCACTAAAGGCGCAAGCTCGCTTTCGAGATGGGCGGGTGGGTCTGGTGATTGTGCCCCTCATGGATTTTCAATCAGGTGAAATGCCGTGTGATAAAATCAGTCGTTACTTGAAACAACTGTGACCTCAAGGGGTTTTGCTTTTATGTCGTTTATGGATTGGTTCTCGAACCTTACGGGCCAGATGGGCACCGACATGGCCATCGACCTTGGAACCGCGAACACGCTCGTCGCGATGACGGGCGAGGGCATCGTCATCAACGAGCCCTCGGTCGTCGCCATCGAGAAGAGCACCCATCGCGTTCTCGCCGTCGGCCACGAGGCGAAGAACATGATCAACCACACGCCCGAGGCGTTCTCCGCCGAGCACCCGCTCAAGGACGGCGTCATCGCCGACTACGACGTGACGGAGGCCATGCTCTCGGCGTTCATCAACAAGGCGGCGGTCCGCAAGTACCCGTGGCAGGCCAAGCCGCGCATCGTCATCTGCATTCCCTGCGGTGCCACGTCCGTCGAGAAGCGCGCCGTCTTCGAGGCCGCCATCCAAGCGGGCGCCCGCCAGGCGTACCTCATCGAAGAGCCGATGGCTGCGGCAATGGGCGCCGATCTGCCCGTCACCGAACCGACAGGCTCCATGGTCGTCGACATCGGCGGCGGCACCACCGAGGTGGCCGTCATCTCCTTGGGTGGCATCGTGACGTCCTCGAGCCTTCGCCTCGCGGGTAACCGCATGGACGAAACCATCGCCATGCACCTGCGCGATCTGCTCGGCATCAAGATCGGCGAGCGCACGGCCGAGGTCATCAAGATCAAGATCGGCTCTATCCTGCCCTTCGAGGACGGGCGCGAGCGCGACATGATCATCTCCGGCCAAGACGTGCTCACCGAGCAGCCGAAGGAAGTCACCATCCAGTCCGAAGACGTGCGCCAGGCACTTCAAGCGCCGTGCGAGGAAATGGTCGTCCACATCAAGGAAACGTTCAAGAAGACGAACCCCGACCTGGCTTCCGACATCATCCAGAACGGCATTCTGCTCACGGGCGGCGGCGGTCTGCTTTCCGGCCTCGACCGTTATCTGTCCGACAAGCTCGAGATTCCCGTGTGGGTGAGCGAGACGGCGCTGACCAACGTCGTTACGGGCTGCCTGAAGGTGCTCGAGACGCCCACGGCGCTCAAACAGACGCTCATGCGCTCGAAATAGGTGCTGAGCAGCTTTTATGTCGCTTAATTTCCAAAACAGAAACGGAGCATCCGCCAATCGGGTGCTCCTTATCGTTCTGCTCGTCGTCTCCCTCGTGATGGCGACGGTGTATTCCCGCGAAGGGGAGTCGGGGCCTTTGCACGCGATTCAGGGTGCCGTGGGCTCGATCGCCGCGCCCCTGAAATTCGTCGGCGCCTCTGCTTCCTCGGGCATGAGCGATGCCCAGGATGCGCTCACCGACGCCTCCGCGGACGACGCGACGCTCTCGCAGCTGCGCGAGCAGAATGCCGAGTTGCGCGAACTCGTCGCCCAGACCGAGGAGTACCGTCAGGAAGTTGAGCGCCTCGAGGGGCTTCTCGATCTCAAGGAGAGCTCGGGCGCTGAAGGCATCGGCGGGCGCATCATCGGGCGCAACACCGACGCGTGGAACCAAACGGTCACTATCGATGTGGGAACCTCCTCCGGCGTGTCGACGGGCCTTACCGTCATGGGGCCGAATGGCGTTATCGGGCAGGTGGTCTCGGCGCAGACCAGCTCGTCGACGGTGCGCCTTTTGAGCGACCCGCGCTCGGGTGCGGCGGCGCTTATTCAATCGAGCCGTGCGGAAGGCGTGGTCAGAGGCTCGCTCGACGGCTTGCTCTACCTTGAGAACATCGACTCCGACGTGCAGGTCTCGGTGGGAGATGTCGTGCTTACGTCAGGCTTGGGCGGAAGCTATACCCGCGGGCTGCTCATCGGCACCGTCGTGAAGATCGAAGGCGCGCAAAACGACGCGAGCCGCCGCATCGTCGTTTCCCCCAACGATGCCGCGACGTCGCTTGAGGAGGTCCTCGTCGTCACGAGTGCTTCCGAGAGCTCGTCGGACTCCTCGTCTTCCTCGCAATCGAAATCGTCTTCGAGCACGGGAGGTGCGCAGTAATGAACGAACCGATCACCGTCGTGCCGCGCGTCATCGGCGCGATTATCGCCGTTCTGCTCCAGATCGCGCTCGCTCCTAACATCGCGCTTTTTGGTGTGGTCCCTAACTTCATCATGGCCTATGTGCTCATCGTGTCCATCGTCTGCCCCGACCAGTCTGGCCCGGTCTTCGCGTTCGTCCTGGGTCTGCTGTTCGACCTTCTGGGCACGGGCCCTGTGGGGGCTATGGCATTCCTGCTCACCGGCGTGTCGTTTCTCGCGAAGCGCATCTTCATGCTGGTGAACAACGACACGCTCTTCATGCCGTTGCTGCTTGCCGCCATATCGACGCTTGTCATCGAGCTCCTCTATGCTGCGTTTATGATGGCCTTCGGCGCGGGCGTGAGCGCCCTCGATGCATTCGTCTTCCGCGCGCTGCCGGGCACCGTTTACAACTTCCTTGCGGCGCTTATCTTCTACCCGATCGTCGTGCGTTTCCTGGCGCAGCCGATTCAGCAGCAGCCTGGAACGCCGCATCTTCGCTAGGGGGCGCGCATGCTGGTAGCCATCATCGCAGCAGTGGTCGCGGCGCTCGTTGCGGCTGCGATTATCGTCGTCGTGCTCTCCGTGCGCAATCGCGCGAAGACCCCTTACGCGAACAGCGGGAAGAAAGAGGTGCAGCAGCTCTCGACCGTCGGCGTCGGCTCGAGCGGGGGCTTCGCCCGTGGCAAGGGCACCTCTTCCCGCCCCGAGTCCGACGTGCAGGTGAAAAGCGGCCATGCCAACTCGAAGAAGCCCGCTGACAGCTTGAAGGGTCGCTTCACGGGCGTCAGCATCTTCTCCGTCGCCGTCTTCGGCACCTTGGCGGCGAAGCTGTGGAGCATGCAGATTCTCTCGAGCGAAGACTACGCGAACAAGGCAGCGAGCAACCTCTATACCACGGTGTCGACGCCCGCACCGCGCGGCTACATCTACGACGCCGATGGCATCGCGCTCGTGAAGAACCGATCGAGCCAGACCGTCCTCGCCGATGCGGATGTGGTCGACGACCACGACGTCGTCGCCCGGCTTTCGGCCGTCCTCGGCATTCCTCAGGCGATCGTGCGACAGCGCATCCAGTCGACCACGGCGGGCGCGCAGAGCCAGCGCGTCGTGGCGAGCGATGTTCGTCTGCGCGACGTTGCCTTCATCGCCGAGCACTCCGACGCCTTCTCGGGCGTCACGGTGGAGACGCGCACGGTGCGCGATTATCCTTTCGGCGCCCTGTGCGCCCACGCTTTGGGCTACACGGGCACGCCGAGCGAGGACCAGGTTTCGAATGCGCCGTCCAACCGCGATATCCAATTGACCGACGACGTGGGCAAATCGGGCATCGAGAGCGCGTACGACAACCTGCTCGCGGGCGACCACGGGCAACGCGTCGTCACCGTCGATGCGCAGGGCAACGTCGTGGACGTGGTGAGCGAGACCAAGGCGACCCGCGGGTCGGACGTGTACCTGACGATCAAGGGCTCGGTCCAGTACGCCGCCGACGAGGCGCTCGCGAGCCTTATCGCGCCTGGTGACGGCGTTATCGGTACGGGAAAGGGCGTCGGTGGTGCGGTCGTTGCCATGGACGTGCGCGACGGCAGCATCATCGCGCTGTCGAGCTATCCCACGTTCGACCCGACGAACTGGGTCGGAGGTCTTTCCACCGAGGCGAACAACGTCTACAACTCCGATTCCGCGCACGCGCCGCTGCAAAACCGCGTGACGGCAGGTCTTTATGCCGCCGCCTCCACCTTCAAGCCCTTCACCGGGCTCGCCGGTTTGGAATACGGCTTCGCGGAAGGACGCTCGTGGGACTGCACGGGCAAGTGGGACGGCTTCAACACCGGATCGCCCCAATGGTGCTGGAACCACAACGGCCATGGGTACCTCGACTTCCGCGGCGGCATCGTCAACTCGTGCGACGTCGTGTTCTACGAGATTGCGAAGAACTTCTTCTACGCGTCGAAAAGCCAAGGCGGCAACCTGTCCGACACCGCCATCCAAGAGATGGTGCAGCGGTTTGACTTCGGGAAGAAAGCGGGCATCGACATCGGCGGCGAGGTCGAGGGGCTCGTGCCCACGCCCGAGTGGAAAGCGACGCGCTGGCGCAACGTTCCCGCGAACGCTACGTGGACGGGCGGCGACTATACCAATATGATCATCGGCCAGGGCGATGTGCAGGTCACGCCGATCCAGGTCGCGGCGGCCTATGGCGGCATCGCGACGGGCAAGATCATGAAGCCGCATCTGTTGAAGGAAGTGCGTAACGCCTCGGGCCAGACGGTCGTCAGCTACGAGCCCGAGGTCGTCACCGAGCCCGACGTCGACCAGCGGTATCTCGAAATCGTGCGCGACGCTCTTCGCGGCGTGGTCACCGAGAACGAGGGTATCGCGTCGCTGTTCGCCGAGTCGGGAATCAAGGCGGCGGGCAAGACCGGCACCGCCGAGCATACCGACAAGGGCGACGATGCGTGGTTTGTGTGCTATGCACCCTACGACGACCCGAAGTACGTGGTCGCGACCGTTATCGAGCAGGGCGGCGGCGGTTCTGCCGTGGCGGCTCCGGTGGGTGCGAAGGTGATGGAGGCGGTCATGGCTGCCGATGCAGGTAGCAACGGCGCGTCCTCAATGGGTCGCATCGCTGGGTCGTCGGGCCGCCAGATCGAAGGCTTCAGCACCAAGAGCGCAAGCCGCTCCGACTAGGGAAGCGAGGTGGAATAACATGGCATTGCCGCAGATAGACAGCTTGAAGACGCCCGACGCGTCGCTTTCGCGTGCAGCGAGCCCGCGCAGGGGGAGGCTCCCCCTGATAAACCTCCCCTTCGTTGCGATTATCGTGCTGCTTGTGGGGTACGGCCTGCTTGTATGCTGGTCGTCCATCGAAGGGTCGAACGACACGACCTACAGCTTCACGCGCCAGCTCCTCTTCGCTGCGGTGGGCGCTGTCGTCATGATGCTCATGTGGCGGGTGGACTACCAACGGTTCGCGAACGCGGTCATGCCGCTGTTCATCTTGAACATCGCGCTCATCTTGTCCCCGCATATCCCGGGTCTCGGCACCGACGCCGGCATGGGCGCCCAATCGTGGCTGAAGCTCGGCATCCAGGTGCAGCCGGGCGAGTTCGCGAAGATCACGATCATCCTCATGGATGCGGCTCTTGTGGCGCGATACGGTGGTCGTCTTGATGACCTGCGGGAATACCTGAAAGTCGTTTTCTTCATCTTGGTGCCGTTCTTGGCCATCATGACGCAGCCCGACTTGGGCACGGGCCTTGTGTATCTTGCAATCGGCGCGATGGCGCTCGTTGCAGGCGGTGCGCGTCCGAAGTACCTGCTCATCACGCTGGCGCTGGGAATCGCGGCAATCGCTGCGGTATTTGCAATCGACCAGCTCATCTACAACTCCACCGGCGAGTACAAGCTGCTCAAGCAGTATCAGCGCAACCGCCTGCTCGTGTTCCTCGACCAAGACGGCTCGAACACGTCGTCGTCAGGGTATAACCTCCAGCAGGCGAAGATTGCCATCGGATCGGGTGGTCTTTTCGGAAAGGGCCTGCTCAACGCCACACAGTCGGGGCACGGCTTTCTGCCCGAGGCGCAGACCGACTTCATCTTCTGCGTGCTTGCCGAGCAGTTCGGCTTCGTGGGGTCGATGGCGCTGCTCGCGCTCTACGGTGCGCTCATTTACGTGAGCATGCGCATCGCACGCAACTCGAACGACCTTTTCGGAACCTTGATAGTCATGTGCGTTGTCGGCATGTGGTTGTTCCAGATATTGGAGAATATCGGCATGGATTGCGGGCTTATGCCCATCACGGGCATCCCCCTGCCATTTGTGAGCTACGGTTCGACTGGCATGATCATGAGCTTCATGGCGCTGGGGCTCATCGGCTCGGTCTGGCGCGGTTCGAACATCGACAAGAAGAAAGAAGGGCGGCTATGAAACTTCCCATCGACCTTAAGGCGGTCATCGAGGCGGCGACCGACATCGAAAGCGCGCGCAACACTCCAGTGTCTGTGAGTGTGCTCATCGACGATTCGGCGCCGGGCGACGTCGCGGCGCATGTCCGCTCGGCCTTCGTCGGCGCGGGTGCGCATGCTCGCGTGACCGTGGGGTATTTCGTGGGTCCCGCCTTCTCGCCTTACGAAGGCGACGACATGGCGGTAATCGTCGCCGGCTTCTCCGAAGAAGTGGGCCGTCGAGCTGCGGAAATTCGTGCTGCGGGCGTTCCTGTGATGGTCGTGACGTCGATGCCGCGCCTTGTGGCAGACATGGCGGTCGCGTACGGCAACCCCATTCCCGAGGGCGACTTGGTTGCGCCCGAAGGCGTTGAAGGTTGCGAGGCCGACGGCGACGCCGCCTGCGAGAGCGGGGATGTCGCGGGCGTGAACGCGCAGTCGCCCGAGATCCTCGACGCTCCGATTCCCATCGATGCCGCCGCAGCGGCCGCGCTCGATCGTTGCATCCTTCACGCGTGCCGCGAGAAGCGCCTCGCCCTCGCGCTGTCGTTCCCGTTCGTGCGCAGGCCGCTCTCGCTCGAGGCCGTGAGCGCGACGTCGCTTCAGAATGCTGGCATCGGCCTCGTACTTTTCATTCCCGGCGCCGACATGCCGCTCATGACGCTCAACCAGGCGAAGATGCTGCTCCAGATCGCTGCTGCATACGGCGAACCCATGAGCGTCGCACGCGTGAAGGAACTCGCCGCCATCGTCGGCGGGGCCTTCGCGTGTCGCAGCGTCGCCCGCCAGGTTGCGGGCGCGGTGCCCGCCATCGGCTGGGCCGTAAAGGCCGGCGTGGGCTATGCGGGCACGAAGGCGATGGGCCTTGCGGCTGTCGAGTACTTCGAACGCGGCGGCAATATTGCCGGGCTTGCGGGCGTCGTTTCCACGGCGACGGCGAAGGCGACGCAGATTGCGGGCGATGTCGCGGCCACTCCTGCGGGGGCTCGCGTGCTCTCGACCGTGAAGACGGCGGTTCGCCAAGGCGCCGCGTCGGTTCTCAAGAAGACTGAATAAGGGCCGCACCTGCGGTTTTGGATATCGAGGGGGATACATGATCGACTTGTGGCCGCGGCTTGAGCCGCTGCTTGCGCGCGTTGAGCGACCGGCGCGCTATCTCGACCACGAATGGGGAAGCACGCGCAAGGAGGGTGCGGACTTCAACTATTGCATGGTCTACCCGGACACCTACGAGCTTGGGCAGCCGAACCAGGCGGTCCGCATCCTCGTGAACGCGGTGAACGCGGCTGAGCATCTCGCCGCCGAGCGCGCGTTTCTGCCTGCGGTCGACCTGATCGACCTCATGCGCGAAGAGGGCATCCCGATGTTCTCGCTCGAAAGCTGCGCTCCGCTTTCGGAATTCGATGCTATCGGTATCACGCTGCCGCATGAGCTCGCGGCGACCAATGTTCTCGAAGTGCTCGACCTGTCGGGCCTCCCCCTGCGTGCGGTCGATCGCGCGCAGGACGATCCGATTGTGCTCGGCGGCGGGCCCTGCGTCTTTAACCCCGAGCCCTATGCACTGTTCTTCGACGCGATGCTCATCGGCGAAGGCGAGGAGTCGCTGCCCGAGGCGCTGCTCTGCGTGCGCGAGTGCCGTCGTGCGGGTGCAACGCGTCAGGATATCCTTCGCTCGCTTGCGGCGCTTCCTGGATGCTACGTTCCCTCGCTGTATCGCGTGCGGGGCGAGGAAGAGGCGCAGCGTGCGGGCTCATGGGTCGAGCCTGTGGAGCCGGGCGTTCCCGAGTATATCGAGAAGCGCCTGTTCTCGGGCTTTTCGGAAAGCTCCGGGTGGGAGCCGTGCATCGTCCCTTACACCGAATGCGTGCATGATCGCCTCTCAGTCGAGGTGCTGCGCGGGTGCGCGCGCGGGTGCCGCTTCTGCCAGGCCGGCATGATGTATCGCCCGGTGCGCGAGCGTTCTGCCGACAACGTGGTGTCGTCGGTGCTCGAGGGTCTTGCCGACACCGGCTACGACGAGGTGAGCTTGACCTCGCTTTCTTCGACCGACCATTCCCAGATTGCCGATATCCTCACCAAGCTGAACCATGCCTGCGACGGCAAGGGTGTGCGCATCTCGCTTCCCTCCCAGCGTCTTGACTCGTTCGGCGTCGACATGGCCGAGCTTGTCGCGGGGCAGAAGAAGGGCGGTCTCACCTTCGCGCCCGAGGCGGGTACGCAGCGCCTGCGCGACGTGATCAACAAGAACGTGACGGAGGACGATTTGTTCGGGGCTATCGATGCCGCGTTCAAAGCGGGGTGGCGCCGCTGCAAGCTTTACTTCATGATTGGCCTGCCGACTGAGACCGACGAGGACATCAAGGGCATCGCGAGCCTTGTGCAGCGCGCCTACGACCGGGCGAAGGCCGCCGTGCCGCCCGAGCATCGTGGCAACGTGCGCGTGAGTGCGTCGGTCGCGCTGTTCGTCCCGAAGTCGCAAACGCCTTTCCAGTGGGACGGCCAGATTCCGCCCGAGGAGGCACTGCGCCGTGTGAACCTTCTGCGCAACAGCGTGAAGTACAAGGCGGTCGATATCCATTGGCACGATCCGGCGACAAGCTTCGTCGAGGCCGTTATGAGCCGCGGCGGGCGGCAGGCGGCCGACTGGGTGGAGGCCGCATGGCGTCGAGGGGCACGTTTCGATGCGTGGACCGAGCTCTTCTTGGAGGACGCCTGGCGGAGGGCTGCGTCCGACGTGGGAATCGATCCTGCAGAAATCGCGCAGGCGCAGTGGGATACTTCGCGCGTCATGCCGTGGGCGCACATTTCCACGGGCGTGACCACGCGCTACCTGGCGCTCGAGCGCAAGCGTGCGGCGGCGGAGACCACCACACCCGACTGCACTTTCGAGAAGTGCACGGGCTGCGGTGCGTGCCAGGCGCTCGATTGCGACAACATGCTTGCTGGCGTTCGCTCCACGCCGAGTACGCCTGCCGTCGCGGCTGG
>OBZH01001812.1_pt1 | contig 10578 bp, 9 predicted proteins | sample 1476881 | NCBI WGS metagenome assembly OBZH01 (sample SAMEA2580230, study PRJEB22360) | human gut metagenome | biome: human gut; feature: human-associated habitat; material: faeces | place: Denmark | collected 2008/2010 | reverse complement strand
CGCATTCTGCAAAGCAGAACGAGTAACCTTAACTGGGTCAGCAATATTGCTCTTGAGAAGATCTTCATACTCACCATTGGCGGCGTTCAGACCCTGACCAGCAGGCAGGTTGGCAACCCGTTCAGCCACTACCGAGCCTTCCAGACCGGCATTCTCGGCAATCTGGCGCATCGGGGAGGACAGAGCTACCCGAACAATGGAGGCGCCAGTTTCTTCGTCTCCGCTCAGCTTCAAGCTATCCAGAGCTTTCAGGCCGGACTGCAGCAGGGCAACCCCACCGCCAGCCACGATGCCTTCTTCAACAGCGGCTTTAGCGTTGCGAACTGCGTCCTCGATCCGGTGCTTACGCTCCTTCATTTCCACTTCGGTGGCGGCACCGGACTTGATAACTGCTACCCCGCCAGCCAGCTTGGCCAGACGCTCTTGCAGTTTCTCGCGGTCGTAGTCAGATTCAGTATTCTCGATTTCCTGACGAATCTGCTTTACGCGAGCCTCAATATCTTCGGCAGCGCCCGCTCCCTCTACGATAGTGGTCTCATCCTTGGTAACGACTACCTTGCGCGCCTTGCCCAACATATCCAGCTCGGCATTTTCCAGGGTCAGACCCACGGTCTCAGAAATGACCTGACCACCGGTTAGAATCGCCATATCCTGCAGCATCGCCTTGCGACGGTCACCGAATCCCGGAGCCTTAACCGCAACGGTCTTAAAGGTGCCGCGAATCTTGTTCAGCACCAGGGTAGTCAGGGCTTCCCCATCTACGTCCTCTGCAATAATCAGCAGCGGCTTACCGGTAGCCATTACCTTTTCCAGCAGCGGCAACAGATCCTTAATCTGGGAAACTTTCGATTCCACCAACAGGATGTAGGGGTCTTCTAGCACCGCTTCCTGACGGTCCGGGTCAGTTACGAAGTAACCAGAGATGTAGCCCTTATCGAAACGCATACCCTCGGTGACTTCCAGGTGAGTACCGAATGAGTTGGAATCCTCAACGGTAATAACGCCCTCGTTGCCTCCCTTTTCCATAGCATCCGCAATCAAAGCCCCAATTTCGGGATCGTTGGCGGAGATAGACGCGGTAGCCGCAATCTCGTCACGAGTCTCAACTTCTTTGGCATCAGAGTGCAGCTGATCCACAACTGCCTGAACCGACTTGTCGATGCCGCGCTTAAGGGCAATCGGGTTTGCGCCGGCAACTACGTTGCGCAGACCCTCGCGCACCAGCGCCTGAGCCAATACGGTTGCGGTAGTAGTACCGTCACCAGCCACATCGTCAGTCTTCTTGGCGACCTCTTTGACTAGCTCAGCACCAATCTTTTCGTACGGATCTTCCAGCTCGATTTCTTTAGCTACTGACACGCCATCTTTGGTGATGGTGGGAGCGCCCCACTTCTTTTCCAAGACTACGTTACGACCACGCGGTCCTAGCGTTACTTTCACCGTGTCAGCCAGGGTGTTTAGCCCTCGCTCCATTCCCCGGCGAGCTTCCTCATCAAAAGCAATAATTTTGCTCATATGCTTTTATTCCCTCCATCGCGGCGCTACTGCGCCACGCGGTTAGATCTTTGACCCAGCCTTGATGCCCGCGACGGACGAGGACGCTGCACCGATCCTGTCTCGGAACATTGCCCCCTCATCAAGAACTCGATTTTTATCACTCTCTAGGTTCGAGTGCTAAATACGATTTTGGCACTCTCCTAGGCCAAGTGCAAACTATCGCTCATAACTGGGGCAAAATATCCTGATAGAGAAATCAGCTAGCCCCAAGTCACACTCGCGCCAGGGCTATATCGGCAGATAACTAGTCAAGAAGATAAACGGCGATATCGGTATCCCCAATTTGAAACTTGCCGTTACTGGCGTCGTAAACCTGGGAAATCCCAGCGACTTTAGCGGCTTCCTCGGCAGCTGCCTGATATTTTTCACCGCGATACAGCACGGTTGAGCCTTCTAAACCGCGAGCCCGCGAGTTAGTCGCTACCGGATTATTAAAGCCCGCAGACTGCAATTCTTCAGCTACCTGTTTCGCCCATCCCGAACGCTTAGAAGCATTAAGCACCCGAACCCGCACATTTTCTTTATCGGCGTTACCGACACTAGCTTGTGGACTCTCGCTCTTATCTGGCGAGGTAGTGCTATCAGGTTTATCAATTTTGGTGGGACTATTACTGGGAACCGTAACACTAGCGCTCGCACTGGGGGTGGCAACCGGCTGCACATCGCGGATCTTGCCGGTAGTTTTCATCAGCGCTACCCCGCCCCAGGCTAAAGCCGGACCTAATACCAACACAATCAAGATTGGTAGCAGGGTTTGCCAGCGTCTAATAGGACGGCGATGAGCACCAGAGGGACCTTCTTCGCCCATCGAGTCGAATTCATCTGGCGGAAACTCTTGTTTGCTCACATGCCCACATTAACCGCATCTGCATACCGGCAACCTACCTGCCACGCCGATAAAGCACATTTGCCCCTCCTGGTTTATCGGCGTTCACAGGGTAAAGTAGCAGCATGAGTAGCAACCTGGAAAAGATCATGCACCCCTCCTGGGTACCAGCTATGGAACCGGTAGCTGGCAAAATCAGCGAGATGGGTAAAATGCTGCGCGAAGAAGGAAATAACTATTTCCCTGCGGGCAAAGACATTTTTCGAGCTTTCACTTACCCGTTTGATCAGGTAAAAGTGTTGATCGTGGGACAAGATCCCTATCCCACCCCGGGCAATGCAATGGGGCTGTCATTTTCGGTAAAACCGGGAGTCGCCATTCCAAAGTCGCTACAAAATATTTTCAAAGAGCTCCACGAAGATCTGGATTGCTCCCTGCCCAGCAGTGGGGATTTGCGTCCCTGGGCTGGGCAGGGCGTAATGCTGCTAAACCGGGTACTCACTGTCTCCCCAAATGAAGCCGGATCCCACCGGGGTCGCGGCTGGGAAGAGGTAACCGACTGCGCCATTTCTGCCTTGGTGCAGCGGGATCGCCCCCTAGTCGCCATCTTATGGGGCAAGCAGGCACAGTCTTTACGTCCCGCCTTGAAAGACACTCCTTGCATAGAATCTGCCCACCCCTCACCTCTTTCCGCTTCCCGAGGATTCTTCGGTTCGCGCCCGTTTTCGCGTACCAATTCTTGGTTGCAGCAGTTAGGTGCAGCTCCCATAAACTGGCAACTTCCCTAACTTCTTATCCAAATCGTTACAATTAGGCGTAGACAGCATAAAGTAGTACACGTGAGTTCACACAAGAAGAGCGCGAAAGACTATATCGGGCGTATTCGCCACGCTAATAATCCGCCGTATCCTCCTAAGATACGACGCGCTTTGTCCTGCACCTTAGTGTTTCTACTATCGTTTTCTTTAGCGGCCGGCCTTTTGATTTACGCTGACTTATCCGGGCGGGTAAACAATCTCGGCGCCTCGTCCTTACTAGGGCGAACTCCCCCAGATTCCTACGACGGGCGAGCCCTCAACATTCTGATAATTGGTTCTGACTCTCGGTCCGGTAAAGGCAACCAGACTTTAACTAATAATGACGATCCCACCGAACGCTCCGACACCACGATGATTATGCACATCTCTAAGGATCGTTCCCAGGTAAATGTGGTTTCTATTCCCCGGGATTTAATTGTCGACATTCCTTCCTGTCAGCGTAGGGATGGCAGCAGGTCTGAACCGCAAAGAGCCCAATTCAACTGGGCATATTCGATTGGATCCTTAGGCGGCGACCGCGCGTCGGCGGTAGTCTGTACCTGGAAAACAGTGGAAAAACTCTCCGGGATACGGATTGATGAATCCATAGTGGTGGATTTCAATGGTTTTTCTTCCATGATTGATGCCCTGGGGGGAATCAACATTTACGTCCCCACCAAGATAAAAGACAAGATAAACTCTGGGCTAGAACTAGAGCCCGGATGTAAACATTTCGATGGTAAACAGGCCTTAGCCTACGCAAGAGTACGCCACGGAGTCAAAGGATCAGATGGCTCCGATATCCAACGTATCCAGCGTCAACAAGCGGTTATGGGTATTATGATGCGGGCTGCCTTAAAAAAGAACTTGCTTACGTCCCTGAATCAGCTTTATGGCTTTGTAGGTAATGGTCTAGGGGCTTTGACCGTCTCCGAGGGGCTATCTTCAGTTTCCCAGTTGAGCGGGTTGGGATGGTCTTTACAATCGCTTAAGCCGGATAATCTGCTCTTCCTTACTCTCCCGGTCTACGAGGCTCCCTTTGACCGCAACCGGCTATTGCTGTCTGAGAAAAAAGCGAAGCCGATTTGGGATTCCTTCATAAATGACACTCCCCTACCTGCCGGGGTAGAAGTGCGAGACGGGAACGGTAATGTTCGCACTATTACCGAACAGACCCCTGCTTCCCAGACCCCGCAGGACAGTTCTGCCCCTTCTGCTACTCCCAGTCAGACCCCCGAGACTTCGGAGTCTACTACCCAAGAATCGAAGCCAGCACAGGACATGAGGCAAAGCGGATCCCTTAATTCCAAATTAAGTCCCGAAGAACTAGCGGAACTACAACGTAAATGCGAAGCACGAAATTAAAGCACCCTCCGGTCAACAGTTAGGAAGCAAATAACTTGAGTCAGCAGAACCTACCGGAATCTTCCCCGCCTCCCAATAGGCGCCGCCCCCGGCCAAGTCAATCAGTTCCGCCCTCCTACGCTCCACAGCAAAGGCGGCGGCGTTCTACTGGTTCTGCCAATCCCACTTCGGACTCCAATCGATTAGCCAGCAATTCCGAAAGCACTTACTCCGCCCCGGATCTTCCTTCGCGCCCGGCGATCTCCCGGCGCCTCAAAGATCAAGGGGGTAGCCCCGCTCCCTCCAGTTCAAAGGCACAAGAAATTCCCATACAGCCACGCTCTGAGTCCCGTTTTGCGGGACGCACGGTTCCTACCCGCACCCGGGTAATGCCCGCAGATCGTCTGCTGGTAGACTCTAGCTCGCGTCAAAGACAAGTCGCCGCTGCCAAACTGGAGCCTACCCCGCCTTCCCGCTCTCCACGGATTCCTCATGCCCACCTCCCCGCACGCCGAGTTTTTAAATGGGCACTCACTGTACTCATTATTTTCGTTATCGCCTGGCCGCTGTACCTGTGGTACCTCGTGGATTCCCAGTTGAACCGAGTTGATGCCCTCTCAGCGCTACCGGTTAGCGAGGGAGAAACTTGGCTCATCGCCGGCTCCGATCAACGTTCCGATGGCAGCGATGGGGGCGTGAAACAACCTTGGGTTCAAGGCGCCCGTGCCGACAGCATCATGTTGCTACGCAAAGTTAATGGGGTAGCGGAACTGGTATCCCTACCCCGTGACACCGCAGTGGAAATTCCCGGGCACGGCCTCAATAAACTCAATGCTTCCTACGCATTCGGCGGACCAAAACTACTGGTAAAAACGGTGGAGGGAGTAAGCGGAGTCAAGGTAGATCACTATGTTGAGGTAACTATGGGTGCGGTTACCCAGCTAGTAGACGCGGTAGGCGGGGTGGAACTGTGTCTCGACTATGATGTCAACGACGCTGATTCCGCTTTGAAATGGAAGAGTGGCTGTCACCAGGCAGATGGGGCAACTGCCTTGGCATTTTCCAGGATGCGGCATCAAGATCCGCGCGGGGATATCGGCCGAGCCGAGCGCCAACGCCAGGTGGTTTCTAAGCTGTCGCAAACCCTGATTACCCCTTCCACCTTCCTTAACCCCTTCAAACAACGCGACCTGGCAAACGCGGGGGCAAGCAATCTGACTTGTGATTCTGATTCCGGAGCCTGGGCGCTGGGTAAGATGCTCTTTGCCTATCGCAACGCGGCAAATAATAACTTGACCGGAGCTCCCCCGATTTCCAAATTGGCATACTACAAGGGAGGACATGGGGCGATGGTACAGCTCGACCCCAATAAATCTCCATCTTTCTGGAAATCCTTCCAACAGGGTACTTTACAGCCTAATCAGTATCACCAGTTCAAATAGCACTATTGGTTCAGGATTTTCTTATTTTTCCGAGGACGAAACTGATTCTCATCGAATCAAGCTGCAGATACCCCAAATCATTAATAACGGGAATGATTTACTATGGGCGCGCGAAATAAAAATTTCCGGGTTTGATAGGAAGGCTTCCTATCAAACCCGGAAAGATAGAGAACGGGACTATATTTGCTGCTTATACCCCTTCAATTTTATCTGGCCCAGCCTGCCAAGCACTCCAGGCAGATTCCAGAATCTCCTTGACTCCGTATTCTGCTTTCCAATCTAAGTCAACGCGAATCCGGGTAGTATCCCCGATTAGCTGAGCGGGATCCCCGGCGCGGCGAGGCTGCTCATCCGCTTCGAAATCAATCCCGGTAACTTGCCGTAATCCCTCTACAATTTCTTTTACGGAAGTACCTTGCCCCGTGCCCACATTGAAAGTATGGTGTTCCATCTCTTGCCCAGAAGTAACATAGTCAAGAGCATGTAAATGGGCTTCAGCCAGGTCTTTTACATGGATATAGTCGCGCACACACGTACCATCGGGAGTGTCATAATCACTGCCAAAGATAGCTGGGTGTTTGCCTTGCGCCAGGCGTTCAAGCACCATCGGAATTAGATTCAGGCGAGCGGGATCCCCCAAATCGTCCCACCCGGATCCGGCAACATTGAAGTAGCGCAGACCGATCCAACGCAACCCCCAGGCGCGTTCACAATCTGCCATCATCCATTCCCCAATCATTTTGGTTTCCCCATAGGGATTAATGGGTTTACCGGCAAGTTCTTCCGGCACCACTGGCACATCTGGCTGCCCATAGACTGCCGCGGAGGACGAGAAAATCATTTGCCGAACCCCGGCATCACGCATAGCGGACATCATATTGGCCAGTCCCCCAACGTTCTGCTGGTAGTACCACATGGGTTTTTCTACCGATTCCCCCACCTGTTTACGCGCAGCAAAATGGATAACTGCCGTGACGTCCTCGTCAATGAGGGTTTGGAATAGAGTCTTGCGGGCACCGGAGCTGGCAACGTCAAGTTGCACCAGTTTCGCGTCCCCAATTCGGGTAGGACTACCGTAGGAGAGGTCATCAACGACGACTACCTTTTCTCCACGTTGCTGCAAGAGACGAACCACATGGGCGCCGATATAACCGGCGCCTCCCGTAACTAAAATACTCATAGCTCCAGGTTACTTCAGCAGACGGCTGATGGTACCCTTAATCGAGATTTCTTGGGTAAATTTAGTCGATTTTACCTATTATCCAACTTCAAAGTTCGTTAAAAATAGGTTAGAATGGACTAAGGAGTATGGTTTTAACCCGAGGTTGGACGGGAGGTGACCCCAGATGCGTGATGCCGCGTCTAAACGGCGTATTGGCGTGCAGGTAACACTAGCAGTGATAGCAGTATTTCTTGCCCTGGGAACCCTAATCATCGCCCCCACCACCTCCATCGCGGGAGCCGTAAAACCTACCTACGAAATCACGCTAACACCGGTCAATCCCCAACCCACCTCGACTACTCCTACCTCGGATTATGATCCGATAATGCCCGGGCCTTCTCCTACTCCAACCTTTAACGGTCCGCGCATTATTCTGTCTTTACGTCCGGTACAACCCGGCCCTTCTCCGGTTCCAACTTTCAACCAGACCACCTCCCCCTCCGATACCGTGCAACCAGTGGGAGTCGCTCAGGATTTACGGCGCGCCTCCGCCTCTGGCTCCTTTGCCTGCGGGCTGCGCACCGACGGTACCGCCCGCTGCTGGGGAGTCAACGATTCTGGCCAACTGGGGATTCCTATAACCCGTCAACCAGCCATAAAGCCGCAGACCATCGCGAATCAACCGGTAAAATTCACTCAAATTTCCACCGGTCGCGAATACACCTGCGGCCTGGGCACCGATAAGTTTGTGTACTGTTGGGGCGATAACTCCTTTGGACAACTAGGACAGATTAAATCCCGTACCCAATTGTCGGGATCTTTCAATCCGCTGCGGGTAGGGAACCTGGCAGCAGATACCGCCCAAATTGCTACGGGAGGACGCCACGCTTGCGCCCTGTCCAACTCCGGAGTGCTTTCTTGCTGGGGAGCCAATGAAATGGCACAGGTTGGCAACAGCACTAACATCGGGAACCAACTAAAGCCGGTGGCGGTAATGACCGATGTGAAAGAGGTCGCTACCGGTAACGACCATACCTGCGCACTTAAACAAGACGGCACGGTTTATTGTTGGGGAGTAAAAGCTGGCTGGGACGGCTGGAATGACCGCCTGGCAGTCGATTACCAACTACGCCCGGCACCGGTTTCAAATATGAAGTTCGTTTCTCTACGTGCCGCTGGGGATCGCAGTTGCGCAATCGGTGAAAACAAGCGGCTTTATTGTTGGGGAATCAATACCGATGGTCAGGCAGGTAAGCCTGGCGATATGTCCACCAGAGGCAAGATGCTACAGCCCGAGCTGATCAGTTCCCTTCCCGAAGTCAACCAGGTTTATCTAGGCTACTACGGGGGCTGCGCAGTTACTTCCAATGGCACTACCTATTGTTGGGGACGCAATGACTTCGGACAACTCGGACCTGGTATTGCTCTAACTAAACGGGTTGCCCGCACCAATACTCAGATTGTGGGGGCGGCTCCGGCAGTCAGCGGTTTAGATGCTCGCCTGGGGGCAAATGCCCGTTCCACTATCTTCATGGGCAGTACCTTTACTTGCATGTTAGATAAGAAGAACAATATGTACTGCGTAGGCAACTGGGCACAGGGGCAGCTGGCAGATGGGCGGCGTAGCGATCGGCTTTCGAACGCCCGCACCGCGCAGATCACTCCGGTCTACTCCCGTCTGTAGTCGTAAGCTGTGGGAAAACTATACACCTATCTGGCTGCCCCGGGACGCCTGACTAGAATTATTAAGTTCTGCCTGGTAGGCGGGATGAACTACCTGGTTGATGTGTCGGTTTTCAACCTGCTAATGGTCAGTTGGCTTTCTTCTCACCCCTTGACTTCTAAAATCTTAGCCGCCGCGGTAGCGACCGTATTTTCTTGGGTGGTAAATCGGCAATGGACTTTCCGCAGTCAACGCACCGATAACCGCCTGCAAGAATTCATCGGCTTCGCGGTAGTTAACGTGCTTGGAATGGTACCTGCAGTAATTTGCCTGGGTGTCAGCCACTACCTTCTGGGGCTCACCTCGCTGCTTGCTGACAATATTTCTGCCAATATTATCGGACTGATTTTGGGAACTATTTTACGGTTCTTCCTTTACGAACATCTGATTTTTACCGGTAAGAAATAACGTTAGTTACCGAAGTTTCTTTGAGGACGAGCCTAGAAAAAATATCAGGCAGGCGCGCCCAGTTAGGACTAAGGGTCGAGAAAGATTTCTCGATATCGAGAGGCACCTTACTTCCTGCATTTATATAGCTATTTTAAAGAAATCTTTTAGTGGCAGATACCACCTTAAAGCGTTAGGGTTGAAACATAAGTCTAGTTGGCTTGACCGACCGGGAGCGGTCGGTAGGAAAACAATTCTCATCGAAGGAGAATCACATGGCAGAATGCTGCTGCAAGAAACCTGTTACCGTTCCCGTTACTGGCGCCGCCGGTAATATCGGATACGCCCTCCTGTTCCGTATCGCCTCGGGCGCTATGCTGGGCCCCGATCAGCCCGTAAAGTTAAACCTACTGGAAATCCCGCAGGCAGTTAAAGCTGCAGAGGGAACCGCAATGGAACTTAACGACTCGGCATTTCCGCTACTGGCAGGGGGAGATATTTACGATGACCCCAACCAGGCCTTCGCCGGGTGCTCCTATGGCCTTTTGGTGGGAGCTCGCCCCCGCAGTAAAGGCATGGAACGGGCAGACCTGCTAGCCGCCAACGGTGGCATTTTCGGCCCGCAAGGTAAAGCTATTAACGATAATGCTGCCGATGACATTCGCGTACTGGTAGTCGGCAACCCGGCGAACACCAACGCCTACATTGCTTCTAAGTCGGCTCCGGATGTACCGGCAGAGCGTTTCACCGCTATGATGCGTCTGGATCACAACCGTGCTATCTCCCAGTTGGCAGAAAAGACTGGCGCTGCGGTCAAAGACATCAAGAAGATGATCGTATGGGGCAACCACTCTGCTGATCAATACCCTGACCTCACCTTCGCCACTGTAGACGGCAAACCGGCTCCGGAACTGGTTGATGAGGCTTGGTTGGACGACTACTTCGTACCTACCGTAGCTAAGCGCGGCGCTGCCATTATCGAGGCTCGGGGCGCGGCTTCGGCGGCTTCGGCGGCTATCGACCCTATGCACACCTGGGCTCTAGGTACTCCCGAGGGCGACTGGTCTACTTTCGCCGGCCCCTCTCACGGAGAATACGGAGTTCCCGAAGGCCTCATCTACGGTATGCCCGTAATCTGCAAGGACGGACAGTACCAGGTAGTGGAAGGTCTAGAGCTCCCCGAAAAGACCAAGCAGCATATCGTGGCTAACGCGAAGGCCGCTGAAGAGGAAATCGCTACCGTTAAGGAACTGGGAATCCTCTAAACCCCTTTTTCTTACCTAACCCTTTGAGGTCGGGTAGAGCCAAATTATTGGGGGGTTGGGCATATTGCCCAACCC
>OBZH01001805.1_pt1 | contig 10640 bp, 15 predicted proteins | sample 1476881 | NCBI WGS metagenome assembly OBZH01 (sample SAMEA2580230, study PRJEB22360) | human gut metagenome | biome: human gut; feature: human-associated habitat; material: faeces | place: Denmark | collected 2008/2010 | reverse complement strand
GAGTATTTAAAAAGCTACAGGAAGCATGTAAGGAGAATACATCGGATTACTGCTGAGATTGCAGAACTCAGAGCGATGAAGATGTATCCGGGAATGAAGCCGGACGATGGGATGCCGCATAGAAGCGGAGGGCAGGGTGATTTGTCAGGATATGCTTCAGAATTGGATGAGATGATAAATGCTCTAATAGAAGAGCGTTATCAGCGAATAAAAACATATCAGCAGATTGTACGGCAAATTAAATGTATGAAAAGTGAAAATGAAAAGGATGTACTTTTCTATCGGTACATAAAAGGTCTGGAATGGTATGAGATTGCAGAGATGATGGGATATTCTCAGAGACATATAACACGTTTGCATGGAAAAGCTCTGGCGCATTTTGAACTTCCTAAAGATGTCCTAGAATGTCCTATCGACATGTGATATTATGGTATCATCGAAAAGAAGAAAACAGAGGGCACCTTACCAGACGGCAGGGTGCTTTTTTCATGCGTAAAAAAGGGAACCCGTTTAAAGATTCCCCAGAATCATTGCACAAGATGATGATACAGAATATCAATAAACTGCCCGGTTGTAGGCTTATCTGTAAGCGGGTACATAGCGATTTCCTTGAGCAAAGCAGAATTACCCTGTTCCCAGCAATGCTTAATTGCAGTCCGTAAACAATGTTCTGCATTGAAGCATGTAGTAGCATAGTGTGTAGTAACCTCCATACACAGAACTTTGTAGACAGACGTGAGATAATCCTCATTCTGAATACAAAGAGACAGGGCATAAGCCAGGTATTTGTGTCCCAGATAAGTAGAGTTGATACCGAGACGTAAAAGTAAGTTTTGAATTTTTTTGTCCATAATTAGGACCTCCTTTATTAAAATTTTCCGGAAATATTTTAAATGGAAAAATATGGAAATCTAAATAAATAGAGAAAAATAGATAAGAATCGACATAAATAGACACGAAGATGATTTAAGAGAGGTGAGCCTGAATGACTGAAAAACAGAAAATATTTGCAGACGAATATTTGATTGATCTGAATGCTACAAGGGCTTACCGGGTAGCTTATCCGTCTGTAAAGAAAGATGAAACAGCTGCTGTAAATGGCAGTAAATTGCTAAGAAATACTAAGGTCCAGGAATATATTTCAGAACGAATGAAAGAACGTCAGCAGCGTACAGAAATAACTCAGGATATGGTCGTCAGTGAACTGGCGGCTATTGCATTTTCTAAAGCAACAGATTATGCTGCGGTAAAAAATGGCACTGTAGTAATTAAAAATACTACAGAATTGTCTGACAAACAGATTAGCGCGATTGCTGGCATAAAGGAAGGCACGAACGGTATCGAGATTAAGCTGAACGACAAAGAGAAGGCGCTGGAGCTTCTCGGCCGTCATCTTGGCATGTGGAATGATAAATTAGATATTAATACCCCTACAATAGATGATTCCATAAAAGAAATGGAGGAATATTTTGAACGGCGAAAAGAAAGCGGTTCTGGACCTCCTGTGGAATGAACCGTATAAAATTGGGCATTGGACAGGCTTTACAGACCTTACCACTCTACATAACGAATGGTTGAGGTCTTTTTTGTATTCTGATACTGACCAGACCCTTCTTGCACACCGCGGTTCTTATAAAACCACAGACTTGTCTCTGTTTTTAGCCATCCATGTTGTAGAGAAACCAAATGAAAATGTGATGTTTTTCCGAAAGACGGATGATGATGTAACAGAAGTCTTGCTTCAGACTCAAAAGATTTTAAAAACAGGATGTATGCAGTACATCATCAGGACTCTGTACGGGACGGATTTGCAGTTTCTAAAGGAGAATAATTCTGAGATTCATACAAACCTTTGTACATCTACAAAAGGTATATCGCAGGTGGTAGGACTAGGTATTGGAACTAGTATTACAGGAAAACATGCTGATGTCGTGGTTACGGACGATATTGTGAATCTTAAAGACCGAATCAGTAAGGCAGAGCGAGAACGGACAAAGACACAATACATGGAGTTGCAGAACATCAAGAATAGGGGAGGACGTTTTATTAATACGGGAACGCCCTGGCACAAAGAAGACGCAATATCCATTATGCCGAACGTTCAGAAATACGATTGCTATTCTACAGGACTTATTCCCAGGGATAAGCTGGAAGAACTTCGGCAGTCCATGTCAGATAGCTTGTTTTCGGCTAATTATGAGTTAAAACACATAGCGGATAAAGACGCAATGTTTAAGAATCCGCAATTCGTTAAAGAGCAGAGCCTTATATATAATGGCCTTGCGCATATAGACGCAGCCTATGGCGGTGAGGATGGAACAGCTTTTACAGCCATGCGAAAGTTACCGGATGGTCGAATTATTGGTTTTGGAAAGCGCTGGGACAAGCATGTGGATGACTGTATGGCTGAAATTAAGGCGGTACATAAAGCACTTAGGCTTGGTTCTATTGCCTGTGAAAAGAACGCAGATAAAGGATACCTTGCAAAAGAACTTAGAACACAGGGGCTTCCGCCTTTCCCGTATCAGGAAACGACAAATAAATTCGTAAAAATATCCACGTATCTTAGAAGAGAATGGAAAAATATTTGCTGGCTAGAGGAGACGGATCCAGAGTATATAAATGAAATATTAGATTATTCTGAATTTGCGGAGCATGATGACAGCCCTGATTCAGCAGCAAGCTTGCTGAGAAGGATGGATACGGGGTCAAAATACAACCCAGTTAAAGGAGGAATTTAATTGAGAGGGCATAATATTTATAGACTTTCTGATACCGAAGTACTTGACGCGAAAACACTTGGAGTATTTTTGCAAAGGCATAATGCAGAGGTGGCCTATCGGTATCAACGACTTTTTGACGCATATATGACAGATTATCCTATTTTTCATCAGGCACCAAAGCCAGATTGGAAACCAGATAACCGGATTGCGGTAAATTTTGCAAAGTATATTGTTGATACTATGAATGGTTTTTTTATTGGTATTCCAATCAAAATTACCTGTGAAGATTCAAATGTTATGAAGTATGTGGAACTGATGGATCAGTATAACGATCAGGATGATAATAATGCAGAGTTGTCTAAGATATGCAGTATATACGGGAAGGGTTATGAGTTGTACTTTGTCGATAATACAGGAAATATCGGTATTACTTATGTATCTCCTTTGGGAGCATTTATGATTTATGATGATTCTGTATTAGAAAAGCCACGATATTTTGTCCGCACTTATATTGATTCAGACAATGTTTTACATGGAAGCGTATCTGACGCAGAAAAAGTGCGGTATTTTGTGCAGCGGGGACAAATAATATGGGAAGAAGAAAAAACACATGGATTTAATGGAGTTCCTGCGACAGAATATTGTGAAAATGAAGAAAGGATAGGAATTTATGAATCTGTATTGAGCATGATTAATGCATACAATAAAGCAATATCAGAAAAAGCAAATGATGTTGATTCCTTTGCAGATGCATATATGAAGATTCTTGGGGCAAAAGTAGAAGAAGAGTCTATGGAAGAAATCAGATCCAACAGGATAATCAATTTTGAAGGAAATATGAATGGGGAGCTAGAGGTTGATTTTTTGCAAAAGCCAAACGGGGATACTACACAAGAAAATTTGATCGACCGGCTGGAAAGACTGATATATCAGATAAGCATGGTTGCGAATATATCTGATGAAAGCTTTGGTGCGTCATCTGGGATAGCATTGAAATATAAATTACAGGCAATGAGCAATCTGGCCAAGACAAAGGAACGTAAGTTTTCTTCCGGAATGAACCGCAGATATATGCTTATTTTCAGCAATCCAGTATCAGGGATGAAAAAAGATGACTGGATAAAGCTGCATTATACATTTACACAAAATTATCCTGCAAATGTATTGGAAGAGTCACAAATAGCTGGTAACCTGTCTGGTATTACATCACAGGAGACACAGCTTAAAGTCCTTTCAGTTGTGGATAATGTGGATGAAGAAGTAAAACGCATTGCAAAAGAAAAAGATACGACGAGCTATGAGACAGACTATCCAATAGGCAGGACGGTGAGTGAAAGTGAATTACTGGGAACGGCGTCAACAGGAACTGAATAGTGCATTAGAAAAGGACGAAGAAAAGCTAAAGAAACGGTTGTCGTCTTATTTTGATATAGAGTGTCGGAAACTGGAAAAGCAGATTGCAGCATATTATAAGCAATATGGGACAGACAATGTGATCCAGTACCGCCAGCTGATGGAATCTCTGTCAGATGTTGACAGGCGTCTTTTGATTGAGCAGATGGATGAGTTTGCACAGCTTTACCCCGAATATGCTAATTTATTGCCTGTAAGGGAAACTATTTATAAACTGAATAGGCTGGAAGGGTTGCAGATGTCAGTTCTTATGCAACAGTATGAAATAGGAGTTGTGGATAATGAAGAAATAAGAAAACATCTGGAAAAACAAGCGTTAAGAAATGCAAATGCCGCAGCGGAAACAATGGGATACGGTAAAAATTTTTATACCGAGGATTCAAATATTATAAAAACAGTTGTTGATACGAAATGGTGTAATGGAAAAGATTTCAGTGAGAGGATATGGGGGAATGTAGAAAAACTGGCTCAATATCTTAGTTCGGATATAGCGGCTGGTTTTGCCCGCGGTGACAGATATGAGAAATTAGTGAGACAATTACGGCAAAGATTCGGAAAGGTATCTAGAAATGACGCATACAGGCTGATATATACAGAAGGCACATATGTAATGAATGAAGCAAGGGCGGCAGCATTTGAGCAAGACACAGAAGAATACATATTCCGTATACAATATGATAAAATACGGCGTTCAGGCTGGCGGGACATATGCGACGACTTAAACGAAAAAGTTTTTAGATGGGATGAAAGAAAACCAGGAATAAATTTTCCACCCATGCACGCATGGTGTCATTGTTCAGCAACGCCATATGTGTCAGACAGGCAGAAATTTATAGAGGATTACGAAAAGCGTCATGGAAATAGTCAGGCGGAGAAGGTTGCAAACCAATTGCAAACAGATAGTGTAGGCGGTATAATAAAAGAAAAGAATATCCATTTTACAGAATCCAGAACACTAAAGGAAGCGGAAGTTTTTGTCAAAGAAATATGCGGGATATCTAACTGTTCTTATAAAGGTATTTCGTTGGAAGTTGCAAACGAGATGAACAAATCTCTGGTAAATGCATTAAATTACTGTCCGAGTCTTAAGGGAAGAGTAAATTTTTATGGTTCTGCGCAGGAAAGAAATAAATTATTCAAAAAGGAGCTTGAAGAATACTGGTTTAATTACTTAAATGAAAAATACAGCGATATACTTTCCGAAAAAGAACTTAGGAAACAAGCTAAATCGTTTGCATCAGGAGCAGTCAGCAAAGTACCAAGAAACTGTCTGGCTTTTGCAAGTAGCGGAAGAGTGGACGGTGCGGATGAAGAATATCAAAAGATTTTTAAAAAATATGCGGGGATATGTGTTAATAATCAATGGGGCTCGGATTATGAACTATTTAAATCTGTTACGGAACGTGATGTGAAAAATCAATTCCATCCCGTAGGAACAGATACGATTGAAGCGGTGTTTGATCATGAGTTTGGTCATCAATTAGACTATCTGTATCATTTGAGAAGTAACACCACTATCAAAGAACTGTATGACTCAATGAGTAAAGATGAAATCAAACAGGAACTTTCAAAGTACGGTTCAACCGATATTGCAGAATTTATTGCAGAGGGTTATACTGAATATTTAAACAGCGATAATCCGCGTCATGTATCAACAGTAATTGGTGAAATAATCGAAAAAGAGGTGAATGGCAAATGACTGAAGAGGAATTCAGAAAACGCGCAGAAGAGTTTGGTTATACACAAGAAGAAATCGAAGACTTGATGAAAATTCACAAAGACCCCAAAACACCCGTCCCATTTGAAGAAATTCCGTTATTTGAGCACATATATGATTAGAACTCTGATGTGTAGCCGAAACCGAATATTAAATTTAATAAAGGAGATTAAAAATGTCTAGAAATCTTAGGGAATTAGAGAAGATTATTCTTGGTGAGGACAAAGCATCAGAAGAATGGCTAAAAATACGCGAAGAAGTAAAGGAAGCTTTGAAAAAAAGCAACAGATAAGGAAAAGCAGGAATTTGAGTATAGTGGGGCAGGGGATATGCTTGAACAGATAATAGAATTTACGGAATAACCGCCAGTTAGAAATGGAAGGTGTGGCAAAAGTATTAACAGGATGGATAGATGATAAGAATACTGGGGCAATGCGGTTGACTACGGTTCATATTGACCGTTAGGAGAACAAGAGATGAAGAATTAACTGAGAAAATATCGTAACAAGGATAGATCCGTTTTATGTGGAGGTATAAAAATGCATTTGTGGTGGAAGTGTCCGAATTGCGGAAGCAAGGTGGATTTTACAGAAGAATTAACAGGTGTTTGTTTTGATAATGAGGACGGAGAAGCTTATTTCGACCCTAAGCATGGGATTATTTTCCATACAATATTCTGCCGTACATGTGAGGCTTCATGGATTATGGATATTAGCGACATGAGCCGTGAATTTATCAAAGATAAATAATGATATGGCAGTGTCGCCAGCCATTTCTGTTCGGTGGTATTTTCGTAAAGGGAGGAAAGAAGGATATGAAAATCGATAAGCTATTGTTTATGATATTACAGTATCTATATGAGGTGTCAGATGTTGCGACCCCGTCAATGGAACCGATTAGTCCGCAGGCGCTGAAAGTTCCTTTGGAGCAATGGAATAATGCTATCGCCATGTTACATGACGAAGGATATGTAAAAGGAGCGCTTGTCAAGGGGAGTAAGACGGGCATATATATTCTTAACGAAGAAAATATGAGGATTACCATAAAAGGGATTGATTATTACAAAAGCAACACGGGATTTAAGAAGTTCATGGAAACCGCAACGGGTGTCAGGCAGTTGTTTCCATAATTAAAGACGGCCAGTCCATAAGGGCTGGTTTTCTTATGCACATTTTTAGGAGGTATCTATGAGAAGGGTGTTATTTTTTCATGCCCCGTGGTGTCCGCCATGTAGATTCTATGAACAGCAGTTCATAGCGCCACTGGAATGTAGGGTTGGGGAAGATAAGATACAGCGTGTGAATGCACAGAATGAGCCATTTGTGGCAGATAAATACAATATTGATAAATTGCCTGCGGTGGTGCTTTTAGACGGAAAAACCGTATATATGAGGCGTACCGGAGCGATAGACATGGATAAGGTTGCCGAATGGCTGAAAGGAGAGTGATTCACCTGCTCCAGCGGATAATATTATTATACTAGGAGGAGATAAATGTTAGATATTGCGATTAACTATGTAGAACAGGTAAAACAAAAATTCCGGTCAACGTGGTTTAAAGAACGGTATAAATACTGGACTGCAACAAATTATAGTGAAGAATGGAATCCTATAGAAAGTACATGGGTTGACCATCAATTTGTCTCTGTGAGAAATGAAGAAGTTATTGGTTATATTGGGTATGGTATAGACAGAGCTTCAGGTGATGTGGTACATAATCTCAATATCATCAATTTTGAAGAAAAACCGTCTATTACTTTTGCAAGGGATTTAGGGCAGGTGTTGATCGATATTTTTGAGAAATACAATTTCAGGAAGTTAAGTTTCTACGTAGTTGTGGGGAATCCTATAGAAAAATCCTACGATAAAATGTGTGAACGATACGGAGGAAGAATCGTAGGAGTCAAACGGAAAAACACAAGGCTCATAGACGGAAAATATTATGATGAAAAACTCTATGAGATTTTCAAAGAGGATTATATGAAAGCAGTAAAGTGGTAATTAGAACACCTGTTAAACGGCGGGTGTTCTTTTTATACAAATTTGTCATACAAGGAGTGATGTGATTGATTGCAGCAAGCATCCGTATGGATGGAATAACAATAGAAGGACATGCAGGGTACGCAGAACAGGGAAAAGATATTGTATGTGCTGGTGTTACGGCATTAGTACAGTCTCTTGTTAAATCAATAGAGGATTTGACAGAGGACAAAATTCAATACGACATATCGCCCGGAAGGGCTGATATAAATTTCAAGAATCTGTCGGAGTCAGGAAGGCTTCTGGTAGATTCTTTCTTTTTGGGGATTTGTTCTATGGCAGAAGAATTCCCAGAGAATGTAAAAATTATTTAGTCCGAAATGACGTTAAACTAGCAACGGCGTGGACAAAGGACGGGCTGGGGCAGAAAGGAGCAAGATGAAGAATAAATATTTTAAGGCATTACAGCTTTTTGCAGAAGGTGAAGGGGACGGTGCAGATGGAAACGTAACCGGCACAGGAGCAGAAGGGACACAGGCAAAAACAGACGAACCGCTATCGTTTGATGATTTTCTATCACAAGAAGGTAATCAGGCAGAGTTTGATCGCAGGGTACAGAAAGCGATACAGACAGCAGTTGGAAATGCACAGAAAAAATGGCAGACACTGACGGACAGCAGAGTATCAGAGGCAGAAAAACTCTCACAGATGACCGCAGAGGAGAAAGAAAAATATCGGGCGGATAAGGCTGAAAAGGAGTTGGACGACCTTAAAAAGCAGATCGCACTTGGAAATATGGCAAAAACAGCTAGAAAAATGCTGTCAGATGAAGAAATCAATGTTCCCGATGAAATTATTATGAATCTGGTATCGGATGATGCCGAAAAGACAAAAGAGAGTGTTGAAGCATTTGCAAAGGCATTCAAAGAGGCTGTACAGTCAGCGGTCAAAGATGCGCTGAAAGGCGCTCCGCCAAAAGTGGGAACAGTAAACAAAGGAACTATTACAAAAGAACAAATCAACGCAATCAAGGATCCAACAGAAAGACAGAGGATGATTGCGGAAAACATTCAATTATATCAGTAAAGGAGAAAAAGAGTATGCATAACATTAAAAAATTAGGTTTACAGGTATTTGCGACACCAGACAATATGACAGGAAGCGCGCAGATTCAAGTGAAAGCGCGTGAAATTGATTTTGTTACTACATTTAGTAAGAATATTCAGGCATTGCTGGATATTTTAGGGATTGTAAGGATGATCCGTAAAGAAAACGGCACTGTACTTAAAACGAAAAAAGTCACAGGGACTCTGCAAAGCGGAGATGTTGCTGAAGGAGAAGAAATCCCGATGTCACAGTACTCTGTTACAGAAGAGCCGTTTGACACAATTAAAGTGGAAAAATACAGAAAAGGAGTATCGTTAGAGGCGATTGCTGAAAAAGGATATGAAGCAGCAGTGCAGTCAACAGATGAGGAGTTTAAGTCTGACTTACAGAAGAAAGTGACAGATAAATTATACAGCCAGTTAAAAATGGGGTCTCTGGTAGGGCATGAGACTACATGGCAGATGGCATTTGCTATGGCAATCGGAAAAGTAAAGAGCAAATTCGATTCTATGGACAGAACTGCTACGGGAGTTGCCGTCTGGGTGAACATTCTGGATGTATATAAATACGTGGGAGCCGCGGACATTACAGTGCAGACAGCTTTTGGAATGAATTATATTAAGAACTTTTTAGGCGCGGATGTTGTATTTCTGTCCAGCAAGATACCGGAGAATACAGTTATTGCGACTCCGCTTAATAACCTTGTGGCATATTATGTAGATCCGGGTGATTCTGAATTTGTAAAGGCGGGTCTGTCTTATACAACCGATTCAGAAACTGGATTCATCGGTTTCCATGCGCAGGGGAATTATGAAAGGGCAATTTCCGACATGTTCGCAATTATGGGCCTGCGTATTTTTGCAGAGTATCTTGATGCGATCGCTTATATTGCAGTAGGCAGTTCGGACACGCAGACACTGGGTGCTTTAACACTGACATCTTCGGAAGGCAGTGAAACAGGAAAGACAAAGATTACGATGGCTGAACAGCTTGCTTCTATCAATAATGTTCTTAAATATAAGACAAATGAATCTGCAGCTACATCTGTGACCTACGGTATGGATGTGAAAACGTGGACAAAATGGGATGGAGTATCGGAGATTACAGCAACAGATGGACACCATATCACAGTGGTAGAAGCTGACCCGAACTATAAAGCAGTTCGTTCGGGAGATGTAGTTGCGGATGTAAAAGCGTAGGAAATGAGGTGGCGGTTATGGATTTGCTCGGTAGAGTAAGGGTACGGATTCCGAAAGATACAGTGAATGGTGAATTACTTGAAGAGTACATCAACACTGTATCAGACCGCCTTTGTTTACGGATAGGAGCAGAATCACTACCGGATATATTCGGCTCTGTCTGCGTAGACGCAGTTGTAAAAATGTTCCGCCGTATGTATTATGAAGGGATTTCATCAGAAGGCGTAACAAACCTTTCGACATCATTTGTTGAAGATATTCTTGATGAATATGCAGCAGAGATTGAGAACTATAAAGAACAGCAGGCAAACTCCGGTAAAGGAAACAGCAAGGTGGTGAAATTTTTATGATGTGGCAAAAATGCAAGCTGAAAAAGAAAATAGGACAGGAGAAGGATGCACTGGGAAATTTGACAGGCGGAGAGTGGAAGACTGTAAAAACGATCGAGTGCCGTTTTACGCCCTGGACAGATGAACAGGTTGCTGTTGATGAACGAAAAGTA
>OBZH01001804.1_pt1 | contig 10645 bp, 5 predicted proteins | sample 1476881 | NCBI WGS metagenome assembly OBZH01 (sample SAMEA2580230, study PRJEB22360) | human gut metagenome | biome: human gut; feature: human-associated habitat; material: faeces | place: Denmark | collected 2008/2010 | reverse complement strand
CGTCCTTGGTGGCCTGACGCTGGGCATCGTTGAAGTATGCCGGGCAGGTGATGACAGCATCGGTGACGGGCTCACCGAGGTAAGCCTCAGCGTCCCTCTTCAGCTTCATCAGAATCTGTGCGGAAATCTCCTGCGGAGTCCACTTCTTGCCGTCGATGTCGACGGTCCAGTCAGTGCCCATGTGACGCTTGACAGAAGAAATAGTGCGGTCAACGTTGGTCACAGCCTGACGCTTGGCCACCTCGCCGACGAGGATTTCGCCTGACTTGGAGAACGCGACCACGGACGGGGTGGTGCGCATGCCCTCAGCGTTGACGATAACGGTGGGCTCGCCACCTTCCAGCGTAGCGATGCAGGAATTCGTGGTGCCCAGATCGATACCAACTGCACGTGCCATAATGTGTGCTCCTTAATTATTCGTTTGTTCTTACGTTGTTCGCTCAAGTTCCTTGGTTGGTTCTTGGGCCTTCCAAAACTTGAGCCTACATCACTCAACTTCTGTTTGGCAAGTTCTATTCCCAAATTCATCACAAAAGTTGAGCGATGTAGGCTCAGGTTTTTTGGAGCGGCTCTGAGCCACCCCCAGTCAGCTTCGCTGACAGCCCCCGCCAGCGGGGCCACTCAGCAACTGACGCGGTGTGGACTACTGTTCGGAGCCCTCCTTACTGTTGACGACATTGCTGCCCTTGGAGAACCGCTGCAACAGCATGCCGGCAGCGGTCATCACCAATACGGCGACCGCCATGACGGACAGGGCTACGCCGGTGTTGGGCAGAGCGGCAGCGCCGAACTGCTGGGATTGGCCGGCCGCGGTGTCGGATGCGCCGTTGGAGGCGTTGCCGTCACCGGTCTGACCATTGCCGTTGCCACTATCGCCCGGAGTACCCGGGGTGGCTGTGCCGCCCGACTGGTTATCGTCCTTGCCGTCGTTGTTGCCCGGCTTGGAGGAATCGTCCTTGCCTCCATCGGGCTTGGTCGAATCATCGTCGGCGCCGGCCTTGAGCACGGCAGCGGCGAGCGCTCCGGCCTGGTAGCCGTCAGCGCCCACGGTGGTTGCAGCATTCTTATCCTGCGTCTCCGCCACCTTGCCATCGGCGGCCAGCACGGTGTACTTGCCAGCCGGCACGGCCTCGACCGTTGCGGCCGATTCGTTGGCGTTGAACACCACCACGTACGTGTCGCTGCCGTCCTTCAGCTGGTAGGCCACCACGCCGTCGGACTGCTGCAGCACCGTCATGTTCTTGGCGATGTCATCATAGCTGCTCAGGTGCAGGTTCTTGATGGACTTGCGCAGGGCGATCAGGCCCTTCACATAGTTCACGGAACCCGCCTGCTCGACCGTGCGGTTCCAGTCGATGGCGTTCACCGCGTCGCCGGCGTTGTAGCTGTTGCCATTGCCGCCCTTGGTGCGCAGGAACTCCTGGCCGAACTGCATGTCGGTGATGCCCTGCGAGAGCAGAATCAGCGAGTCGGCGAGCTTGGCGCGAGCGAGTCGCGTCTCCTCAGAGTCGTTGGGCGCACTCTTGACCAGCTTGTCGTACAAGGTCAGGTTGTCGTGGATCTCGACGTACTGCACCACCTGATCCGCGCCGCCGTAGTTCGTGTCAACGGTGCCGTTGTTGCAGTGGCCGTTCTCATCGATGCCCTCGCGCTTGTTGTTGCAGCCGAGCACGTTGGTGGCGATGAGGTTCTCCTTGTCGGCCTTGCCGGCGATGAAGCCGGCGTCCTCGTCGGAGAACACGCTGCCCTTGATCGCGTCGCGCAGGGAGTCGTTGAAGAACGCCACGCCCTTGACCTTGGAGGCATTGGGCTGCGTGGTTTCCTGGTTGCCAATGGCGTCAGTCATATCCCAGCCTTCGCCGATGACGAGAATCGACGGATCGATCTCGTCAAGCGCCGCACGCACCTGATTCATGGTGGTCTGGTCAATCAGACCCATGAGGTCGAAGCGGAAGCCGTCCACGTTGTACTCGGTCGCCCAGTACTTCACGGAATCGACGATGTACTTACGGGCCATCGCACGCTCGGAAGCCACGTCGTTGCCGCAGCCGGAGCCGTTGGTCAGGTTGCCATTGGCGTCGTAGCGGAAGTAGTAGCCAGGCACGGTCTTGTTGAAGGCGTGTTCGGAGGCGTTGTAGACGTGGTTGTAGACCACATCCATCACCACGTACAGGCCGTTCTTGTGCAGCCCGGAGACCATCTGCTTCATTTCCTTGACGCGAGCGCTCGGGTCACTCGGGTCGGAGGAGTACGAGCCTTCCGGCACGTTGTAGTTCTCCGGATCGTAGCCCCAGTTGTACTGCGCGCCGTAGCTCAGATCGCCGGTCTCGTCCACGGAACCGTAGTCGTAGACGGGCATGATCTGCACATGCGTCACGCCGAGCGACTTGAGGTAGTCGATGCCGGTGGGCGCCGCGCCCTGCTTGCCGTCGACCGTGGTGCCCTCCTCGACGAAGCCGAGATACTTGCCGCGATTGGCTTCGGAGACGCCGGAGTTCGGGTTGATGGTCATGTCACGAACGTTCGCCTCGGTGATGATCGCGTCGGTCGGCTTGCTGAACGACGCCATGCGCTTGCCGGCATCGCCCTTCTCCTTGCCGGAGAGCACGACGGATCGCTCGCCGTTGGCCACGGCGGCGGTCGCGTACGGGTCGGCGGACGTGTTGACCGTGCCGTCGGCGAAGGTCAGCTCGTAGTCGTAGGCGTAATCCTTGAGATCCTTGTCCACGGCGAACGTCCACACGCCCTTCTTGCCGGACTTCTCCAGCGTCACGGCGTCGGTCTGCGCTGCCTTCGGATCGGTGGAGTCGGCGTACAGGCGCAGCGTCACCTTGGTGGCGGTCGGCGCCCACAGCTTGAACGTGGACTTCTCGGCCTTGTAGGTCACGCCAAGATCATCGCCGTCGTAGGCGTACTTCTTGTCGAACGCGTCGGAGCGCACGACGGCGCCGAGCGACACGTTCTGTGTGCCGTAGTCCTCGATCGTCACCTTGTAGGCCTTGGTCACGTCAAGATTGTCGGCCGTGGTAATGGTCACGGTGTTCCCGCTAGCCTTCACGTCCTTGATCTTCACACCCTCGACCGACACCGCGTCGGCCGGCTTGTCGATGGTGAGCGCCTTGTTGAGCTTGACCGTGATGGTGTTGAAGTCGGTCATTTCGGCGGAGACGATCATGCCCTTGGCGTCGTAGAGCGTGCCGTTGGTGTAGATCGTCGTGTCGCCCTGCACCAGCCAGATTTCGGCGGATGCGGTGCCGTCGGCGTTCACGGTGATGGCGGACTGCGGGATCGTGCGATTCTCGTCGTTCGGATCCTTGGCTTCCCAGCTGTCGCCGCCGTAGCGCACGATGAACTGCGGAGTGCTCATGCCGCTGCCCTTGAGCGTGTACTTGGCGATCAGGCCGTAGTCGTCGTGCTCGGTGAACGGGTAGGCAGCACCGTTGACGCCGTCGGCCCAGCCCCAGATGTCCCATGCCTTCATGCCGTCTTCGCTGGTGTAGTCGTCGGCGAGGCGGTGGTAGTGGATGGTCACGTCGATCTGGTTGGCGGCCTTCTTGTAGCCGTCGGGGGCTTCGGTGAGCGTTTCGTCCGGATTGGCGCCGTCGACCCAGATTTCGGCGGTGCCGGTGGAACCGTCGATGGTACGGTCGCCGCCGACCTTGTCCCAGCCTTCGGTGGTGACAATCACACCGATCTTGGCGGCGTCGTACGCACCATCGATGGTGGTCTCGAACACCTTGCCGTAGGAGTCCTCGCCGGTGAAGGCGTGCCACGCGCCGTTCAGGGTGGCGCCGTTCTTGTCGGTGCCCCACATGTACACGCCGCGATCGGCGACGGCGTCGCCTTCGGCGGGCTTGTAGTGCACGATCACCTTGGTCTTGGGCTGGTACGACTGCACGTCGGAGGGCACGCCGGCGCTGGCCTCGTGGTCGGCGACCGCCGTCCAGTGGCCCTGCGCGGTGTAGTTGCCGCCGCCATTCGGGTTGTCCCAGTTGTCGCCGCCGTCGGTGAATACGTATTCGAAGGACTTGCCCTTCGGATCGACCGTGAACTTGACCCAGCCGTTGCCGGCGTCGGCCATCAGCTCGTGGCCCTGCTCGGCCCAGCCGTCGATACCGTAGTGGAGGTACGCCTGCTTCCAGCCGTCGGGCAGCTTGTAGTAGATGGTGCGGCTCGTGTCGGCCGCGGCCTTCTTGGTCTCGTCGTTGACGGACAGGTCCGGATCGGACGGATCGGACTTGGTCGTGCCGGTCCAGGAATCCTTGGTCGCGCCCGCGTAGATCGCGATGGCGGAGTTCTTCGCGAGCGTCGCGTCGAACGTGCCGTCGTCCTTCACGGTCACAGTTGCAGAGCAGTCGCCGGTGGCGTACACGTTGCAGTATTCGCCGGCGGGCAGTGACGTCTGGAACGTCTGCTTGGAGTCGTCGGCGCTGTTGTTGAGCGCGAGGTAGCCGACGTCGCCGCGACCGAAGCCGAGCACGTTGGTGTCGTACGCCTTCCAGTTGGTGACGTCAGTGCCGTTGACCGCGTTGTGGAAGCCGATCATGCCGCGGATCGCGGTCCAACGTTCGGCGCACTGCCAGGTGCCGGAGGTCATCGAGCCGTCGGTCGGGCACTCCATGTCGGGCACGGAGGTTTCGGTGGCGCCGGGAGCGCCGTCGTCGGAGTTGTCGAAGTAGTAGCCGGAGTAGATATGCGGCTGGCCGTAGTCGTACGCGAGCATGAACGCGTTCGCGAGCAGGTACTTCGAGCCCTTCTTATAGGTGATGGCCGATCCGCGCTCTGTATCCCAGTTGGTCACCCACACTGCGGCCTTGTCGGAGCTCACCCAGCCGTCGCCGCCGACCTTCGCAAGGCCCTTGCTAGCGTCGGTGATGTCGCCGGCGAAGGCGACCGACAGGTGGTTGGTGAAGTTGAATTCGGAGACCTTGCCGTTCGCCACATAGTTGCTCGGCTGGATTTCCGCGGCTTCGGAGGCGTTGCCGATGACTTCCTGCTCGAAGAAGATATCGTCGGCGTTGCGGCCGGACTTCTCGGCGAGCTTGGCCTTGATGGCGGCCACGTCGGCCGTGGCGATGTGTTTGACCGCGTCGACGCGGAATCCGTAGACGCCGAGGTCGAGCAGGCGGTTCATGTAGTCGGCGAGCTTGTCCTGCACGTATTCTTGGCTGGTGTCGAGGTCCTGCAGGCTGGTCAGGCGGCAGTTCTGTACTTCGTCGGCGTTGGTGTAGTCGCCGATGTTCTTGGTGCAGTCGTGGAAGTTCTCTTTGGTGTACGGGATTGCAGGGAAGTTGCCCTCGCCGTCGTACTTGCTGCCGGCGACGCCGGTGCCCTCGCCCTGATCGGCGCCGGTGGTGTGGTTGATGACCGAGTCGGCGATGATCTCGACGCCCGCCGCGTTGCACGTGGCGATCATGGTCTTGAACTCGGCTTCCGTACCGAGCTTGGAGTCGAGCTTGTAGCTGACCGGCTGGTAGGAGGTCCACCATTCAGTGCCCTGGATGGACTCCATCGGCGGGGAGACCTGTACGTAGCCCACACCTTCGGGGCCGTAAGCCTCGGTACACTCCTTGGCCACCGAATTCCAGTTGGTTTGGAATGCGATGGCGATCACATCGCCCGGCGCGCCAACAGATGTGCGCGCCTGTGCATTGGCCTCGGTCTCGTCCGCAGAAGCCGGCAATGCTACCAGTGTTGTGGCAGACATTGCCACCGCTATGCCGGTTACGGCAAGGCGTTTGGCGAGCGAGCTGAATCGTCGTACGGCCATATGAGTCCTTTCTCTCATCCTTGAGCATTGACCGCACGAACCATGAAGGGGAACACCCCCTATCGCACGGTCAGACCGTTGACAACGTTTGCAACACTTTCAGCACCACTCCTGCAGAAACGGCATGCAGCACAGTTGACAGACTGCATACGTTCGCAACACTATGTCCCAATCAGCATACCACACCAAGCAACACTTCCCCCAGCTTCGCGCTAACGTTTGGAGTATATGATACAAATGATTACACATCGTGGATGGCGCAACCCGTTAGGGGATTACGTGGCATAGCCGATACCACGAATTGCACGAGGAGGAACATGGGCAAGGCAGACATCTACCAAGTAGCCAAGGAGGCCGGAGTCTCCATTTCTACAGTGTCGCGCGCCTTCACCCGCCCGGAACTCGTCTCGGCGAAGACCCGCCGCAAGGTGCTGGATGTGGCCGATAAGCTCGATTTCAACATCTCCCGTTCCGCCACCGCCCTGAAGTCCGGACAGACCTACCGTGTGGCGATGCTGATGAATGAGGAGATCACCAGCTGGTTCAATACGCAAACGTTCGCGGGCATCGAATCGGTGATGCATCCGGCCGGCTATGACATCTCGCTGTTCCAGCACATCGATACCGCCGCAAACCGTCATGAGTTCTTCACCGACCTGCCGATTCGCCGCAATGTCGATGCCGTTTTCGTGGCCTCGTTCGCTATCGATCCGCACGAGGTCGAGCAGCTGCAGCGCATTCATGTGCCGATCATCGGCATCAATACGCCGTCTTCCGAAAGCTTTGACGCCACCATCAGCATCGACGACGAAAAAGGCATGTACACGGCCGCGCAGCATCTCATCAACCTCGGTCACAAGCACATCGTCTACCCCTGTTCCGAGGCCGCCGGGCTGGATTCCTCGATTGACGCACGCGCACAGGGCTTCATCAACGCCTGCAAGGACGCCGAAGGCAAGCACGACATCAATTGGGAAGTGCTCTCCGTGCCGCGCGGCCCGGCCTTCGCCGACTCCGCATTATCCGCGCTGCTGGCGATGGATGAGTTCCCGGACGCAATCTGCTGCCAGATGGATATGATGGCGATTCCGCTGGTGCTCAAGCTGGAGCGTTACGGCCACCGCACGCCGCGCGATTATTCGATTGTCGGCTTTGACGACAGCCCCTATGCCGACACCATCAACTTGACGACCATGCGTCAGGATCCGTATGCGATGGGCCGCGCAGCTGCCAATAAGGCGTTGACGCTCATCAGTGGCAAGACGCTCTATGACCCGCACGAGGTGCTCGAGGCACAGCTAGTGCCGCGCAGCACCGATATTCCATTCGGGGAAATGGCGTAACTAGTCCAGCGCGCCGATAATCAAAAGCACTGGATAGACCGCGTACCAGGCCCACTTGGTCCAAGACTGCTTGAACCCGACTTCGTCATTGCGGTAGTGCAGGAAGGCCACACCAATACCGGGCGTAATGCACATCACGGCACCCAGCAGCCCGGCGGTGAACATCATCGTATTTTCACGCGCGTTCAGGAAGTAGAACACCAGCACAAACAGCAGCGTCAGCACACCGGTATACATAATCCGCTGATCCACGCCCACGCGCAGCAGCAACGCCCACAGCAGTCCGGCCAGAATGACTACAATGGTCAGCAGCCAACGCACCGCAGCCGCACCACCTCGCTGAGCACCGGACCACGGGCGCAGACTCTCCCCGCCGTACTGGTATGCAATCCAATCCACCAGCATGAGCACGACCAGGGCGATGACCAAGCCATACACCGAGTTCTGCGCGCTCAAGTCGAATGGCTTGCCGGTCATAATCAGGTCGTACGGCACATCGCTGACCACCGCGACGATGAACAGACGGAGCACATATTTTCCAATGCTGCCCGTATGCCGGTAGCCGTCGAACAGCAGCCATGAGTAGATGGGGATGGCGCACCATGAAGCCGCCGTGCACGCCACCACCACGGTCAGTGCAGCCATGTCCTGAGTCGGGTCGCCCAACATGGACGGCAGGACCGAGACGCCGGCCACGCCCAATGCCATGAATAGGGCGCCGATCATCTTGAGACGGAATACGGACAGGCCCTTGCGGCGGCGCTTCTCACCACGCCGCTGCTTTGCCATCTCCACTTCGTTCATAAGGTTGCGCCTTCCTGTTCTGGCTCCCCTCTTCAGAGGGGAGCCAAGTTAAACCCCACTACTTAACGGCTCAGTCCTGCAATTACGAACTCGCCTGCGGCGAGGCTCAATCCGACCTTCGCCCGGCTATCGCCTCGCTCAGGCTGACGCTACAGACAGCCCACCGGGCTGTCTGCTTAACGCGTCAGCCCTTAACCGAACCAGACATCGATTCCTGGTAGAAGCGCTGCATGACGATGAATAGGATGGCGATCGGGATGGAAATCACCACGGCTGCTGCGGCGAAGCGCGCGTACCAGTTCTGGATGTATTCCTTCTGCAGCATGAGCCACAGGCCGAGGGCCACTGTGTAATTGGACTGCGTGCGGCAAATCACCTTGGCCATCACGAAGTCGAGCCACGGGGTCAGGAAGCCGATGATGGCCTGGTAGACGATCATGGGCTTACAAATCGGGATGATGATCTTGGTGAACACCTGCAGACGGGTGCAACCGTCCAGCAGCGCGGCCTCGTCAAGCGAGGTCGGAATCGTATCCATGTATCCCTTCATCACGTAGAAGCCCGCGCCGGTACCGGCGGAGTAGACCAGAATCAGGGCGATGGTGGTCATGCCTTCGCTGGTCAGACCCACGGCCTTCAAGATGAAGTAGATGGCGGAAACGGCCATGATGCCGGGGAACATGCCAAGCACCAGCACCACGTTCATGAAGGTCTTGCGGGTGCGGAAGCGCATGCGGCTCATGCAGTAGGCCACGGACAGCACGAACACCACCGAGATGAGGCACACGAAGCACGCCACGATGAACGTGTTCATGAACATCTTCGGGAAGTTCAGCACCGAGCGGTCGGTGAACAGCGTGATGTAGTTGTCGAGCGAGAACTCGGTGGGGAAGAACGTCTTGGTGTAGGGTGCGGTGTTCTTGTTGAAGCTCTCCGCAAACACCCAGACAATCGGAATCAGCCAGATGATGGCCATGACTCCCAGGAAGAGATAGGAGAGGACGTCGCCAAGAATACGACGCTTCTTGGCGTCATGCATCAGACCGTGCGATTCGGGTCGCTTCACACGGGCAGTCGTCTGTATGGCCTGCTCGGAATGCCTGCTCATCGGAATGTCTCCTCGTTCTTGTAGGAACCGGAATTGCGGTAGGTGATCAGCGACACCACCGCGAGGACGATGAACGTCATGATGCCAATCACGGCACCGAGGTTGTAATCGTTCTTATCGACGGTCAGCTTGTACAGCCAGGTGATCAGAAGGTCGGTCTTGCCTGCGGAATCGCCGACCGGCACCGGGTTGCCGCCGGACAGCAGGTAGATCACGTTGAAGTTGTTCACGTTGCCGGTGAACGTGGTGATCAGGTACGGGGTAAGCACGAAGATGATGTACGGCATGGTGATCTTGGTGAAGATCTGCCACCAGTTCGCGCCGTCGATCTTGGCCGCCTCGTACTGATCGGTCGGGATGTTCTGCAGAATACCGGTGACCTGCATGATGGTGTACGGAATACCAACCCACAGGTTGATCACGATGACCGTGACGCGAGCCCAAGTGGCATCCGTGAAGAACGGCAGAGCCTGATCAATCCAACCCCACTCCATGAGCAGGCGGTTGATGGCGCCGGTGGGCTGAAGCATGGTGCGCATGACCAGCAGGGAGACGAACTGCGGCACGGCGATGGACATGGAGAAGCACGCACGCCAGAAGCCCTTGAAGCGCGTGGTCTTGCGGTTGATGACCATCGCGAAGAACATGCCGATAAAGAAGTTCAGGAAGGTGGCGAAAAACGCCCAGACCAGCGTCCAGATGGTCACCTGCAGGAACAGGCGGGCGTTGACGGTGCCGCCGCTGTTGGAGAACACCTTGGCGAAGTTGTCGAAGCCCACCCAGTCGAACAGCACCAGATGGTTGCGGTCGTAGCTGGTGAATGCCATCGAGATCATGAAGATCAACGGCAGAACAGTGAAGACCAGAATGCCGAGCGTCGGCAGGAACATGAGCAGTCGGTGCACCTTGGCATTGGTCAGCTCATGCAGATCGTCGCCCAGGCTCGGGGCCTTGCCCTGTTCTCGAGTCAGGCACTCGGCCTTGTATGCGGACTTGAGCGAGACCGTCCACAGATAGACGAAGAGCAGGCAGAGCACCACGGTGCAGACGCCGTACAGCAGAATGACCACGGAGTTGTCGCCCTGGGTGTACTCCCAGAAGCCGTCGACGAGTACCTTGCCCTGCTTCTGGTCGCCCAGGCTGGGGAGCTTGGACAGGCACGTGATGCCGTTGGTGAACAGAAATACGAAGAATGCGATTTCAAGGACCAGCAGTGCCACGCCCTTGACGTATTGCTTGCGAACGATGTTGCCCAGTCCGAATACGACTGCGGATAGTTTGGTGAACACATCGCCCTTGGTAAGCGCGTTGCCTACCGAGTATGGCGAGGGCGCCACATAATCTGCACCCATTTTGCGGCGGCGCTTCATCTCGCGCGGGGAAAGTGCTGCTGCTGTCATCGCACCCTACCGCCTCTCACTGTAAATGATGGAAACCGTTGCTCCGGGCCGCGATGCCCGGCTTGTTGTTTGTCTTCGCTTAAACCCGTTCAGAGCCCGGACACCGCATGCACGCTGCCCGAGCTCTGCCGGCAATGAAGGAGGAGAAACAAAGAAGGTTGAAACCGTTGGTAGGTGAGGGGCTGCGGGCGGATGCAACGGCTTCACATCATCCGCCCGC
>OBZH01001795.1_pt1 | contig 10721 bp, 9 predicted proteins | sample 1476881 | NCBI WGS metagenome assembly OBZH01 (sample SAMEA2580230, study PRJEB22360) | human gut metagenome | biome: human gut; feature: human-associated habitat; material: faeces | place: Denmark | collected 2008/2010 | reverse complement strand
TGTGAGCTGAGCCGTACGCTCTCAACTTACACGGTTTATATTACACTCTCCAAGGGTTTCATAAGCTCCCTGTTTTCTACCTTCTTTTCGACCTTGTTTATGGCCTTTTTGAATCCCTTTCGCTATTCCTTCTTCACGACCTTTTTTAATCCATAATCCTTCCAAGCCAGAAAAGCACCCTGACCAAACGTACACATTTCTTCAACCTCCTTTCTTTCCTCTTTCGTCAACAGTATATCATACTTATTTTCTAGGATTAATAGAATTTGTTCGAATTCTCTATCCGATAAAAACAACAATGACAATAGTTCCATAATGTCTTTGGGGCAGTATTTCCTCAATGGATTTGTCTTTCTTGGATTGGATACCGGGATATAAAATCTGGATCTTGGATATCCCATAGACTTCTGGATCAAATCGAAAGTTTCCTGTTCTAAGTTTCTCTTCTGTTGTGTATTCCAGCCAACAGTTATCCTTTTTTCCGGCATGGCGCAAACAAATCCACAAGGAGCGAACATCCAGGATATCATCGTAAGAATCATCCTGAAATCCCAGGGAATGATTTTGTTGACCGGCAATGAGTCGAGATCCATAATAAAGACCTCGACGGGGAAGATGATACTTATAGGATTCCTCTCCCTGTGCTTCAATATGGATCAAAATGGATCGATCCGGATGTAAGGGATGTTGAAGGACATACAACAGATCATAGATGATTCTGGCCCCAGGCATACGAAGATCTTCCGGATTCAAGGTAATGATCTTGGAATGGGAAGAGCTTGGCTGAATCAGAGGAACTATTTCGTGCAGGGACAGATGCTTACATTCGTCCAGACACTGTTGAAGAAGAGCAGCCTGAACCGACTTAAAAGAGAGAATGATTTTTGACTGGGTATCAAAATAATGCTTTTCCATTTCAAGCACGGTCCCCAGTTCATTTAATTGTGATATACAAAAATACCTCCTGCTTATATATACGTAAACAAGAATCAAAACTATGTTTTTTTTTAGAAAACTTTTTAAAAAATGATAAAAATCATGAAGTGAATGTAGCCAGAATCCATGCGGTGACAGTTTACTTTTCTTGATGTATATTCTATAATTTAGACGTTGAAAAAAAGGAGATCTAGTATGAAAATTTCATCATTACAAAAGGCAAGATATGAATATTCGCCAAAACTTCCTGGAATGTTAAGACATGGAATTTCTGCCATCTGTGTCAAGGAAGGTGAAGAAACACAAAGCGTTGCCGATCAGGAAACGATTAAAGCATTGTTCCCAAATACTTATGGGAAAAAAGAAATCACTTTTGAAAAAGGTGAAAATACATCGGAAGCTAAAAAACAGGTTGTCGGTGTTATCCTTTCCGGTGGTCAGGCTCCAGGTGGACACAATGTCATTTGTGGCTTGTATGACGCTTTAAAGGCAACAAATCCGGAAAATGAATTATATGGATTTAAGAATGGTCCCAGCGGATTGATCGAAGATGATTATTTGATCTTTGATGATGAATATATTGATGAATACAGAAATACCGGAGGATTTGATATCATCGGTTCCGGACGTACAAAACTGGAAACACAGGAACAGTTTGCCGTAGCTGCTGAGGTCTGCAAAAAACATGGTATTACAGCTATCGTAATCATCGGTGGAGATGACTCTAACACCAATGCAGCTGTATTAGCGGAATATTTTGCAGCTAATAACACTGGTGTACAGGTTATCGGTTGTCCAAAAACAATTGATGGTGACTTGAAAAATGAAGATATCGAATGTTCTTTTGGATTTGATACGGCCACTAAGACATACAGCGAACTGATTGGAAATATCGAACGTGATGCCAATTCCGCTAAGAAATATTGGCACTTCATTAAAGTTATGGGACGCTCTGCTTCTCATGTTGCTTTGGAATGTGCTCTGGAAACACAGCCGAATATCTGTTTGGTATCTGAAGAAGTTTCTGCCAAGAAAATGTCTTTATCACAGATTGCCGATTACATTGCTGATTCAGTAGAAAAACGTGCTGCCAAAGGTATGAACTTTGGTGTTGCCATCATTCCGGAAGGTGTAGTAGAATTTGTACCTGAATTCTCTAAATTGATTGCGGAAATTAACGAATTGTTAGCCGGAAGCAAAGCTGATGAATTTAATGCTTTACCTGCATGGAAAGATAAATATGCTTTCATCGAAAATGGTTTGACAAAAGAATCGATGGATGTATTTGCGATTTTACCGGAAAGTATTCAGCAGCAGTTATTCTTAGAACGTGACCCTCATGGAAACGTACAGGTTTCTTTGATTGAATCTGAAAAATTGTTCTCTGCTCTGGTTGCCGATAAACTGGCACAAAGAAAAGAAGCCGGAACTTACACAGGTAAATTTAGTGCCTTACATCATTTCTTCGGATATGAAGGACGTTGTGCATTCCCATCTAACTTTGATGCGGACTATTGTTATTCATTAGGATACAATGCCTTTATGTTAATTCAGTATGGTTACACTGGATACTTATCTAAGATTTCCAACTTGTCAAAACCAGCTAATGAATGGGTTGCCGGAGGTATGCCGATCACTAAGATGATGAACATCGAAAGACGTCATGGAGAAGACAAACCAGTTATCAAAAAAGCGTTAGTTGAATTGGAAGGAAAACCATTTAAATATTTTGAAGCACATCGTGAAGAATGGGCTGAAAACACATGTTATGTATATCCAGGTGCTATCCAGTATTATGGACCGGCTGATGTATGTGACATCACTACAAAAACTTTGGCTTTAGAACAAGGTGAATAAGCTTACATTTTTAGATGAAAAACATCAGAAATATGAAATCATAGATCATTGGCTCTGGCTGATGATCTTTTATTATGCAATGGCAAATGAGCCTATAAGTTATCTGCACCTGACGAAAAGATAAACAATTTTTAATAGTTTTTTGATTTTTTTTGCGTATCTAATAGTGAGGCTATTGATACAGTAGAGTGAAATTAAAATAAATCTGCCTTCTTTTACAACATTGTATCAATAGTCGAATAAGGAGGTAATTTATGGTGTCAAAATTAGTGTTAAAGCATGATGTGGCTTTTAAGACGGTCTTTGGATCGGATGATGAAAAAAATCAGATTGTTTTATGTTCATTGTTGTATGCATTGTTGGGTAAGAAGGTGAAATTTGTTCAAATCACGGATAATAGATTCATAGATAATAGTAAATCGTGTGTGAACCTTGTTGCTCAACTGCAGAGCGGTCGAAAAGTTATTGTTGAGTTGGAGATCGTCAATCCACGAGAGGATATCATGTATGAGATGATGCTTGATCTATATGCGATTTATGGCAATCAGGAGCTTAAAGGGGATGAACTCGATCTGGGCTTGAAGAGTTCATATAAGATTGGGATTGCGGATTTTGTAGTGGATCCTGACTTTTAGGGGTTGTTGACAGAATTTGACTTACGAAATAAAAAAGGACAGCCGCTTGGCAGAGATCTAGAAATCATAGTATTAAAGATAATTCAACTGGTCAAAGTTCCTGTAATGGATCTTGATCAGATGAGCTTGCTGCAAAAATGGTGTTTCTTTATCAAATACTATGCAGACGATAAAAAACAAGACATCATCCAAGAATTGATTCGATTAGAAGAAGGGATCGCAATGGCAGATAAAATCATCAATCGAATGGATTCAAAGGGAATCGAGAAGCTCAATAAAGATTACTTTAAAAATATCGAAACATGCAAGATGTAGTTTCAAACAAGTAAAGCAGGAGTATTCTGAAAAGACATCCTCCTGCTTTTAAAATCATCAGTCTTTATAATTTTTGAGTATGGCTCTAATGACCTTGAATAAATAAGGCTTGTATTCCTGAAAAGGAAGGGGTTTTTGATACAGAATAGAGTTGTAACAAGTGCTGCCTACAGTTTCGATGATAATGAATAAGATAATATCCGGTCTTTTAAAGGTATAGCCACTTTTTTTGGCTAATAAAGTAAACTGTTGAAGCATACCGATTTCTTCATTATCCATAGTTGTCTGTAGTTGTTCATGAAAAATGCCCCAGGATAGGTTACGTTCGATAAATTTTAAAATAGCCGGATTATCTTCTAAGCTCAACAAAACCTGATTAATGATGAAAATGATCGCATCTTCAAAATTTTGAATATCATTTTTCTCCAGTTTTTCTCTGGCTTCCTGAAACAAACGAGCTGCTTCTTTTTGAATCAGTACGTCACGAATCTGGTATTTATCTTTAAAGTACAGATAAAAGGTTCCTTTCGCTACATTGGCTTTTTTTACGATATCCTGAACGGTTACGGAATGGATATCTTTTTTTGTGAACAGGTCAAAAGCGCTGTCTAAAAGCGCTGTTTCTTTATTTCTTTTATTTTCCAATACTTTGGATTTTATACTATCACCACGTACAGTATAGACAAAAATATACGTTTGGTCAATTTTTATTTCTTAATATAAAGGTTACATTAAAAATTATTTTAAATAATTGACTATTAGTCATTTTTGTACTATACTCATGTCCATGTTGAGAAAGGATAGAGAATATGGATAGAATTTCTAAGTTTATTGTCAGATACAGAAACAAGATTTTACTTGTTGCTGTACTGCTCTTGATTCCCAGTGTGATCGGTTATTTAAATACGGGAATCAATTATGATATTCTTTCCTACCTGCCTAAAGAAGCGGAATCGATGAAGGGACAGGAAGTCCTGGATAAGGATTTTAATCTGGCCAGTGTAGGAATGATGGTAACCAATGATCTTTCGGACAAAGAGGTTGTTTCTTTAAAAGATAAGATTGAAAAGATCGACGGGGTCAAAAAAGTCTTCTGGCGAGATGATGTTTTGGATATCACCTTTCCTAAGGAAATGATACCGGAAGCCCTTCAAAAACAGTTATATTCCAAAGATTCAACTTTGATGATCGTCACCTTTGAAGAAGATACAGCTTCGGAGAAAACGATGGATGCGATTGCGAAGATCAAAGAAGTATCAAACAAGGATTGTTATTTAGGGGGAATGAGTGCTATTGCGCAGGATACCAAGGATCTGGCTAATTCAGAAACTGTCAAATATGCAGTGATTGCCGTTTTGTTAAGTCTGGTTGTGCTGTATTTAGGACTTGAATCTTCTGTAGCACCTTTGATCTTTATGTTGGGTATGGCTTTTCCCATTATCTATAACTTTGGAACCAACATCTTCTTAGGAAAGATTTCTTATATTACACAGGCTTTGGCGATGATCTTACAGTTAGCAGTAACAATGGATTATTCGATTTTCCTTTTACATCGCTATCAGGAAGAAAAGAAAAAAGCAGAGAATACGAACAATGATATGGCCATGGCTAAGGCCATTCAGGCTACTTTTGTTTCCATCACATCCAGTTCAGTGACAACGATAGCCGGCTTTTTAACACTTTGTTTCATGCAGTTAAGACTGGGTGGCGATATTGGTATAGTTATGGCTAAAGGGGTTGTGCTGGGAGTCATTTGTACGATTTTTGTTCTACCTAGTCTATTGATGATCTTTGATCGCCAAATTGAAAAATATACACATCGGACATTGATTCATGAACTCAAAAAAGTGCCTGGCTTTGTAGTTCGACATGCCAAGTTTTTGCTGCTGATTGGAATTTGTATCTTTATTCCTATGGGTTTTGCACAAGCTAATGTCAAGCAATACTATGATTTGACCAGTACATTGCCATCTGATCTTTCCAGTATGAAGGGAACGGAAGAGCTGAAAGATAAATTTAATATGAATACGACTCACTTTATTTTGGTCAGTGATACATTGCCGACAAAGGATATCCAGGAACTTTCCAAAAAAATTGAAAACATTGAGGGGATTGAAAATGTACTAGCTTATGAAAATTTTGTCGGTGGTGGTGTTCCCGGCACATTTGAGCCGGAAGCCATTAAAGATATTTTTGAAAATGGCGGCTATAAACTGTTGATTGCCAACAGTGATTATCATGCGGCTACGGATGAAGAAAATGAGCAGTTGGACAAGATCCATGAAATTTTGGATCAATATGACAAAAAAGCGCTGATCACTGGTGAGGGCATGTTGTCAAAGGATTTGATTACTACGACCAATGAAGACTTTAAGGTCGTAAATGTATTATCGATTTTGGCAATTTTTGTGATCATCTTGATTACGTTTAAATCAATTGCGTTACCGTTTATCTTAGTGCTGGCGATTGAATTGGCAATCACGATCAACATGGGTATTCCTTATCTGACACATACGACATTGCCGTTTATTGCCGGTATTGTGATCGGTACGATTCAGTTAGGGGCCTGTGTGGATTATGCGATCTTGATGACAACGCGATTTAGAGAAGAACTCAGTTTAAATAAGAGTGGAAAAGAGGCTATACGAGTTGCGATTCAAAAGACATCCCCTTCGATTATTACCAGTGGTTGCTCCTTCTTTGCGGCTTGTATTGGAGTGTCTTTGATTTCACGTATGGATTTGATTTCCAGTCTTTGTGAGCTTTTGGCAAGAGGAGCCATCATTTCTGTCATCAGTATTATTTTCATCTTGCCAAGCATGCTTTTATTAGGACATAAGCTCATTGAAAAAACAACGAAAAAATGGCCGACAGCTAAGGAGGATCAGTATGAATAAAAATATTAAGGTAATGGGCAGTGTGATCTTAAGTGCCGTATTGGCACAATCGATGCTTCCATTTCATGTGTATGCGTTAGAGGATGAAAATCCGACCCAGAAAACAGAAACTGTCTATGCGGTTTTAAATGCCGATGGATCGATATCGGATACAATCGTATCCAGCTGGCTGCACGATGGTGACGGCATCCATAACATCAAAGAAACCTTAGATGAAACCGATGTAGAAAATGTTAAAACCGATGAGGAACCAAAAGTAGATGGAAATGTCTATACATGGAACAGCAAGGGCAATGATATTTACTATCAGGGTAAAACAACAAAACAGCTTCCCATTGAAGTAAAAATTACATATGAGTTGGATGGACGTCAATTAAGTGCAAAAGAAGTTGCTGGGCAAAGCGGACATTTGAAATTGACGATTCACTTTGAAAATTTGGAATCAAAGACGGTCTATGCGGATGGAAAAGCTATTACTGTTCATCCCAGCTTTTTAGCCGGAGGTCTTTTAACTTTGGATGCGAATCATTACGATAATGTATCGTGTTCCAATGGAAAAATCGTGAATGATGGTACAAATGAAGTGCTGGCCTTTGCCAATGTACCGGGATTGGCTGGTACTTTACAGGACGCCGGATTAAACAAGGTCATCGATCAGTTACATATCAGTGATGATACAGTGATTGAGACCGATGTAAAGGATTTTGATTTAGGATCGATCATGATTGCCATGAGCAATGAAATATCTTTGGATGAATTGGCTGGTCAATTATCCATCGGGGATCTGACAGGCGGTATCGATCAGCTGGTGTCGGCTTCCGATCAGTTGTTAGATGGTTCTAAACAGTTGTATGAAGGTACGACAGAACTAAAGGAAGGGGCTAAACCTTTAACGAGTGCTACACCCCAGATTCAACAGCTGGCTGATGCATCAACACAATTACATACAGGCTCCAGCTTATTGTTGGATGGAATCAAAGCATATACACAGGGAGTAACACAGCTGGATAAGGGAAATCAAAAGTTAACAGCTATACCAACCGCTATGCAGCAAACTGTGCAGGGTAGCACATCCTTATCGCAAGGTGCCCAAAAACTGCAGGCCGGTCTTGCACAACTGGAAGAACAGGTAAATGGGCTGGATAAAAACACCTTAGCAAAACTGACACAGGCGATGGATACGACCAAGCAAGAATTAACAACATTACAAACACAGCTTTCGACTTCAAAAGAAGCTTTGACTTCATTAGAGAACAGTTTACAAACGGTTCAGCAGGCTATGGCCGGTTTGGATACTTTCCAGACACAATTTGAAACTCTGGTGGCTTCGGTAAATCAAACTGTAGAGAGCGATCAAAGCAAGATTCAAAGTTTTAATGCTCAGTTAGAAAGTGCAAAACAGGCGCAGGTGCAGGCACTGCAGTCTTCGATTCAGGCCTTACAAGCCAGTAAGTCTGCAATTCCACAGGAAGATACAACAGGAGCCGCTTCTAAGATTGATGAACAGATTGCCAGTCTGCAGACTCAATTACAAGTTGTTCAAAGTATTGACGTTCAGGGTTATACACTGGAAACATTAGATGCACAAAAAACGCAGCTGCAAGTCTTGCTTTCTCAGACTAAGCAGTCTTTGGAAGGTCTGTCAAAGCTCATGGAAGGTACGAAATCAGATATGCAAAAGCTGCAGACATCTATGCAGACAGCCGCTCAGTCCATGGCTACCTTAGAACAAATTATGACAGGTGTTCATCAGAATATGAGCAATCAAGATTTTGTTCAACTCATCACGAAGCTGCAGGGTGGAGTCAGTCAGTTAAAAGCAGGGGCTGATCAGCTTCATACGGGCTCAGTAGCTTTGGAATCAGGTCTGCAACAGATTCAAAGTGAATCCAAGACAGCTGTTGATCAGTTAAATGCCGGTTCTCAACAAATCGTATCTAAAAATGAAGAATTGATCAGTGGTGCCTCCTTATTAAATGACGGAACAGCACAGTTGGAAGGACAAAAATCAAAATTAATGGAGATGAGCGATGGTCTTGTACAGCTGCAAAGTGCTTTTGATACATTGGAGAATGGTGCCAAACAGCTTTATGACGGACAAAGTCAGTTCAATGAGCAGGGTATGAATCAATTAAAAGAAACGGTCGATTTGACAACAACGGAATTTAACACACTACAAACTGTGTTTGATCAAATCGATGCATTAAACAAGGAATATAAGTCGTTTGCGGGTACACCGGATAATTCGGAAAACATCGTTCGATTTGTATTCCGAACGAAGGATATTGAATCGAAAGATGAATAAAAAAGATCAGCTAGGTACAAAATCGTATCTAGCTGATCATTTTTTTTATTTCTGTTTTTTCATATGAGGTTCTAAAAGCTTCATCATCAAAGGAACCAGAACGATACCTAGAATAAAGGTTGGAATCATGTAGGTTGCCTGATATGTGATGGAACCCCAAAGTGGTGTTTCCCAAACCACAACACCGCTGATCGTTGAACAGATAAAGCGGATCGCATTTGTTACAAGTACACCGGAATAGAAATAACCAAAGTTTGGAAACAGGCTGGCTAAGCCATAGGCTGCAAAGGCAAGCAGATAATCCAAAAGGAATCCGATGAGTGTTGGGGTGTACATAGGTCCGGTAATAAATTGGGCAAATACCGCAACTACCGCAACAAATAATCCTTTTTGCCATCCTAAATGATAGCTGGCAATCAACAAAGCCAGTGTGGATACACCTAAGCTTCCACCATTAGGCATTTGCAGGATCGGCATGGTATTAATAAAAGTATCCAATACCATAAAGAGGGCTACATAAAAAGCCATCAACACAACATCTCTGACTGATAAATTCTTTCCCATAAAAAAACACCTCCATTTGAGGCGTAAGGAATTCAAAAAAACTTTGAAGACTCCCTACGCTAGAATTACCTAGATCAGGTCATAAGGGACCGTATAAATACATCTCAGCCTAAATAGGCGCCCCTGTCTTGACTTGTATATTATAATCGAAAAGAAATTGATTTTAAAGCATTTTGTTGTAGCTTTATAATACTAGATTTATATTTTTTTATGGTATAATCAAAATCGTACACTAAGAAGGTTTTGTATACGCTACCGTTAATGTCTCAAAAGATACAAAGAGAGCAGTTTCAATCCTTTTACACTTTATGCGTGAACTGGCTGATTATGAAGACTTGTATCTGCAATCATAATATCGTAATAAGGAATATGGAAAAGCAATCCTAAGAGAATTAACTCGCATTGCGGTAGTGAGGATGTGGGCGTTTGGATTGGAATCAATCCAGTGTTGATTTTTATCTTTCTCTGGGTGCAAAACTAATGTCAGATTGGACAGTGTATCGAAGCAGTGAAACGGCCCTGCAAACCACGGCAGAAGAATAAGGGCATGCAGAAAATGAAGAATCGAAAGGAAAAGGAGTTTGTATGTGGATCTTATGTACAGCATTCAGTCTGATATTTACAGTAGCTCATATTTGGCATAGAGCATCAAAAAGGAAAGGTTCTGCACTGTTGTTAGTTCTTTCACTTTTATCTGTAACCTTTAATCTATTATCGCTCTATAATCAAATCTTAGAATGGGTCCGGCATCAGGACTGGTCGGCCTTAGAAGATGTAGTGCCGGCGATACAGCCGATATTGCTTTTTTATGTAATGCTTATTATCCTTATTAATCTTTTTTTATACCATGGAAATAAAGGATATAAAGCCTATAAATAGATATAACAATGAAAGAATGATACAATACGAAACAGAAAAGAGGAATATTATGAAATTTCAAAAATCAAAGGTTGTGATCGTTGGTGTTGGCAATGTAGGAGCAACGACGGCTTATAGTATTATCAATCAGGGACTCTGCGAAGAAATCGTACTGATCGATGTCAATAAAGAAAAAGCAGTGGGGGAAGCACTGGATATGCAGCAGGCCATTCATTTTATGAATCGAAACATGGTGGTTCGTGCCGGAGAGTATGCAGATTGTAAGGATGCGGATATTGTCATCATTACGGCTAAAGCACCAATTGCAAAAAATTCGAATGATCTTTTTGAATC
>OBZH01001793.1_pt1 | contig 10735 bp, 8 predicted proteins | sample 1476881 | NCBI WGS metagenome assembly OBZH01 (sample SAMEA2580230, study PRJEB22360) | human gut metagenome | biome: human gut; feature: human-associated habitat; material: faeces | place: Denmark | collected 2008/2010 | reverse complement strand
TCTGAATACAGCCCACATGCAGGGAGTTCCATGGACTCGGCAGCAACCTCTCACCGCGCGCGGCGACGCGCCGGCCTCTCGACCTCGCTCTGCGCCCTTCTCGCCTCGCTGTTGCTCTGCGTCGGGACGTTTATGCTCGTTCGCCCCTGCTACCCGCTTGCCGACGACTACGTGCAGCAGCTCTACGTGAGCGGCCGTCTCCTGGGCTGCGGCGCATGCGGGCTCATGCCGTACACGCTCTGGCCGATAAGCGCCCCCATGTCGGCGCTCTACCAGGTTCTGCCCGCCGTTCCCTGGTACGCCATCGCGCTGTTGGCGCTCACGACGGTCTCGTTCTGGGCATGCGGCACGCAGGCGCTTCGCACGCGGCTGAGCGTGCCGGCCAAGGTGTGCGTCTGCATGGCGCTCGGCGCACTCGAGGTCATCTCGACCATGTACTTCACCTACACGGTCGTTGCCTTCCTCGCAACGTCCGCGGGGCTGGCGACGCTCGTGGCACGCTCCTCGTTTGGGAGAGAGGGCCTCGGCGTCCCCGACGCCTGCGCGCTCGCACTCGTATGCCTCGGGTTTGCCCTGCGACCCGAGTCGGGCCTGGGCGCGCTGGCCGTGTTCTCGCCGTTTGCCGTCTACGTCATCGCGCACAACCGCCACGCCGCACCAATCTGCCGCGGCGTCGCCACGGTCCTGGCCGCGCTTGCCGTCATGGCGGCCGGCGGGCTTGCCTATGACGCCACGCCGGGATGGGAGAGCTATGGCGACCACCTTGGACACGGTCGCGACGCGCTTGACTACCCCGAGCTCACCGCCGACGAGATGCGCGAGATAGACCCGAGCATCACCGACGCAAGCGCCTCCATCCTCAACAAGTGGATCTTCATCCAGAGCGACCCCTTCGACGTCGAGTTCTTCGAGCGACTCGGGTCCTCTCGCGCACACGTCTCGCGCGCCTATCTCCTCGATGCACTCAAGGCCAAGACGACCTGGCTTGCACTTGGGCTCATCGCACTGTTCGGCGTTGCCGGGGCGGCGATGATGCGCAACATCCATGCCAGCTCGGCGGCGCGCGCCCTGGCCATGGGCGTGTGCGTCATGGCGCTCGCAAGCTGCCTGCTCCTGGCAACCAGGGCACGTGTGCGACTGCACGTGGTGTTACCGCTGGCGATGGCCACCTTCATGGCGCTCATCGCCTGTTGCCAGGCACCGGAGGCCAAGCGCGGCGCGCACTGCGCCCACCGCGCGGCCAGCCAGTCAAGGTCTCGGAGCCGCCTGCGCCGTCTCGCGCTTCCCGTGGTCGTGGGCCTGTGCTGCGTGGGAGCCACACTTGGCCTGTGGTTCAAGGCCGTTCGTCCCACGAGCGTCCAGGGCAAGAGCTCCCTCTCGCAGGACTACCTCAGCTACCTGCGCGAGACGGACGACATGGTGATCCAGGGCTCGGCCCAGACGGCCTTCATCGCGCGCGACGCCCTCGCCTTCGAGCAGGGCGCGTATCCGGCGAACGCGATCGTCCCCGGTGGCTGGATGGTATACACCGCCCCATGGCAGGACTTTCTCGCCTCGAGGGGGCTCTCGGACTCCGACCTCCTCGAGCAGCTCGCCCAGCGAGACGACATGACCCTCGTCACGGGCGAGGACACGGCGGAGACCGTGCGCGAGTTTGTCGAGGAGCGCCTCGGCCGCTCCGTCGAGAAGCGGTCCGTGCGTACCTTTGGCGACGACTCGCAGCTGTCCGTCTGGAAGTACTCGCTGACCTAGCGATCCGTCGGCATCGCCTGCAGCCCATCGCGTGCTCATTGGTGCAGCGCTTCTGCACGCTCAGGAGGCTCCCAGCGTGCAGAAACGCCACGGCAACGCTGGTGGCGTGCAGAAACGCCACGGCAATGTTGGTGGCGTGCAATAACGCCACGGCAACGCAAGCGTCGTGTCGCAAGAGCACAAAATGGGCCGGCGCCCGAAGGCACCGGCCCTGTGTCCGCTCGATGTGTCGCAGCGTCAGCCGCCGAGGTAGGCCTGCTTGACGCGCTCGTCGTTCGCGAGGTCTGCGGCGTTGCCGCTCATGGACACCTTGCCCGTCTCGAGCACGTAGGCGCGGTCTGCGATGGAGAGCGCCATGCGGGCGTTCTGCTCCACGAGAAGCACCGTCGTGCCGGCGTCGTGCAGGGCCTTGATGATGTTGAAGATCTCCTGCACAAGGATGGGCGCCAGGCCCATGGAGGGCTCGTCGAGCATGAGAAGGCGCGGCTTGCTCATGAGGGCGCGGCCCATGGCCAGCATCTGCTGCTCGCCGCCGGAGAGGGTGCCGGCGCTCTGGCCCTCGCGCTCCTTGAGGCGCGGGAAGCGCTCGAACACCATCTCGAGCGAGTCTGCGACCTCGGAGGAGTTCGTACGCGTGAAGGCGCCCATCTCGAGGTTGTCTCTCACGCTCATCTGCAGGAACACGCGCCTGCCCTCGGGGCACAGCGCCATGCCGCGGCTCACGATCTTGTGCGGCGGGATGCCCAGCAGACTCTCCCCCTCGAACTCGACCTTGCCCTCGCGCGGCTTCAGCAGGCCAGCGACGGTATTGAGCGTCGTAGACTTGCCGGCGCCGTTCGCGCCGATGAGGGTGACGATCTCGCCCTCCTCGACGTCGAAGGAGATGCCCTTCACCGCGTGGATGGAACCGTAGTAGACGTTGAGGTCCTCAACGTGAAGGATGCTCATGCTAGGCCTCCTCATCCTGCTTGCCGAGGTAAGCCTCGATGACCTGCGGGTTGCTCTGGATCTGCTCGGGCGTGCCCTTGGCGATGATCTTGCCAAAGTTGAGCACCGCGATGCCCTCGCAGATGCCCATGACGAGGTCCATGTCGTGCTCGATGAGCATGACGGCAATGTGGAACTCGTCGCGAATGCGGCGGATGTTGTCCATGAGCTCGGCCGTCTCGGACGGGTTCATGCCGGCGGCCGGCTCGTCGAGCAGCAGAAGCTTGGGGTTCGTGGCGAGGGCGCGCACGATCTCGAGCCTGCGCTGGGCGCCGTAGGGCAGAGAGCCGGCGACGTGGTTGGCATAGACGCCCATGTCAAAGAAGTCGAGCAGCTCCAGCGCGCGCTCGTGCATCTGCTTCTCGGCCTTCCAGTACGAGGGCAGGCGGAAGACGGCCGGGGCCGTGTGCTCCTTAATCTGGTTGTGCAGGCCGATCTTGACGTTGTCCTCCACGGACAGTGACGAGAACAGGCGGATGTTCTGGAACGTTCGGGCCACGCCGGCGCGACTCGCGGCGGCGATGTCCATGCCGGCCGTGTCCTGGCCGTCGAGCATGACCATGCCGTGCGTGGGGTTGTACACCTTCGTGAGCAGGTTGAACACCGTGGTCTTGCCGGCACCGTTCGGGCCGATGAGACCGGCGATCTCGGTCTTGCCCACCGTGAAGTTGAAGTCGTCGACGGCCTTGAGTCCGCCGAACTCGATGCCAAGGTGGCGGCATTCGAGGACGGGACGCTCGTTGACGTCGCGCTCGGGGACGATGGAGTCGGAGGGCAGCGGCACCATCTTGGTGCGCTCGCGGCGCTCGGCGGCATGACGCTCGGAGGCGGTCGTGTTACTCATCGGCCTCACCACCCTTCTCGGCACGCCCGGCCTTGACGGGGCGCCTGAACTTGGCCTTGAGCGCCTCGAAGAACTGGTGGAGCGTGGGGTTGTTGGAGACGATCATCACGAGGATGAGGACCACGGCGTAGATGAGCATGCGCCAGTCGGAGATGGCGCGCAGCATCTCGGGCAGCACCGTGAGGACGGCAGCGGAGATGATGGAGCCGCGGACGTTGCCCATGCCACCGAGGACGACGAACACGAGCACGAGGATCGACGTGTTGAAGTCGAACTTCTTGGGGACGATGGAGCTGTAGCCCATCGCGTAGAAGCAGCCGGCGGCACCAGCCAGGGCAGCGGCGACCACGAAGGCGATCATGCGGTACTTCGTGACGTTGATGCCCACGGACTCAGCGGCGATGCGGTTGTCACGCACGGACATGATGGCGCGGCCCGTACGGCTGTTCACGAGGTTGAGCACGACGGTCACGGTGACGATCACGAGCACGATGCCGATGGCAAACGTGGACATCTTCGTGATGCCGGCCGCGCCCTGCGGGCCGTTGATGAGGAGCGACCCGCCCTGCATGCCGAGCGACTTGGCGTCGGTCAGCGAGAAGTGCAGGCCGTTGGCGTCGAGGCCCACGTAGAGGTTGTTGAGGATGTTCTTGATGATCTCGCCAAAGGCAAGCGTCACGATGGCGAGGTAGTCACCGCGCAGGCGCATGACCGGGATGCCGATGACGAAGCCGGCGACTGCCGCGATGAGCGCCGCGATGATGAGGGCGAGCACATAGGCGAGAAGCCCGTTGCCCACGATGCCGCCCATGACGGAGAACGCAACGACACCCGAGAAGGCGCCCACGCTCATGAAGCCGGCGTGTCCCAGCGACAGCTCGCCGGAGATGCCCACGACGAGGTTGAGCGAAACGGCCATGCACACATAGGCGCAAATGGGCACGAGCTGGCCGGCAAGCGAGTTGGTGAGGATGCCCGCAGCGTCGAGCGCGGTCATGATGACGAAGAACGCGACGACGATACCGTACGTGATGAGGTTGGACTGCAGGCGCTTGCTCATGCGACGGGGAGCGGCTGCGGTGGTAGTGGTCTCTGCCATGGCGCTACACCTTCTCCCTGACGGTCTTGCCAAGCAGGCCAGACGGCTTAACGAGCAGAACGACGATGAGCACGCCGAACACGATGGCGTCGGCGAGCTGCGTGCCCACGTAGGCCTTGGCGAAGATCTCGATGACGCCAAGCACGAGGCCACCCACGAATGCGCCGGGGATGGAGCCGATGCCACCGATGACGGCAGCCGTGAACGCCTTGATGCCGGGCAGCGAGCCCGTGGTGGGGATGAGCGTGGGGTACGCCGAGCACATGAGCACGCCGGCGACGGCGGCCAGGCCCGAGCCGATGGCGAACGTGAGCGAGATCGTCGAGTTCACGTTGATGCCCATGAGCGTGGCGGCGCCGCGGTCCTCGGAGCAGGCGCGCATGGCCTTGCCCATGCGGGTCTTGCCCGTGAACATCGTGAGGCCAACCATGACGATGACGCCCGCGATGACCGTGACGATCGTGATGGCGCTCACCACGAGCTGTCCGCCGAACAGCGAGACGGACGGCAGGTTGACCACGGACGGGAACGACTTGGTGTCAGATCCCCAGATGAGCAGCGCGGCGTTCTGCAGGAAGTAGCTCACGCCGATGGCGGTGATGAGGACGTCGAGCGAGGGAGCGTTGCGCAGCGGCTTGTAGGCCAGGCGCTCGATGACGATGCCGAGCACCGTGCACGCCACGATGGACAGCAGCACGCCCACCCCCGTGGGCAGGCCCAGGTAGTTAACGGCGCAGAAGCACACGTAGCCGCCAACCATGATGATGTCGCCGTGGGCGAAGTTCAGCATCTTGGCGATGCCGTACACCATGGTGTAGCCCAGGGCGATGATCGCGTACACGCTGCCGAGTGACAGGCCGTTGATGAGGTTCGTCAGAAAGCCCATGTCTTGCCGCCTCCTTTCCTTTCATGTTGCGAGAAACGCTCCGATAACCGCCTGGACCCGTTCCCGCAACCTTTCTCTCCTACCGACGAGCCGATGGCCCCCGCTCGCTCTTGACACTCTATTGGACGGCGCATCGTGGCTCGCGTCTGCGAAGGACGCTCGTCACGCGCTGCTGGCTAGTCCAGCGGCTGGTACACGCCGTCCTTGATGACCATGCCCTTGGGCTCCTTGGAGACCTCGCCCGTGTCCTTCCAGCTCATGTTCTCGCCGGTGAGGCCGGAGTAGGTGTAGCCATCGACGATGGCGGCCTTGAGCTTGTCGCAGATGTCGGAGGCACTCATGTCGGGGGGGCAGCCCGTCTTCTCGAGCAGCTCCTTGACGACGTAGACGCAGTCGTATGCGTCAGCGGCGAACTGAATGGGCTCGTCACCGTAGGCGTCCTTGTAGGCCTTGGTGAAGGCGGACGTCTTCTCGTCGGTGGCGGTGGCCACGAACGGGGTGAGGAGCATGAGGCCCTCGGCGAGCTTCGTGTCGAAGCCCTCCACCGTCAGGATGCCGTCCATGCCGTCGCAGCCGAAGAAGTCCGGCGCGTAGCCCATGCCGTTGGCCTGCGTGAGGATCAGAGCGGCCGGGGTGTAGTAGATCGGGAGGAAGACGAGGTCAGCGCCGGCGTTCTTCGCGTCATTCAGCTGGACGGAGAAGTCCGTGGCGTTGTCGTCCGTGAACGTGGAGGTCGAGACGATCTGAAGGCCCTGGTTGGCGGCCTCGGCCTCGAACTTCTTGTAGATGCCCGTGGAGTAGGCGTCGGAGTTGTTATAGATGACGGCGATCTTGGTGCCGAGCTGCTTCTTGGCCAGGTACTGGGCGGAAGCGGTGCCCTGGTTGGGGTCGGTGAAGCACATCTGGAAGACGTTGTCCTTGCGGGCGGTCGTCACGTTGCCGTCGGCGTCCTCCTGGCCGCCGATGACGTCGTTGGACGACGCGGACGGCGTGAGCTCGAAGACGTTGTCGGAGTTGGTCTCGGCGGAGACGGCCACGCAGGGGTTCGTGGTGGTCGGGCCGACGAGAACCTGCAGGCCCCAGTCCTTGAGGTTGTTGTAGGCGTTGACGGACTTCTCGGGATCGTGCTCGTCGTCCTGGCAGTTGTGCTCGAACTGAATCGAGCCGCCAGCGGCGTTGATCTCGTCAACGGCGAGCTGGGCGCCGTTCTTGGTGGCGTTGCCGTAGATGGCGGCGGCACCGGTCAGCGGGCCGATGTTGCCGAGCTTGAAGGTGGAAGCGTCGCTGCTGGAGCTACCGGCGCTCGAGGAGCCGGAGTTGCCGCAAGCAGCGAGGCCGGCGACGCTTAGAATGCCCGTGGCACCAGACAGCTTCACGAAGTTCCTACGGGACATGCCAAAACGCTTGGACTCCATCTTTCATCCTCCTCGTGCATGGCCTTTAGCTATTGACGGTCACGGGCGTGGAAGGCCTACCCCGCTCGTGGTGGTTGACTACAATAGCGGGTCGACTATGCAATAAGTCGAACGTTTTACTCTCGGTACCTCGTTTTAACAGTGCGGAAATAAACGCATCAACCGGCGGATGGCATCGTTCGCGCAGCCAGCGGCACGGCTCGGGCGGTAGCCCCGGCTCAGCCTAGCTACGGCAGATGTCGGCGAGCGTGGCGCCGAGAAACGCCGCAAGCTCATCGGGCGCGAGCCTGAGCGTGAGACCCAGGCGCCCGCCGGAGATGTAGATATCATCGAACAGCTGGGCCGTCTCGTCGATGAGCGTGGGGAACTGCTTTTTCATGCCCACGGGCGAGCAGCCACCGCGCACGTAGCCGGTAGTGGGCTCGAGGTCGCGCACGTGCATGAGCGCGAGCGACTTCTCGCCGGCCGCCGCGGCGGCCTTCTTGAGGTCGAGCTCGTCCCCGGAGGGGATGCAGCACACGACATGACCCCCGTGCGGCGCCACGCACACGAGCGTCTTGAAGCCCTGTGCCGGGTCATACCCAAGCATGTTGGCGATGCGCACGCCCAGGTCGCTCACGCCCGTGGGGTCGGGCTCGTCGAATTCGATGGCCTCATAGGCCACGCCACCACGCTCGAGCTCGCGCATGGCGTTCGTCTTCTGCACGCGTTGCTTCCTAGCCATCGAGGTCCTCCTCCCCCGGCATCGCGATGGGCGGCACCCACTCGGGCCCCCCGCTCTCCTCGAGCCTCTCCTGCAGCTCGCGGGTACGCGCCAGCACCGGCCCCAGGAACTTGCCCGTATAGCTCGCGGGACATGCCGCGACCTGCTCGGGCGTTCCGCTGCACACGACGGTGCCACCGCCGTCGCCGCCCTCGGGGCCCATGTCGATGAGGCGGTCTGCCACCTTGATGACGTCGAGGTTGTGCTCGATAACCAGCACGGTGTTGCCGGCGTCCACGAGGCGCTGCAGGACGTCGAGCAGCTGGCGGACGTCCTCGAAGTGCAGCCCGGTCGTGGGCTCGTCGAGGATGTAGAACGTCCGGCCCGTCTGCTGGCGGTGCAGCTCCTTGGCGAGCTTCACGCGCTGGGCCTCGCCGCCGGAGAGCGTCGTGGCGGGCTGGCCCAGACGGATGTAGCCCAGGCCCACGTCATAGAGCGTCTGGAGCTTACGCTTGATGCGCGGGATGTTCGCGAAGAACTTGAGCGCCTCGGTGACGCTCATGTCCAGTACCTGCGAGATGTTCTTGCCGTGGTAGGTGACCTCGAGCGTCTCGCGGTTGTAGCGCGCGCCGTGGCACACCTCGCACGGGACGTAGACGTCGGGCAGGAAGTTCATCTCGATCTTGATCTGGCCGTCTCCCTTGCACGCCTCGCAGCGGCCGCCACTCACGTTGAAGCTGAAGCGGCCCGCGCTGTAGCCGCGCGCGCGGCTCTCGGGCGTGCTCGCGAACAGGGCGCGCAGGTCGTCCCACAGGCCAATGTAGGTGGCCGGGTTGGAGCGCGGCGTGCGGCCGATGGGGCTCTGGTCGATGTCGATGACCTTGTCGATCTGCTCGATACCAGAGATCTTCTTGTACTCGCCAACCGGGCGCTGCGAGTGGTGGACGGCGTTCGTGAGCGCGGGCGCGATCGTGTCCGTGACCAGCGAGCTCTTGCCCGAGCCCGAGACGCCCGTGACCACGGTGAGCGTGCCAAACTCGATGCTCGCCGTGACGTTCTTGAGGTTGTTGTGGGAGGCGCCCACGATCTTGAGCGCGCCGCGGCCGGGGTTCCTGCGCTCCCGAGGCACGCGGATGAGCCGCCGCCCCGTGAGGTAGGCGCCCGTCGTGGACTCGGGGCAGGCACAGATCTCGTCCGGCGTGCCCGCGGCCACGACCTGCCCTCCCAGCTCGCCGGCGCCGGGGCCCATGTCGAGCACGTAGTCTGCCGCGCGGATCGTGTCCTCGTCGTGCTCGACCACGATCACGGTGTTGCCCTGGTCGCGCAGGCGCTCGAGCGTGTGGATGAGACGGTCGTTGTCGCGCTGGTGCAAGCCGATGGAGGGCTCGTCGAGGATGTAGAGCACGCCCATGAGGCCCGCGCCGATCTGGGTGGCCAGGCGGATGCGCTGCGCCTCGCCGCCGGAGAGCGTCGCGGAGGCGCGCGCGAGCGTGAGGTAGTCAAGGCCCACGTCCACCAGGAAGCGCAGGCGCTCCACGATCTCCTTCACGATGCGTCCGCCAATGAACTCCTGGCGCTCCGTGAGCCTGAGCGTGCGGAAGAACTCGAGCGACTCGCGGCAGCTCATGCAGCACACGTCGTAGATGGACTTGTCGCCCACCGTGACGGCAAGCATCTCGGGCTTCAGGCGCGCGCCGTGGCACGTGGGGCACGGCACCTCGTGGATGTACTTCTCGAGACGCGCGCGGAGCTTCTCGTTGGTGGTCTCGCCGTACTTCTCGAACAGGATGGAGCGCACGCCGGCGTAGGTGGTGAGCCAGTGGGTGTCACGGCCGTCCACCGTGTGGTAGTCAACGCGGATCTTCGTGGCGCCCAGGCCGTCGAGCAGCGCCGTGCGCACCTTCTTGGGGAGCTTCTTCCACGGGGTCTCCGGGCTCTCCCCAAAGTGGCGGCACACGGCGGCCAGAATCTGCGGGTAGTAGTTGGAGCGGCCGAAGAAGCTGCCGAACACGCCGTCTGCCACGGACAGCTCCCGGTCCTTGATGAGGGCCTCGGCGTCCACGATGCGGCGGAACCCCAGGCCGTCGCAGTCCGGGCAGGCGCCGTAGGGCGCGTTGAACGAGAAGTCGCGGGGCTGCGGGTCATCCATGGAGTGGCCGTGCACGGGGCAGGCCAGCGCAAGCGAGTACTGCAGCAGCTCGCCGGGCATGCGCTCGGGGTCGTCGCGGTCGGGCAGCAGGTAGACGCCCACCTTGCCGGCCGCGAGGCGCGTGGCCGTCTCCACGGCCTCGGCGATGCGCCCCAGGCTCGTCTCGCGGATGACGATGCGGTCCACCACGACCTCGATCGTGTGCTTGAGCTTCTTGTCGAGCTTTATCTCCTCATCGAGCTGGCGCACCTCGCCGTCGACGCGCACGCGCGAGAAGCCCTCGCCGCGCAGGTCGTCGAGCAGCTTGGCGTACTCGCCCTTGCGGCCGAGGACCACCGGCGCGAGCACGAGCGCGCGGCGCCCCTGGCCGGCAGCGAGGACCTTGTCGGCCACCTGGTCGGTCGTCTGGCGCTCGATGACGCGTCCGCACTCCGGGCAGTGCGGCGTGCCCACGCGGGCGTAGAGCAGGCGCAGGTAGTCGTAGATCTCCGTCACGGTGCCCACGGTGGAGCGGGGGTTCTTGCTCGTTGTCTTCTGGTCGATGGAGACGGCCGGCGACAGGCCGTCGATGGAGTCCAGGTCTGGCTTGTCCATCTGGCCGAGGAACTGGCGCGCGTAGCTCGAGAGGCTCTCGACGTAGCGGCGCTGGCCCTCCGCGTAGATGGTGTCGAACGCCAGGCTCGACTTGCCCGAGCCCGACAGGCCCGTGATGACCACGAGCTTGTCACGCGGGATTGAGACGTCGACGTTGCGCAGGTTGTGCTCGCGCGCGCCGCGGATGACGATTGCGTCGGAGGCCATGGACCGCTCCCCTGTCGTGTGCTTCTCTCGGCCTCACAGTTTAGAACATTCGTTCGTCTGCCGCCAGGGCGCCATTGGGGACGGGTTCGTTTGGTCCCT
>OBZH01001791.1_pt1 | contig 10744 bp, 9 predicted proteins | sample 1476881 | NCBI WGS metagenome assembly OBZH01 (sample SAMEA2580230, study PRJEB22360) | human gut metagenome | biome: human gut; feature: human-associated habitat; material: faeces | place: Denmark | collected 2008/2010 | reverse complement strand
ATCCCCTTAGCTCCACAAACCGCCCCGACCAACCCCGCGTTGGTCGGGGCTTTTTCTTATTTTAACCTCCCTAACCTGCACTGATAGCCCGCTGGCGGAGTGGAAACCGAAAGGCACGGACGGACAAAGAAAGACAAAAAAGGACTAAAACGGGTAGAATCTAGTGGTACTTAAGTGGTACTCGAGTGGGACTCGTTTTGGTGGTGATGATCTTGAACAAGCGGCGTGGCTTTGGGTCGGTAAAGACTCGGGAGCTGAAATCGGGCGCGCGCTCGTATCTCGCGTCTTTTATAAATCCGGATACGGGTAAAAGAGTTTCACGTTCTTTCCGCTCGAAGATGGAAGCTAACGCTTGGCTAGGGGAGCGACGCCGCGATATCCGTTCTGGAGAGTTCCGCACCCCAGAGAAACATCAAGAGGTAGTTACTTTCGCTCACGCCACCAAAGAGCATTTAGAGCGGGTAGAAACCGCTGGACGCAAAGGCTCTACCCTCTACACCTATTCCTCAAAGCTGCGCTACCCCCTGGAAAAACTAGGAACAAAGGATCTAGGGGAGCTTTCCTGTAACGATATCGAAGCCTATTGCCAGCAAGCATCTAAAGATCTAACGCCAGGCGCAGCCGCTAATGCCTTGAACCTAACCCGCGCGGTGCTGCGCTGGGCGGCAAAGCGCGGATACATGGACGCTTCACAGTTGCGCCAGGTTACCTGGCCAGTATTCGAACCGGTAAAAGACCCAGAGCGCCGCCAAGTGGCGACCCCCGAGGAAGTTAAAGGCTTTGCTGCGGCTATGCCTGACCGGCTACGCCTAGCAGTCCTACTAGGCGCCTGGTGTTCTATGCGCATGGGGGAGGTTTGCGGGCTGCAACGAGCCGATTTCACTAACCTAGCTAACCCGCACCTGGCAACGGTGCGTATCGTCAGGCAGACCAACTCCAAAATGAGAGGGGCGTACACAGACCTGAAAACCAAGGCCGGGCGCCGCGAGATATCCATACCGCCCGCCCTAGTACCAGTAATCAAACAACACCTGTCTACCTGGGTAGCGAGAGACCCCACGGCTCCCGTATTCCCCAGAACCACCGACCCAGCTAAGCCGGTACATCACAACACGATTCGTAACGCATTCGAGCGCGCTCGCGAACAGTTAGACATGGATTGGTTTGTGTTTCACGATCTGCGGCATACCGGGTTAACGATTTTTGCCCAGCAGGGCGCCACGCTCGCGGAACTGTTGGAGAGGGGTGGGCATGTGGATGTGGAGGTTGCTTTGCGTTATCAGCACGCAACTATAGAGCGGGATAGAAAGTTAACCGCAAAAATGGATTCGCGTATCGAGGTTTAGAACTAGGCGTAGCCGATTTATAAGAATTTAGGGAAAAATTGTGGGTAAACACAGTTGCTAGTAGATGGATATCATGTTACACTTAAAGGGTGTTCAGGGAGAACACGTTGATTGATAACTAAAAAGGGGTGATGCCTATGAGGCTAGCCGATTGGGTGATGTCAGTCTTGATGCTTGCAAGCCTAACCCTGCAAGGGGTGGCGATATGGCAGCAGCGGAAACCACGAAAACGCGGTAAGCACCGCAAGGACTGACAAAGCTAATAGGTGAGGGGTTCAAAATAATCGAACTATCTTGAACCCCTCACCGCCTAGCATCTCATGACTTACCCCTGGAAAGGAATATTATGGTGACCCGAAACATGACCGTATCGGCGCTCTCTCTGCTGATAATCGCTCTAGCAACACGGGTAACCGGTTTGCGCTGGTACACCTGGCTATTCATAGCAGCATGGATAGCCCTTACCGCCATCGGATACCGGCAGGACAAAGCCCGTGACTAAGCAACCTAAACGCTATCTATCCGCGTTAGATGTGGCAGAAAGAATCGGGATAAAACGCGGAACCCTATACTCCTACCGCGCGAAAGGAATGCTCCCACCCCCGGATGTAATCGTTGGAACCACCACCAACGCTACTCACGGCTGGCTACCCAAAACCATAGACGACTGGAACGCTTCCCGCCCTTCCCGCTCGCGGACAAGTCAATGAAAGATAGTAGAGTCTGAGTATGGCAAGAACAATCGCAGCAATAGACCTGTTCTGCGGGGCAGGGGGACTTAGCTTAGGGCTAAGACAATCCGGTATTAACGTTCTTGCCGGTTATGACCTAGATCCGGCTTGCCGTTACCCCTACTCCCATAACATTAACGCCGATTTCTTCCTCTCTGATGTCAAAGACGTCTCAGGAAACCAGCTACAACGACTCTGGAACAAGCACCCACAAGATGTCAGACTACTCGCGGGCTGTGCTCCTTGTCAGCCTTTTTCGACTATGCGTAAGCGTGGGCAGGGAGGCAGTTATGACCCGCGTTGGCGATTGTTGGAAGAGTTTGAGCGTCTCGCGTTAGAGACGTTACCTGAGTTTGTGACTATGGAGAATGTTCCAGGTTTGAGTAGTTCTCCTGTGTTTTCTGCGTTTATTGTTGGGCTGGAAGAGGCGGGCTATCACGTTTCTTACAGCGTTATCGACTTGCGTAGGCTTGGTTTGGCGCAATCTCGGCGGCGTCTGGTCTTGATGGCTTCTCGCCTTGGAGTTGTATCTGTTCCCGAGGGTGACTTAGAACAGGGAAACTATACAAGTGTTGCGGATGTAATCGGAGGTTTAACCCCTATTGATGCAGGGGGGACTGATGGTCATGACCCCTTGCATCGGTCAGCGCGTTTATCTGCGCTTAATTTGCGTCGTATCCAGGCTTCAATCCCGGGAGGTACTTGGAGGGATTGGGAAGATAAAAAACTGTTGGCTGCCTGCCATAAGAAGAGTTCGGGGAAATTTTATGCGAGCGTGTATGGGCGAATGCGTTGGGATGAACCGGCTCCCACTATTACTACGCAGTTTTTTAATTACGGGACTGGAAGGTTTGGGCATCCCTCGCAAGATCGGGCTTTGAGTTTACGGGAGGGTGCGTTGCTTCAGGGTTTTCCGCAGGGGTACAGTTTTGCTCCCGGAGAGATGGCGGCAACGGATCAGATAGGACGTCTTATTGGAAATGCAGTTCCCCCGGTACTGGGGAAGGCGGTTGGTGAGGCTTTTCAGGCATCAATGCTTGCTGTTTAGGTATTCTTGGTTCTCTAGGTACTCGTTGAATATGTCCAATACTGCGTACAGGTATTCATTGATGATTCTAAAAGTGTCAGTCAGATCCTTTTCTGTGCGGTTAGCTCCTAGTTCTTTGAAGCTCACTTCGCCGTGTGTTAATCGATTGCGGTCATTTTTTAGTCCGGTAAGACATTCCTGCGCGCGGGTGAGCGCTTTTTGTTCTGTGTAGTGTTCGTGGATTTTCTTGTCAAATTTTAAACCCAGATACTTACAGATTTTCTTGATTGCTTCGTGGTCTATATTTCCACTGCTCTCCATTAGGGATTTGACGTATTTTGCAGGTGGGAAGCTGCTTTCCGAGGGGATAGCTTCGCCATCCAGAAAAGCGGATAGGTGCTGAATTCTTGTGGTGAACTTAGCTAGCTTGTCTAGGCTGGGCATGCGATGTGCTGTATGTGCGACTAGAAAGCGGCGTTGTATCGATTGGTTGAGGTTCTCGGTGCGGACTTGATCCTTTTTAACTTTACGGATAACAGCTCTAAGCGCTTCGGTTACTGTGGCTTCAATCCAGGTGTATTCCATTACCAGGGTTGCTGCCCTCTGAGTAACCAGTGGTTGGGGATTAGGGGGTGTTTTCTCGCCAAGTTTGGTGATTGTATCGAGAGCTTCGCTTATTTCTTCCCTGCGTTCGTGAAACACGTTATACGCGATTTCCATTAGGCATCACTGCCTAGGAGGAAGTCCTTAACTGTATTGATCCTTCCTAGAAGTCTTGATTTAGCGTTGGCTCCATCGGCGCGCACGACTTCCTTGAACTGGCGGCTTTCCAAGAAGTCTGCAATATCTTGTGGATCTCGGATTATTTCTCTGCCCGAGTTTAATGCCAGAGCGCTGCCAATTGCTATCGCTTCGAACCGGCTATTGGGGGTAAAGTTTCCGTCAGGTTTTCGCCTAAACCCATACGGGAACGCCTGGTCTATATACCCCATAGTGTTTGCGAAGGTTTCCCGCATCTCTTTTTCTATATCTGGGTTCTCCGTCAAAGCGAGGTTCATGCGTTCTGTGTAGGTGTATATGAAATCTTGTACTCGGTCGCGATAATCGGACAAGTCGTATTGGAACGCGAAGAATCTTGCTACCAGTTCTTCACGGCGCCCCTGATTGGCTAACCTTGGCGACATCGGAGACATGGAAACCAAAGGTTCTGTTTGCGCCAGCTCTTGAACTAAGGACTGGAACGGGCCACTCAAAGCGCCTTTACGAACTTCAGGAGGCTTGGCTACCTCAGCAGAGGTGTTAATACGGTCGAACAGATCCGCAAGTGTCTCCGAATCCCCATCCTCCAAAATAATGCTACGCAGCGAATAGTTCTTGAGCTTGCGCTGCCTGGGCATAGAAAGAGAACTAAAGCGTAACCCCTCGCCCGCCGTAATAACTTTCATAGGACCAAGAACTAACCGGTCGTGTAGGAAATCCCGAATAGTACGCAAACGCTGCGAACCATCAACAATTTCCAACAACCCAGTTTCTCTATCCAAAGATAAAAACAAGAACGGAACCGGAATCCCTAACAACAACGACTCTATAAACCGAGTTTTCGTACTATCATCCCAAATATCCTTACGTTGATAATCCGGGATAACAATCTCTCCGTTCTCTAACTTGTCCGAGTAATACTCCAACGTGTACTCCGAAACATAGTAAGAAAGACGAGATTCTCCCTCGATGATCTGTTGTTCTACTTCTTCTAGCTGCTGGTTTTCTACCGAATCCTTAACCATTACCATTCCAATCCTCCAAATCACGCGAAGGGCTCTAGCTCTTCCAAGTCCTCGCTGACTTTCCTGCTCTTACCGCGACCAAAATCCGGGCGCGCAACATTACCAGCACCCAAATCACTCGCTCCCTTCCCGGCTCCCGAACCACTAGCCCCCGGAGCGCTCGCGGACGGAAAAGAGCCGCTTATCCGTTTTTCTGCCTCTGCTACCACTTGGGACGGGCGCAGAGAAAGCGCAGTTGCCATACGCACAATCTCGTCAACATTGATTGTTGACCCCTCGTTGCGAAAGATGATCCCAACTCGGTTCAAAGACATTCCTGCAGCTTCTGCTACAGCCCGATACGACAATCCCAAAGTTTTAGTCTTTTCTTGCAGCACTGCAGCGACACTTCGACCTAAATCCTCAACAGGCTTTTTTCGGGCAGGCATAAGGTAATCATACTAAAAGCGATACACGGCGCGCCGTAAACTTAGTATTGTACCGAAGGTGGTACAAGTGGGGTCACGAACAAGGTGAACTCGAACCGGTACAAGGGGTATGAGGACGCTCTTCTAAGTGGGCTAAGAGCAGAAAAGGCTCGATAAAATAAAACAGTCACTTCCTTAGCCGATGAAATCAAATATCGTCGTGCCACCCTTTCTGCCAGATTCAACGGGCTCGCTTCTTTCCCTGGTGAAGAAATCGGGAAAACAGTCAATTGTTTACACGTAACGGCTTGCGAACTTATGCGCCGAGAAGAAGCAGCAATCGTTCGCACTCGCCTGCTGTCACCAGCCTGCACCATCCGCAGACCCTCGCAACATCCCTTAAACCCACGCCACCCGCCCCAGGGGCACTAGCGGACGAGGCTGAGGCGGGCATGGGTAGGCGATCCTAGATTATAAGGCGGGCTGCGTTGCCTGTGTCACGGTGCTGGAGGAACAAACACGTTTGACGTAGTTAGCGCTTAGCGAGGATGCACGCTATATTCACCTTCTTCGCCACCTAGCTCGCGCCAATGCTGCATCGGGGAAAGTGGAGGTCGCGTGATGAGTGACCAAAGTTTTATCTACTGTTTCGACTGCAGGTAATTGATGCCGGAACGTGTGATGAAACGGGTATTTATCAGCGTGGTATAGACACCAAGCATGGAGGTCGTTCGGTTCATGTTTTTGGTAATCCTTACACCTATCTCAAACCGATTTGCAGCACGCTTATCTGCCTTATGTGCGGTGGGATAGCGCTAAAGCTGCGAATGACATTTACCCGCGCAGCTATCGTCAGTAGGGCAGGATTCGTACCCCGGCGCACACCTGAAGGTCTGGCCGTGGCAGCTAGGTTTTCCTCCCGCCCAAGAATTTGGAAAACGTAGCGACGTTTTCCGAATTCCTATGCCCACCACGCTCACTCGGATAAAGCCTAGTCCCGCGCCCACGTCGCTCCGGTGTGGATGCCCAAATGGGAATTAGCCGGAGTCCGCTAGGTGTTATTGCTGTGCATATTTACCTCGTGCGTTACTCTGCGTAGAAGGTTGCTGATAATCAAGGTAGATGAGGGGGCGGCGCTAGGATGACGGTTATGGATTACCATGATGAGGATTTCTTGCCCAGTGAGGAAGAACTAGATGAAATCTGGGACTTCCTGATTGCACAGTCTGAGTTAGATACACCTTTCGGCAGGATTGTTAAAGCGAAACTTGAGAGTTTACCTCCGGAACCTACAACTGTCTTTTATACCAGCCTTGTACGGGCAAGTAATAATAAAATTCCGGTTTCTAGAAGCATTATTGAGTATTACCGAGGATTTATGGATAAAAACCAAATAGACCCTATGAATCTGAGCAAGCTTATTGTCGCTGACGAGTAAGCAAAAATGATTCTTAAAGGTGAGGGTTTTGCCCACTGGGGGAGTGACTGGGATGGAGGATCGGCGTGAAGTCATGTCTGATGGTTCGGTTTATGTAGAACCAACTCCCGAAGAGGAAAAAGACATGGAAGATATTGCTGTCCGCTGGAAAGAGTTAGCCCCTGATTTTGCAAAGGATGTCGATGCCATCCGGATGGAAGTGCACGGAGAACCAACCACTGTCCTAGAAGCGCTCTTAGGTTATTGTTATTGGCATAATGTCGAGGTTCCGCAAGAAATACGAGATAGATGCCAGCACTACATAGACCTGGAAATCTTAGAAATCTAAAAATATAGCCGACAAGTTAACCCACAAGCCTAATGGGTCAAGTGAAGTTAGTAAGACGCATTAAAGCTGTCCGGTCAGAGAATAACCTTCATGGGATAAGCAGAGTTTCAATCACAGAGGGTGCTGTTTAAGGAACTTTTCCCCCTAAAATCAGAAGTGTGGCTAACAATTCGACTCCCTGGGTTCCGCTGGAGGAACGCGATGCGCTAGCTCTTTTTACGATTCCGCTGACTCCGGAAGAGAACGAGCGGTATTTGGATGAAGATATTTACTAACAATTTGTCCGGGTGGGAAGTCCCGAATGTTTTCCTCATTGGCTCCCAAGGCTGCGTGGCGAAATCCCTATGGGTGCTCCATTTATTTATTAATAGTCACTAGTACTTCCAGCCCCAGGCATTTGTGTCTGGGGCTTGGGTTTACCCGGCACCGTGAAGGTTCTGAAACGGAAAACACTCAGGTGGAGTTAGTTTCGCAGGTGTTGCAGTAGATAGTACTAGGTCTGGGCGCCTGTAATCTCGGATAATGCACCAGTTCCTGAATAGAATAACAAGAGACTTTAAAAGGATGGTTTTATGTCAAAGTTAAATATCGATCAAAAGACGGTGCTTGATTTGTTTTCGAGTAAGAAATCAGACTTTTTGATTCCCGACTACCAGCGCCCCTACGCCTGGGAAGAGGATGAGCTTGCTGCCTTATGGGACGATATTGTTACCTTTGCGATTCCCCATGATAACGCTGAGGGGTTTGACAAGGATGCAGAATACTTCCTGGGTCCAATCGTCACTTTTCGTAACAGTGAGGGCAAACTCGAAATTATTGATGGGCAGCAACGATTAACAACTTTGATGTTGCTACTGCGGGCATACTATTCGCGTTTTGAAAATATGCAAGACCCGAAATCCATTGCTACCCGCGGAGATATTGAAAAATGTCTTTGGAAAACTGATGAATTCGGCAGTCCCGATAAAGATCAGCTCAAAATTGATTCTGAGGTAGCATCTGACGGTGACAAAAAGGAGTTTCTTTCTATCTTGGAAACGGGGGAAACTACCAGTCAGAACAAGAGCCGGTACGCCCAAGCGTTCAACTTTTTTGCGGAACGCATCAACAAGTTTATTGATGCTTACCCGTCTTTTACCCCGCATCTAGCCATGCGCATCCTGAAAAATATTATCTTGCTACCAATCGAAGCCGAATCACAGAAAACTGCTTTGCAGATCTTCTCCACTCTCAACGATCGGGGCTTGCCATTGGCTGGCGCCGATATTTTCAAATCACAAATGTACAAGTACTTTAGCGATAAGCAACAAAAAGATGTATTTATCGACCGATGGAAAAAACTTGAGACTCGTTGTACAGATATTTTTCGTAAATCGCGTAGCAACCCTATGGATGAACTTTTTACTCGCTATATGTATTACGAACGGGCAAAGCAAGGTATCCGGGACACTACCACTGAAGGTTTACGGGATTTTTTCGAGAAAGACTCATATTCACTGCTGAAGGACGACAGAATTATGGGAGACCTCGAAGCACTTGCCAACTTTTGGAATCGTGTAGATAGTCAAGAGGGCTTCTCTAACCGGATATTACGCAGGTTATTTGTGCTCGGATACGCGCCTAATCGGATGTGGACATTCCTGGTCTCTGTCTATTTCCTGCATAATCGCGATAAAGAGGGACAACTTGCAGAAGTTCCGTTCTACGATTTCTTGGAACGTATTACCGGATTTATTTGGTCCTATGCAATTTTTCGTCCTGGTGTGAATGCGCTGCGAACTCCCGTTTATCCCGCGATGATTGAAATTGTAAATAACCAGGAGGTTACGTTTGAAGATTATCGGTTCAACCGGGAAAGCCTCCAGAATCAGATTCATGCCTATCAGTTCACCAACGGCCGTCCAATCACCAAGTCGATGTTGATCTGGTGGGCTTTCCAAAATCCTAATCAACAGTTGCTAGATAATGATTTGAAGCTCGATATTGAACATATTTATGCGAAGAAGAGAGCGCAGTTCTCGGGGGATCTTTCGGATACATCTCTCCTCGAATCACTAGGCAATAAGGCATTTTTAGAAAAACGAATAAATGTCCGTGCATCTGATTACCAATTTGCTGCTAAGCGAGCCCTTTATCGGGGTGACAGCGGAGATGGGAAAAAAGAGAGGTTACCAAGAACCAAGAGCTTATTGAACTCGCGAATAAATCAGATGAGTTCACCGAAACCGACATCAAGATTCGGGAAGACAAGATAATAGATTCTTTCCTAGATTATTTGGCGAGTAATCGCCTTCTTAAATAGTAGATGGTGTTTCAGTTTTCGTGTCGGCGATATCTTTCCCGGTCTTAGAGGAAAGCGACAGATTATATACAATCTGGGGGCTATCTTGGTTTTGGGCTAGGGTTGAGGGGTGAAAATCGAGTATCAAAACCACCTGGAACCGGGGCAGTCAGAAATCCTAGTTCGTGAACTTTTGGAACAGGCTTTTGGCCCTGAAGAACTGGGGGAACCGGAAGACTTAATCGCCCAGCTGCAGGCGGGGCAGTTCCAGACTTTTTCTGCTTGGGAGGGGACGCGCCCGCTAGGGGCAGCGATAGCATGGCCAGCAACCAGCGAAATTGCTTTGTTGAGTTGGCTGGCTATCAGTCCCCGCACTCGCGGTCACGGGGTGGGCTCTAAACTTTTCCGTCAAACGATTTCCGCTCTGGAATCTAGCAACAATCCCCTTTTGATTCTTGGAGAGATTGAGGACCCCACCAGCCACTCCGCCTCGGAAGATCACGGTGATCCGCAGCGGCGTTGGGCTTTCTACCAACGCCTGGGAGCTAAACACCTGGACTTTCCTTTCGTGATGCCGCGCCTGAGTGCGGACGTGCCGGTGGGGGAGGATATGTGGCTTCTAAGTTTCGGAGGACGCGCTCATGCGGACATCGACGCCGGTACCGGCAAGATTGCGGGGCTGGGTTTGGGTCGTCCCCTAGAAAAATTCTTGAAAACCTACCTAGCCGACAGCGGTGAAACCGTGAATGCAGACGGAAAATACCGCATCGAGATCGAAAAAATGCTGGCCGCCGCCAATCTAGAAAATCTAATGCTAGTGCTCCAACGTTACCCGTAGTGATTTGACGCGGTTTTCGCTTGCTCGGAAATAAGGTTTTCCTGGAGGGCGCGGGCGGGCTAGGCTGGTTTAGGGAAGAAGGTTTTCTTTTGGTAGTGGGGTGAATCAGTGGAAGAACAGTCCGTGCAAGTGGGTGCGCCGATTCCCGGGCGTATCGTGAGCTTGCGGCAGGGACCGGATTTGGTGTTCTCCGGCATGATTGTGGGGGCGGGAGTAGCTTTGCGCCCGCTGCCGGGATCGAAAGAAGTAACTGCAGTAGCTCCTATTTCGGGGCGCTTAGTTAAGCTGTTTCCCCACGCATTTATGATTACCAGCGGAGAACAAACGGTATTAGTGCATTTAGGGATCGACACGGTAAAGATGCGGGGGGATGGTTTTACCTGTCATGCCCTCGAAAATGAAATGGTTAAAGCCGGAGAGCCCATTACTACTTTCTCGGTGAAGCAAATTGAAAAAGCGCGCTACTCGCCGTTATGTCCGGTGGTGGTATTGGATTCCACCCCCTCTGACCTGGAAAATCTCCGCCCGGAAGGTAATCAGGTGGAAGTTGGGGATCTGCTGTTT
>OBZH01001788.1_pt1 | contig 10773 bp, 10 predicted proteins | sample 1476881 | NCBI WGS metagenome assembly OBZH01 (sample SAMEA2580230, study PRJEB22360) | human gut metagenome | biome: human gut; feature: human-associated habitat; material: faeces | place: Denmark | collected 2008/2010 | reverse complement strand
AATATACTCATATTTTATAAAGAAATCCCTTTGTTTTTTTGTTTGGTATGATCCTTTTTGATATTCTGTTGACGGTCATAATCTTTAACAATATTATCCCTAACATTTTTAAGATTTGTACGCTCAATATGAATTTCTTTCATTTCTTTTTTTATCATTTCAGGATCAGTATTCTTATCAATTCTTGCTTTTTGTAGAATTTCTTCGCTTGCTTTTGATGGTGTAAGATTTGTTTGATAATCTATCAACGCACCAAGGACTTTATTTGTTTTGGCTAATTTATCATCAAGCCTTTCTAATTCCTGGTCTGTTTCCTCTAGTTTGTTTTTAAATTGAGCTTCTAACTCTTTGAATTGTGTTGAATTAGTTACACCATTCAACGCTAGGAAATTGAGTTCTTCGACATATCTATTGAGCATTGAGATATTTCTATTTTTAGTTAGTATTGATTGACCGTTTTTTTGAGATAATTGTTTAATAACAGTTGTACCATTCACAAATTTATTTTGTGTAGCATTTTGATCATTTAAAAAATAGAAAAAGTCGTTTCTTTTTAGGTACGCATAAAAGTTACCATCTTCTAACTGATCTAATTTTTGTGATGGAATTGAAATAGTTCCTTTTCTATCTACTCCAAACTCAATTTCTACATAAATAGATTTTTGACTTCTTTCTTTGATCTGCCATTTTTCAATAAGCAGCTTATACTCAAAGTCTTGCTCTTTTGTTTTTTGCAGTTCATTGAATTTTTCTGAAATTCTCTCTAGGGGAATAACAGCAATATTATTTTTCAATCGTTCTTCAATCTGATCAATATTATACTTCCCATTTTTCGAAAGTGTCCGATCCCGTACACCTCTTTTTTGATTTGACCCTTTTAGTTTATATGTTGTATATTTCCCTGAAATATCAATTTCTAAATCTAATGCTTTTGCTTTTTCGTTAAAGTCATATAAATCAACTGAATTTTTTAATAGAAAATCTAATTTACTCTTTATTGTTTGTCTAAAATTATTTGATTCTTTCCAAGCAGAATATTTTGTATAACTGTTATTCATTTTTGGTTCAATGATTTTAGCACCTGCAAGTTCTGAGTGTTTATCAGATATTTTACTTAAAGATTGTTTCGTTCCTTTTTTCCATTCAAACTTTTTCAAAGTGGTTGAATTAGTTGTATTGAAAATAATATGATTATGTATATGACCTTTGTCCATGTGTGTCGCAATGATAAATTGATGATTCCCACCTGTTAATTCTAAAACTGTCTTTCTTCCAATCTCATGAATTTGTTCAGGAGTTAAATTATCATCAGGGGAAAATGATTGAATTAAATGATGCGCCAGAACACGATCAGGATTTTTTAAATCTGATAATCGCTCATTTCCATTTAATGAATCTGCTGACATCTTTGTTAAAATAAAATCGTCATATACAGTTTCTTTATCAGATGAATCTGTTAAATCATATCCAGAAACTAACCTTTTAAAAACTTCTTCTCCTTGCACTTCGTAAGAAAAAATATTTTCAGGATCATTCATATCATCAGCTTTCAAAGTTTTTGCATCATTGACAATATAGTTGATTGCATTTTTTAGGTTGCCTGGTTGCTTAATTTGAAATACTTTAGTTACGACCATTTTTAATCTTTCTAACCTCCTTATTTTCAAATTCTTCTTTAACCAATTTTTTCATTTTATCAATTTCATCTGCAAGACCTAACAGCAATTCTTTATCTAATTCATTAAATGTATTTGCGTATTTTGTTAACTGATTTATATTCTGTCCGATCTTGTTTATTTCTTTTCTTAAATTTAAAAGCTCAGAATAATCTATAGTTACTATCTGTCCATTTAACAACATTTTTAAAGCGTAGTTTTGAAAATTATTTAATCCAGATTGTCTGATCTTTTTAAGAAGATATTGGTTTTCTTCTTCGGTAAAGCGTACTTTTCGTTCTTTATTTCTATACCTATTTTTGTTTTTTTCTATAGACATCAGCCCACCCCCTGAGTTATACTTTTATCTGTTGCAAGCATAGCGAGTGGGGCCCCACTCGCTCAATTTAAAGGATAGGAAAGCACTTTTTTGAGATCTTAACTCAAAGTGCTTTTTCCTATCTTTTAAATATTTTTGGGGAAATCCCCAATCCCCTTTTTCTCTACTTTGTAGAGCTTTTTTATTCTGTCACAGGGTCAAAATCTAAAATAGTTTTCTTTAGTTTTATGAAATCTTCTTCATTCATATTTTCTAATTCTGTAATTGAATCTTTTAATTCATTTACAAAAATATCATCAATTCCTGAATCAATTTCTTTTAAATCTTCTCGCATTAATTCTACAATTGATTGTTTTGGCTTAGCAATATTTTCTTCAATTTTTACTTTTTTTCCTGATAGCCATTCAGACATATCATAAAAATAAGTCATCAAAACATTTTCTAGATTTTCCATTTTTAATCTTCGCTTTCTAGCCCTTTAACTTTTTTTGAACTTGGTTCGGGCATCACATTGTTCTTAATTCTTTTTTTGTGTTTTTCTCTATTTTGTGTTGGTCAAAAAATGAATTAGTAGAGATCTTTTCATTCGTTCTTGCTTTATCTAATCTTTCGTAGAAAGCATTTTTAGGTTTTTGATCGGGTTTCTTTTCGACCATTTCTTTTTCTATCACTTGATACTTTTGCATTTTTTCATCAATTCTACTAATCAAAGAAGATGCTTCCTTTTGTACAATATTTAATTGAGCCTTTAAATCAGATAAAGAACTTTTATCTTCTGACCAACCTGCAAGATATCCAAAAGTTTTATTTCCTGTATCAAGTCCTAAATATTTTGCGACTACATAAGCAACTGATTCTGCTTGTAATTCTTTTGTTGAAACTGATAGATTTTCTCCCATTTTTAACAATGCATCAACATTATGTAAATCAGAATGAGCCATTTCATGAATGATTGTAGATAGAGTATGTTCTGCAGATCTTCCTTTTGCAATATGTATTGTATGGTCAAATGGTCTATAGAATCCATTAGATCCATCTGTTATTTCTTCAAAAGTGATAGGCACATTATTTTCTAAAGAAATTTCTTTTAGAATTTTAAAAATTCTAATCGCTTCTTCTTTAGTTAATTGATTATGTATTTTTTTTGTAGGTTCTACAATATCTAATTCTTTTCCTTTTTGTGGCACAACCTGACTTATATCAAAAACTGGAACACGTTTGAAGAACATTCCTTTTTCTGGTTTATTCGTTAATGGATTTATAATAGGATCACCATTTTTATCCTTTTTGATAAACTCACAAGGAGCTAATACATAGATTGCTTTTGATCCTTTTTTAACCATTCCATTTCTTTTTTTCCAGTCATTGAATGAAGCAACTAACCTAGCTGTAGGATATTGTTTCATTATCAGCATAACATTTCTTGCAGAATATTTGTGGAATGTTGCCATAGAATCCAAAAAGTTTTGATAGTGTTCACTATCATAATATTCCTTAATTCCATTTTCTAATAGATCGGAAAGAGCTTTTGTATCATTATTTTTTATTAATTCTGATACTTCTAAATTTTGTTTTTGATCTTCTGGCAAGCTGTTTAATGGATCTGTACCAGATCCAACTTCTACACCATCTGAAACACCATCTCCATCTGAATCAGGAGAATTTGGGTTAGTTCCAATTGATTCTTCAAAATCATCTGTTAGCCCATCTCCATCTGAATCTTTAATTTCAGTAGCTTTCTTTTGCTCAATTTCTAGATCTAAAAGAACCTTTTTTAAAATTCTTTTGTCTATTTCATTAGCAAATTTTATATCTTCTTCTGAAAATCTTTCGTCCATCATCTCAGAAAGTAAATATGGTTCAGAACCAACATCATACCTAATACCGTATGTGATACTTTCTCCTTTTTCATTTGCAAGATCAAAGGCTGTTTTATCATATCCATTTTCTTCTTTTGATAAACGTTCATTTTCGGAATATAAAACTTCTACAAATTCCTCATACGGAACTAATTCATCTTCTTCAAATCTATCACGAATAGTATTATTTTCACTCCAATTAAAGCGAATATATAGCCCTTTTTCTTTGCTTTGGTTTTTTAGAAAATCATTCCAATCATTCTTTTCTTGCCCTGGGTTAAGTGGTGGTATATCAGCAACAACAGGTACATTTATTTCTTTAAAGCGTTCAATGAACTTATTTCCTGCTTCGTCATTATCAACTGCCAATGTAATTAGATTTTGATTTTCTTCATTATCAAAGTGTGTCGTTACTTTTGCTAAATTTGGGAGAAAATTCTTTAAATCTTCTTTTGACATTTCTTCTGATGCTTTTCCTTGTGATAACAAATCAGCAACATAACGACTTACGGTAGCTTGTTTTAATCCGTCCATTGATACAAGACGAACATCAGATAACTTATCTTTATTAAGTTCATAATAACTCATAAGATCAATAGGAGCTTCTGTAAATACTAACCTTTTTGGTTTTCCAATATCAAAGCTCATTCCTGATTGACCGTCAGAGTGAGCCATTATTTGCTTTAAATAACCTCTATCATGTATTTCAGGGTATTTTTTAATACCTTGTAATGTTCCACCGATCATATTTTTATTTGAATCTAAAGACCTAAATATAATCACCTGTTCAGTGTGGTTATTTTTTTTATAGGTTGCTTGTCCAAGTAGTCCAGCTTTTTCAAACTCTAATACTGTTGATTCTGACAATCCCCTTTCTTTTACCAGGTAATTTCTAGCCTGAGTTAAGTCCTTAGTTTCAGAAGATTCAAGATAATTCCTAAATGGTTCTTCTTTTGGAATCGGACGAGCTTCAACACTTTTAAAATCGCCAGTTTCTAAGTATCTTGTTGCATCTTGAAAACTAATTTTTTCTCCAGTAGTTTCTTCTTTATAGATTCTAACAAGGTCTATAGTGTCACCAGATAGCTCCCTAGACCACCATCTAAAGCTATTAGTTTTTGGATAAAGCTTAAACGAATCATGCTCTAACCAATGATATATACCTCCTGATTCTTGCTTTAGATCCATTCCTAGACTTTCAGCAACAGCGATAATATCCATACCTTTTAACTGCTCAATTTTTTCTTGATAACGTTGTTCCAGTATTTTATCTAAATTTGCCATACATGATCCTTTCTATTTTATAGTAGTTGTTTCCCTTTTTCTATTTGTTTTGAAATTGCCCACTTCACTTTTTCTACAAAGTCTGATTTTCTTATCTTTCCTTGTCCTATTTGAGCTAAAAGCAGCTCCCATTTTTGAGTGGTCTCAGGGTTCGTATAGATAATATCTAACTTATCGAGAAAGTGAATTAATTTAATTCCTCTTATTGTTGGGGTAAATTGACCTGTTTTTTTCTCTTTTTTTACATACTCCCTTTCCTGAATTAGATCCAAGATACCATCTCTAGTAGCAGATGTACCTAAATTATATTTTGGCAATAGCTTTTTAAGTAGATACTCCTCTGTTATTCGTGCAGGTGGTTTTGTTTGGTCTTGTTTTACATTTGCTTTTAAAATTAGACTATCCATAACCTTTAAAGATGGTAATTCTTTATCTTCTGATTTTGTTTGCTTATATTTTCTCCAACCTTTATTAATCGTTACATTTCCACTTACTTTAAACTCAACAGATGAAGCATCATTTTTAATAGTAATTGTAGTTGATTGGTAATTATAATCTTCTGCAAACATGAGTAACGTTTGAAACGTTACCATCTGATAGATGATCTTTTCATAAGAATCCAGCTCCTCAATATTTGGAATGTTCTCAGTTGGAATAATTGCATAGTGTTCCACTACCTTTTTATCGTTCACAAACTCTTTTCTAGGGGTTAAGTTGACCGTTTCAATATCTTTCCCTATTGTTTGTTTATAACGCTCAATATTCGCCACTAGATACTCAAATTCGTTTGTTGTAATAAGAGTTGAATCTGTACGAGGATAACTCATGAACCCCTTTTGATAAAGACTTTGAACAATTTCCTTTGTTCTAGTAGCATCAACTTTATACAACTTACTCATTTCTGATTGTAAGTTTGTTAAATTATAAAGTTTAGGAGCAGTTTGCGACTTATTTTCTACTTTGACATCAATGACCGTATAGCTGTCTGACATCAATTCTAAGGCTTCTGTCGCCTCCTGTAAGCTCTTGTATTTAACATCATTAGTAAACTTTAACCCCTCTTCATTTAGGGCTTCTATAGTCCAAAATGGAACTGATACAAAGTTTTCTATTTCTTCGTGATTCCTAACAATCAAGCTCACAATAGGGGTTTGAACTCTCCCAACAGACATCACCTTATCAGTCTTTTCTAACTCCCCTACCTCTTTCATTTTGATAGTTACAAAAGGACTTAAATTAAAACCTACAAGCCAATCAGCATCATCTCTAGCATCAGCTTCATGATAATAATTAATTGTTTCAGATGGATCTCTTAACTTTTTAAATGCCGATTCAATCCCTTTTTTAGTCAATGAATTAGCCCATAGCCGATACTTAACCTTATTAATTGAACCTGGTATCTCATTTAGTATTTTATATGCTATAGATTCTCCCTCACGGTCTGGATCTGTTGCAATAATAATACAATCACATTCCTTAATACATTTTTTAATATTATTAAAGCTATAAGATACACCTTTTTTTACTTTATATGAAAATTTTTCTGGCAAAGCTGGTAAATTCTCTAATTCCCAATTTTCATAATTTTTATAAGGATTATCTTTTTCCACTAGATGACCTACAGCAGATGCAATTAAAACATCTGCATTTAAAATATCAGAATAGACTTTCCAAACTCCCTTATCATTTTTAGGTTTTCCAAAAGTATGAGCATACTTTTCAGCTTGGTCAGGCTTTTCTGCTAAAACAAAAATTTTCATAGATTTCACCTTAAAAATTAGAGTTTATGAATTTTCTTCATAAACTCCATACTATTTTCGTTGAATACCTTTATCACTTCTCTAATCAAACTTGCCCTTGAATATCCAAATGATTCAGCTATTTCATCAAATCTTGATAGTTCCTCTTTAGTGAGGTAAATAGTTGCCTGTTTTCTATCAATTTTTTTCATTAAATCCCCCCTCCCCTTTTAATTTCAGGTACTTCAATAGGTTCTTCAAAAAAGAAAGGAAGTTCTTCATCATCTTGTGTCTGAGAGGGCGATTCTGACGCATTTTCAAGTGGTTTTGTGGGTAGTTCTTCACTAAATTGCGCTTCTGATGCAATTAGATTCTTAACTATTTGATCGTACTCTTTCGCACCTGATTTGACTGATTCAGTTATATCTGAACAATCAACATTACTTTCAAATCCTTCATCATCTGAAAAAACAACATTACTTTCAAATTCTTCATCATCAGTCATATATTTTTGATAGATAAACCAATTATCATCATCTGGTGAATTTGCTATCTGATCTTTCATAGGGTGATCAAATACTGTCATTTTCTTATCTCTTAAAACGTTTTGTTTCGAGATAAATACTAGTGCTTCATCTACCCCAATTCGAGCTATTTCATCAGGTGTCATAAGATCCCGTGATTGACTCCTATAGCTTACTGAACCACTCTTAAAGCGCCCTTGATTGACTGAATGATCCATCTGTTTTATTGTCTGTTTCCCTGCTCTCATTGAAAAATACTTCATTGTATTTTCATCATTCGTTCCAAGGAAAAGAATCGTTGCACAGTTATTAAAAATTGTTTTCCAATCGTTTTTATACATTGATTCCAATTGTGAAATTGCTTGAATGATAATCTTAATTGAAATTTCACGACTACGGACAGAAGCTAATACTTCATTAAAGTTAGGAATCTTACCAATATTTGCAAATTCATCAATAATCATCTGAACGTGCAATAAATCCTTTGGACTAATACCTTTAACTTTACCTTGTAGTATTTCATCTGCTCCATGTGTTAAAACCTCAAACATGACAGCAAACATAGTTGATGCAAGAAAGTTAAAGGCTTTATTTGTTTCAGGAATAGCAATAAATACTGCTGTCTTTTTAATATTCCATGTTTCCATTTCCATGGTATCTCTTTCGATCATTTGAGTTACCTGAGCATGATCAAATACTGAGTATTGAGCAGACATTACTGCTAGTACAGAAGTTCTTGTTTCAGCTTGAAAGTTTTGATTAAACAAATCCCACTGCTTACAAGCATAGTTGCCAGGAATAGCTTCTTCTAAGTCTTCAAATAATAGTTCAACAGGAGAGGGAATCTTTTCATTATCTCGCTTAATATTACGAAGCAAATCAGATACCATAGATAGATTTGGGGTATAATCATTTACCTTGCTATCAAAATACAGATACCCAATTAAAGCCCGTGTTAAAAGCAAATTGGCTTGTACCCAAAAGTTTTCACCTTGATTATCTGATTTTTTTGTACCATCAATAATAGCTTCTGTAACACGGTCAATATCCAATTCTGATTTCATGTAATGAAATGGATTGAATTGATCTGAATTTGATAAATGAACTAGGTCGAATACTTTTACATTATATCCATTATCTGCAAGCATTTTACCTACTTCATGGACTAATAGACCTTTCGGATCTGGAATAATGTAAGAACTATTCATCTGCATAATGTTAGGTTTTACAAAATTAAATGTTTTACCATCCCCAGGTAATCCGATAGCAACAACATTTTTATTTAATTGCCATTGGTACGGAAGATTCTTATTGAATAGCCCCATTCTGCCATTTTTTGAGAAGATCATATCATTTTTGGGGTCTTTATCTCTAAAATTCATAAGATCTTTTATATTAGCAAATTTAGCAGATCCAGCTTCTTCTCCTGATCTATAATTCTCTATTTTTTTAGGATTCAGATAAGCAAGGAGTGATGCAAATAAACCAACTAAAATCATTAGTATACCTATAGGTTTTAAACTAAACAAAAAATAAGGAGGATCAATAAACTTATCTGCAACATATAAATACTGTGAGAATAGTTGCCCTTTAACAATTGGAGCAACCGAATAGAGAGCATACCCTCTATTCAAAATTAAGGCTAATACAATACCTATCAGGAGATAAGGTAAACATTTCTTTTTCTTATATTCCATCATATCCCCCTACCTTTTGATTTGATTTTAGCTTGTGTTTTCTCCATTTTAGAAATTTCTGATTTCACTGCTTGTTTATGCTTTTTAAGTCTTTCAGCAAGTGTTTTTTTATTGCTGTATTTTTGAGGATTAGTAGCTATCTCCTCTAATCTATTTTTCAGAGCTGTTTCTAAAATTTTTGCATTTTGTGATTGAATATAAAGATTGGCTGTACCATCTTTATTATTTGTTATCGCAAATTTAACTCCCTCCTTTTTTAGATCCTTTTGGATCTTTTTAAAGTTTACATCATCTTGTAAGAATTGATGAACTTCCTTATCTCCATAAACCTTATTAATAAATTCTTTTTTGGTATATACTCCTCCCTGTTTGGATTTATGCGATTCATATTTATCTGTAAGTTGATTAAGAATAGCTAAAATCGCTTTTGCTGTATCTTCAATCGTCCTAAATGATATGCTATTAGCTTGCATTGCTATTTCTTTTTGATCAATCATTTTTCTCTCCTATTCCTATTTGGTATAGTCTGAAAGAGTGATCTTATCAGAGGTTACTAAATATCCAAATTTAGCTTTATCTGATTTTTTGATTTCAAAACTCATTTTATTAGTAAATGTATTGGTATCTACTGTATAAGTAACAACATAAGTCATTAAATACTTATCACCTTTTTTTTCCTTAGAAAATAGCATAATGCTACTTGCCGAGGACGGAGTAGATAAACCATTTTTTTCTAATTTTTCATTATCTGAAAAATCATTTGCTGTCTTTGCATCACGCAGATAATTTGAAATAAAATATCTACTAAAGACATCAGTTGAATTATCGCCACTTTTTTCAAGGGCTTCTGATTGTTTTTCTACTTTATCTATTGTGTTTGCTAACTTCTTTTGAGTTGATAGCAAAGCAACAGAATTGATAGATAGTAGACATACTGTAAAACCTAAAACAACTGCTGAAATTCCTTTATAAAGTTTTGAACGGTTAGTATTTTTGGGTTGTGTTGCCGGTGCTTTGTAAGTGCCGGTTTTTTTTGGTGTTGCATCTGCAGGTTTTGGTGTTTCAGTAGGGGCTACTGGATCTGCTGTTGGTGTTGATCCCTTAAAGAAAGGCAAATTAATTTTCTTGCTTTTCTGATTGTCACCACTACTACTTACAAAATCAGATACAAATAATGCGATTTCTTGTTTTGATGGAAAAGGCAGCTCACAACTTATTTCTGAAATAATCTGATTTTTCTTGTCAATATTGCTAATATGAATATTCGCAGTATAGTTTAAGTTAGATGCTCTATTATGCTCTTCTTCAAGATACCGTATCAAACTGTCTTGATTTTGTTCTGTTTTAGTAGAGTTTGTTAGAGAATTTGTTACTTTAAATACCATTTTAACCCTCCTGAATTTTGTTCATAAAGTTTTTAGTTTCCTCTATTTTGTTTTAGAAAATTCTCTAAATCTTCTATAGATTCAAAGCCATATTCTTTGAATATTTCTGATTGCCTTTTAATTTCTAAATCGGCTATTTCTTTTTTCAAGGTTGCAATTTTCGCATTAACTTTTTTCTGCTTCTCCTCCTCTTTTCGTAAAGCCTCTTTTTTAGCATTTAATTTCTTAGTAACTTGTGTTTCTGTCATTTTATTTCTCCTTTATATATACATAATATAATTTATAATTAT
>OBZH01001772.1_pt1 | contig 10938 bp, 6 predicted proteins | sample 1476881 | NCBI WGS metagenome assembly OBZH01 (sample SAMEA2580230, study PRJEB22360) | human gut metagenome | biome: human gut; feature: human-associated habitat; material: faeces | place: Denmark | collected 2008/2010 | reverse complement strand
ATTGGCGTTTGAGGTGAGCACGTTGTCATATGTTTTATGCGTGTTGCCCATGAGTTATTCGATAGACTGATGACATCGTTATCACAGCCAGTGTCGTCTATGGGATAGGAAGTGGGTTATGGCCAGTCTGCTGCTTGCCGTCATCTACGTGGCGTTTATCAGCTTGGGGTTGCCGGATTCCCTGCTGGGGTCGGCATGGCCCACCATGAGCCAAGATCTGAACGTGCCGGTATCTTGGGCGGGCGGCATTTCCGCGGTGATTTCCATGTTTACCATCGTCTCGGCGTTGCTCTCGGACCGTATGACGTTGAAATTCGGCGCAGGCAAAGTCACTGCAGTTTCCGTGGCGCTGACCGCAATGGCCTTGGCCGGCTTCTCCGTCGCCCCGAATTACTGGGTGTTGTTGCTGATTGCCATACCATACGGTCTTGGCGCAGGCGGCGTTGATGCGGCGTTGAACAACTACGTTGCCATTCATTACGAAAGCCGGCATATGAGCTGGTTGCACTGCATGTGGGGCGTCGGCGCATCGGTGGGGCCGTACATTATGGGCTATGCGCTTTCGCAAGGCCAAGGCTGGCCATGGGGTTATCGGTACATCGCCATCCTGCAAGTGATGCTGACCGTCATTTTGGTGTTCAGCCTGCCGTTGTGGAAGAAGCGTGGTATTGCCGCAGCCGGCGAATCATCCGGCGAAACCGCGCAGTCGGACGAAAACACTGATGGAGAGACGGTCGCCGAGCGTAAACCCCTCGGCGTTGCCGGTGTACTGGCCATACGCGGCGCCAAAGAAATCCTCGTGATGTTCTTCTGCTACTGCGCCATCGAATCCACAGCTGGTCTATGGGCCTCCAGCTACATGGTGATGCACAGCAGTATCGATAAGATCACCGCCGCCAGCTGGGCCAGCCTATTCTATGTAGGCATTACTGTGGGCCGCGCGCTTTCCGGCTTCCTGACCATGCGATTCAAGGACCCGGTTATGATCCGCCTCGGCCAGGTACTGGTATTGGCCGGTATCCTCGTTATGTTTGTGCCGTTGCCGCATCATCTTGGTGTGGTTGCGGGGCTGATTATCGTAGGCCTCGGCTGTGCGCCCATATACCCATGCGTGATTCATTCGACTCCCGTCTACTTCGGCGAGGATAATTCCCAGGCCATTGTCGGCGTGCAGATGGCCTGTGCCTATGTGGGATCGCTGCTGATGCCGCCGCTATTCGGCGTCATCGCGCAGTATGTGACCATCAGCCTGTATCCATGGTATTTGCTGGTGCTGTTGGTGCTCATGGTGGCTATGCATGAGCGTCTGCGCAAGCTGCGCGGCTGACCGTGTGCACGTTTGGGCTCTCCGCTTACTATGCTTGTAGCCCATGGCGATAAGTGAAGAAGAACATGAACAGATGCCGGAGCCCGTACGGGAACGACTGGAAGCGCTGAAGGATGCGCAGGGCTCGGTAATCGTAATTGGTTCGATGAATGCCGATTACACAGTGACGACTAAACGACTGCCCAAGCCGGGCGAGACCGTCCAGGGCGGTGCCATGAAGGTGATGCCCGGCGGCAAGGGTGCAAATCAGGCGTCCGCTGCAGCCCGTCTCGGCTTGAACGTCCAGCTGCTGGGTGCAGTGGGCGACGATGCCAATGCGGATTTCCTGCTGAGCAAACTGGACGAGGCCGGCGTTGACACCGCCGATATCCTGCATGTCGAAGGCCCCAGCGGCACCACGGTGATCACCGTCAGTGCCGAGGGGGAGAACACCATCGTCTATTCTCCGGGAGCCAATTCCAAGGCGGCTGCGGGCTATGTGCAGTCGCATCGATTGACCATCGCCGGTTGCTCGGTGCTGGGACTGTGCCTGGAAAGCCCGATTTCCACCGTGGTCGCCGCCGCTCAGACTGCGCATGACGCCGGTGTGACTGTGCTGCTCAACGACTCGCCGTTCATGGACGAGCTGCCCCATGAACTGGTGGAGGTTACCGATATCCTGCTGGTCAATCAGCATGAAGTGGCCCAGCTGTTGGGGCTGCCGGACGGCGATGTGGAGTCGCTCGACTGGTATGAAGTCGCCGAACGATTCACGGATTACGGCTTTGATCGCGCCATCGTGACGCTTGGTGCATCCGGTTCCGTGGTGATTGAAAACGGCCGTTGGCATCGTGTGTCTGCAGCGCAAGTCAAGGCGGTGGACACCACCGGTTGCGGCGACTCGTTCATGGGTACCGTGCTTGCGGGGCTTGCCGCCGGCTATACGCTGCTGCAGTCCGCGCAGATCGGCTCCTATGTTTCCGCCTATGCCGCCACGAAGATCGGCGCCCAAAGCGCCTACGGCACCGCCGACGAGGTCATCGCATACTTCAGCTGAGACCCGATCGGTTCCCCTCTGTGATAAGACTGATTCCTCACAAAGGACGGTCATGATGTGATTCCCTTTGCCCCCTCTCTGACGAGGGGCTCCCGTGAAGCGGGTGAGGGAGAGATGCGCAGGCCCCGCCTGCGAGCAATGGACTCCCAACCGGAATCTTCACGATGTTTCCCCGCATCGCTATAATCGAACATATGTGCGAAAGCTTGAGTCTGTTTTCTGAACCTACCAAAGCGTGGTTCGAACATGCCTTCGGTCAGCCGACCGAGGCACAGGCTCAGGCATGGCCGGCGATCCATTCCGGACGGAACGTATTGGTCATCGCTCCTACTGGCTCCGGTAAAACATTGGCCGCGTTTCTTTCCGCCATTGACCGGCTGATGACCGTGTCTCGTACGCGGCGTGCGGGCGTGCGTGTGCTGTATGTTTCGCCATTGAAGGCGCTCGCAGTCGACGTGGCCAAAAACCTCGAACAGCCGTTGGAGGGTATCGCTGCGCAATGTGAGGCGCAGGGGCTGCCCGCGCCGAAAATCGCGGTTGCCAACCGGTCCGGCGACACCACTGCTCAGGAGCGTCGGCGCATCGCCTCCCATCCGCCGGACATCCTTGTCACCACGCCCGAATCGCTCTATCTGCTGCTCACTTCCAAGGCCGGGCGGATTCTCGGCACCGTCGACACGGTAATCGTCGATGAGATTCATGCGGTGGCCGGTACCAAGCGTGGTTCGCATCTGGCATTGAGCCTTGAACGGTTGGAAAACCTGGTCGCCGAATCGCGCAGACGCGACGCGATGGACCGCAATGACGGCGAATCCAAGGTTTCGGATGATTCCGGTAATGAACCTCTTCTGCAGCGTATCGGGCTGTCCGCCACTGTCAATCCGCCCGAAGAAGCCGCACGTTTTCTGACAGGCGGCAGACCGGTTACCATCGTGAATCTCGGCGGCAGGCCCGCGATGGATCTGCGTATGGTCGAACCACTGGAAAACATGCGCGATCTGCAATCTGTGAACGCCAAGCAGCGCGTCGGCGGTGTGGACTCCGAACGTCCGACTCCGCATATCAGCGGTGTTACGCCGGCCATGCAACGGTTGGCGGAGCACAAGGGAATCGTGCAAACGGGCGATTCCAGTTTGTCTGCGGGTGGGAATGGCGTGCTGGTCGGCGGCGAAGCCGGTGCTGGTGGAGATGACGCCCTGTTGTCGGGCGAGCGTACGACAGGCGGCGCCTTTGACTCCGCTGTGCTGGTCGGTGCGGCCGGAGACCGGACTTCTGGCTCCATCTGGCCGGTTGTGGAACGCAACGTGCTTGATGAGATTCTGGCACATCGCACCACGTTGGTGTTCGTCAATTCGCGTGGCGTGGCCGAGAAGCTCACTGCGCGGCTCAATGACCTTTATGCACAAACCCGGCATGAAGTCGATCCCGACTTGGTGCGGGACATGGGGTCGCCCGAAGGCCGTGAGGGTTTCGCCTCGCATTATGATGCGGTGGTCGGTTCCACCACCATGCTGGTCGGCTCGCATGAAGGCGATGACGTCATCGCCATGGCTCACCATGGTTCGGTCTCCAAAGAGCGACGAAAGATGATCGAGGAACGGCTCAAACACGGCGAATTGCGTTGTGTGGTGGCCACCTCGAGCTTGGAACTGGGCATTGATATGGGTTCGGTCGATCTGGTGATTCAGATTGACACTCCTCTGTCTGTTTCCTCGGGTTTGCAGCGGGTGGGCCGTGCCGACCATCAGGTGGGCGGTGTCTCGCATGCGTTGTTCTATCCGTTGACCCGCCAGCAGATCGTTACCGGCGCCGCCAGTCTGGAGTCCATGATCGCCGGCGATATCGAGCTGCTTGCCGTATTGAAGAATCCGCTTGATGTACTTGCCCAGCAGACCGTGGCCGCCGCCGTGATGCATGACCTCAAAGCGGACGACTGGTATGTCACCGTGCGCCGGTCGGCACCGTTTGCCGATTTGCCGCGTGACATGTTCGACGCGGTGATCGGCATGATGTCCGGCGAATACAACACCGAGGAGTTCTCCGCCTTCCGGCCGCGACTGGTGTGGAATCGGGATAACGGTCTTATCTCGGCACGTCCTGGCTCGCAGAAAGTGGCGGTCACTTCAGGCGGTACGATTCCTGATCGAGGCCTGTACACCGTGGTATTGCCTGAGGTGGATGCCGGCAAAGGGCAGCGCCGTGTGGGCGAACTCGATGAGGAGATGGTCTATGAATCGCGTGTCGGCGATGTGATCACACTCGGCACTTCCACATGGCAGATTCAGGACATTACGCGCGACCGTGTGGTCGTCACTCCGGCGCCCGGACGAACCGCCCGACTGCCGTTCTGGCATGGTGAGGGAGCTGGACGTGACTACGGTTTCAGCCGCGCCATAGCCCGCTTCACCCGTGAAATCGCCGACGGATTGGTGATGGAGCAAGGTGGCTATTCTGGCTTCCCTCTCCGAGGGGAGCTGTCCGCGGAGCGGACTGAGGGGAGGAGCACTCCGACCTTCACCCACGCAATCCTCACCCGCCTCCACCAAGACGGTCTCGACTCTAACGCCATCGCCAACCTCGCCCGTCTACTTTCCGAACAACGGGCCGCCACCGGTGCGGTCCCCAGTGATCGGACCCTTATCGTGGAACGTACCCGAGATGAAGATGGTGGCTGGCGCATTGTGCTCTTAAGCCCATTCGGCCGCCGCGTCCACGAACCCTGGTCCATGGCCATCAGTCGCAGACTCAGCCAACGCTATGGATTTGACGGTCAGGTATATGCCGCTGATGACGGCATCGTACTGCAGTTGCCGGAAGGCGACGGGCACATTCTCGCGTGTGACCTATTCCTGTTCGACCCTGAAGATCTCAGGGCGGACGTGGAACGCCAAGTGGGCGAATCCGTGTTGTTCACCTCGAGATTCCGCGAATGCGCCGCACGCTCACTGTTCATGCCCCGCTCCGATCCTGGTCGTCGTGTGCCGCTCTGGCAACAGCGTCTTCGTGGCGCACAACTCCTGCAATCCGCACGCACGGTCAAAAACTTTCCGCTGCTTCTGGAGACCGCGCGCGAATGCCTGCAGGACGTCTACGACATGCCCGCACTGAACGAGGTGATGACCGGATTGCACTCCGGAACCATCGCCTTGAAGGACGTGGAAACCGAGTCGCCTTCGCCGTTCGCCGAGAATATCCTCTTCGGCTTCGTGGGCACGGTGATGTACCAATACGATCAGCCTCAGGCCGAGCGCAGCACACAACTGCTGTCCCTGGACTCGCAGATGCTTGAGCGATTGCTCGGCACCACCGACATGGCCAAGGTGCTCAATCCTGATGTGATCCGAGAAGTTGAGCAGGAGCTGGAGAAGCGGACTTTCTGGAACGAACTTGCCGCCGATGACGTGACCGGGCGAGTGACCCGTTACGCGAAAACCCATGGTCCGTTCACCGCAGATCAGATCATCGCCTACTTGCATCTTGACGCCGCAAGCGTCGTACATGCATTGGACGAGTTGGCCGCCAAAGGGGACCTTCTCCAAGGTCATTTCGTGGACTCCACTTCATGCTCCCGCTGGCGGGAGCTGGACGCGAAGCGGACTGAGGGTGGTCCATATCCGGAGAAGGGCCACCCTCAGTCGACTCCGTCGACGGCTCCCGCCAGCGGGAGCGAACAGCAATGGCTTCATAAGGACGTGTTCCGTCGTATTCGTTCGCGGTCATTGGACAAGGCACGCAAGGCAGTGCGGCCAGTGGAACCGGAAGCCTTCCAAATGTTCCTTATCGACAGGCAGGGCATCGGTCCGGTCGGCGGTGAGCGATACGAGGGTGCGGATGGGCTCATGCGTGTCATCGAGCAGCTGGAGGGTGTCGCGCTGCCGGCTGGTCTCTGGGAGACCGCGATATTCCCCGCTCGCGTGCGTGACTATCAACCGTCGATGCTGGACGAACTTCTTACCGGTGGCGATGTGGTGTGGGTGGGGTCCAAAGCCGGCGGCACCGGTGCCTTGGAGCCCGGAGAGATCGCCTTCCATCCCGCGGATTCGGTACTGCTTGGCGATACCGAGGCCTCGGAACTTTCGGCAGGTGCCGCATCCTCCGGACGGTTCGACTCCAAGCCGGATGCATCGGCTGATGGCGATAGCGAGACCATGCCTGAATCGATAATGACGGCGTTGACTTCGGGCGGCGCATTTCATGCCCGTCAGCTGGCAGATGCCGCCAAGCACATCTGGAATGAGGCCTCCGAGCCGGACATCAACCCAGATACCGGCGAGATTATCCCGCAGGAGTGGAGCGAACGGCAATTCAAGGACGCCTTGTGGAGTCTGGTGTGGCAAGGCAGAATCAGCAATTCCAGTTTTGCACCTGTGCGTGCGCTGACTGCGGGAACTGGTGGCTCTCGCAAGGCTTCGACCTCGCGTCGCCGCGGTCGCGTGACACCAATTCGTCGTGCCTCTGCGGATATGACGTTGGGCGGCCTATGGTCGGCTGTTCCCGGTATGGGGGAGGACGAGTCGACGGAGCGTGCGCTCGCATTAGTCGAAGCATTGTTGGACCGCTACGGCGTGATCGCACAGCCGCTGATCGACAAGGAAGATATCCCGGGTGGTTATTCGGCCGTCTATCCGATATTGAAACGCATGGAGGAACATGGACGACTGGTGCGTGGCATGTTCATACATGGCTTCGGCGCGGCGCAATTCGCCGAAAGCGACACGGTGGATGCGCTGAGACATCCGTCGGAGCATCGCAGCCAATCCGTGGTGGCCGTGAGCGTACTTGATCCCGCGAACCTCAGTGGTTCGGCAATCGGTTGGCCTGATGTGCCAGTAAGTGCAGGCAGGCCTGTACGCCGTGCCGGAGCTGTAGTCGTACTTGGGTCGCAAGGTGCGTTGCTCTATGCAGCCGCCAAAGCCAAGCATTTGACCGCATTCCAGCGATCTGCCGATGTCGGTGTCGTTTCCGCTGGGTCGATTGAAACTGGTGCAGCGTCTAATGGGCTGACTGAGGGTGGTGTCTCTTCTACCGAGTCAGCTTTTGAGACTTCCCCTGATTTCGGCATGACGAATGATGAACAGTTACGCAAGGCGGCCACAGAACTCGCATATGCCCTCAAGCGCAGCGGCAATGGCACCGTAACTTTCAGCGATATGAACGGCGAGCCTCTCAATGCCCGACATCCCTTCGCCCGCATTCTTCATCAGGCCGGATTCATCCCCGTGCCACAAGGTATGCGGTTGTACTGAGACATCATGTGGTCGCATTGGGGTATGCGGCTGTACTGGATGGATGCATGCGGTCTACTATGCCGCATTGTCGTGGGAATTATGGCATCGTGCATTATTTTGTCGAGGATTGTATCTCTCCATGGTGGGCTCAGCGGAGCGACATTGCGATGGTGGTCTGGGCGTCACTTCGCCAAAAAGCCTTAGTGGGGTGGCATCGTGATAGCGGTTTTGGGATTGTCCCTGTTGGGATGACTTCAGCGGGGCAATGCCATGATGGCGGTCTTGGAATCGTCTTGTTGGTATGGCTTTAGTGGGGTTGCACCGTGATGGCGGTCTTGGAATTGCTTTGCTGAGATGAGTGAGCGAGGCAGAATGTTGATAGCTCTCTTGCCGTTGCCTTGCTTAGATGTCGTCAGTAGGGCAATTTCGTGATTCCAGCCTTATCAGGGCCTCGATAAGGTATCTGGAACGGGGCAATAGTACGACTGCCATCTTGGTGTTGCCTCGTTTGGATTTCCCATGAGGGGAATTTCGTGGTTGGGATATCCGATTCGCCTCGATGAAGTGAGCTTAGCAGGGCAAAACTGCGATACCTCTCTGTTCCGCTCTATTGAAATGATCGCAAATGAATCGAGATCGGCACCGGGTGGTGGACTTCGGTCGGATGCGATCAACAAAAGATGATAGATTTCGTCCAGTCACGAATTGCGAATTAGTTGCAGGGGAAGACGATAACGAATGCATCTGGGCGTGAGCGATTTGAGAAAAACCGACACTGCCATACTGCAAAAACGGTATGAGATATTGTCTTCGTCGGATAACCGGACGGGACCAAAGGAAGCTGGAACCACATTACCTGTTCGGGTTTCTGGAATAGTGCATCATTGCATATCGTCGATATTATGAAGCATCACAAAGCAGTGGAAACATTATTGGAAGTGTCGCAACAGGAGCGTCGTTGTGCATTTGGCAGAACCAAAGCAGAGCGAAGCGCATTGGAAAGACGGGCTTCTGCACAGGAGCTTGAACGGGTATTCCCCGGCCTGTTTGTGAAACCTGACTTTTGGAAGTCGCTGAACCCTGCCGAGAAGTCCGCTCATATTGCGCGCACATTGGGACTCCGCCATGGTCACTGGGTGTTTGCCGGTCTGACCGCCGCAAATCTTCACGGGTTCGAACATCAATGGTTACTGCATGACGGCACAATAACCATTGCCACACATACTCAGGGAAGTGATACCGGTAACGGACGAATACGGCGATTGTTCATACCGAAAAGCCAGCAGACGGATATACGGCATATTGATGGTGTTGCCGTGACCAGTGAAGCACGAACAGTGGTGGATTGCGCGCTGACTCTTGAATTCCGCTATGCACTGCCCATTGTCGACTCGGCATTGCGTCGGGGCGTTGCTATTAACGACATCATCGGCATATGCGCCAGTATGCAACGCGATTGCACTGCGGCGCTGCGGTTGTTGCATTATGCTGATCCTACCAGCGAAAATGGCGGCGAATCATTGACACGTGGCACCATCCTCGAAGGCGGATACAAGATTCCCGAATTACAGCAGACCATTATCGACCCCCAAACCGGCATGGCATATCGTGTTGATTTTCTGTGGCGGCTTGAAGATGGTCGCATGATCGTGGGCGAATATGATGGAACCCGCAAATACGTCGACCCAGAAATGACGGATAACAAAGGTGTGAGAGAAGTCGTTGCTGACGAGCGCATTCGCGAAGAAGGTCTGAAGCGAGGCGGAGTCAGTGCCATCGTGCGTTTCGGATTCGACGAAGTGATGAAGCGTACCCCGCTCTTGCATAAACTCTGTATGGCAGGCATACCATTGCGCTCATAATGAGAAAACGCAGTATCTGTCAGAATCATTGCGGCAGAACGATCCAGTGCGATTGATGAGACGCTGATACACTCATATTCATGAGAATGAGCGGCTCAGGATTTGATTCCACGGAATCGACTTATTATCTGGCCTCCCCGAACAATGAGGTAAAGGATACATTCCTGTATCCTTTGATTGCCGGCTCTCTGTCATATCTTCCTGGCTATTCGCTTCGTCACCGATCAGTGGATAATTTCATGCTTGCCTACATCAGGGAGGGCGAATTGAATATCAAAGTCGCCGGTAGGCTGTTCACCGTCCATGGCCCGAGCAAGTGGGGGAACGACTGGGCATCAACGTCGTCAACTGCGGATATTGCGGTGCCAGCACTGTCGACTATCAGACATATGGACCGTGGCAGCTCGGATGAGGGGAATCATAGAAGAGTCTATTGCGCTTCAGCCGAGATTGGACGTTACTATTCTTTCCGTCCCGGAATTCGCGCTCGAGCAGCCAATCATGACTCGTTTCAACATGAGGACTCTTATGGAATTGAACCACGCGGTCGAGCAACTAAACGAACGCTACCAACGGATGTGCCAGGACAAAGGCTGGAGATTCCTCGATTATGCGTCGAATTTCAATCAGCGAAGGGTACTGTACGGTAACACCATTCATCCAAATCAGCGGGGATACGATGTCATCGCCGGCCTGATTGCGGAACGTATGGGTCGTGTGATTCGGCCGTAATAAACCGGGTTGTCACTTACTGCGTTGAATTTGGAAAAGTTATGAGGCGGAACCAGAAACGGTGGACCCGCCTCATTGTGAGCATTCCTATGCGATAAACGCGATGGGGGATGCGAGGTCCACGCCGGAACCGTCGCGGCGCATGTCGGGTTTGGGAAGCTCGACCGGGGAGCCGGCGGATGTGGAGGCGTGCAGCGGATAGGGGCCCACCCAGGCGAGAATCAGCGTGTTCTGGCCCTTGAGGAAGCGCTGGGAACGCACGCCACCGGTGGCACGACCCTTGGTGGGATACATCTCCAGCGGAGTCACCTTGGCGGCGCCGTTTTCGGTACCGGGCAGAGCATCCTCATCCCCGGCCACGGTGAGCACCACCGCGCCCGCACCCGAAGTCAGACCGTTCTCGCCTTCCTCGTAGGTCCAAGCCACCTTGCCGGCGGGCACCACATTGAAGGCCATCACATGAGCACCCTCGGCGAGCTTGATGCCGGCCATGCCGCCGGCCGTGCGGCCCTGCGGGCGCACGTTCTTCGCATCGAAGGTGAGTAGCGAGGAATCAGAGGAAACGAACACCAGACGGTCGTCATCCTCAGCCACGGCGGCGAACACCACTTCGTCCCCGTCCTTCACGTCGATGACCGGCCAGGAATCCATGGTGGTAGGAGCTTCTCGGTTCCAACGCTTGACCACACCGTTGCGGGTGCCGATGGCCAGCGACGGCAGCGGCTTTGCCCCCCCCCTGGGATTCATCAGCAT
>OBZH01001762.1_pt1 | contig 11011 bp, 5 predicted proteins | sample 1476881 | NCBI WGS metagenome assembly OBZH01 (sample SAMEA2580230, study PRJEB22360) | human gut metagenome | biome: human gut; feature: human-associated habitat; material: faeces | place: Denmark | collected 2008/2010 | reverse complement strand
GCCAGGACATGGCGGCCTTCCTCTACCGCACCAACAACCTGCCCAGCTTTGTCCCCAGCGACGAGCAGAAGAACGCCTTTAGCGACGTTGACGGCTCGACCGCCCACGCCAACGAGATTTGGTGGCTCGCCTCTGCCGGCATCTCCACCGGCTTTGACGATGGCACTTTCAAGGGTGGCGACGCCGTTGCCCGCCAGGACGCGGCGGCCTTCCTCTACCGCATGGCCGGCTCGCCCAGCTTCACGCCCAGCGCGGCAGACCGCACCCGCTTCTCCGACGTGACAGATGCCACGCCCCACGCCAAGGAGATCTGGTGGCTTGCGAGCGTTGGCATCACGTCTGGCTATGGAGACGGCACGTTCCGCGGCTACAACTCCATTGCCAGGCAGGAGATGGCGGCCTTCCTGCAGCGCTACTACAACGCCTTTAGCACCAACAGCCAGTTCAAGAACTGGAGCCCCACCGCCTCCGCCATGCAGCGCTTCCTCGATGTCGACAGCTCCACCGGCCAAGCGAATAGCATCTGGTGGCTGGGCGCTACGGGCATCTCCAACGGCTTCCCCGACGGATTCTTCTGCCCCGGCGACACCGTGACGCGCCAGGACATGGCGGCCTTCCTCTACCGTCTGAACAACCTCGCCACAAGAAACACGGGCTCCGCCGACTCCTACTACATCATGGGTAGCTCGAGCTATACCGCCCGCCAGCTCGCCGCGCTCTATAACAACAGCGGACATGCCTACCCCAACGCCGTGTATGCCTCGAAGGGCGCCGCAACAATCGAGGACTTTGCAGCCATCGTGGTCGACGAGGCCAACGCAGAGGGCGTCAAGCCCGAGGTTGTCTTTGCTCAGGAGATGCACGAGACTGGCTGGCTGCAGTTTGGCGGCGACGTTAAGCCCGAGCAGTGCAACTTCGCGGGCCTTGGCGCCACGGGCGGCGGCAACCTCGGCCTTACGTTTGAGTCCGTACGTATGGGCGTAAGGGCGCAGGTGCAGCACCTCAAGGCCTATGCCTCCACGGAGCCCCTCAACCAGACGTGCATCGACCCCAGATTCAAGTATGTGACGCGCGGCACCGCCCCAACGCTGGGCAAGCTCAATGGTCACTGGGCCGTTCCTGGCAACGGCTACGGCAACTCGATCTACTCAATCATCAAGCAGATTCCAAGCGTATAGAGCAGCTCTGAGATAGTGATGAGGCGGGCCCCAAGCATTCGATTGCTTGGGGCCCGTTTGGTTTAGATGCGAGTTGCTGCTATCCCGCGATGCGCTTGCCCATTGTGCCAAGGTAGGACTGGGCTTCGGCAAAGACGGCCTTGTCCACCGAGGGGATGGGCAGGCTCTCAAGGAACCTGGCAAACGCGGCCGCAGGGTTCTCGTCCACCTGGGCCGAGGTATAGAGCGCGTTCTCGGCATGGGCCAGGCGCGCAAGGTAGCCCATCTTGTTGCCATAGTGCGGGTGCTCACTACGGGCAACGATCATGCAGGGGATGCCGTAACAGCACGCAATGAGCGCAGAGTGGTACTTGTAGCTCACGAGGGCATCGCAACGACAGATGGGCGATTCCGCAAGCGAGTAGGTAAACTCCGCCAGTTCGGCCTCAACATCTTGGGCAGCAAGCTTGTTTTTGATGTCCGCGTTCTGCACATCGTCGAAGTGTTCATCGTTGAGGAACGGAATGAGCAGGACCTTGACCTGCTTGTCCTCGTAGATGCGCTTGGCCTCGTTGGCGGCAGCCACAATGACAGAGGCGTAGTTCTCATTGAGCTCGGGCGAGTTGAGTAGAACAAAGCCAAGAGTAAAGGCATCGCCGCCCTTGCGGGGACGAGAACCCTCGAGCTCCTTATAGGAGAAGACGAGGTCCTCGCACCTGGCCATCTTCTCGCGAGGAATGCCAAGGGATGCAAGGAGCTCGAGCGACGTGCTGTCCCTCAGCGAGAAGTGGTCGGCCTTCTCGACGATGTTCTTGAGATAGGCGATGTAATCCGGCTTAGTGAGCGAGACGTTTGAGCTCAGGCCAAGGCAGTACACCCGCTTGCCACGGGCAAGCATCACCTCGCTCATGCGAATGAAGAGGTTGCCGGTGTTGAAGTTGCCCTTGTCTGAGTTGAACTGACCATCATCGAGAATGGCACCACCACCCCACACGAGCACGTCAAAGGAGTCCGCGACGCTCTCGAGCTCCCAGGTGCTTGCGGGATAGTGGATGGCATGAATACGCCGATCAAGGCCAAGGCGGTCATAGGTCGAGTTGCACCACAGCAGCGCTGCCGTACGTGGCAGTGCCTCTTCGGGCAGGTGCTCGAGAACGGCGCGGAGCATGAGCTCGTCGCCCAGGTTGTCAGCACCGTACCACCCGGCCACGAGGATTCGCTTGCCCGGATGCTTGGAGGCGTAGCGCTCGAACGAGGTTAGCTCGAGAGAGGTGAGGGCCGTACGCCCTGCAACCATGAGTTCAGATTCAAGAAAGGCAACCCTGCCGTTAAGCTCACCTAGCCTGTTTTCAATGGAAGATAGCGCCTCGGAAAGCTGAGCGGGAGACACCCCCTCGACCTTGTTCTGCTTAAACACGAGCGGAGCCCCTTCTCGCCCTCTTCTTTCCAAAACGCAGAAGCTCGCGCAGTCTGCGCAACGCCTCAGAGTTCTGTTTGTCTTCGGGCTCGAGTACTACGTACTCGAGCGCATTCCCTCGCAGCTCGGCAAAATCAATCTTTCCGTTCTTAGAGAGATCAGACGCAAGCAAAACTCGCGGATTTTCGCTCGCGAGCGCAGCCAAATCAAAGTCGAGCTTCGCATCGGCCTCCAAGCACACAACGAGCTCTTCTTTCGCGTCGCGAGAGACGACGAATGCACGGAGCTGTTCCTCGGTAACGCCAGAACGCAGGGCCACAAGAACGGTTCCCGTAATGCCACGCGCGCCGCAAGCCCGCTCGAAGAATCGATCAGGCTCGCCAAGCAGTTGGCTCAAGTCATTCCAGTCATAATCAGAGAAGCAATCCTTGGAAAGCAAACCTTGCCCATTCAACTCGGCAAACTCGTTCAGGAACCGATTGAAGAACTTCTCCCTCAGCCTACGAGCAAGTCGCCACTGGTTCCAGCAATAGCCCTTGAACTGAATGCCCGCTAGCGATTTGGCAAAAGCCTCAAAGCGGTCATCGCTAGCCCTTAGAAAATCCCAAAGCGTCTGATACTCGTCACAGATGTAGAACGCCTTGCCCCCATCCTTAACGGAGGAACCCGCATTGTCGATGCGATAGTGAAGATATCCCTTGGGCGTAAGAGCGATCTTTCGAGTCGCCATCAGCGCCTTGAGGTTAAAGGACGTGTCCTGGAAGGAAGCTCCGGGCGTCTCAAGGAGCCGGATTCCTTCGCTCCTCAAGAAGTCAAGGCGATATAGGCCGCTCCAAATGGCAGCCGAACTCCAAAGTATGCGGTTGTCGGTTGCCGGATCAAAAGCCTCGTCAAAGACGCAGCAAGGGTCTATGTTCTCTACCAGCACATCCTGGCCAGGCTCTCGGCCGGTCACGTGCTCGAAGTAGTTGCTCTTTACCACGTCCGCACCGGTCCGCTCCGCAAGCACGGAGAGCTCTTCAAACATCTTCGGAGCGGCGAAGTCATCTGGTTCGACAATGCCAACGTACTTCGAGTGACAGGCCTCAAGGCCGCGGTTCATGGACGCACCATAGCCGCTGTTGGCCTTTGAAATCACCTCAAAACGCGAGTCGGCCCCAACGTACTCTCCGATGATTTGGCTCGATGAGTCCGTTGAGCCATCGTCTATACAGATGAACCTGATGCTCTCGAGCGTCTGGGCGGCAAGGCTATCCAGGCAATGCCTGAGATACTTCTCAACGTTATAGATGGGAACGAGAACCGTCACTAAGACGTTTTCCATCAGCACCTACTCCCTGCCGCGCAGCTTGCGGCCAACCTTCTTGGCGACCTCGCGGCGCCTCGAGCCGAGCGGCATGAGAGGGTCAACGATCTTGCGAATGGGGTTGTGCTCACCCATGACAGGCGCCGGCCTGTTGTCCTCGTTGCGCTTGGGCTCGGTCGTGCAGAGGTAGGCAACAAGCGTCTCGTAGAACGGCGTCTCGCGCGCGTAGCGCCAGTAGTGCTCCGCCCAATCGCAGCCAATGAAGTTCCAGGGCTTGTCGCATCCGGCATAGTGGCGTACGAGCGGGCGCTGGCGAGCCTCCATGTAGGCCTTATAGGCATAAGCGGGCGCAAAGTTGAACACGTTCGCAACGCGGTGGCCACAGTCATGCATGACATTCCAAGCCTGGTCAAGATAGACAACCCTACCCTGGCAGTGAGTGTTCAGAACGTCCTGGTCATCGAAGATGTAGTCCCTCACGCTGGCGAACTCAAGCCATTCGCGCGTTGTATACGCCTCGCGCATCGCTTTGATGTTGAGCAGCAGAACGCCCGCCTGGAAGTAGCCATAGGGATCGCTCATCTTGAGCTTGGTCTTGGTGTAGTTCAGGCGCCAACCATCATTCATGTTCAGGTTGCCAAGGTAATCGACATCCCTGGTCGCCGCAAGAAGATTGTTGCCCAGCTCGGTGTCGTAAAGCTCGGCCACATCACCCTCAATGACGAGATCGGAATCAAGGTAGAGGACCTTGTCATACTCTGGCATAACCGCCTGAATGATAAAGCGATAGTAGGTCTCGATGCCGATGTGGGCATTGTTCGTAGCGAGTTCAAAGTCGCTCACAATGGGCGAGACATCATGAAAACGCAGGGACGCATTGTTCGCATTCCCCACGAGGCACTCCCTCATGAGGCCCTGGTGCTCGCCGGATATGTTGCTCGTGAGCACCACGATGTCGTAGAAGCGATCCTTGCTCGCATTGTCGAGCATCGACCTAATCGTTGTGGTAACCATCGGCACGTAGCCGTCGTCGGCGGCAAAGACCACGGGCACAATTGGGCGACCCGCCGCGGCCTCATAGGGAACATCAAGTTCAAGGTGTAGGCGGTCGGGACGCTCAAAGTGAACGCACTGGAGCTCCTTCATCTTGAGCCCCGCGCCAACGCGCTGCTGGTGAATGAGGTAGATGTTAAGCAGACGCTCAGCGAGGTGCCCAGGCGTACGGATGGCCTCAACGCTGTACAACGAGAAGTCCGTCTCGGCAACGAAGCGCTCGAGGATGGGGAACAGCCAGGAGCAGTACTCTCTAAAGATGCTCTTCTTCATGATGAACATGTTGCAGAAGCGCGAGGTGTTGCCCGTAAGGAATGTCTCGGCATCCTGAGCGTAATCAGGGTGCATGTCCTCAAGAATGGCGATGACCTTGTAGAGGTCCTCCACGTGAAGGAGCGGAGCCACCTTGTACTGATCGAGAGGGGTCTCGTCAGGGCCGGGGAACTCGCGGATGTCCTGGCACTCGGTCGTCAGCACGTCATAGCCCTCGATGGCCTTGCGAATGCTCGCGTCATCCAGAGCATACTTCTTCTGAGTCTTGGCGTTGATGTAGTCATCAACGACCATGCCCCACGGGCTCTCCTCGTGCCTCTCCTCAGAGAAGTCGAAGTAACGGCGATAGTGGCAGAAGCCATAGTACTCTGCGTCAACGTTCTTCCAGGCCCAGTACTGCGTAGTGAGCTCGCAGTACATCGGGTTCCGGCTCGAGATGTTGTCGCCCTCGTCATCGTGAAGGGCCCAGGGGAACCTGTGACCAGCGTTTGCGCAGCCAACCTGAACAGGCTGGAGGATATCGCTCTTGAAGGTCTCGACATCCTTGTGAGTAGAGACGAAGATGCGAATGCCGGAGGCCTCAAATCGCCTCATCATGTCAGCATGCTTCACGTCGTCGATGTGAGACTTGGCGGGGTTGGCGATGGACTTCCAGCTCTCATCGTGAACAATTCCCGCACGCTTGGCGAGATTCAGCGCGCGCTTGCACCACGCAACGTAGTTAGCATTCTCGTCATAGGGAGCCTCTGCCGTAAGGACCCTGTACGCTTCGTCCCTAGCAAAGCGCATGAGCTGCGGGGCTGCATCCGCATCGCCAGCAATCTTAACGAAGCTATCGAGAGCAGCATCCTTGTTGTCGGCATTAACACGATCGAACCACTCGTTCGCGGCGGAGAATACCAGGCGCTTTCTAAAGGCGGCAGCCGCCGCCTCACATGCCTCGTCATTAAGACTGAGGGCAAACGCCATCGCCGCATCCGCGCACTCGATGAGCTGTTTCGTCTCGGTGGCATAGCGCTCGGCCGTGAGGGCAGAGTCGGCCGTGACGCCCCTGCCGATGAAGTAGCGATAGCCCTTGATATCATCCGCAGTGACCTCGCCGGAGGATAGGCAGGCAAGCGCGAACGCCTCGTAGCCATCCTCGGCTCGAGCAAGGCGCTCGTCCGTCATCTGCGCAAAAGCCTGCTTTACAAGCTTTGCGCTAAAGACCCGGTGATCAACGTTCCAATCCTTGCCATATTCGGACTGAGTAGAGAAAATCGCTTCGAGGAGGCTATCCCTATCGAGTTGTCCGTTGGAAGAATTGGCCCAGCCTTCAAACGATACGGCGCGCGCGGAATCAACGCCCTCACCCTCGCATGTCAGGCCAAAGTGCAGGATAAGGTTCTCGTCTCCAGGCAGGATGCCAGACAGCTTCTCAAGGGCATCGCAAGTAAGTTCGTCGTCGGCGTCCAGGAAGGTGATGTAGTCACCATTGGCCGCAAGGACGCCATCCCTGCGGGCAAGATGGGCGCCGCCGTTAACCTCCTTGTTCAGCAGCACAAAGCGCGAGTCCTCGGCCGCATAGCTGCGAACAATATCGGCGCTTTCATCGGGGCTAGCATCAACAACCACGATGGCATTCCAGTCGGAGAAAGACTGGGCCTTGAGGCTATCGAGGCAGCCAGGGAGGAATTCAGCGTTGTTATAAGAAGGAATCACAATTGAGAAACGGGGCATGCTTACCCTCCGGGTCGGCTACACAGTCAGATTAATGGTATCCCAACACAAAGAGACCCACGAGAATAGAATGCTCTATGCCTCGGTTTACTATCTATTCGCCAAATAATTGCCGGAACACGCCAAGGACATGGAGCGAGCATTGAGTGCCAGTAAACGATATCAATGGGTCAATCTTCTTAACGTCATAGCCTGCATTGCCGTGATTGCGCTCCATGTAACGCTCAACGTCTTCTCACCCGAGCATTCTCGTGCATGGCTTACTTCGCTCATCATTCACGCCCTTTGCATCTTCGCAACGCCCATCTTCTTCATGATCAGCGGAATGAACCTGCTTAACTACCGCAAACGCTATTCAACCAAGGAGTTTTTCCTTAAGCGGCTAAAGAGGGTTGGTACAGCTCTGATTGGAGCAAGCCTCTTGTGCTACCTGCTGTTTGGCCTATTCCCCCACGGCTTCTATAACTGTGAGTCTTACCTAACCGCTTTTGGTCCCCTCGATTTCTTAAAGCGTTTCTTCTCCAACTCCATCAATGACATTTATTGGTTCCTCTATTCGATTATCTATCTCTACCTCCTAACGCCCTTGCTGTCTCTTGCTGTAGACAACAGGCGAACAATGACGTATCTGTTGGCCCTCACGGGCTTCTCGTGCTTCATCAATCCACTGCTTCAGCAGCTAGGCGTTAGCAATACCTATTTGAACCCCCTGTTTGGTTGGTCGGCTTTCTCGTATACGCCGCTGTTTTACTATCTGGCTGGAGGCTACATTGGCAACCACGTCCCCATGCCCGTCGCTCCAAACAAGAAACGCATAGTCCTCTTTGCGGCCCTGTTCATTCTCAGCTTTGGCGGAATGGTCCTCATAGGTCTTGCGGCAAATGGCGCATTTGGCTCACAAATGAACGACAAGTTCGTCGACTTCCCAACAAGCACGGCCTCGCCACTGTGCGCCGTAGAAACCCTGTCTCTCTTTTTGCTGGCCAGGCAGCTCGATCAGTTTCTACAGGGAAAGGCAATCGGCGCCCTACTCACAAGGCTGTCAAGGCTCTCCTTCAACGTTTACCTCATCCACAACCTATTCCTACTTTGGCTGCCGCCTGTTGAACTGCAAGGTTTCTTTGGCTTGCTGAGCCAACACCCTCTGATTAAAATCACCCTCGTCTACGCCCTCTCGCTAGCTGTCTGCTCGATATACGCCTTCTTGAAAGAACTCCCCCGCAGACTCTCTTCTTCGCAGACAACCGATTAATACAATTCGAGGTCCTACCAGCAAAAAGCGGGTAGGGCCTCGCGCTTAATGAAACAGATAGCCTGTCTTACTCGGGAATGTATGCCCAATCCATCTCGGGATACCTTCTCACCCAACCGGTACGCGTCCAGTTGCTGAGGTCGTTGGCGTTTCCAACGATTCTGTACTCGACAACACCGTGCTCATCGTTCTCGTCCTTACTGAGCTGGTAGAAGTAACGGACACGGTTGGGGTCATCAACGTCAAACACAGACTCATCGCCATCGGACACACCGGCTCCAACCGCCTGAGCAACCGTAGGCATAACGTCATCCGTGCTCACCGGCATATCAGAGATCGAATAGGAGCCGGCAGAGCTAGTGGAAGGCTTAACGAGCATGATGGGCACGGACGTCTCGTCAAGCGCCGCATAGGGATCGGCGAGGTTGCCCGTGTTGTAGTAGCTGTGGCGGCCATGGTCGGCCGTGATGATAATCGTAGCGTCATCATACAGGCCAAGATCCTTGAGCTGACGGATGTAGTCGCTCACGATATTCATGGCCCCAACGGCCTGCTGCTCGCGGCTGGCGTTTGCGTCGGACTGCTCGTTCTCGTTCATAACATACGGATCGTGAGCGCCGTTAAGGTGAATGAACCTAAAGGCGCCGCTCTCCCCCTCGTCCTCGGCAGTCAGGCCATACTCGTGCAGCTTGGCAGCAAAACCGGTGTCATTAGTGGAGTAGACGGTATCCTTGGGATCGTAAGCAGAGCTCTCATACTTCTTGGTCATGGCCTGGTTAATGTCATCCGTATAGAACCAGAAGAAGGGCTTGAAGGCCCAAGGCAAATCCCTCAGCAGACCACAAGAAACGAGGGTCTTGTAGAGCCCCTTTCGGTCAACGTTGGCAAGAACATCAATATCGGCTCTATCGACGTCGTTAAACGCCACACCCTTCAGATAGTCGGCATCGGGGTTGATGAGGTCGTCATAGACGCCCACGGAATAGCCAGCGTCCTTCACCTCCTGAAGATAGCCGGTTCCATTTTCGGGCTCATCGTAGATGGACTCTCCCTCGGTGTGCTCGTGAGGCAATTCCTTGCTGTTGAGCATATAAGGAATTGCTTCACGCGTCGGAGTAATGACGGCCGTCGCGTTCTGGAACCACGTAAAGCCACTCATCTCGTCAAGCAAATCAGGGTTGTCCTGGATTGCAGGCATAAGGTCAATGACGTTGTCGTACTGATCGAGCACGAAAACAATGGCGTTCTTCTTCGAGGAGACAGTCAGCATGCCGTCTTCAGTAAGGCTGTTTACGGACGCGCTAGATTTGCTGCCAGACGAAGCGATCACACTCCCCACGCTAACGGCCTGCACCAGAATCAGAAGGAGAGACAACGCGCAAGCAATCAGACGAGCGCGCTTCTTGGACAGGTAGCTAAGGACGAGGGGGAGAACAGCCAGGACAACCCAAACCGCAGTCGAGAGAACAGCGCGCTTGGTAAGCGAGGTCCAATCGATAGCTGTGCCATCAGCAGTAGGAAGACCAGCGTTCAGAAAGAGACACTGGCAATACGACGCAAGAACAATGCCAAAGACGGTCATCAACACGACATGAAAAGCGCGTCCCCGGAAAAGCGACACTACAAGCGCACCAATGACGCACATGAGAATCGTAGGAAGAATAAAGAGAGGCAGGACGTCCTTAAGACCGTACACAAGGGAATCGCAGTTGCCGCCAACAAGCTCGAGGGGAGCCACAAAGAACAGTGTAAACACGCAGGCAGAAACGACAATGAAAGACGCGACGAGTCGAGACTTCCACGTCAGCTTCTCATTATCGCTAAACCCATTACCCATACGCTTATAAAGCCGAGGGAGTAATTCGCTCTTGATTCGTTCGTCTGCAGCGGAAGCAAGCGAAGGTTCAATGCGAGAGACGCGCGGTTCCACAATCTTGTTGCTGTTTTCATCGATCTTGAAGGCCTTCATAAGAACCTTGCGGGTTCTGCGGAAGGCCACGCCGATGACGGCAGAGAGAGCCACGGCCACGCCAGCGAGGGCCTGGATCGTGTACGTCATGACTGAGGGGTCGACATAGGCCTGGGCGGGGCGGGCGAGAACGAGCCAGCAGGCCGCAACCATAGTTAGGCCGCAAGCGACATCGAGAAATAGCAGGACAGCTCGCCCCAGATTCTTATTCAAGCGAAGCATAATCCGCCCCTTCGATTCCTGCGTATAGTTCGAATGCATCCCTACTCCCCCATCTTAAGCTTGGGTAGCATGACGTCATCCGCAAGCAGGGCCTTCCGCTCCTCGCGGGCCGCAAGCTCGGCGGCCTCGTCGCCCTCGCGAACGGCCTGGGCCTCGAGCACGAGGCTCAGCAGGTAGCGACCGTCCCTCTCGCCGCCGTGGCCCGGGTAAAAGACCATCTCGTCGCGGACTGCCTCGAGTCGGTCGTGCCAGGAGGCGCCGTTCTCGATCATGTCCTCCACCACGCCGGGGAGCCTCTCGGCGAGCTCTTCCGGCGCGATCGAGACGCCCGCGCGGTTGCGCAGCCCAATGTCCGTGGGCTCGATGCCGAGGTCTCTCCACTCGGGGTTGGTCTCCTTCATGGGAGAGTCCACGAACACGCACGGCTTGAACGCCACGAGCGCGAACTCGCAGAAGACGCTCGACCAGTCGGTGACGAGCACGTCGGCGTCCAGGATGGAGTCGGAGCTCGAGAAGTCCTGCTCGAAGTACAGGTCCTCGGCGGGCACGTCGGCGAAGCGCGCCTGGAGCTGCTCCCAGCGGGCGCGGTAGCGCTTCGTGTACTCGGGGTGCGGGCGCACGACCACCCTCCAGCCACGCCCGA
>OBZH01001756.1_pt1 | contig 11047 bp, 7 predicted proteins | sample 1476881 | NCBI WGS metagenome assembly OBZH01 (sample SAMEA2580230, study PRJEB22360) | human gut metagenome | biome: human gut; feature: human-associated habitat; material: faeces | place: Denmark | collected 2008/2010 | reverse complement strand
AGCCAGGTAGCCAAAGCTTCTTTGTCTAAGATATTTCCAAAGTAGGAAATACTAGCAGCGTCAGCTTTAACCGGAACAATCCCGGTCACGGTTCCACCAGCTTTTAAGGATCCATCACCTAGGGATTCTTCGTCCAGAACCGGAATTTCGGGATCCTTCATATTCCCTGAATCAGACGTTTGCTTCCAGTCAAACTCGTTATAATCTACTGGTTCAGACCCGGTATTTTTGTAAGTAACCGTAACGAGCAGATATTTGTCGCCAACCTGATCAGTTTTTTCTGTTTTTGAATCTACCGATACTTGTAAACCATTGTCTAGAGTAACGGCATTTCCGACAGCCAGCTTGCTGTTGTCTGCATTTTTATCGGTCTTCTTGGAGTCTCCGGCGTCTGCTTTCTCGCTGGTAGCGACAACGGTAGACCCAGAATTGAGGTCTTTCGTGGCCTCATCAAGCGCTTTTCCGAACACCCATTGAGTACAAACAACGATTACGATCGCAATAATGTTAATAATAACGGCAGCGATCGTAAGACCTTTCCCTCCCACTTTTCCTTTGCGGATAGAAACTATGCCTACGATTCCCAGGATCAGACCGATAATGGCTAACAAGAAAGAAATGTTATTAAGAATTGGAATCCAAGAACCGACTATCGCAATAATTCCAAGAACCAGAGACGCAATTCCTAGCCCCGATTTCTTCTGCGGAGTAGGCGCTGGCTGCGTATACTGTCCCTGAGGATTCTGAACTTCCAGAGGCTGATTTTCAGACATGAGTACTTACTTTCCATAGATGCGGACACTAAATGAATCTGCAGGATTCTATGGTTAATCTGAACCCCACAAATCATTACCTGAAAGATGAGAATAAAGCGGTTAATTGCCAAAAATGGGTCAATAATTCTGGGCTAATGCCCATAATTCTCCGAATTATTTTCACTGTTCATTACATTTGATTCTCGCGGGGGGGGGATTCTGTCAAGTGTGCTTTTCAGATCTCTCCACACCCGCGAGGGCAGGGCAGGATACTAAACCACTCTCTAACATTCCGGCCACACACCCTTTTGGGTATTAACCCCAAAATCAATACGCACCCCCATTCGGGTATTAACCCACCTGTCCGACCCGCAAAGCGGCAGTCACAATTGAGAGATTAGAAAAGGAGCCAGATAAAACCTAGAATTTTGTTTCCATTGGTTGACATAGCGAGAGGCTTGTTTACTATAGTTAACAGTGTGGAGATCAAAGAAAGCGCCTATAAACATGGCGTTAGAACCATAGACATGCTCCACGCAGTAAATAACCCTATAGATGTATTCCCTATGGATGGATACCGCATATTGGTGGGAGCTGGCACAGATGGCACACTTCTGGAACTAGGACTCCGAAACCAAGTCATATTTCATGCGATGAAAGCAAGACCGAAATACTTAAGGAGGAAGCCGTGAGTAAGCGGACTATCGAAGATATGCTCGATGAGATTGAGAACGCAAACAATGGGGCAGGGCCTGACCCGGTAGCTTCCGTCTATCGCGGTAAAGGACTTACACAACTGGCAGCAGCTATCCAGGCAGAAGAACGCGCCAAAGCCGCTATTGCCCAAGCGGTAAGCACCGCTAGGGCAGAGGGGGCAACTTGGGAAATGATAGGTGACTATCTAGGAATGACCCGAGCGGGGGCGTACAAAAAATTCAAATCCTTGCAGGTCGCTTAATCTGGGGAATGTTTTCTACAAGGCGTGCACTCTTGCCTAAAGACTGAGCGTTAGTCACTAGCAAGTGATTGAATAGAGTGTTCCTCCCGGGAAGCTTTCTTGGACAAAAGTTATTAGTCGAGCAAGCGTGATACGGTTAAACCGTATTTACCAGCGGAGATGGAGGGATTCGAACCCTCGAGGGGCTATCCACCCCAACTCCCTTAGCAGGGGAGCGCACTAGGCCACTATGCGACATCTCCAATGTCAAAGCACCCCCATAGTTTAACGGACAGCAAGGTTAGCGGCAAAAACCATTCGCGTGCATCCGGTCACTAGTTGCTCTACCGCAACTGTTGATAGCTTCAAAACAATCCGAGGCTAACGGCAAAACCCTCATTTTGATTGCCTCTATTTACCGTAGCCTCTTTTGCAGGGTTTAAGACCCCCGGCAGACAAAAAGCAGAAATGCCTAACATGAGGAACATGTACCGTGACAGCCGACGGTCCGGCCAGCAACCGCCCAGGAAGACACAAAACGGAGCTTCCCCCAAGCGGTCAGCCTTAAAACAAGCCGCGCGGTTAACTGGGCCGGTTGGCATGGGCTACCTGCCGCCGTAACTACGCTTAAAGCGTGGAAAGCTGCGGATAGTATTCCAAGAGGACTAGGGTAAATAACAGGGTTAAAGATTGCAAGGTTTGAGGAGGTAGATTTGTTGCGCACATTTACCTCCTTCAAATACCACAACTATCGGATCTGGTGGATATCTAATATTTTTGCTTCCACCGCCACCTGGATGCAACGAGTCGCCCAAGACTGGGTGGTGTTGATGGTACTCACCGACCAATCCGGATTTGCCGTCGGGGTGGTCACTGCGCTGCAATTCCTGCCCCGGTTATTGCTGTCGATACCGGCCGGAATGGTGGCTGACCGCTTCAATCGACGCCACATTATCCAGATCTGCCAATGCGTCGTTGCCCTCTGCGGATTGATAACCGGAATTTTACTGCTAACGGGAGTCGCCGCCCTCTGGCACATTTACATAATCGCCCTGATAACCGGGGTTGCAGATTGCCTAACCTCCCCGGCACGGCAAGCTTTCGTATCCGAACTGGTCACTAAAGAAGACCTCCCTAATGCGGTGGGGTTAAACTCTACCGCTTTCAACTCGGCACGTCTGATCGGTCCGGGACTCGCCGGGTTTGTGATCGCTGGCATCGGGCCGGGCTGGGTTTTTATCGCCAACTTCGTCCTCTTTATCGTTCCGGTCCTCGGCTTGTCGCTGATGGATCCTGCCCGACTTTATCGTCCGGAAAAGACTTCCCAAACCCGGGGGATGATGCGCGAAGGGCTGCGTTATGTGCAAAACCGTACCGACATTAAAGCGATTATCGCCATCCTTACGGTAGTGGGCGCCTTGGGGCTAAATTTCCAGCTCACCCAAGCGGTCATGGCCACTCGCGTATTCGGTAAAGGTGCAGGTGAATATGGCTTATTGGGCTCGATTATGGCGATCGGTGCCCTGGCGGGAGCCCTGCAAGCAGCCCGACGGCGTCAGCCCCGAGTGTTCACCGTGGTGGTATCAGCTGTCCTATTTGGAATTTTAGAGGGTGCGCTGGCACTGGCTCCCACCTACGAAATCTTCGCCCTGTTACTGATCCCCACCGGATTCGTAATGTTGAATCTGCTAACCAGTGCTAACGCCACTATCCAAGTTTCTACCGCGGAAGAAATCAGAGGGCGGGTACTGTCTATTTATTTCCTCTTCTTCCTGGGGACCACCCCGATTGGGGCGCCAATAATCGGTTGGGTGGCCGAACATTGGGGACCGCGTTGGTCACTAGGGGTGGGCGCCATCGCGTCCTTGCTGGTTGCGCTGATAGTAGGCATTTGGCTGTGGCGACATTGGAAAGTAGACGTTACCCTGCGCGCCTCCCGCCCTTTCGTCAGCATTGAAGGGCCGCGGGAGCGGGCGATGCGGCGTCGGAAGGAACGCGCTGAACGGCAGCGGATTATGGATAACCAGTCGCGCGACACCGGAACCTAGAAGGTAGCCGTCCAGTCACCGATACTGGTTTCGCGGTCACAGGATGAGAGAAAACGCAGGTATTCCCATATTCCTTGGGTTGCTCTTCCTCTTGGCAGTTTTCCCTGCGGTTCCACTTTGTTAACCAATAGGTAACCTTAGGTTGTTAGCTTCCAGGTGAAAGTTAATATTTCTCATCTGAAGGGAGCTAATCCCGTGACTAAAACCGATATGCCTCCTACAGAGGTGGAAGCACCTTTGGGACAGCTGACTTTTTTCCAAAAACTGGCGAAAAAAGATGTGTACTGGCATTTGGCTTTCGGTGGCCTGCTCTTGGGCAGTGCCATCTGGTTCATTTTTTGGGCTTTCGATTACGTAGGAGAAACCGATCAAGCGTTACTGTTAGTAATAACCATCGCCTTTGCCGTGTTCATGGCCTTTAATATCGGCGGTAACGATGTGGCCAACTCTTTCGGGACATCTGTAGGCGCCGGAACCCTATCAATGAAGCAAGCCCTAGTAGTGGCCGCGATTTTTGAGGTGTCCGGGGCAGTAATTGCGGGGGGAGAAGTAACCGATACGGTGCGTTCGGGAATCGTAGACCTATCGGCCATCTCAAATCTACAGGCTATGGACTTTGCGCTAATCATGACCGCTTCCCTGCTAGGGGCGGCAGTATGGCTGCTGCTAGCGACCCGTATGGGTTGGCCGGTGTCTACCACCCACTCCATTGTGGGCGGCATCGTTGGGGCTGCCCTCACGGTAGGGTTTACCACTCACACTGGGGGTTGGAACATGGTGCAATGGGGAGGCATCGGGAAAATCGCGATCTCCTGGGTGCTGTCCCCGATATTGGGCGGGGTAGTGGCCTATATCTTATTCAAATCTATTAAATCCTCGATCCTGGTTTACAACGAACGCGCTGACCAGCGTCTACGTGAAATCAAGCAGGAACGTGCAGACCTGCGTACTCGCCATAAGGCCTGGTTTGAGCGGCTCAATGAAATCCAGCAGGTTTCCTACACCAACGCGATGGTACGCGATGCCACCACTATGAATATGGGGGACTATGATCCCTCTGATCTGGAATCTGACTACTTCAAAGAGCTAGAACGTATCAACCGAGAAAAAGATGATGTCAACGCCCATAAAGCCCTAGATACTTGGGTGCCATTGTTGGCGGCATTTGGAGCGATCATCATTGGTTCTCTCATGCTGTTTAAAGGGCTGGATAACCTGGATATTAACCTATCTATGCTGGGGAATGTCCTGATCTTGACAATGCTGGCGGCAGCAGTTTGGATGGCAGTATTCATTTTTGCCCGTTCCCTCAAGCGGCGTGATCTTTCCCGCTCAACGTTCCTGTTGTTCTCATGGATGCAGGTCTTTACCGCTTCCGCGTTCGCTTTCTCACATGGATCGAACGATATCGCCAACGCTATTGGTCCGTTCATCGCGGTGCTAGACGTCTTGCGAACCGGGGGTATTTCTACTGAGAGTGCTGTCCCGGGAGCAGTCATGCTCACCTTGGGAATCGCGCTGATTGCAGGTCTGTGGTTCATTGGCCGCTATGTTATTAAAACCGTGGGTTCTGGGCTTACCGAAATGCACCCGGCCTCGGGATTCGCGGCAGAGCTTTCAGCTGCGGCGGTAGTTATGGGATCTTCGCTGCTGGGACTGCCGGTTTCTTCCACCCACATTTTGATTGGTGCGGTGCTCGGGATCGGGATCGTTAACAAAGCGGCGAACTGGTCTTTAATGAAACCGATTGCATTGGCTTGGGTGATTACCTTGCCGGCAGCGGCGGTTATCTCCGCGATCACGGTCAGCGTATTGCGGGTGATGTTATAAACCGGTAGTTAACCCTATTTGGCCAGGTAGCCCGAGGCTCGTCATCGCGGGCCTGGCCAAAACGGTTTTTAGAGGAAGATGGCGTCGTACATACCGCCGTCAAATAGTGCCCCCGAGACGATTCGAACGTCCGACACCCGCTTTAGGAGAGCGGTGCTCTATCCCCTGAGCTACGAGGGCGCAAGGCGGCCGTCAGCGCCTCAGCCAATCCAGGATAACATTGGTTTACTAGCCTCAAAATTGCAGTCAAGCTTATCTAGGGCGAACCGAGACGTGAGAATTGTCGTTTTCGCTATCTTAGGGCATGGCAACCAGGGCAAACCCCTACTTTCGCGTATGGTGGCATCGTGAGCTATAACCCGGAAACAGAGATGACCGCAGCGGAAGACGTTACCAGCGAGGCCGTCGCGGAAACAGCGGCACCCAAAAATCGTAAACAGCTGGTACAGGAGATGCTCTCGCATTGGAATGCCAGCTTGGAGCATACAATCGCTGAGGAGACATCCTCTGGATACCTGGAACTATCTGCCGCCCATCCCGGAGGTTTAGCACAGTTATATGGAGGGCGTCCGACTCGGTTATCTAATCTGGTGCGCGAACCGCGTGCCCTGTCCCATTGCCGGATCCGTGCTCGCGAAGTATTGTCTGCTTCCCGAGACCGCGAATCCCGTTATGGTAGCGCGCCGGTTTATCTCGCGATCGGCACCGCCTCCTGGCGACATGGGGGCACCTTAGGAGCCGCCTGGGAACGCGCCGCGAGCAAATCCGCGTCCTCGACCACGAAAATGTCGGCAACCACTGCCACGGCGATAAATGCAGAAAGTATCGTATCTAGCACTGAAGATGCTGCTAAGGAACCGACGGAGGATAGCGCGGTTTACGATATTGAAAAAGTGCGTGCTAGCGAGCCGCGTACTATTACCGGACCGGCATTACTCTGTCCGGTAGAGCTGTCTTTAACCGCGGACGAGGACGTACTGATTACTTTAGATAGTGCAGTAGAAGTATGGCCGCCTCTGGAAGCAGCGCTGCGGGAGAAGGGTGAGCAGGCAGAAATTGTTTCCATTCTGCAAGGTATGCAAGCAGAAGTAGCTTTTAGCCCCACCAATGCTCTGCACGAATTGCGACGTCTGGGATTGCGGCACCTGCTGGGATTTGACCTCTATGATTCGCTTACCGTAGGGCAATACCTGCATCCTCTCTCCAACCTGGTCAAAGACTTTGCGCTCAATCAAGATCTACTGGAACAGTCGGACGTGACTGCGGCTCTTTGCGGAGATATAGATGCCGTTGGGAAGGTGCTTTCTCCGCTACCGCAACCAGTGTTAACCGACCGGGATCCTCTGGCCGAGCATGGGGTAGGGGATTTGGATCCCGCGCAGCATAACGTGTTAGATGCGGTGGCTTCCGGGGCAAATCTACTGCTAGATGCGCCTCCGGAATCGGAAAAGACTTCCACGGTGGCAGCAATATTAGCTGACGCGGCCAGTGCGGGGCGCACCATTGCCTATGTGCCGGGGGCGCGGCGTCGCCTACAACAGGTGTTGGGGTATTTTAATCGTCTGGGGCTAGAGAGTCTCACCCTGGATTTGTCCAGTCGCAGCCGTTGGCGTGACCTCATTCCCGCCAAGTTGCTGGAATCTTTAAGCGCTCCGGTGGAATCAGCGGATCCGGCGGCTGACGAAGTCACTATAAAGATGCGTAACGAACTGACGCAGGTGCGTTCCCAGCTGGGTGGCTATATGGAGCAGCTGCATCGTAAGCGCGACCCCTGGCAGGTGTCCGCCTATGACGCCTTGCAGGTGCTGGCAGATTTGACTTCTATGAAGCCCGGACCGCGCACTAAAGTCCGTTTTGACCTAGAAACTTTGCATCGTATTGCCTCCGATGGTGCTAAACGTGCCCAAGAGTTACTGGCACAAGCCGCAGAAGAAGGAATTTTCTCCCAGACACGGGCAACCAATCCGTGGCATTCGGTAGTAATTTCTTCCCCCGAAATGGTTGACACCGCAGTCGAGGGGGTCAACCAGTTAGCGGGTCGCATGTTGCCGCAGGTGCGTGCAGATATTGATCGCGCCCAAAAAGAAACCGGGCTGCTGCGTGCCAAGAACCTTAACCAATGGCATGACCAGTTACGCATGTTAGACGGTTTGCGCGAAGCCATGGATGTGTTTAAGCCCCAAATTTTCGAGCGCTCAGCTGCCGATATGGTGATCGCCACCGCTACCAAGAAATGGCGTAAAGAACGCGCGCTCAATATGAAGGAATCCCAGCGTCGACGCCTAATTAAACAGGCTAAAGACATGGTGCGGCCCGGCCGAAAAGTAGAAGATCTACATCGGGAACTGATTAGAGTACAACAGCAACGTCGTATTTGGCGCGAATACTCTCCCGGTGGTGGCTGGCCAGTGTTACCAGGGCGGCTTGACCAGATGCAAAAAGCAGAGGAGGCGCTACGCGGCCATATCACGCGCATACAGCCGTTCTTCTCCACTGGATTTGGCGATTTAATGCAAATGCCTCTCGACGAGTTAGCAAGTTTGATGGATAACTTGTCTCAAGATGAACAAGGAGCCGAGCGCCTTCCGCAGCGGGTAGCGATTCTGAAAGAACTTCACGATTTAGGTCTCGATGAATTGGTAGATGACCTGCGAGAACGCCGGGTTCCTTTCGATTTGTTGCGTGCAGAGCTAGACCTTTCCTGGTGGGCATCAGCCTTGGCAGAAATGCTGCGTCTAGATGACCGCCTGGCTCATTTTGATGGAGAACGCCTTGCCGAGTTATCTACGCGCCTGCGTGAACTCGATCTTGCCCAGGTGAACTCGCTGTCGGAACAAGTCTTGCGCCAAGTGCGTCACCAGGTAGCCAAACTGGTAGACACCCAGTCCGAAACGGTCTCTGACTTGGAACAAGTATTGAAAGATGCCCGCAGCGATCTGCCAGAAGTAATCGGGCAATTCCCGATTGTGGAGCGGTTGCGTCCGATTCGCGCGATTCCTCCGGTGCTGGTACCCCAGATTCTCGGTAATGATCACCCCGTGGATTTGCTGGTGCTGGACGGAGTGGAAAACACCGACTTGGCAGAAGTCATTCCCGCGATTGCGAGAGCAAAACAAGTGGTAGTCGTAGGGGATGTGCGCCGCAGTGAGCAAGGAACCATCTCGGAGTTTGCGGGGATATTCCCGCAGCTAACCGCGCCTCCTACCCGATCTCGAGTAAATGAATGGGTGGCATCGTTCCTAGCCGATCACGACTATGGGCGGGACGTGATGCCGGTGACCGTGCCGCGCCCCTCCCGCCCGGTGACTTTGACAGTAGTCGATGGACGTGGAATGCCTGCTCCCGGTGCCCAATGCGTCGAAACCTCTGCCCAGGAAGTTGAGGAGGTAGTGCGACAGGTTTGCTTGCACGCCCAGACCCAAAGCAAAGAGTCTTTGGGGGTGGTAGCTTTGACGGTCAAACATGCCCGGCGAATCAGTGCCGCGATTATGAGTGAAGTCGCTCGTAACCCACAGCTAGATAAATTCCTGGGTAGTAATCAAGAAGAACCCTTCGTGATAGTTGACGCAGCCGGAGCAGCAGGTTTACGTCGCGACCACGTGATTTTATCGGTAGGTTTCGCCAAAACTCCCCACGGTCAAGTACTCCATGACTTTGGAGTTATCTCGGCAGCTGACGGTACGGCGCTACTGGTAGACGCAGTTTCTATGGTGCGTAAAGAGCTATCTTTGGTGTCGTCGATGGCACCGGAAGCTATTGACCCGCAACGTCTGCATCACCCGGGCTCCCAGATGCTTTACGATTTGCTACAGGCTGCCCGAGCCGAAGCCCAAACTGTAGGGCCAGTTGAGGCCGCGCAGGCGATGGGGGAGGAAGAATCTCAACCTGATCGTTTGTTGCTTGATCTAGCGGAACGGCTCTATTCCGTGGGGCTGACCGTGATTCCCAACTTAGGACCGAAGAACGGCATGCGGATTCCCTTAGCCATCGGGCATCCAGACTATCCCGACGAACTACTAGTGGCGGTGCTTACCGACAACCCGGACTATGTAGCTGAGAAATCTTTGCGGCGCCGCGAACGGCACTGGCGGCAAAGGCTCAAAGAATACGGATGGGTGGTCAGCATCGTCTATTCCACCGCGGTATTTATGGATCCAGCCGCACAGGCTCAACAGCTACTAGATTTGGTGGTTGATGTGGTTGAAGAGCGCAAAAAAGCGCAGGCACAACGCCAAGCAGCGGCAGCTCCCGCGCCTGCTGCCTCCCCTGCGCCCAAGCCAGCGGTACCCCCACTTCCGGCTGCCTCTCCTGTTTCACGGCAGGAGGCCAGCGAAGGCAATCGGAGCATACAGCGTCCCGCCATCTCCCGAGGGTTGCCCCTAACTGCTTATGGTGATGACCAGCTTGATGATCTGCTCGCCTGGATTCGTTCTGATGACAAGACTCGCAGCGTGGATGAAGAAGTGGAGCTGCTCTTTAATGAGCTAGGTTTGCAGCGCCGAGATGGTCAGGTGGAAACGATCTTGAAGAATGTCGTCACCCGGAACGCTTAACTATGAAGCATCCGGCAGCGCGTACCTACTCCGAGGTGGATCGCCGGCGCATCCGCGAAGGTAAACCTACTTCCTGGCAGGAAAGCGCAGATCGAACCGCGGATCAAGATGAGCGCCAAGAAACTGCTAATCAGCACCCGGAAATAGACTACCTATCCGAAATGCCCCCTCATTGGCGCGAGCGTAACCAATAGTCATCATTTGGTTTTTCTTGTAGTTACCGCGTGGAGCCTGGGTTTTTCCTCCCGCCCAAGAAATTCGGAAAACGTAGCGGCGTTTTCCGAATTCTTATGCCCACCGCACCCACTCGGATAAAACCCAGCCTCCCCGCGATGTTACCGCCAGTGCCCAGCCGCGCCCCGCTCCCACCTGGCACATCATCTCGCTTCAGCTATACCTTTCACACGGTTCTACAGCTAGCCGAGCGCGCTGGGCGCGTAGGTATTAAGCGGGACAAAAGACCGGTTCCTGTACAACTTGCCCACCCCACCCCTATGCGCGGGAATAAGTTTTATCCGAGTCGGTTAGGCGGGCGTTAAATCCGAAAAGGCAACGCCTTTTCGGATTTTGGGCAGGAGGAAAAACTTATTCCCGTGCTTGCGAAGCGGGAGGAAAAACTTAGCCTCCCCGCGCGCTTTGCACCGGTTACATGACTTTCGTTTTTTCGATTTTCTGGGCGGTGTCGTGGATCCGTCCCGCAATCGTATGCCGCGAAACCACCCCGAGAGCCAGGTTTGGAACTAGGAATATCAGGATTATCAGCAGGTTATAGGCAAAGTCCCCTGCATAAATCCCAGCGATAGCCGAACGCATCAGGTTAATCGCATAAGTGGCGGGCAGCAAGGGGCTGATGTTTTGAAACCATTGCGGCAAAAGTTCCAGCGGATAGGCTCCGCCCGCAGCCCGAATCTGTAATTCACCGGA
>OBZH01001740.1_pt1 | contig 11213 bp, 4 predicted proteins | sample 1476881 | NCBI WGS metagenome assembly OBZH01 (sample SAMEA2580230, study PRJEB22360) | human gut metagenome | biome: human gut; feature: human-associated habitat; material: faeces | place: Denmark | collected 2008/2010 | reverse complement strand
GCGGACTGGCAGCTACATCTTTTGCCACCTCTTCCGTCAGCTGTTCCATTGCATATAATTTATTTGCCATGTGCTACTCCTTTTCATAAAATCAGGGACTGCTTGGCACAGTCCCCTTAATATCATCGTTGTTTCTCTTTATAATGCTGTGGCAAGCTCTTTTGACTTATTCTTTGGCACTTTGTCTGCCTCTTTTGCCTTGATCTCTGCCTTGGCTTTCTCCAATCTTCCATGGATTCCACCTTTTACTTCTGCTTTTTCTTTTTCCAGACGTGCTTCCCTACGCTCAGCATTTTCCATTACTGCGGTCTTTTTATCACAGAACTGAACCTTATCAGAAAGCTGTTCCTGTCTTTCCACCTGTGTCTCATTGACTTCCTGTACCATCGCATTTAATTCTGGAACCTGAAAAATTCCGTTATCAGGGAGAATCAACACTTCATGAACGGAAGATGGGATGACAAAGTAATCACTTCCCAGGCATTCCCCAATCTGTTTACGAATATCTTCCTGCAGTAACAGGGAAGCTCCATTCATCTTAGCTTTGTTTGTCAGACAGAACATTGGGTTTTCCATGGCTTCCATATCCATTTTTTCATTCAGCAGGTTTTCTGGTTCTTCACCAAAAATCATAGATTTGATAATCTCATTCATATCCATAAGTGTGACACCACGTTTTCGGTCTGCCACCATCGCATCCGCTTGAATCTGTTCGGCAGATACTCCCCACTCGTTCATCAGAGAAACAGTTACCGGAATACTGCTGATCCCTTCTCCATTTTCCTCCAGATTTACTGCATAATAAGCTGCAAAATCTCCGTATTCTGTGACTACTTTATCTGCAAGAAGATCGGTATTCCATTCCTTATCACAAATTCTCATCTGTAATTTGTCTTTCATCTTTTCATAATCCAGAATATCCGGAACTCCCATATCAAAAAATTCTGCTTTTCCCTGTGCCTCAATACGCATATCAGCTACATCACCAACACAAGAATCTACATCTTTTCCATGGATATATTCCTGGTAGAGGGAATCCAGATAGACTGTCGGTACGATTCTCTGATCTCCGTTTGGAATCGTGATACCAGTCAACTTCAATCCGTTATTCTTTTCAACTTCCTGAAGTTTAATTTCTGCGTCCTTATAAGACTCTGGCAGATACTCCTTTACATTGTCTTTGACATATTCATAAAATTCTTTTCTGTTCATCATACGCTTTTACCCCTTTCTGATCATGTGATGGTTCATTCTTTTTCTGCTGACCATCTGCTCGGCTTTCTTCTGATAAGCCATCATTCTCTTTAAAGTTTTCTCCTGGTTCTTTTTTGCTTCCTGTCTTTTTTCCATTGTTTTCATCATAGTTTTCTGTTCCTTTCTTTCATTAGTTGTATTGAAAAGGGAGCCCTGATTCAGGGCCCCCTTTACTGCAAATTAATTACTTTACTATTTTCTGTTTTTCTTTTTTCTGATATAAAGTCCTGCCATACCTCCTGTGGAGATTACCAGAAGAAGGATCGGCAGCCAGATATTTGTGCTGTCACCTGTTTTCGGTGCGTTTGATACCTTCGTCTCTTCATGGGACTGTGGTGTCTCCGGTGTGTTCGGTGTTTCTGGAACTTCCGGTTTCTCGTTTGTCAGATTGAAAGTAACTTCCACAACTGGTGTACTGTCATTCACATAAGAAAATGTCACTTCATGCTTGGTCTGATCCAGCGTGTATCCATCCAGTGTTTTTGTTTCCACCAGATAATACTTGATAGCGGTATCATATTTGCCATTCTTAAATGTGGCAATCTCATACAGCTTGCTTTCTGCATGACCGGCAGCATCTGTCTTTAAGGTTTCCAGAACTTTTCCTTTGCTATCACGGAGTTCAAATTCTACCCCTTTCAGTGGTTCTCCTGACGATTTATCTGTCTTATTGAGAATCACTTTTCCCTTAGCAGTATCATCTTTCATAACCACTTTTTGGATTTCTCCGGTATCTTTCACATCAAATGTCACATCAGCAGTCATAAGATATCCTTTCGGTGCCTGCTCTTCACGTAAGGTATATTTACCGATTGTCAGTTTTTCGATATAGTGTGTTTCCTCTGTGGAAATCCAGCTCTCTACTACCTGATCATCCTTATCGAGAATCGTCAGTTTCGCACCTGGGATCTCAGTTTCTCCTGTGATATCAGTCTTACTGATCTCTACTTTTGTCACATCATCTTTCATCTCATGCTTCTGAACCTCTGCTGTATTCTCTACTGTGAAAGTAATACTTTCTGCAGTGACATATCCATCTGCCGGTTTTGTCTCTGTCATGGTGTATTTCTTACCAACAACCAGTTCTTTGATCACATGGGATTCTTCCGTAGAAGTCCATTCATCTACTGTATTGCCATCTGAATCCGTTACTTTCAGGTGTGCACCTGGAAGTTCTTTACCTGTTGTCAGGTCTGTTTTGGACAGCTCCACTGTGGTTGGCTGATTTTCAAAAGTAAAGTCGTAGTTTACTTCTGCCTGGTCTTCTCCGGCATATTCAAAGGTAAATTCCTGTACTTCTTCTGTTGTAACAAATCCGTCCGGCGCAAAGATCTCTTTCACATAGTATTTTCCGTCTACCGGAAGATCTGCCGTAAAAGTAATCTGTCCTTTTTCATCTGTTACTCGCTGCTCGATCAAACTGTCTTTCTCAAGAAGTACCTCGCCCTTTGCATTTTTGATATCTTCACTGGTATAAAGACCGAAGACACCACCTGCAAGAACACGTTCTGTGTCTTTTTCTTTCTTCAGAACCGTAACCTTTACTTTCTGACGGGCATTCTGCCATTTTTCATCATAAGTGATGACTGGTGTATTCTGGTCCCGGTAGGAAAGGTCAACATATCTCGGCTCTCCGTCCAGCACATAACCATGGGCTGTTTTTACTTCCTTCACATAGTATTTTCCAGCCGGTAGATCTCCCATCTGTGCAACACCATTGGAATCCGTAGTAATGGTTCCTACTTTTTCATCTGCTTTGAAATAATCTTCGCTGACACCATCTGCCGCTTTGATATCTTCCGCAGCAAATACATCGAAAGTTACATCTGTAAGACTTCCAGTTACATATTCAAAGAGATGCTCCACAGTACCTTTTACATGGTCCAGAAGTGTCACTTTATCCAAAAACTCTCCATTTTTGTTGATGATCAGAAGTCCTGTCGGTACTTCATCTTTCATCTCTACTTTCTGAATCTCTGCGGTATCTTCCAGCGTGAACTTCACATCCGTTGCTTTCAGATAACCATAAGGTGCCATTTCCTCACGAAGTGTGTATTCCTCTCCAACTGTCAGTCGTTTGATCACATGTGGCTGATCTTTTACAGAAATCCACTGCTCCACAACATTTCCTTCTTTATCAAGAACGGTGAGTTTTGCCCCATCCAGTTCCACACCTGTTGTTACATCAGATTTTGTGATTTCTACTGTTGTCGGCTGGTTCTTTTTCACTGTTTTCAGTTTTACTGTCTTCACATCCTGTCCCTGGTAAGAAGCATCCAAATTCAGAATTTCATCAGAGGATACAAATCCCGCCGGTGCTTTTAACTCTTTCACATAATACTGTCCAAGTGGCAGATCCAGCGTACATGCTGCAAGACCATCATTATCAGAAGTCATTTTCTGTAAGAGTGTATCTGCTTTCACAATCACTTTTCCATCTGCCTTGATATCCTCTTTGTTATAGATACCAAAGACAGCCCCTGCTACGGTTGCACCATTCTCTGCATCCTGTTTTTCTACCTGGATTGCAACTTTCTGTCGGTCATCGCCAACAGTCACTTCCTGTTCAATCACAGGTGTATCCTGATCGGCATAGACAAATGCGACTTCTGATCTATCATGGTTTAGAACGAATCCTTCCGGTGCAGTCTTTTCTACCAAATAGTACGAACCAAGCGGCAGATTCTCTGCAACTGCTTTTCCGTCTTCCCCAGTCGTAACAGTTGTTACCAGTGCATCCTTCGCATAAATCAGCTGTCTGTTTCCGTTTTCATCTTTCTGATAATCCGGTGTATAGATATTTTCAGCTGCATAGACATTAAATGATGCACCTTTCAGGTATCTTTCTTCATAAACAAAATCCTTTTTGAATCCGGTCAGCATCTCACCTTTTTTATAGATTGTCAGCTTTCCTTTTACTGGATGGTTCTCGTAATCTACCGTAATAATGGCATCTCCGCTCTCAGAATCCATCTGGTATGCTGTGTTTGCATCCACTGCAATCTCTACATAGTTCTTGTTGATTGTGTACCCTTCCGGTGCATTGACTTCCTCAATCCTGTAATGTCCGATCTTCAGATTCTTCGGCATGATCAGATATCCCTGGCTGTCCGTAAAATAGGACTTGTGAGTGGTTGTCACTGGGTAAGTTGTTACCTGTTCCACATACTTTTTGTTGTCCAGGTCATATACCTTAAATTCTGTTCCGGCAATCAATACGGATTTCTTTGTTTCATCGTCTTTTTTCACGATTTTTAGTTTTGCCTTAAACTCTTCATCCAGAAGCACTCGCCAGATCTGCGGCTCATTTGGATGGTGCTCTGTGATATTCACTTCAAAATCATCGACTGGCTTATAATTGTGCGGTGTTGTAGTTTCACGCACGATATAGCTTCCAAATGGTAATGGAATACTGCAGGCATACCCTTTTTCATCTGTAAAAATCTCAGTTGCTCCATTTTCTCCGCTCACTACTGGTTTGGCAGAATCAAAATCATAGCTTCCATCTGCTTTCTTTGTAAGGGAAGATTTCAGATAAACTGTAAATCCAGCTCCAGATAACAGATCTGCATCTGTCTTTCCATTGTTGGCTGCTTTGATGATCTGGAATGGCTGCTTGATGACCTGCTCACTGGAAGTGCACTCTCTTTTTACTTCTGCTGTCATATCTCCTTCATAACTGCACGTAAGATCATGCTCTTCTGCATCTGCCAGGTATCCGGTCGGCGGAGTAATCTCTTTGACATAATATTTGCCAAGATATAAGCCATTTACAGAAGCCTGTCCTTTGTCATCTGTTGTAAGAGAAGCTACCTGCTCTCCTGCTTTATAAATAGTTCCCGTTGCTCCATCCGGGTGCACGATATCTTCACGGGCATACAGACCATAAACTGCACCTTTCAGTGTGGCATCTCCCTGTGGCACCGTTTTTCCTGTTTCTTTATCAACTTTGAATAAATTGATCTTTGCTGTCACACGGTCATTGCTGAAGGTATGGGCAAAAGATACGGTTGCTTCTTTATCATTGGTGTAAGAAAACTGGAACGTATACACATCTTCTGTATTTCTTACATAGCCTTCCGGCGCCTGATCTTCTTTTACAGAATAGGAATATCCAATCGGAAGATCTGCTGTAAATTTTGCAGTTCCATCTTCGCCAGTAGTTACTTTCTCAATCAGCGTTCCTTTTTTCACAACAACGCTTCCGTCTGCATTTCTGATATCATCGGATGCATACAGAGCAAAAATACCGCCTTTCAGTGGTTTCTTGGTGTCTTTATCCTGTTTTACTACGGAAACATCTGCTTTCTGTCTCTCGTTGTTAAAAGTCACATCTGCAAATACAACTTCTTTATTCTGACCAGCATAAGTTAGAGTCACTGACTTTTCTTCGCTGCCGTTATAGAAAGAGTCCGGTGCTTTTGTTTCTTTTACCACGTAGGTTCCAAGATGCAGGTTTTTCAGTGTGACAGAACCATTCTCACCTGTTGTCAGGTTTTCTTTTACAAGGTCACCTTTGCTGTACACTTTTGTGCCATAAGCTGTTACGATATCTGCCCCTGCATACACGTTATACACTGCATTTTTCTGTCTGCGGTTTTCATACTGAAATACCGTTCTATTTTCACTGACATCTGCTCCGGTCAGAACCTGTCCTTCTTTGTAAATGGTAAGCTCTGCCAGCTGTTCTTTATTTTCCACGGTTACAGCTGAGGTCTTACTTGCTACCAGTTTTACATTTGTTGCCGTTGCATTTACTACATATCCCTGTGGTGCTGTGATCTCTTTCAGATAAACCGTATCCTGTGTCTTGATGATCGTAACAGAAGATTTTCCATTCTTATCTGTTGCCGGCATCTGAGTGATCAGCTTTGTACAAGCCTCATCGCTGTATACACCGAATACTGCACCTGCAAGATTGACATCCGCTGTATCGTCTTTCTTTACGATTTCGATCGTAGCCTGTTCAATCCAGGACACCTTTAAGCTTATATATTTTTCATCAGCGACACCTTCTCCAAACACAAATGCCAGATCCTGAACACTTGCATTCGTAGTCAGTTTATATGCTGAATAATCTTTTGTAATACTTCCCTTCATCTTTGCAGAAAAAGTAGCACTTACATCTTTTGTCTGTGTCAGAGGAGCCGAGAGATAAAACGTGGTTCCTCCTCCAATTGTTACGCTTGCACCTGCCGCACTTACATTTCCAGTAGATACATTATGGAGCTTTACTCCCTTTGGTAAGTCCATTGTAATTTTCTGCTGGGAAGATGCGTTGAACTGAATGTTCTCCGTTCTCTGAACATTTCCATCTACATAAGCTTTTACATTCGGTTTGGAAAATGACATCGCTACATCTGGTATTTCCGGCTTATTCACACAATAATTATAGAGTTCTTTTGCCAAAGCCTCGCCTGTAGCATTTGTTCCATAGAATGCATCACTGCTTCCATTGGCATAAGATGCAGCCATGTGAATAATGATGAATCTTTTTCCTTCTGAAAAATCTGTGTGTTTATTAGCGAAAAAACTTTCGCTTCCTGCGGCATCTGTACCGTAATAACACACTTTTGCTAACGCCTGATTGTCTCCAATCTTTGTAATTGTATAATTTCCAGATCCAGGCCCTGGCTTAGCTGGCTGTACACAATACGCAATTGCTCTGACGCTTCCGTAGCTGATATAGTACGGCTCTGTCAGATAGGTTCCAAGATTATAATCTGCATATCTATACAGTGGTCCTTTTTCAATTGTTACCTGCTGTGTGCTTCTTGCTGAATAAGCCGAAACTGCTTCAAATGTTGCAATCTCTCCCTCTTCCATAGCATCAAGATCCACACCTTCGTCTCCTGCCTGTTCCAAAACATCATGAAGCTCTAACCCTGATTCTTCATCATAGGTATCCTGATTCTGTGCCTGCTCTACCAAATCATCAAATTCATCAGCGTCAATATCGGTAATCTCCGATTCTGCTTCTGAATCCTCCGCTTCTTCTGTCTGCTGTTCACTGCCAGCTGTTTCGGATTCAGTCACTGCTTCACTCCCTGCCGCCTCTGTCTGTACTTCTGTTTCTTTCTCACGCACAATCAGTTTTCGGCTGATCTGGTACTTCGGATGCTCCTGATTTACCGGTTCCACATAATAGACCGCTTTGTAAGTGTCCGCATGATCTGTCGTAAAATCCTCATTCTTTTCGTTCTTTGCTTCCTCAAATGTGACTTTGACCTTGTTATCATCCTTGATTTCCAGTCCTGTGTAGTCTGATTTCACATCAAATACACTGCCTGTTTCGATTTCATAATCTTTGGCAGTCACCACCTCATCTTCATCCAGAAGGTCTTTCACTTCCTCATAAAGTGGAGGTTTTTCCTCTGGCTGGATCTCCGCTGCATATGCAGTCATCGGAGATAACACTGTACTAAGCATTGTCATGCCTGCCAGCAAGCCAGATACTACTTTTCTAAAATTACCTTTTTTCTTCATGTTAAGGTCCTCTCTTTCATATATTTGTATTAAAAACAGACAGTCCTTAGACTGCCTGCAATACACTACTTATCGTTGTGGGAAAATCAGATTAAACTGTACATTTCCCTCTCCGGGATCAACCATTTCCACTGTTGCTTCATACTGTCTCCCTGTTTTTCTGGATACCAGATCCTTATAATGGATTTTTCCTTTAGACAGGAACTTCTTTGCTGCCGCCTTATCCATCTTTTTCCCCTGGCTTGCAAGGAATTTATCATTCTTCCATAAGGCAAAAGCACAGTTCCGGTCAGAACAGTAAAAGTTTACTTTTCCTTCCCTGACATCAGCTCCACAGCGGGGACATTTGCCAATGACTTCTCCTTTTGCTTTTCCCTGAAACTGCTCTTTCTTTTCTTCTGAAATCCCCTGATATCTGGCAACCAGTTCCTGCATCAGCTCTGTAATCCCATTTAGGAATTCATCTGCTGTCTCTGTATTCTGGGCAATGTGATTCAATGCCATTTCCCACTCTGCTGTCATCTTCGGAGATTTAATCTCATCCGGCAGAACCGTAATCAGTACATTGCCATCATCTGTCGGCACAAGATTTTTCTTTTCCCTTTTCACAAAACCAGACTGAATCAGTTTTTCAATGATTGCTGCCCTTGTTGCCGGTGTGCCAAGTCCTTTCTTTTCTGTATCTTCGGTCAGTTCTTCATTCCCTGCACGTTCCATAGCAGAAAGCAGGGTATCTTCTGTGTACTGTTTCGGTGGCTGTGTAAAATGCTCCGATACAAAAGAATCACAAGGACCGTAATGCTTGCCATCCCAGATATCCAGCTCCGGCTCTTCTTTTTCACTCTTTACGCCAAAGAACTGTTTCAATTTATTTTCGATTGACTTGAATCCTTCCTGCTTTGTTTTCTTTGCTGAGAGATAAAACGTATGATAATTACAGGTAATCTGGCATTTATGGCTTTCATAAATATAAGGACCTGCGGTTGCTGTCAGTACCCTGGCACTGATCAGATACAAAATCTTGCAGTTTCGTTCTTTCAGTTTACCTATATCTGCCTTTGCTACTTCCATGGTCGGGACAATTGCATGGTGATCAGATACTTTCTTTGAATTTAATACCTTACTCACGTCCGGTTGATATTCCAGCCCTTCGGCATAGGGCATTTTCCCAAGCAACATCTGAATCAGAGTTTCTGTGCTTTCTCCCATCTCATCTGTCAGATACTGGCTGTCTGTTCTCGGATAAGTAACAAGCTTCTGCTCATACATCTCCTGCACGGCATCCAGCGTCTGCTGTGCGGTATAACCAAACATTCGGTTGGCTTCCCTCTGTAAGGTTGTCAGATCATAGAGCTTCGGTGGACGAACTGTTTTCTCCTTCACATCGTCCTTCTCTACTTCACACATACGCTCCGCACAATCCGCAGCCACTTTATCTGCATCCTCTTTTTTCTGAAAATGCTCCGTGACTGCATCCATATCATCAAACTTGATATGAGCCATATAATATTTCTCTTTGGTAAATTCCTTGATCTTCTGATTTCGATCCACAATCATAGCAAGTGTTGGTGTCTGTACTCTTCCAACTTTCAGATTCTGGTTATACAGAACGGAAAAAAGACGGCTCGCATTGATTCCCACCAGCCAGTCTGCCTTTGCCCTGCAAAGTGCTGACTGATAGAGACTGTCATAACACGAACCGTCTTTTAATGACGCAAATCCATCTTTAATTGCCTGTTCTTCCATGGAAGAGATCCAAAGCCGCTTCATCGGCTTTTTGCATCCTGCCTGCTCATACACCAAACGAAAGATCAACTCTCCTTCACGTCCTGCATCAGTAGCACAGATCACCTCATCTACTTTGGAATCTCTCATCAGTTTCTTTAAGATTCCAAACTGCTTCTTTGTACCCTCCAAAATCTTGTGTTTCCAACATTCCGGCACAATCGGCAGATCTTCATATTTCCATTTTTTATATTTTTCATCGTATTCCGATGCATCGCATAATCCAACCAGATGTCCTACGCACCAGGAAACGATATAACCGTTTCCCTCCACGTAGCCATCTTTTCTTGTTCTGGCTCCAAGCACGGAAGCCAGTGCCATCGCAACCGATGGCTTTTCTGCAATCACTAATTTCATTTACTCCTGCTCCTCTTCTTCATCTTCCAGCACATTATCGTCAAAATCTTCATCTCTCAGGATTTCCGGTTCTGTACTTTCTTCCTGCTCATCTGCATCGTCTACTTCCCGTTTTTCTGACTCTGAATCTTCGAATTCATCTTCATCCTCTTCCATCTCATCCTCGTCATCATATTCATGTTTTGGTTTATAGACTTTGAAGTAATATCCTCCTGCCGCAGCTCCGACTGCAACCAGTGCAATCAAAAGATACGTTCCAAATGGACTTTTATCTTCTGGCATCTGGATGTCATCCTCTACCTTATCTTTCTCTGCTGACTCTGTCGTTTCCGGTTTTTCTTCCTCTGCTTTTTTCTCTGGTTCTGCATAAACCGTATCCACTTCCGGAAGTATCACCGAATCAGAAAGTGTGAAGTTCATCAGATCTTTTTCACTGACCTCTGTAAGGAAATACACATTATCCTGAGATTTTGAATTGTCAATAATCAGATAGAAAATCTTGCCACTCTTAGTCGAAATGGTATAAAACTCTTTTGTGCCTTCCGTAGCTGTTTTCGTAACAGAATCTGCTGTCTCACCTTCTTTATTAAGCTGCTCCTCAATACCTGTCACTGTCCGATCATCCACAGTTCCTTTTGCATCTGTTGGCTCAGAAGCCTGTGCATCCTGCGGAAGTGGTGAAGTCGTTGTTTTCTCAGTCCCAGTTGCATCTGCACTGGTCGTGGTTGCCATCGCACCATTGCTGTCACTTGAAGTTTTCTGTTTCTCTGCCTGCTTCTTTGCCCATTCATAATAAGGATTCTGCAACACATACTTTTCAGAAGTATTTCCGGCACCATCCGTTACCGTGATTTCAATCTGTTTTGTTGTAAAATCTTTCTGTGTCAGTTGCACTCTCAGCATTCCATCCTTCAGATCTGTATAAGTGGTGCCATTAACTGTCACAGAAGTAATGCCGGAAACGGTATCATTTCCCTGAATCGTCAGTACACCATCTGTCAGAGATGCAGAAAGCGTAGGCTTTTCTGTGTCATAACACTTAATAGAGCGATTCTGCTCATAGACCTTCCCCTCACCATCAGTCACACGCACGTACACTGTCTGGTTTCCAGTGATCGTGATACTTCCCCTTCCGGTTACATCCTGCCAGCTCCCATCTTTTCCTGCTTTTGCTTCAATTTTTGCTATTGAGAAACCTTCCGGCATATGGCTAGCATCTACCGTAACAGCAATGGTTGTTTCTCCCTGTTTCCAGCCATCCGGTTTCTCGATCGTAATTGCAGGTGTGGTATTCTCAGCTGCATAAGCAGTCTGTGTCTGGAGCAAAGGTG
>OBZH01001723.1_pt1 | contig 11335 bp, 23 predicted proteins | sample 1476881 | NCBI WGS metagenome assembly OBZH01 (sample SAMEA2580230, study PRJEB22360) | human gut metagenome | biome: human gut; feature: human-associated habitat; material: faeces | place: Denmark | collected 2008/2010 | reverse complement strand
TCTGCATCAGAATGTTGTAAATAGGCACATTCAACAATATTTTCACTTTGTTTTAGTTGTTTCGTCTCGTTTGCGCTTGATTTTGAAAACTTATTTTGCAGAATTTTTTTATTATGTGTTGTATGGCGCACAATTTTAGCGCACATGGACTTATAAAGGGCCGGGGCGATTGCTCCCCGGCCCTCTGCGTCAGTTCATCATGTACTGGATTAGCGCCCGCTCGTCTTGCACATAGCGGGCAAAGGTGCGCTTAATCCATGCGGCATCTTCACCACTGCCCAGCCCGTCTATCTCTGCAAGGGCCTTGCTTGCCCCGCCCGGATAGCCGTGCATAGTGATGTACTCGCAATAGAGGCGTAGTCCGTCGCGGGCCTTTTCGTTGCTGTCAACTTTCCATGATGATAGATGGAACAGAACCACACCGCGCGCTGATAGCATTACCTCTGGTTTTCCGTCTATCATCATTTCTTGTGTGTCTGGCCGCTCTCCCGGAAAACGTATGATCTTATCCATGCTGTTCCCTCTCTTTTAGTTCCATTATCAGCTTCACGGCCTCCAGACGCTCCCCGGTCGTGGCCTGGGGGGTGTCCCTAATCTGGCGGAGTGCGTCAAGTTGGGCCTCCCTCTCCCGCTCCTGGCGGAACTTCTCCACCCTCTGGCGACGTTCCTCTTTTTCCATCAAATCACCCCCATACACAGCCCCAGGGCCAGCTTGAAGCCGTTCACGAAGCCCTGGCACCACATAGCTACCCCATAGCTGTCCACGTCCACCTCGTCGCCCACCTCGTCCACAAGGGCGCGCCGGGCCTGGTTGGCCTCCTCTGTGCGCTGGTAGTAGTCGCACAGGCTGGGGCCGTCCGGCTCCTCGCTGCTGGCGGCGTGGTACAAGGCGGTTATAATGTCAGTCATTTTGAAATGCTCCTTTCTGCTCCTTGTTTCCAGGCTTCTACAATCCAGGCCCGGCAAGCCTCGGCAAATTTATGTTCTCGCGCACGGTCTTTATGGCGGGCCATAAGTTCATCCAGCTTGTCCAGATCCTTCATCAGAGTATCGTGGTCTTGTTTCAGTCCATATTCATAAACTAAATTGAACACCTTCACCCAGGCGGCCGTGGCCTCCCGCTCGTGCTCTGCCAACTTTCGGCTCATAAGCCGCTCCTGGTCGGCGATAAACGATTCCGGTGTGGTGGGGAAACGAATCATTTCCGCTCGCCCCCTTCCGACTTCCTTACCAAAAGACAGGCAATCACGGAATCAAGCGTTTTCCGGGGACGCTTCCGATGGTTCAGCAGGGCGGTGAGCTGTGCAAAGTTGGGGTATTTCTCCTCAATGGTCATGCTCTGGCCCTCCTCTGCCCATAGATTGCCTTTTCAAGCGCCAGCGCCCTCATAAGCATAGCGCGTGTAAAATCGGCATCATTCCGGGCAAGCACGAAAGCAAGCTCTCGGGCTTCCGACTTTTCAGCGGAATTTATTGCACCCCTGCGCAACATATCGAGCACTTTTAGCACTTGAGGGGAAGCCGTAGAAGCCGCCGCATACAGGTGTATGCGGTGCATATCATCATCAGTGAGCTGGTCATGGCCGCGGCCGTCTGTCCAGAGGTAGGCGTACATGATTGGCCGGTAGACATACTCCAACGCTTCATCGGAAAGTTCAGAAAGGATCTTGCTCAGTAACGAGCGGGCAGTTTTTATATTCAAGGCTATAATCCTCCATGCTATACGCCGTTCTGCGGCGTTTTTTAGTTCGGGTATGTAATTTATACCCTCGGTTCCCTATCAAGGCCGCTCCTGGGGCCTCTGAGGGGCTAATGCAGGGCATAATCCAGACAGTTTTGCTTTCAGCCCGGTATATATGTCCTTGTACGGCTTCCGGGCCTCTATGCCCGTCCTTATCTCTTGCGCTATGATCTTCTCTACCATCAGCAGGGCGGAGAGTTCCACGGTGTGGGCCCTGTCACGCTCTACAATGCCCGCTGTGCGGTTTGCAAGGCTGGATATACTCTGATAGTAGCGGGCGGCGTGCTGGCTCCCCTGAGCCTCTGCATAGGCCACCAGGGCCTTGATTGCGTCCGTCTCCATCCGCCGTATCTCCTTCCCAAGCGCGCGGGTGTCTTGCCAGATTGGGGACTGTCTTTCTCTGATAAAGTCCCGCATGGCGTAGAACTGCCGGACGAGTTCTTTCTTGAAAGTCCTGACCTGCTCCGTGTTCTTGAGGTAGGTCATTAGGAGCGTGGCCTGCTGCTCGTTCAGGTGGTAGACGGTTATCTTCTGGCCGGTCTTGCTTCCGGGCAAAGGTGCGATTTCAAATCTCACCTTTCCAAACTCCCGAAAGTCTGCTTTGTGCTGCTGGATAAGATGGGTTACACTACGACGCTTCACTCCCGCCGCCTCTGCTATGACTTCTGATGTGGTATAGGGTTCTAAGGCCGGGTTTGACGGTTTCCAGAAAACGAGTTGCGGCAATTTGGGCATGAAAATACCCTCCCTTCACAAGATGCACTTGCAGAAGGGAGGGCCTTTGTGGTATAGTATATTTACCACAAAGGGGCCAGCCCCCTGCGTTGGTGCTTTGAGTAGTCGGGGGCCGTCGCCAAACTGCAACCCGGCTACTCTCTTTTATTCAGTTTTTTCCTCGTCCAGTTCCTTTTTCACAAGCTGAACCCCCCTATTGACTACCGCCGTTCTGGTGGTGTTCATTCTTTCGGCGCACTCGTCGAGCGCCGCTAATTCCTCGTTGCTCATACGAATTTGCAGCTTGTGGTCTTTTCGGCTTTCCCCCTGGACGGGTCTGCCTGTTCGTGGCGACACTATTTCACCTCCCTATAATTTCGCCATGACATAATTATAAATAACGCCAGTACAAAAGTCAAGAGTTTTTTCGCCCCTGCCCAGTACTATCCCTATATGCAGTCGGGATAAAGAAATCAACGGGCGCAAAATTGCGTCGGTTAAGATGCTTGCACATGGTTGAGATAGTCCGCAGCGTATCCTTGTGCTTCCGCCCTATCATAGCGGCTACGTCCCGGCTATCGGCCACAAGCTGGCCCCGGTACTCGAACACGGGCAGGGCCTCCAGCTTCGCCGCAAGTTCGTTTTTGGGCATAAAAATCCCCCCTATCAAAAAGTCATAGTTGACCTCTTGCGGGGTGGTGTAGTAGAATAAATTTACACCACTCCCGCAAGGGTCTGTGTGCGCCTCTCCGTGCTGGCCGTTCCGCCAAGTTCAGACAGCACGGGGAGGTATCTTATTTTTCGCTGATTTCTTCATTGAGCTTACGCCGAAACCATTCCGTCCGGCCCTCGCCACGTTCCTCCAGCTTCTTATCAAGGGCCTCTGCTTTGTCACGGTCAACCATGAAAACAAGCTGTTTCTTTTGCTTGCGGCGCTCTCTGAAATATTCAGCCCTGCTTTTATCTGCCACTTCATCACCTCCTTTGTGGCTAACTACAATATATCACGTTGTTAGCTACAAGTCAAGAGGAAGTCCCTGTCCGTTTCTATTGTTTATGAATGTGTCCCCTTATAATTCCATATTTACATATATTTAATTTTGCTATATAATGTATCGAAATGTTTGTGAAGAAAGAAACATAAAGGGGCGGAGAGAAGATGGATGGTGTAAAAACGGGACAGAATACAAAATTCTGTAAATTTTGCGGAGAAAAAATAGATATTGATTGCGTCATTTGCCCAAAATGCGGGAAGCAAGTGGAAATGCTTAAGCAAAACGCTCCGCAGGTCATAATAAGCAACAACAATGTGAATGGATTTTATGACAGTTACCCTTACAAGAGTAGATTGGTAGCGCTGCTATTGTCAATTTTTCTTGGTGTGTTTGGCTTTCATCGTTTTTATGTTGGTAAAATTGGAACCGGTATAATCTATCTTTTCACAATGGGCTTTTTGGGAATTGGGTGGATTATTGACATTTTAGCTATAGTTACAGGTGCTTTCAGGGATAAGGCAGGAATGCCTCTGAAATAAGCTCACACTATCCTATGCGCTTCACGGCCCCAGAACAGAAAGCCCCGGGCATAAGCGCCCAGGGCTTGACATGATGGCCGTTGTGTCCTATAATGAGCATAGGAAGGGCGCTGCGGCAAGCGGTTAGCCCGTGCGCGAGTTAAGAAGCAAGACTAAAGCCTTGAAACCGTCACCCTGCCCGGTGGCGGTTTCTGCGTTTTACGATGATCGTCACCGTGAAGGCTCCGATATGTAACGTAATCCGCATGGGCCTCACCCCCTTTCTGGGGATGTGACTTAACCGCCCGCCGTCTTGTGCAGCGCCACAGACAGAATATCATAAAGTTTTACAAAAAGCAAGAGAGGGGGCTACCCATATGGGTAGCCCCCTCTCTTGGCGTTCGTTGGTTTTGCTCCCTCAACCTTGAATGGGCTCCTCGTCGGAATCTTCCAACGAATCAAAGATTTCTGCTTGTTCTTCAAAAAGATTTTCTACTGTTTGATTTACTGTGGATCGCATCAGTTCAAAAATATTCATTTAACCCTCCACCAAATTTACGCCGATACGCTGAACTTCGCTCTGAGTTGCTTGATAAGATACGCGACCAAGCACCTGCTTGTCGATTTCCAAGATAACTGTCTTTGGGCCGCCACCACCATATCGCTGCATCCCACGGGCAACAGCGGCTTCAATCTCAGATGTTGGAGCCTCTATATTTGTCCCGCTCTTTTGATCTCCCAGTACGGCGAGGAACTCTTTGTTAGGCGGGATTACTGCACCTTGAGCAAGGCGCGGGAGTTTTACCTGTGGAACGTCAGGAATATTAAACCCTAAAGTTTTTCCTCCTATGAGCGGAACCCAGTCTGGAACAGTGAAGCTAATAGAATTTAACGCCCCAATAATTAAGTTAATCCCACTTACAAAGAAATTCACAAAGTTTTCAATCAGGGTAAACAGGCCATTTATAAATCCACTAAAGGCTCCGGTAATTGCATCAATAACGCCGGTCGCAATTTCCTGCAATCCTTGCCATGCAAGTTCCCAATCGCCGACAAAGATGCCTGTCACAAAATCTAATAGGCCAGTAAGCGCGGTTACAATCCCGGAAATAAAGTCTATAATCCCACCAAAAAGAGGGGTAACAACCGAAGAAATAACATCAAATACACTTACAAAAAGCGGCCCAAAAGTATCTACCAAAAAATTTATAATCGGTAAAAGCGCCTCATTATAAATACGCAGGAGGTCATTTATCAATGTCCCGATCAGATTTAGAATATTGTCAAATAGTGGCTTTAGGTGTTCGTCCCAAATGGTTTTTATCGACGAAAGGAATATATCCCAAATGGGCTTTAAAATAGTGTCCCATATGTTAATAAGCGTGTCGGCTGTCTTTTTAAATGCCTCACGTATATTATCAAATATAGGTTTGCCCCATTTCTCCCAAGCTTGTATAATGCTATCCCAACAATCTGACCAAATTTGCTGGAGCTGATTCAGCGCTGGGGAAACTCCTTCTAACCATATTTTATCAAATATACGTTTGACTTCACTAAACAAGACCTCCAGACTTGAAGCAACCTCGGTTGCTAACTGTGTAAGGAATGGGAGAATGTCAGTCACCCACTTTTGCACAGATGGATAAATCACAGTATCCCATATACTTCCGAAAATCATTGTAAACGTATCAGCCAGCCCAGAAAGAGTAGTCCCGCATAAATCAATAAACGCTTGTAAGAACCCAATAAAATCCTCGTTAAACCATTCTGCTAAAGGTGGCCCTAGACTTGCAATATCCAGCCACATATTTCGGAAAAGGTCAAGCATTCGATCTACTGCGCTTGAAATTTTCCCTAATGCCTCGGTTACATTGCCCCCAATTGCATTCCATATATCTTGAAATATTCTTTTGATCTCTTCGGCTGCCTGTTTGAACATAGCTACAATTCCAGGCTCCTCTTTTTCCCCTTCTGTAAGCCCTCCACCTGGTTTGGTTATTCCGGCGTTTCCGATTTGAATGTTATTTCCTGTTTCGACCGATTTTCCAGATAGTTTATTGATCTGGTCGAATGTTGCAAGGCTTTTCTTCTGCGCCTTATTTGTCTCTTTGGTTGCGTCGGTCAACTCGTCCTGATTATCAACCGCATTACTAATGCCATCGGAAACCCCGTTCACATCGGATTGGGTTTGCGCAATTTCTGTTTGCGCTCCACCGAAAAAGGCGGTCAGTGTAGCACTAAGGGCGTTTGCCATATCTATTAGACTAGACACAATTTGGTTTAATGCACGGACAACAGGCAGGAGAACTTGAATCAATCCCTGACCTATGATCGACATAAATTCCTCCCATTGCATGGAAAGAATGCGTGTTTGATTGGCCCAACTGTCTTGTGTACGGATAAAATCTCCAGATGCTATAGACAACTGATCTAACACAAAATTATAACGCAGTGTCACCAGTTCTGCCTGAGACATAGCGGATATACTTTTTGTAATCCCTTTTCCCAGAGCAAAGGTTTCTAAATTTGCTTGGGTCATTACAATACCCAAGTCTTTCAAAGTTTCTGTTTCGCCTGTAAATATGCTTTTTAGCTTTATATCCGCCAAGTCCTGAGAAATATTATAGAAGGAGGCCACATCCCCGGTCAAACCAGCTAGAGTAATAGCCATATCAGAGGACACATCCATACTTAGGCCCATGTTCTTAGCCATAGCCATATATGTCGAGGCGGTCTTCTTGGCCGCAAGCTGACTTAATCCAAAACTTTCAATAGCAGAATCCGCAAACTCCTCTACTTTGTACGCCATATTACCGAAAGCAACATCAACAACGTTTTGTACTTCCGCAACGCTGCTTCCGAGGTTTACGGCTTCTTTGCCAAACGAAACTATTTTATCTACCGCAAAAACAGAAACAAAAATTTTCCCCAGTTTTTTTACTGATTCTGACAATCCAGTGACACTTTTTTCAACTCTGTTTACTGATTTAATCGCTTGAGTTGGATCAGCTTTAATGTTGATAATTACAGCCCCATCAGCTTGTCCCACATACTCACCTGCCTAACCATTTTTTAATAATTTCATTCTCGCTTTCTGTGTAATGCTGTTTAAAGTCAATCTTTGATCGGTTTTGATTATAGTATTCTCTTTCCCATTTTTCGAGTTTTTTACCCTTTCTGAGTTTTTCGCGGATAGCCACAACGGTTGATAGCGGGCCTTCTCCAATGCTGTAAAACAACGCCACAAAAGTCCACCAGTGACAGAATTGTGCTCCTCGAACATCATAGCCCGCTACTTTATTTATATCGGTTACGATTAGTTGATAGTCCTGCTCCCAATCAATCGTTTTTGGTAGTTTCTTTTCGATTCCGCTTTCGGCCTCTCCACACGAAATAAACCACATTAACTTTTCCGCAGCTTCATGGTAATCCAGTTCTGGCATATGTTCAAAGTCTACATAGAACAATGCCAGGGAGACATATACACGTACCTGATCGTCTTCCTCTAACTTGTTTAGCTCGGAAATTATGGTTAGAATGTCCCTGTAATCTGCATTGATACCCCAGTCTTTTCCTCCTATATTCAAACTTCGTGGCAGTGACCATTTCATCTGGAACTCCGTTCGGCATTGGCCTCCTTTACAGCTCGTTCGGCTTCCAGCTTTGCATATCCCTTGATTCCTTTTTCAATAATAGGACGCATGGCATCCAGAAAATTAGTGATAATCAACGCTCCATTCGACGCCAAAGCCATAATGTTTTCGCCCTCAAAAATGTCCTCAAAATCATTCTCCTGCCCAAAGACATACCGAAGTTTTTCCTTCACCTTGCCGTCGTACTCGGACAGGAGTTCAACCATGTCCATGCCACTTGCGGCATCCTTTGATTTTGCGGACACCTCTTTTTCCAAGCTAACAAGGTAGCCACCAATCTCTTTAAATCGCTTATACAAATTAGGGTCACTTGGATTAAAACGCAGAACTGCGCGTCCGTTGATTTCATATTGCTTTACGCCGGAATCGAATGTGATTTTATTTTTCATGTTATGTATTGCCTCCCATATTTAAAATATTGATATATCCTTTTTTGACCTCCCAATCCTCTCCGCCGCCGTGATAATGATGCACCAGCCGGGCGGCGGGGTCTTTTAGGGCCAGGGCTTCGAGCTGCCCAATAATCCGTGGGTCATTCGTTCTGATGGTCGCCATCTCTCCATCATGGAGCCAGTTAATATTCGTTTCTCTCATTCAAATCTGCCCTCTAAAAATCATGTTCATGAGCTGATTCATGGCAAGTTCGTCCTTCCTCTTGTCTCCCAGCTTTTTGGCATACTGTTCAATGGTAGCCCCCAGGTCACTAGCCCCAATCCGGCCCGCTGCAAGATCCATTCTGGCCTTTTCTCCGGCCTGCTGGTCGATTTCCCGCTGGTCGTAGCCAGAAAGCTCCACAGCGCCCCGAATCTCCTTTTGCTTCGCTGCTCTTGCTGCTGTCTGCTGCTGCTCCTGCATCTCCATGTACTGCCGCTTCAACCGACGGCGGGCCTCCTGGTATTCCGGGCTGCTCCGCTCCATCTCTGTCTTGACCAGAGCATCCAGGTATGCGTCCTCTGTGGCGTACTTGCTGCGATCCACAAGCTCAAAGACTGACGGCTGATCCGTCCCCATCATAGCGGCCATCTTTGCCGCCGCGTCCGCTCGGGTATCAAATTTTGCTTCAATCTCTGCCATTGGTAAAAATCTCCTTTCAAACATCAATAATGATAACGGTCTTGCATCTGCTCAGATATTGCCGGGCCTCTTGTTCGGTTTCAAATGGCCTTGTTTCATGCCCTGTATAGCTTGCCTCCCAGCCTGTGGTGGTCTGTATGATAATTCCCACCTTCGGGTCTGGTATTGCTTTCCGCAGTCGCTCCAATCGTCTTTGAATATCGGTCACATTACCCCTCCACTACACGGATATTAGCAAGTTCAAATTGCAGCATTCGTTCAAGGTCATCTAAACTGCTTCCTCCCAGTACGCGGATGAAGTCACCGCAATCTGCTTCCATATCGGCAACAGTTCCGGTTTTCTCTGTCCCGTTCACACTGTATAGGAGCCGCAAGGGGACTCCGCGCTTGCTGTCTATGTATGCCTGGAGCCGTTGCAACCTTGTCTTTACATCGATCATAGTTCATCACTCCCCGGCTCTGGTAATTCCAGTTTGCCCACTTCTATCGCCTCGTCGAGCAGCTCATAGAGCGACAGGGAAAGAGCGTCCACCCCCTCCACTGGATTGGGATAGAGCACGATCCGCCGCCCGGGCGGGGTATATGCGCCATGCTCCAGCAGATAGGTGAGGGGGTCTTTGTCGGTATAAAACTCCCGGCCGCCCTCGACAATAAAGGTCGTTTTGTCTGCGGACAGCGTTTCCAGGTAGCTCCGCAAGGCTGCAAGGCGTTCTTTAGTGCTTGCCATCGGTTTCCTCCTTCCATCTCTCCAGTTCCCGCAACTGCTCTAGGATGTCCGTCTGCTCGGTCAGCTTCAGCGCATATTCCAGTGTCGAGCGGGCGGCCTGTATCCGGGCTGTGGCCTGTTCGTCCGTGTTCCCCATGATCTCCGTGAGAGTAGAGATTGCAAGGGCAAGGGCCTGTTGCGCTTGCCTGGTCGCGTCCTGGACAAGATTTCCAAACGCTTCCCGGTATCTCTCCAAAAATTCCGGGTCTTTCATGTACTCCCGCAGAGTGCTTTCCGCGATTCCTGCGGCCCTTGCTGCTTCTGCCCTTGTGCGGCTCACAAGGAGGGCCCGCAGGGCTTTTTCTTTGCGTGGTGTGATACCATTCACCTCCTTTCAAAACCGCCGGAAAGCGGCGGAATGCGCCATTTCTCTGGCTTCACTCAGGCTTCATTCTCCCTTTTATGGCCTCCGAAATCTCCGCATCTTCCCGGCTTCCTCGCGGCTTCACCTCAGCAACCGGGACACCCTGGGATGCCGTAGCGCCCGCAGGGCTGCCGCCTCCAGCTTGCGCACCTCCTTCTCCGGTACGCCGGTAGCCGTCGAGATTTCCGCCGTGGTTTGGTTGAGCCAGTACCGCCGCCGGATTTCCTCTTTCTGGCCCTCTGGCAAGCCCTCCACGGCTCTGTGAAGGGTATCCCATACTCCAACACCCTCCAGGGCTTCCGCCGCCCGTGGGTCTGGTATCACATCGGCCAGGGTGAGCGGTTCGCCCTCTCCTTCGTCGAGCGGGGCGTCTATGCTGACGGCGGAGAAAATGGGGTCACGCTTCTGCTTTTCGCTCCGCCGCCCCTCCGCCTCACTGAACGCCGATTTTACCGGGTAAGTGAGGTAGGAGGTAAACCGGAACCCCGCCGACGGGGCATAGGCCCTCACGGCCTCCAGGAAGCCCAGGAAGCCCGCTTGCATAAGATCGTCCAGCGTGACACCCCCGGCCCCGTTTGTGGCTCTCAGGCGCTCGTATGCCATATCGTGCACCAGCCGCCGCACCTGTCCCCAAAGCTCCATGAGCTTGTCCCGCTCGCCCGCTCGGATCGCCACCGCTAGTTCTTCATTACTCATTGCCTCGCCGCCCCTTTCGTGGTAGAATGTGGGTGACAAGCTCACACTCTACCACGGGGGCCGCTCTCATTCGCTGGGGGCGGTTCTTAAATTTCCCGCCCCTTTGCTCCTGATACCAGCCGTCCGGCGAACGGTTGTGGACATTTTTGTCCATGACGGGTTAGCAAACGGAATTTTCCGTCGGCCTCCCCCGAGCGGGTGAAAACCCGTTTTCGGATTTCAACCCCTGATTGCAAAAGGTTCAAAAGCACGAAGTCGCTCATACCTACCGTCGTGAAATGCGACACAATGCTGGGGGCGGTTCTTCTATTAGTTCGCGTCCGATTCAAAGAAAAGGATTGCGCCGGGCTGTTCCTCGAAAATCTCGCCATTCGTCAGGCCCATTGCTATGATTTCGCGGTCGCCGTCGGCCAGCTCCACCAGGGCAAGGCAGGCGACGGGCTGCGCTGTCCCTCCGTCATAGGCATACATGAGGTTAGAGGGGGCAGGGATAATCTGAATAATCTTTTCGTTCATAGCTCATTTCTCCTTTTTTATGTGTGAATTTTTGTGCATTTCCATCCAGTCCTCAAGGCGCTGCGTCACCAGCCAGCCGGAGCGGTTGCGCCTATGGAACACGGTGGGCGCTCCATCCTGAAACCGCTCCGCGTCCCGGACGGCCTGCGCCATAGCCTCCGGTACATTCAGCCGCTCGTTGCGCTTGCACTCGATATGTACGCCGGGGAGGCCGGACAAGTCCGGCACTTCCCCATAGCTCTGCGCCCGGCCCGGCTGCACGTCGTAGCCGTATCCCTGGAGTATGCGGGCAAGCTCCA
>OBZH01001711.1_pt1 | contig 11416 bp, 12 predicted proteins | sample 1476881 | NCBI WGS metagenome assembly OBZH01 (sample SAMEA2580230, study PRJEB22360) | human gut metagenome | biome: human gut; feature: human-associated habitat; material: faeces | place: Denmark | collected 2008/2010 | reverse complement strand
TTCAACAAATACCATTTGTCACAATGTACTTTATAGTATTTTCTTGAATATTCGCTTTTTTTACTAATAGTGGTTTCTAGTCGTCCTATAACCTGTATAAGATCACCTTTTCTAGCATAGGTTACAAACTTATCAGCAAATGTATTAAGTAGCACACACTCAATAAAATCTGCTGTATATTTGCCATCTTCACCTTTCCGATCTCTCTGAGATGCTAGGGTAAAATTACATACCCTAGCTCTTTCACTAATTTTTTTTATTTCAGGATCTTCTACTAATCTTCCTGTAAGATTAATACAATTATTCATGTTGCTCCTCCGTTTGTCCTGTTTGATCAGGCTTTTCCGTTTGTTCATCTTGTATGAATCCTGTATCTAACATTAAATTATCTCCATCTACAATATTTTGAGATACGATATCAGATACAAGAAATTTCCCATCTGAGTTGCTATAAGTTAATTTATAAGTTGCTTTAGCAGTTATTCCTTTCTGAGCAAGCTCTTTAGAATCTAGAGTTTTTTTAGAATCATATAGATAATTTACAACTACTAGAGCTGTATTTTTCTTATTATTTATATAAATATCAGATGATTCATAAGTATAATTTACATAATACCCTTTATACGCTTGTTGACTAGACTTCTTTTCAAGTTCTGTCAATTTATCATAAAGTCCTGTTGTTACATATGATTTATAGCGTTCATCATTCTCCCCTAACTCTTTTTTTGTAAAGTAGGAAATAAGAAACTTCTCTACTTCTTTTTGAGTAAGTTCCTTATTCGTTACTTTTACTTGTTTAGGAGCATTATCTTTTTGTTTTGAACCGTGACCAATTTGACCAAATCCAAAACCAACAAGAAATATCACAATAACCCCAACTACATACAAGGTTATTTTAAACATTTTAACTTTAAATTGATCTACCATTTTTTCTCCTATTCTAATGGTCTTCTACTGGGTCTAAAGAAACCACTTCACAGTCATTTATAAGCCATTTACCAGACTCTTTATCCCGTTTATAAGATAGTTTTAAACTGTATTCATTCGTCATAGAAATCTTATTAGATTCTGTAACATCTGGATCTTTTTCATAAGCATCATAACTATATTTTGCTGTCACATAAACTACATTATCATCTTGTCCTAAATAGGTTTTAGATGATTTATACTTGAAATTTCTCATGTTCTGTATTCTATATTTCAGCATTGGTTCTTCCTCTAGCATAACTTCATGATTATATGCCGAGGTTGTCATGTATTTTTTATATTCTGATCGATTAGATCCAGGTTTCTTTTTTGTAAAATAAACTTTCAAAAAATCAACAACATACTCTTTACTAACCTTATCGGTTTTTGAAATATCCTGATTAGTTTTACTTGACTGTCCACTAGAAAGCAGAAGCACAAATATTGAAACTAAACAGATCACTGCTATAGTAACCCCAAATACAAACTTTTTTATAAACTTATTATTTACCATAAAATTCACCTATTTTTTTACTGAAATTTCCTGATTTTGAGTGAGCGTTCCCTCTTTGATGATATATCCTGATGGATCTATACTATCTCCTCCTGCAATGGTTGTAGAATTTGACACTTCAAAATGACAATGGAAGATGGTTGTTTGTCCTGAATGACCTAATAAAGCAATTTGCTGACCAGCTTTAATCTCTTGACCAGAGCTAAAATTAGGAACTTCTTTCAAATGTCCATAGTAAGCCATTTGATTTGTATCTTTAATCTTAATCATGATATAGTTACCACCGATTCCTGATGAACCTACAGCATAAACTGTACCGTCTGTAACGCTATAGATTGGATAATCATGAGGTAATACAGTTGTTCCATACTGTACCCCTACAGGCGATAAATCGACCCCTGTATGACCTAGATTTTGCCCTGTAATGGTGTACAATGATGCTCCTGCTCCTTGTGACCAAGGAGTTCTTCCAAATGGTTGCATAACCCAAAAATCAGTATCAAAGATAGGAGCATATTTTCCATTTCTATTAATAGATCCTTTATATTTTCCACCTGATGGATTTTTAAGGTAATCTAAAACTTGTTTAGCATAGGCTTGCCGTTGTGTCGCTTTATCTCCTGAATTTCCCTCCCAATAGGTAGCAAATTCATTAGCTACACTTGCAACATCTTGACTATCATCTGCACCTGCAATTTTCTTAGCGTACCCTTGATGGTAACCATCATCACCATTAAAGATAAAATCTATTTGAAGTTCTAAATCATACCATTTTTTATTCTTACTTTTTGCGTATTCAAGTAATAATGTATGTCTTCGACCTCCATCTGAGGTGTCTGTAAATTGTCCCAAACCTAAACCACGGTGAATAATATTAGCATATCTTCCACCATAAATAGATGGACCACCTATTTCTAACCATTGAGGATCGTCCCATGATGAATCCGTTGCCCCTACTGGTGGACTTAAATAGTCACCTTCTGCTCTTTTTGGATTAATGCTACTTTCTACCCAGAAGTTACCTAGAAAGGCTGCTGCTCCTGTTTTAGTTGTTTTTGGATAGTATTTCTTCATAAGGTTATAGACTTGATCAATTCTTTTTGAAATATCTGCGTCCATATCTACTGAGGTTGTCACAGTAGTTTTTTGCCGATATTCGACAAATTGAAAATAGAAACCTGGATTAACTAAAACCCAAACTCTATTATCTTTAGCTTTGTATCCATAGTTGGATTTATTATCCCTGATATCTTTAAGCCATGCAGAATCACTATCGTCAACTTTACCGTACTCTTTAGCATAAGCTATCTTTTGTTCAACAGAATCCTTTTTCACAGTAGCAATTTCCTTACCTGATTCTACCGTTTCACCATCTTTTACTTTGATATTTTCAACATCATAAAAAATGAATTTTGAATCTTTAGTAGTGATGATAATATTTTCTGTCTTAGTATCTTCGTTTAAAAGGTCTTTCTTTGTAATCGAGATTTTCCCATCTAAAGGAGCATATAATTTACTATTAGGTTGAGTTTGGATAGTTGTTGTTGGATCAATTGTATCTTTATCTTTATATCCATATCTACTAGTGATATAAACGACCCCTGATGGTTCTGAAGCAGATAACGGATTATCAAGCTCTATATAGCCAGAATATTTACCTGTTTCTTTCTGAGCTTCTAAAATATCGTTATAGTCGTTATAATCATCTTTGTCCAAAATCATCCATTTCTTACCTGATCCCCCAGGTTTATATAGATCTTTCATCTCTTTTAGATTATCTTTATCATCATTCAATGAAAGCCAGATATCATTCAGAGCATCAGAATAGTGATTGAATCCAAAGAATCCACTAATAGCACCACCTGTACCATCACCCCAACTTGCATCTGGTTCCCATTCACCACCGTATCTGTAGTTCATAAAGCCTAAAATATCATCAATGTTTGTATAGTATTCAACATCTGAATTTGACTTTTCTCTATCAGTTTTTGAAATTTGTAGCCATGATTGATTTAAAGTAAATTCTGTTTGTTGTACAACATTGCTAGAGAATATAGAGCTAATTGCAACTAACAGCACCATGATGAATCCTAATCCACCTGTTACCATTAATGAAACTGGATTTGCAAGCATAGCTACAACTGCTTTTGCCATCAACACAGCCGATTGTCTAGCAATCTGCATTGATCTATGCAAGGCTAATTGCATTGATCTAGTTGCTGTCGCAGTCGCTTTTGATTGTCTTAAAACAGTTACGCTTTTTTTGGTAAATCTAGCACCTTTACTTATTGTTTTTGCTGTACTCTTACCAACATATTTACCCCCTCTACCTGTTTTCTTGATTAGTTTGAGAGTGTATTTTGAAGCACGCTTATTATTTTTGAATTTGTAGTACATTTCTACAGCATCTTGCGTGACATCATTTTGTCTTAAAGCTGTTCTACTAACTTGTCCAAGAGCATTTTTAACAGCATCAGATGAAGCACTAGAAACCTTAGAAATTGTGTTTGCATTTGCCTTTTTTAAATCCTTTTTTGACTTCACAACTGATTTTCGTTGAGAAGTGTCTTTTTTATCAACTGTATGTGTCCTAATGGATTTTACATTTGATGATTTTCGACTTGTGTTTTTTTGTTCTTTTTCACTCATTTCTCATTCCTCTTAGAAAAAAATCCCTCAAGGAATGAGGGATTTTTTAAATCTTCTTATAAGCATCAGTACCAACAATTTCAAAAAGTTTAGTATTTTTTGGAATTGGATTTTCAAAAGGTACAGCTATATTATGGTTCGCAATAATTAAGCCCGTTCCTTTTGCTTTTGGTTTTTCAATAAAACGGATAAGGGCAGGTGTCAAATTGACTACTTCTGTTAGTTCTCTAATATCAGTTTTCTTTTGTTTCAACAAAACAATAAAGTCACTATTAGACAATAACTTTCTTCCCTGAGAGCGTTCTAACAAGGTCTCAACGTTTTGTGTGATCCCTGTTGGAATAGCACCATATTTACGAACACGGGCATACAGATCAGTAAAGAATTGTGCCTGATTCTCCGTTTGAAATTGATTCTGCATTTCATCAAAATAAATACGGGTTGTCAGCTTACCTTGATTATTTACGACCTGATTCCAGATATAGTCTTGCACCACCATCAGAGCGAACGATTTTAATTTACCTGTCAGCTTCTTTAAGTTGAAAATAACTACTTTATCTGTAATATCAACGTTTGTTTCAAAAGAAAATACGTTTTGAGAACCTTTAGTATATGATTCGGATTTAAGGGCTAACTGTTTTGCAACTGGTTCAGGTTGTTGTAAAAGAATGTCATGCCAATCTGACAAAGTAGGTGTTCGATCTGTAATTTTCTCATAACAAAGACGAGTAACACGGTCAATCATTGAGAAATCTTCATCAGTTACTTCTGATAAAATATTTTCAAAGAATCCCATGATAAGAGATGCTTTTTGTCCAATAGGATCTAGTCCATCTTCATTAGAGAGAGCATCTTCATCAGGTAGATCCATCAGATTTAGATGTGTATTTGAACCTGGGAGAATATCAATTAGTTGCGCTCCAAATGCACGACCAATATCTGAATATTCATCTTCTGGGTCAACGATAATCACACGATCCTCAGGATATTTTAGAATTGTTGGAATAACTTCATTAGCTTTTACAAATACCGATTTACCTGATCCTGATGACCCTAAAACAACTCCTGATGCAGTATTTAGATCCCGTTGACGATCAAGTGTTATAACGTTATTTGAGAGCTGATTTTGCCCGTAGTAAATAGCTGTAGGGCTATCAGATTGTAAGTCTGTATTAGTGAATGGAATTTGAGTAGCAATATTAGCAGTCGTCATATCTCGTAGATAGTTACGCTTAATATCAAGATACGCTTTACCAATCGGTAGGATTGTATTTAACGCTTCTTCTTGATGATAATTTACTACATCAAAATCTAAAACGTGTTTCCGTCCAACTTGTTTTACACGGTTAATATAATCTGCCAATTGTTCTTCTGTATCAGCTTTTAGCATCACGCAGATTACACCAGAGAAAATCTTTTGGTCATTATCTTCGATTTCAGTTTTCCATTTAAGAGCTTCTTCTGTCGTTTGTTTAGCAACACCAGAAGATGCTAATTCTCCTGAAACTCCACCTTTAAAGGCTTGTTTTTGAGATTTAACCATATCCATTTTCGCTTTTGCTTCAATGGTATTAATTTCTCGCAATGTTTCGCCAATATTATGTGGAATTACCTGAATATTAATAACCATTTCAATTCCAATATCTGTTAGGCTTTTAATCAAGCGATCATTAAGAAATGATGGATAATGACGAATATATAGAACTGATGCAAACTTATCATCTAACATGAATTGATCTTGTTTAAACCAAATTCTATTAGGCGCAATGAATGATTTTGTAGTTAATCCTGAAATGCGAACATCATTATAATCAACATCTAAATAAGGATTACCACGTAAGATATCACCAAAGATATTTAATCGTTCTGATCCATTTAAAGGCTTGATATTAATATCAACCGTTTTAAATTGTTCAGTCAAATTGTTCTCGATATCTTTTAATTTTGAGTATGCTGTTTTAATATCGTGTGAATCAGTTGAAACCGTGATGAATTTTTTAACTTGAAAATTCTTCTGATCGGTTGCAAACCGTGAAGCAATCATTTTATTGTACTCGCTTCTCAAATCGTCATTTTTATCACCTGTCAACTCATAAGTGATCTTATCCAACATATTTGACGGAATCGGACGGTTTAGGATTGTTAATTGATATACATTATCTGAATCAAACCCATTCAGGCACTCAGCGTAATTATCAATAATATCAATCTTATCATCTTCTGTAACTGTTAAGTAGTTAGCATCTCCTAATTCCCATGTCTTAGAATAATACTCTCCTGTTATGTGCATCATTCCATCTTCAAACAATGAAGTATATTTAATTGTATTTTGTGAGCTAGGTTTCATTGCATTTTGCAATTGTTTAGCCCTTGCTTTTTCTGCCTTACTCAAAGGTGTCTTGTTCGTTCCATTCGTGGACACCTTTTTCTTGCGTAAATTTAAGATCATTTAAGTCCTCACTTTCAAATTCTGTCATGTATGATCTTTCTTGTATGGTAAACTTAAATTTCAAAATATCTTTTACAATTGTTTCTTTCTCCAATCCATATAGGACAAAGGGAGGGCAAATAATAATTAATGATAGATACATTAGAATATCTGGTAAACCAAGTAAGGAAATCACAACTGATAATCCTACTCCTAAAGATAATCCAATAATCATTAAAAACATTCTAAAATTCATGCCACCACTTTTAAAAGAACTCAATGGTTTTAGAAATTCAGATCCTAGTTTATTCATGTATATTCCTTTCTAGCTTAGTTTACTTGTAGTAATGATTTTGCCATTCTTTGTGAACCAAATAGCATAACCAAGAATACAATACATTTACCTAAATAAGTAAATCCAGCTACAAAGTCACCTAGCCATGATCCTTTATCAATAGTGATAAGAGAATCTGCATTAATTCCCGACCAAACCACAAATAGTAGAACGATCACAACTCCTTGTAAAGCAATAGCTCCACAGCGTTTAAAGAAGCCAATTGCAATATCTCGTGTTCCATCATTCATAAAGAACGCTACAATAATAGGAGCGATTCCTTTGAGAAGATACATCTCAATAAACCTTAATAGTGTAATAAGGTTAGTAGAAAGTACGGTTATACCTCCTACAAGAGTACACAAGATATTTACAAAGATTTTAATGAAGAAGTTTCCCTTTTTCCCGTTTTCCCACTTGAAAACATCTGCAACTGAGGTAGACCCCACAAGGTGAGCCATAGCGTTACAGACCCAGATAATAGCATCAAATATTTTTGCTGAATTATAACATAAGAACAAAGCTATAACGTATTTGATGCCAATTTCAAGAAACAATCTCCATGTGACATCTCCTCCTTGATTCCTGATAAACTTATACCAAGAAGCCATTTCCAAAAAGAAGAGTATCAGAATAATCAATACCCCTATTGCCATTAGTGCTTTATTAGCACTTTCAACAGCAGTATTTGCACCTGGGCTATACTCTGATAAACCTTTCTGCATGTTATTTATAATATCTTTCATGTCTTTCCTTTTTACTATAAATAAAAACCCCTTTTCAGGAGTTTTTGCTAGTTATCATTTGATAGCTTGTAACGAAGATTAATAGATGATAATACAACAGCGACTATCACAATAAGAGTTACATCAAATTCAAGATGAATAAAGAAGTTTATTGAGTTTGTTTTCAAAAAATCTGATCCTAAAATAAATTCAACTATATTCTTTAATATCGGAACTGATGATATATCATTGATTTTAAAAATTGAAATAATTGCTGAAACTATTAAAGCAATACCAATTTTTGAAACAATCCAAACAACAAATAATGTAATGACCATTAGTATTAAATCCTTTAGAAAAAGGAATAGAATAAATGGTGCTGAAATAATTAATGTGAACAACTTTAAAAGACCTCTCAAAATAGAAGGTTTTGATTTTGTATAAGTTGTTTCTTCAACTATTTCCAGTCTATCATCATTGTTGTAATTCATCTATTATCCTCCTTAAAATACCTTAAAATAATGTATTTTAGAACGAGATAGCTCCTAAAGCTGATACAATGGCTGCTGTAATCCCTGGAATTAGCACAGTCAAAGCACCACCTGAAATCATAGAAGTCATACCTTGATCCATCTGTTGTGGGTTCTGATTTTTTCTTCCTGAGAAGTAATCAAAAGCACCAGTAAGAAGCCAACCTAGAGCTACTACTGTTAAAATAGCCCCTAATCCTGTAATAACTTTTGTTGCAATTTGCATAGTTTTATCTCCTAAATTATTTGTTAGTTAAAATTGTCCTAATTAGTTGTTTTTTTTCTTTAAAACAGGTAAACTAGATAATAGACCAAGAGCACCTAAAATAGACAAGGGTAGCGTACTTTGTGCGCCTGTTGATGGTAATTCATCACTTGTATATTCAGCAGATTTTGGTGTTTCTGTTGATCCTGTTTTAGTGTTTTTGGGTTGTGTTGCCGGTGCTTTGTAAGTGCCGGTTTTTTTTGGTGTTGCATCTGCAGGTGTTGGTGTTTCAGCAGGCACTACTGGATCTACAGTTGGTGTTGGTTCTGTAGGTGTTGGTGTTGCATCTGCAGGTTTTGGTGTTTCAGTAGGGGCTACTGGATCTACAGTTGGTGTTGGTTCTGTAGGTTTTGGTGTTTCAGTAGGGGCTACTGGATCTGCTGTTGGTGTTGCATTTGTAATTTTTGGTGTTTCAGTAGGAGCTGTTTCTACCGTTGTGGGTGTCAATACCGTTGGTGTTGGTGTTGTTGGTTTTAACACTACAGCAGGTGCAGTTTCTACCGTTGTTGGTGTTTCAATAGTTGTATTTTCTTGCGCCTGAGCGGATTGAAAACTTGCTAATGTTGAGACACTTAGTAAAACTAGATATTTTTTCATATCTTTCCTCTCTTTTCTTTTTTCTTTTTTCGTGCTGTTTATAGCTTGGTAACAGCGAACTCCTCTAGCTGTTTTTAAAAAACTTTATACGCTCTTTTGAGTGTGCTTGAATGAAGTAGCCCGGTCTATCAATGGATAGATATACGCTAAATTCCCTTTCTCCCTATCCGTAGGCTAACTGATCGGAATTTAGGTTTGTATTCAGTTTTCAAAGGTCTAATTATTTAAGGTTTACCACCTTATCAATCAATAGAATTTTTCTGTTGATTGATAAGGCAATAATTCCTTTCTTTATAATCATATTGTACCACTACTAAATACATTTGTCAATATATTTGTAAATATATTTATAATTATATTTACTTTTTTTGTGCTTGAATTATAAAATTTTAGCAAAAAAGGCTGATTTATTGATAAAACAGCCTTGACATAAAAACTTATTAAAGTTAAAATACAAATGCTGAATAATCAAAGTGGCTTTTTGATATTCGGTTTGGCAGACATTCCCGTGTCTGCCTTTAATTTTTGTTTTAACAGCTTCTTTATATTTATTCTAATTTAATAGTTTAAAATTAAAGTTATTATACATTTATTTAGTGTATAGCGCAAGTAAAAGATCATTACAAAAACATTACAATTGCTCAATCATTGTATCTAAAAATGCAGAATCGGAAGTAAATCCTTTTTGTCGAGCAATTTCTGTTAATTTAGATCGGTTACTAGGCTTAAGCGTAAATTGAAATTGTTTCTTTTTCTCTTTTTCAATAGCACTAATATTACTTAAGAAATCTGATTCAGCAACTGCTGTTTCTTTTTTTTCCTCAATAGTTTCTTTTACCGCCTGAGCGATCTTAGTATTTTTGCTTTCAAATGCCATATATTTATTCTCCTCTCTCTACACCTATCTTATCATTTATAATTTTATTTGTAAATATAAATATAAACCTATTTAATATCTTTATCTAAACATTTTTTCATATTGTTAAATGCTAGATTTGTTTCTTTAAAGAATTTTAAATGACTGTTGTATTGGCTATCTTTTTCCATTTCGCTAATAGGTAACATTTCTAAAGTCGTCTTGTTAAATAACTCTTTCTCAGAGAACAATGAAACAACCTCAGGATCTCCCTGAATGACCTCTAAAAGCTCTTTAGATGATTTTGTATTATGCTTAATCATATTAGCCAAGAATACCAACTTAGCTGTAACATAAGATTCTCTAGTAGCATAATCAATACACTCTTTTTTAAACTGTTCAAGACGAGTGCTTAAATCAAATTTTGCATTATAGCCATATTGAGATGGAATAATTGGACTAAAAAGAACATGACTTACTACAGTAGCATTTTTAGTCGCAATTGAAAAATCTGGACGACAATCAATAATTACATAATCATACTGATCTAATTTTTTTGCTTCATAATTATCTGACAGCCACATATAAAGGAGCATATTTTTATTCGGGTTTGATTCTAATTGAGATTCAACCTGATCTAATTGCATATACCCAGGGATAATACTGATATTTTCTTTAATATCAATAATATCAACTTCCCCACCTACAAAAATATTTTTAACTGTATTTGTAGTGTTATAGATCTTATATGTTTGTGTTAAATTACATTGCAAATCAAAATCAAGCATCAGTACCTTATATCCTTGATCTGCCAACCATTCTCCATAGTTATATGCCAGAGTTGTTTTCCCAACCCCTCCTTTAATTGCTACAAAACTACAAATTTTCATACTTTTTTCTCTTTCTTATCAATCTTTGTCTGTTGAAATTTTTAATTCAGTTTCTTTTAGATACTTAAGATATGCTTTCTTATCTTCTTCATTCCATTCTTCATCTAAGTCAATTTCATCATTGTCTGTCACAGATTTCTTATTGTTTTTTTTGAGATATTCAAGATATGCTTTCTTATCTTCTTCGTTCCAATCTTCATTCAAGTCAATTTCAATTTGTTTTGTCATTGTTATATTCTCCATTTTAAAAAATTTCATTTTGTTTAACTAGAATATCGAGCAATTCCCCGATAGGCATTTTCTTATGTTTGGTCATTTCTAAAGTCTTTAGACTATCTTCATACTCTTTTAGTTCTTTTTGATAATCTTCTTCATCTTCTTCGCTCCAATAACCATCAACAATTCTTTCTGGTTCATCAGCAAATAAATAATCTGTTACAAATTCCACTTGATATTCCTCAAACCAAGAATAAATAGCAAATACAGGTAAATCACTGCCAAATTCTAAAACATCTTGCGTAACTTCATTTATCAGTTCTTCACTATCATAACTAACAGTGTATTTCATATATTTCCCTTTCCTCTTTGCTTCTTTTTTATTAAGTATAACACTATAAAATACATTTGTCAATACATTTATAGTTATTTTTATAATTATATTT
>OBZH01001699.1_pt1 | contig 11609 bp, 9 predicted proteins | sample 1476881 | NCBI WGS metagenome assembly OBZH01 (sample SAMEA2580230, study PRJEB22360) | human gut metagenome | biome: human gut; feature: human-associated habitat; material: faeces | place: Denmark | collected 2008/2010 | reverse complement strand
GTAAAGATCTACCGCCTCCATTTTTATTTTCCGTCCTTCGTCCAGACGCGCAAGCTTTAGTAGATCCTCTACCAGAAGTCCCATCCGGGTGGCTTCTGACTCGATCCGCCCCATAACTTCTTCCACCCGCTCGGGGGGGACCCCGCCCATTCTGTACAGTTCCCCGTATCCGCGGATGGCTGCTAAGGGGGTGCGTAACTCGTGAGAAGCATCAGAAACAAACTGGCGGACTTTTTGCTCGTTACGCTTTTGAGTAACAATAGTTTCTTCAATCCGAGAAAGCATAAAGTTGAGCGCAGAAGCCAGCGAAAGCACTTCTCCGGCACGCACCTGGGATAAATCAATACGTTCGTGCAGGTCCCCGGAGGCGATTTTCCCGGCAACCTCCTCCATTTGCCGCAGAGGGCGCAGGGAGACTTGCACTAATACATAGGCTAAAACCCCGCCGACCAAAATAATGATGAGCGAAGTGCCCAGAACGTTAATCCCGGTAGCGGTAACTGTTTGGGTAACGGTTTGCAGCGGCAGCGCCACTATTAAGGTCCCGGTGATCTTGGGGGTTTGGTCGCTACGAATTGGCAGCATAATGGCGCGCCAAGATGAAGAGGATTCGCCTGCGATCGTAAAGGGCTTTTCCCACTTGATGTCGCGGGAACGCTCTGCCAGCTCTAGAGCTTTAGAGTCTGGGCGTCCTCTATCTACCGCCGCGGCAGAAGAGGTAGCTTCGGCTACCTGTCCGGCGTAGTTGACTCTCACAAAATAATTGGTGGGCTGATTGCCTTGGAAAGTTCCTTTATCTAGTAGATCTACTAAATCGTTAGTTTTTATCCGCGAGGCGGTAGCCTTCAGATTGGAATCTATCTGCGCGGTCAAATGTGAATGCAAGATCCCGAGCATGGCGGCTGGCAGAGGCGGCCCCAGTTCCGCCCAGCCCGCCAGCCAGCAGTGCCATGATAACCAGCACTAAACGCCAGGTGAGCGGGATTCGTTGCCAATAGGTACGGTGCTGCTTGCTGTCTTTTGGCGCCGGATTATCCGTAGAAAACTGCTCTGCTTTACCGGGGACTTCTGGGGTCATTAGTGCTTTCCGGTGCGAATCATGTAGCCGATGCCCCGGCGGGTGGTGATGATATCTCCACATGACCCCGGCACATCTAGTTTGCGTCGCAGATAGGAAATATACGATTCCACAATCGCCGCTTCGCCGTTCCAGTCGTATTCCCACACGTGGTCGAGGATTTGGGCTTTCGAAACTACTCGCCCTTCGTTAATCATTAGGTAGCGTAGCAATTTGAATTCGGTAGGGGAGAGGTCGATTACTTGGCCGGCACGCCGGACTTCATGAGCGTCCTCGTCTAAAGCAATATCGGCCACCCGGATGACCGCGTCTTCACCCGCAAGTCCCCGGGTGCGTCGGAGGATTGCGTTAATCCTCGCCACCACTTCCTCTAGCCCGAAAGGTTTGGTTACATAATCGTCCCCACCTACGGTCAGACCCTGGACTTTATCGCTCATGTCGTCTTTTGCGGTCAGGAAAAGAATGGGGGTGGTGAAGCCATTTTCGCGCAGGCGGCGAGTGACAGTGAAGCCGTCCACGTCGGGCAGCATTACGTCTAATACGATCAAATCCGGATCGGTAGATTCGGCCTGTTTTATCGCTTCGGAGCCGTCAGCAGCCGTGAAAACTTCGAATCCGGTATAGCGCAAGGAAGAGGCTAACAAATCGCGGATATTGGGTTCATCGTCTACTACCAGTAGGCGAGCAGTGTCATTAGCAGTCATAGCAGGAATTATTACCCAGAAAACTGGATGATAGCTGAATAGACTCTGGCAGCTAGGTGGGTAAAAGCTTAGGGCGGGCAGGTGTTAATCTCGGCTCTCGACAGGTAGAATCAAGCCAGCAACAACAAGATAACCTGAGGGAAATAGCGTGAATAAAGCGAAAGAACCGCTGGTAGTACATGATCGTCAAACCTTGGAGCGGGTAGAAAGAAATGCCGGAACCGTGGGGCTGGTGGTCACTCGCGGTAACTGGCATCCCGGGCATCAGGCTACTTTTGCTGAGGCCAGCGGGCGGGTAGATACCCTGGTGGCCTCGGTTTATACCGATCCGGTAGGGCCAGCCTTTGAGACTACCTCCGATATGATTAGCGCTACGGATTTAGAGTTAGCGGCGCGCAGTGGGGTAGATATTATTTTCGCGCCCTCAACTGAGGCTTTTTACCCTTTCGGGGCGGCACTAACGGTTTTAGACCCCGGGCAGATCATCCGTAAATATGAAGGTGCCCATCACCCTGAGCAGGCACGCGATCGTCTAACCCAATTGGTGAAGATGTTGGGTATCGTCCGCCCGGACAAAGTGTTTGTCGGGCAGTGCGACGCCCAGTTATTAGCAGCGGTTCGCCTGGTGGTGCGGGATTTGGATATTCCGGTTTCGGTAGAGGTAGTTCCCACTTTCCGGGATTTAGACGGGCTTACGGTGTCGCAAACTACTCTGGCGCTGTCTGCTACCCAGCGCGAGGATGCTACCTACTTCGCGAAAGCCCTATTTGCGGGAGTGCAGGAGGCGGCATCCTCAGGCTCTGGGGCGGCAGTGCTCGCGGCAACCCGGCAAGCTCTGGGGGAAAGCGGTGCCGAAATTGAGTATCTTGATTTGGTCGATCCGATTTCCTTCGAATCCTGGCAGGCAGATGGCCCCAGTACTGCCTGCCTAATCGCGGCGGTAAAGCTAGGTGACATCCGTTTGAGCGATAACCAGTTAGTGGTACTTTCCCGTCCTTAAACCCGGGTTTAAGCTAGCTAGATTGAACCGGTTAACCGCTCATAGCTAACATGGAATGCGTGAGTGAAGCTAATAACCAAAGTGTGCCGGAACAGATTCGTATTCGCGCTGAAAAACGTCAACGCCTGATTGACGATGGTCGTAACCCCTATCCCATCGCAGTACCGATTACCCATACCCTTAGCCAGGTGCGGGAAAAATACCCGAACCTATCCGCTGGGGAAGAAACTGAAGACTTCGTAGGGGTCGCCGGCCGGGTAGTGTTTTCCCGCAATACCGGTAAGCTCTGCTTCGTAACTTTGCAGCAAGGCGATGGCACTCGCTTGCAAGCTATGCTTTCTGCTGCCCAAGTCGGTAAAGATTCCCTAAGTGATTACAAAGCCGATGTAGATCTGGGCGATCACCTGTTTGTTTACGGACGGGTGATCGCTTCCAAACGCGGGGAGCTTTCGGTCATGGCGCAGCCCGGTGAGGACGGACAACCCGCCTGGCAGCTCACTTCCAAATCATTGCGTCCGCTGCCGAAAACTTTTAAGACCGAGGACGGGCAAGAGGTTTCTCTCTCTGAAGACCAGCGAGTACGTCACCGGGAAGTAGATATGATTACCCGGGAAGCTGCTCGAGAAATGGTGCGTACTCGTGCTCAGGTGGTGGCTTCCATGCGCGCAACTTTATCCGGGCAGGACTTTATCGAGGTGGAAACCCCGATGTTGCAAACCCTGCACGGTGGGGCAGCCGCCCGCCCCTTCGTCACTCACATGAACGCCTATGACACTGACCTGTATTTGCGGATCGCCCCGGAATTGTTCTTAAAACGTTGCCTGGTAGGCGGGATCGATCGGGTTTTTGAAATCAACCGCAATTTCCGTAACGAGGGTGCAGATTCCTCGCATTCTCCCGAGTTCACCATGCTTGAGGCGTATCAGGCTTACGGTAATTATCGCCAGATTGCCGAGCTTACCCGCCAACTGGTGCAAAATGCAGCGCAGGCTGCCCTGGGAACTACCATCGCCACTTTGCCGAACGGGGAATCTTATGACCTGGGAGGACAGTGGGAATGGATCGACCTTTATGGTTCCCTATCAGCGGCTTTGGAACAAGAAATCACTCCGCGCACCTCCCGGGAAGAATTGGTGAAACTGGCTAAGGAGCGCGAGATTGAAGTCGAAAAGTTCTATTCCCCTGGCAAAATCGTGGAGCTGCTATGGGAAGAAGAAGTAGGGGATGACCTGTATGCCCCCACTTTCGTAGCGGACTTCCCGGAAGACACCTCCCCGCTGGTGAAATCGCATCCCGAAAAACCTGGACAGGTCCAAAAATGGGATCTGTATGTGCGCGGATTCGAGTTGGCTACCGGCTATTCGGAACTGAACGATCCGGTGATTCAACGCGAGCGGTTTGAAGCGCAATCTCTAGATGCCGCCAACGGCGACCCGGAAGCTATGCAAGTTGATGAAGAATTCTTGCAAGCGATTGAAGCGGGTATGCCGCCAGCTGGAGGCATGGGAATGGGGCTTGACCGCCTGCTGATGGCGATTACTGGACTGGGGATTCGCGAAACCATTACTTTCCCACTGGTAAAACGGATTTAAATAGTCAAGTGCGGTGGAAATCCGCTGACGCCCTCCAAAATTCGTATTTTTAAATAACTAGGGAAGGGGATAATGATGCCCGTAAAAACTACCCATGTGGGTTCACTGCCGCGAACACCGCAGTTGCTAGAAGCCAATAACCTGATGTCTGCCGGGAAAATCAGCCCCCAGCAGTTCGAAGAAATTATCGAACGAGCCTCCGCGGAAGTGGTGGCCAAGCAACGCGAAATCGGGATTGATATTGTCAACGAGGGCGAGTACGGACACGTCACCTCGGGGGCGGTCGACTATGGTGCCTGGTGGAACTATTCGTTCTCTCGCCTGGGGGGACTTACCCAAACCGATGAGGATCGTTGGGCAAAAACCGAGGTTATTCGCTCTGAGCCCGGAAAGATCCGCCTCACCACCTTCACTGATCGCCGTGACCGCAACCTATTCCGTGAAGCCTATGAGGATCCGGATTCGGGAGTTCTCGGTAACCGCAACTCCGTAGGTAACCCGGTGATTACTGGTCCGCTTAGCTATATCGGGGCTGACGCTGCTCGCCGGGATGTAAATCTGTTACTCAAAGGGCTGCAAGCTAATGGCCTGGATGCTTCTTCCGGCTTTATCGCCGCCCTTTCGCCCGGATCTTGCGCGCGGGTAGATAACCGTTATTACCGCACCGATGAGGAAGTAGTCTGGGCATGTGCGGATGCGATGCGCCAAGAATATAAGATCATCACCGATGCCGGTCTCACGGTGCAGATTGATGATCCCTCTATCGCTGAATCCTGGGATCAAATCAACCCGGAACCTTCACTAGAGGACTACAAAAAGTTCATCGGGGTGCGCATCGAGGCTCTGAACTGGGCGTTAAAAGATATTCCTACTGAACTTACCCGTTTCCACGTGTGTTGGGGGTCTTGGCACGGTCCACACACTACCGATATTCCCTTCGCCGATATTGTGGAGGACGTGTTGCGGGTCGATGCGAGAGGCTACACTTTCGAGGCCTCTTCGCCGCGCCATGCCCATGAATGGCGTATTTGGCACGAATATCAGTTGCCGGCGGACAAGGTGCTCATCCCCGGCGTGGTATGTCATTCCCCCAATATCGGGGAACATCCCCAGCTGGTAGCCGATAGGTTGTCCCGCTACGTGGCGGCAGTTGGGCCGGAGCGGGTAATCGCTTCTACTGACTGCGGGCTAGGCGGGCGCCTGCATTCCTCAATCGCCTGGGCGAAATTAGAGTCCCTGGTGGCTGGGGCACAGCTGGTTTAAGGCCAGGAGGGTTTCTACCTTGCTGAGACTTTCCGGGGCGGTTAAAGATTACGCTTGGGGATCTCTCCGCGCTATCAGTGATTTCACGGGGATTGATTTTGAGGGGCGGCGAGTGGCCGAACTCTGGTTTGGTGCTCATAAAGGAGCGCAGACTCTGGCGGAAGCGAGTCCCCTTTCGGAAGCAATTGCCGCCGATCCTGCGGGGATGCTAGGGGAAGATGTTTCGGCGCGCTTTGATGGGCAGCTTCCCTTTCTGCTGAAGATAATTGCTCCCGAGCAGCCATTATCTTTACAAGTACATCCGGGAAAACAGCGGGCAGAGGCCGGTTTTCAAGCAGAAGAAGAAGCGGGAATTCCTCTAGATAGTCCGCGGCGAAACTATCGAGATCGTAACCATAAGCCGGAAATGATTTTCGCGCTTACCACTTTCGAGGCCTTCGCTGGGTTTCGCGCGCCGCGTCGGGCTAAAGAGGTATTAGATAATTTGAATGCCCCGCTAGCACGGGAAATGCTAGAAACTTTGCGTGCCTATCCCGGTTATCGTGGTTTACGGGCAGTGGCGCGTAAACTTTTGGCGCCATTAGATGAGGAACGTCGAATTCAAATAGAGGCGGTAATCACCGCTTGTCAAGATCGCTTAGATCGAGGCACTTCCCCCTCTCTGAGGGTAGACCGCCAGGCAGTAGCGCTCGCGCGTACCTATCCTGGTGATCCGGGAGCCGTCTTATCCTTACTGCTTAACCCGGTTACTCTACGGGCGGGGGAGGCGCTATTTATCCCTACCGGCGCGGTGCATGCCTATGTATCGGGATTGGGGATTGAGATCATGTCTGCTTCCGATAATGTGTTGCGTGCCGGACTTACCCCTAAACATATTGATGCCGGTGAGGCCTTGCGGTGTATGGATTTTCACGGTGCGCCCCCGGTACGGATCGCTCCGGAAATGAATGGGCGAGGCACTGGGATCTACTATGCGCCAGTGGATGATTTTGAACTTTCAGTTTCCGAGATAACTGGTGGGGAATGGATTCCGATTCCCGGTTTCGGTCCGCGAATACTATTAGGGGTCTGCGGTGATTTAGAAGTTGGAGTTGGCGGGGAAGTAGAAACTATCTGTACCGGACAAGCATTTTTTGTTTCTGCAGTTGAGGGGACAGTGCGCGTGCGAGGAAACGGAAAACTAGTGCAGGCGGGAGTACCGTAATGGAGATTAAATCTTTTTGGGATAACTCTTGGGTCAGTGCCCTGTCGGGTTATTCTTCTCCTTGCCTTACCTGGTACGGACAGGATCGTATAGAGCTCTCGGGGCAGGTAGTCAATAACTGGGTTACGAAGACTCAAAATCTTTTGGCCGGTGACCTAGCAGCCGAATCTGGCGGGGTTTTAGCTCTGGGATTGGGTCTTTCCTGGCGTGATCTCCTGTGGCGAATCGCCGGGTGGGGGTTAGGGCTCACGGTGAAGAATCTGACAGCTGATGCCCCTGGCAGTAAAGAGATGACAGATCTGATTGCAGATCCGGATCTGGTTGCCTGTGCAATCAGCGACCCGGCGGCCGGCTCTGGCTTTGTGGAAAGCGGAATTGAAACCTACCTTGTCAGCCTGTCTCCGCTGGCTTGGCGTTACCCGGAGGCTTTGCCCGCCGGATTTCTAGACGGTAACCGGGAAGTGCTCGCTCAAGCTGATCAACTACTGTTCCCTTTACCTAGTGAAAACTTTGCGCTGGCAGATACCGATTTTCGGGTAAGCGTAGACGGAAAAGCAACCGCGAATTTTTCCCGCTGGTGTGAACAAAAGGTTCCGGGGCGCCGAATCTTGATCAAAGTACCTGCGGATGCGACTCCACAATCCTTGGCGCTGGTGGTCGGGCAGATTTGGCGTTATCAGGGCGCAGCAGTAGTCCTAGAGCCAAATTGTGGGGAAATCGAGAAAATTTCTTCTGTGGAACATATTGCGGAATTTATTGAACTGAACTGCAGGTAGATAAGATTTCTAATCTTTAATAAGCGCAGATGCTACAAAAAATCTATACCATTTTTTTGGGTGACTTCCCCGAATGACACGCTTGTAGTTTATACTCTTATAGACACCTATTTTTGCGAGGAGATTAATATGTGGAACATTTTTGGCGAGGGATCCATCTCGTCTAATCCGCAATCCTGGCAAATTGGGCAGGATGACCAAGGCCCCCTCTCCTGGCAAGAACAAGCGTTATGTGCCCAAACCGACCCCGAGGCGTTTTTCCCCGAAAAAGGGGGTTCTACTCGGGAAGCCAAAGCGGTTTGTGAGCTCTGCGAGGTTCGCGATGAATGTCTCAGTTATGCCTTAGAAAATGATGAACGCTTCGGAATCTGGGGCGGTCTTTCAGAACGGGAACGGCGCAGATTGCGGCGCAATGTAGGGTAGCCCAGTGGCCTGTGCCTCTGAACCAACCGCTTCCTACCAGCATCCCAGCGTTCAGGTTTTTATCGCCACGCGGGGTCTTACTCCCTACCTGAAACAAACTTTAACCGCGCTGCGTGCATGCCGTTACCCCATAACCTCCCTGGTAGTCGTAGATACTGCCGCTGATACTACCCTCACTCCCGCTCAGCTGCGTCCCTACGCGCCTCTACATTATTCCCAGGTAAAAGCCAATAACTTGGGGCAGGCAGTACGCCTTGCCCGCGCCAACAATCTGGAGGCCGTCGACTATCTGTGGATGCTGCATGATGACTCTGCCCCTGACCCGGAATGTCTGGGGCAACTTGTCCAAGCGTTCGAGAACTCGACTACCCTGGGGATTGCCGGTCCGAAAGCCCTGGATTGGGATAAACCGGAAACGCTGGCCTCGGTAGGTATTCACGCTACTCGGGGCGGCGAGCGCCTTACTCCTTTCGATCCGGGCGAGGTTGACCAGGGGCAATATGACGGTATCAGTGATGTGCTGGCGGTAGGAACCGCAGGACTATTGATAAAAGCCCAGCTTTGGGATCGTTTGCGGGGCACTAACCCTCTGCTAGGAAAATTTACTGAAGGATTAGAACTGGGACGGCGCGCGCGCATGGCTGGCTACCGCGTTTGCCTGGTGCCAGCAGCCCGTATTTACCACGCGCAAGCCGGACTCTTCGGGTTACGCGAATATCTGGAGCATCAAGACTCCGCTAGTGGGATTGCCGATACCAGGAACGAAAATACCGAGGAGAAGCAGGATACAAAGTCTCCCGGAGTAGGCAACCAGGTGGAAACGCCAGTGGATAAGTCCGCGCCGCTAACGGAAAATCTGTTGACAGCGCAGGCGCCCTCATCACCAATGGGGAGCAGGCAGGAGGATCTACAAAAAGAGCCTATCCAAGGGGAAGAGGAAAACGCCACTGAGGATTACGAACAGCTGGAAACTGAAGAGGATGGGCAACTGGCAGAACCGGATGCTCCCGTTCCTCACCAGCCAGTTTACGTTTATGATCCGGTTCCGGTTACCCCACTGGTTCTAGAGGCTCCCCGGGAAAAAGAAAACTCCTATCCGGAGCGGCGCGCCGATAAGTACCTCTATCGTGCCCTAACTATCAGCTCGGTGCTTCTGCCATTATGGCTTTGTTTACTACCTCTAAAATCGCTGATGATAGCCCTGATGTGGGTGCTACGCTCTGCAGGTCAGCGAGCAGCAATAGAGCTCAAGGCGGCGAACCGAGTATGGGGATCGCTAGGGAAAATCCTGGCGGCGCGGCGGATTCAGCGGCGACAATCCCAGATCTCGCGGCGCGAACTTGCCCGCCTGGAAGTACCAGCTAGCAGGGTACGGGAAAACCGGCGTCTGATTCGGCGGGTAGACCGCGAAAGCGGACAGGAAGTGCTCAAACTAGGGACAGTAGCGAAATCCCAGTTGGACAAGGTAACTTGGCGCGCCCAAATCATCGTGTGGCTACTCGCCCTCTTCTTCCTTAGTATTAGTCTTTTCGGGATGCGAGATTTCCTTGGTGGAATGCACGGAGGATTCTGGAGTGTTCTGCCCGGAAGCTGGCATGACTTTTGGATATTGGCAACCAACTCTTGGCGTACTTTTTCTACGGGGATTATCGGCCTCCCGGATCCGATTGCCTATCCGCTGCTGGCTATTACCGCGCCTTTCGCTATTTTCGGCATTGCTCCCACCACCGTATTGCGTTGGTTACTGGTTTTGTCCCCACTGGGCGCGGGAATGGGTGCCTGGCTGGCATCGGCAGCCCTAACCCGAGTAAATTCGGTGCGTGCCCTGATCGCTCTTAGCTGGGGCGCAGCGCTGCCGTTCTTGGTTAGTGTGCAGGCAGGAAATATTGCTGCTGTCCTCGGCCATGTCTTCCTTCCTCTGGCAGTATGGGGAATTATTTCGTTCTTTGAGCTGCGACGTCCCTACCTGCTGGCGGGAGTGCTGGGAACAGAGACTTATCTACCAAACTATTCGCGCCGCCTCCCCGCCGGCCTTGCAGCGCTATCCCTAGTAGTGGTGAGCGCCGCCGCCCCCTGGCTGTGGTTAATTGCGTTAGTGTTCGTACTAGTTTGCAGCCTGAGCGTAACGGTAAAGAAGCATTTACCCTGGCGGCGTAGTTGTGCTTACCTGGGGGGCGGTCTAGCGATACTGGTTCCCGCCTTGGTAACGCTATTACCGTCTTTTATTTGGGCGTTACGTACCCATAGCATGCGAGCATATCTATTCCTGACGCCTTCGGCGCCTACCCCAATAGCAATTCGCTCTCAGCTGCAGCTTTGGGGGCAAACACTATCTGGCGTTCCGTTATATCTTGGAATAGCTGCTCTCAGTTGCGTGGCAATAGCCGCGGGCGGAGCTTTATTTACCGGACGAGAGTTACTGGCCACCCGTATAGCGTGGGCATTTACCCTGGCAAGCGTGGTAATCGGAATGCTTGCGCTGACACAAACAGTGGCTCCCGGACAAAGTCCCTGGCTGCTTTCGGTGTTTTCGGTAGCGCTAATGGGACTACTGGTGTCCACCTCGCTGGGATGGAGTGCGATCCAGCCTCCCAAACGGCTGCGTTACCTGCTGGCAAGCTTAGTTACGCTGGCGCTGGTACTTCCTCTGGCTACCATAGCTACCTGGGCGCTGCCCTCGGCGAATACTCCCTTGCAGGCTGGTTCTGACCGCTCACCAGTCGCGTTTTCGATTTTATCGGCATCGGAAAAACGAACCCGGATGCTGCTGATAGATAAAGACGGGGATCGTTACCAGGTGGCGATGCGCCGGGAAGCCGGACCGGGACTACTGGCCACCAACTGGCAGATTCGAACCCAATCCCCTGCCCAACACACTTCCCCCGAAAGTGGGGTGCTGGCGGCGCTAGTAGCGGGAAATGACCGCCAAGCTGCAACCAAGTGCGCAGATTTAGCGGTAGAACAGTTACTGGTTACTAAGCAAGCCACCGCTGACGGACTGGACTCCAAACTCATCTCTTCCAGCTATTTTCATCCGGTAGCTACCAATGATGATTACAGTGTGTGGCGCCTGGACACTTCCAGTTTTATTCCCGCTCGCTCCGATGCGCGAGTGAGAATCGGTGACGGAAAGCGCCAAGAAACGGTTCCGGCAGCAGTGCTAAGTGCAAAGAAGTCTCTCGCGCCCTCCTCGAAGAAACGTGAGCTTTTACTGGCAGAATCAGCTTCGCCGGCCTGGAAAGCCCAAATAGCTGGGCGGGATCTTCAGGCTCGATCTAAGGGAGGGCTGCAAAGTTTTATTATTCCGGCCGGCGGGTCCGGAAATCTCCAGGTGTACTTGGCTAGTCCAGGACGTTATCTGGTGATAGGACTATTCCTGCTGGTTTACCTCGGTGCTGCAGTCACCTGCCTGCCGTTGGGGGACAGGAGGAAACAAAAATGAAAAAACCCGCCTTTAAATCTGTGGTTTCCCTGTTCTCGGCGCTAGCGATTCTGCTAGCTGCCTTGGCGCTTGCTTTGCTGATTCCCAAAACGCTTCCCGCCACCTCTAGTCCTAATAATCGCGGCCG
>OBZH01001696.1_pt1 | contig 11646 bp, 10 predicted proteins | sample 1476881 | NCBI WGS metagenome assembly OBZH01 (sample SAMEA2580230, study PRJEB22360) | human gut metagenome | biome: human gut; feature: human-associated habitat; material: faeces | place: Denmark | collected 2008/2010 | reverse complement strand
TGCCACGCGCGCGGGCGGGCGGCACGCTACAATTTGCTCTTGCACGCACAGGCACCTGATGGGAGCACCATGGCAAAAGCCACCAACAAAACCGAGGCGAGCCTCGACAAGCCGCTCTTCAGCCTCAGCTACGATCTCTCCGCCCAGCTCACCGACGAGGCAGCGCGCCTGCTCGCCGGCGACAAGACGCGCAACCCCGCAAGCGTCACGAGCTACGCCGTCCTCGTGCTCATCGTGATTGCGGCGCTCGCGCCCGCCACGAAGGGCAACATGCCCCTGCTCGTGGGCATGGTCGTGGTCGAGGTCATCCTATGGGGCCTCGCGGACCGCTGGCCGCAGGTGCAGCTGCGCAGAGATCGTAGCCGCGCGCTCGGCGCGCCGCTCATCCCCGCCGACAAGCGCCGCCGCACGGTGGCCGTCTACGAGGACACCCTCACCGTGACCTCGCCCGACGCCGTCGAGACGCTGCGCATCGCAGACCTGCGCGGCGCCACCCTGGGCAACGAGATGGCCGTCCTCGCGTTTGCGAACGGCAGCTACGTCCTCGTGCCCTCCCGCGCGATGAGCGCTCAGCGCTACCGCGACCTTCTCAAGCACGTGGGCGCCGTCAAGGAGACGGCCAAGAAGTAGCCGCGCGCGGCGACGCGGACACCAACAAGCACCACGAAAAAGGCAGCTGTCATCGCATCATCGCGGTGGCAGCTGCCTTTTTCTGTGACGCCTGGACGCACGCCCGGCATCGAGTTCTCCCTACCCCAGCACGACGCCGAGGATGCCGGGAATCTCGTCCACGATGACGTCGGCGGCGTCCTGAGAGAAGCCAAAGCGCTCCTCGCGCTTGGCGATGACGAACATGCCGGCCGCCTTGCCCGCCGCGATGCCGAACGCGGAATCCTCCACGCAGCAGCACCGGGCCGCCGGAAGCCCAAGGCGCTCCATGGAGTGCAGGTATATCTCTGGGTTCGGCTTGCTCTCGTGGAACTGCTCGCCCGAGACGAACTGCTCGAAGCGGTCGTCGATGCCGCACTGGCCAAGCGCCTCGTGGATGAAGCGCATGGGAGCCGAGGAGGCCAGGGCCACGCGCACGCCGGCGGCGCGCAGGGCATCGAGCGTCTCGGGCACGCCGGGATTCATGATCTGGCCGTAGTTGCGCTCGCAGTTCTTGGTCGCCCAGTCCTCGTAGATGCGCTCGGCGGCCTCGGGCGAGGCGGTCTCGATGCCGTTGCGGGCGAGGACGTCCCGTATCGTGCGCTGGAACGTCTGGTGCGAGACGCCCACCTGTGCGAGGAGCTCCTCCTCGGTGACGTCGAGCCCGTTGGCATGCGAGAACGCCCGGAACTCGCGGAGATAGAGGGCCTCGGAGTCCACGAGCACGCCGTCCATGTCAAAGATGACGGCGTCGAAGCGGCAAGCGTCGTTCGTCTCGGCCATAAGCGTTCCCTTCTGAGAAATGGGGCCGCGCCCGCCGGCACGGCCCCATGGCTAACGTGGGTTGTGGGCGCTACTTCCTGTGCGCGCGATAGTAGGCGATGAGCGCCTGGGTGCTGGCGTCCTGCCGGGCGAGCGCCTCGTCGTCATGGAAGGCGGGCGTGATCTGCTTGGCGAGCTGCTTGCCAAGCTCGACGCCCCACTGGTCGTAGGAGTCAAGGCCCCAGACGGTGCCCTCCACGAACGTGATGTGCTCGTACAGCGCAATGAGCTCGCCGAGCGCGTGCGGGGTGAGAGCCTCGCCGAAGATCGAGGTCGTCGGGCGGTTGCCCTCGAAGCAGCGGGCCGGGACCATCCACTCGGCCGTGCCCTCGGCGCGTACCTCGTCCGCCGTCTTGCCAAAGGCGAGGGCCTTCGTCTGGGCGAGGAAGTTGCCCAGGAACAGCTCGTGGACGTCCTGGCCTCCGTCCTTGGTGGGGTTGGGCGTATTCACGAAGGCGATGAAGTCGGCCGGGATGGGCTTGGTGCCCTGGTGGATGAGCTGATAGAACGCGTGCTGACCGTTCGTGCCAGCCTCGCCCCAGAAGACCTCACCCGTGGCGGACGTGGCGGGCGTGCCGGGCCCGCGCGGGGGGGTGCCGGTGCCGCCGTGAGCTGCTGGAGGTAGGCCGGGAAGCGGTGCAGGTACTGGTTGTACGGCAACACGGCGTGGCTGCCCATGCCGCAGAAGTTGACGTACCAGACGTTCATGAGGCCCATGAGCGCCACGACGTTTCGCTCGAGCGGCGTGTTCTTGAAGTAGTTGTCGACGTCATGGAAGCCGGCGAGGAACTCGGCAAAGCGCTCGGGGCCGAACGCGATGATGAGCGAGAGACCCACGGCGGAGTCAACGGAGTAGCGGCCGCCGACCCAGCTCCAGAAGCCAAAGGCGTTCTCGGGGTCGATGCCAAACTGCTCGACGAGCTCGAGGTTCGTGGAGACAGCGACGAAGTGCTTCTTGATGGCATCGGCGTTCTGGGCGTCAGAGCCATCGATGGCACCCTGCGCCTTCAGCGCGTCGAGCATCCAGGTGCGGGCCTCGCGAGCGTTCGTGATCGTCTCGAGCGTCGTGAACGTCTTGGAGACGATGATGACGAGCGTGGTCTCGGGGTCAAGGCCGCGCGTCTTCTCGGCCATGTCGTTCGGGTCGATGTTGGAGACGAAGCGGCAGTCGATGCCGGCGTCCGCATAGGGCTTGAGCGCCTCGTAGGCCATGACCGGACCGAGGTCCGAGCCACCGATGCCGATGCTCATGACGTGCTCGATGCGCTTGCCCGAGACGCCCTTCCACTCGCCGGAGCGGACGCGCTCGGCAAACGCGTACATGCGGTCGAGAACCTCGTGGACGTCTGCCACGGTGTCCTGGCCGTCGACGACGAACTTGCCGATCTGGTCCTTGGGACGGCGCAGGGCCGTGTGCAGGACGGCGCGGTCCTCGGTGGTGTTGATGTGCTCGCCGCTGAACATGGCGTCGCGCCGCTCCTCGACCTTCACCGCGCGGGCGAGGTCGCACAGCAGCTTGACGGTCTCGTCGGTGACGAGGTCCTTCGAGAGGTCAAAGTGCAGGTCGCTCATGTCGAACGAGAGCTTCTCGACGCGCTTGTCGTCTGCAGCGAAGGCGTCCTTGAGGTTGAAGTGGTCCGCGACGAGCTTGTCGTGGTGGGCCTTGAGGGCCTCCCACTCGGGGGTCTTGGTTGCGTCGACGGGCGCGGGGATGTTCGACATATGTCCTCCTTGGACGATGGCGGCGGCCGTGCGGGCAGGGCCGCCTTCGCATACCAGACTTAAGCGTACCGCAAACGAGTGGCTCCGTGAGCGCTTGGGGCCACAGGCGCCCGAACGGCGAGGGGGGCAGCGCTAGTAGGGCTCGCCCTGGGGCGGGAGCTGCTTGAGTCGCGCCCACATGAGCTGCTTTGCCTTGGGGTCAGACAGGCTCTTCTCGAACCCTCCAAGCGCCAGGACGCGCATGCCCAGGACGCGCACGACGAGGCCGGGGCTGAGCGTGGCGGCATCGAGGCTCTCGAGCTCCACGAGCTCGTCCGCGAACGCCTCGCGGATGGCGGCGGCAGCGGCATCGTCGAGCGCGATGAGCGTGTCAGGGTCAAGCGTGGCGATGGCGAGGCGCAGCGTCCCGGGCACGAGCAGGTAGCCCTCGGCATCGTTCACGGACAGGCCGCCCCAATCCTCGGGCGCGTAGCCCAAGGCGCCCAGCGCCGCGTGCAGGGCCTTGCCGTCCGGCCCCTCAAGCAGCCGGGGCACGGAGCCGTCCGCAGTAGGCACCTCGGGCTCGCCCTTCACGAGCAGCACGTGGGAGAACGCGTTGCCGGTCATGATGACGCCGGCCTGCGCGAGGTCTCCCAGCTCGGCCCTTGCCTTGTCGAGGTATTCCTGACGCACGTCCATCCGGGCTCCCAACCGCATCGCTGCCGACGCGCCCCATGCGCGCGGGCCCCGACGCCACTTCTCTAGCGCGATTCTACCGCCTGTGCGCTGACTACCCGGCAGGAGGCTGGGTATAACCCCAAGCAAAGCCACATGGCCGCAGCCGGCGGCCCACCAAGGGAGGCACCATGGCAACACGCAAGCTCACAGAGGAGACGTTCGACGCCACGATTCGCTCCTCCGAGAAGCCCGTCCTCGTTGACTTCTGGGCCAGCTGGTGCGGGCCATGCCGAGCCCTCGCGCCCGTCGTCGAGGAGATCTCGGACGAGATGTCAGACGAGCTCACCGTCTGCAAGGTGAACGTCGAGAACGACCAGGACCTCGCCATGCGATTCCAGGTCATGTCCATCCCGACGCTCATCCTGTTCAAGGGTGGCAAGCCCGTGCACACCATGGTCGGCAGCGCCCCCAAGGCCCGCCTCGTCAAGGAGCTGCGCGAGCACCTCTAGCGCAAACCGGACCAAAGGGGACGGGTTCGTTTGGTTCCACCCGGCCCGCCCGCCACCGGTGCCTCGCCTACCAGCCGGCAAAGAAGCTGCGACCCCAGCCGCGGTCCTCGCCGTCGCCGAGCTTGATGATCTCCGACGACAGCACGCGTCCGTCCTCGATGTAGATGCGGCCCATGGTGGGGCCGCTCGAGCTGCGGGGGAACGTGGGGCTGCCCGGATTCATGACGAGCGCGCCGTTGCCGAGCGTGTCCCTCTCGGGCACATGCGTGTGGCCAAACACGCCCACGTCGAAGCGCTCGCCCGTGAGGTCCTGGCGATAGTGGCAGACGCAGAACTGGAGGCCCTCGTACTCAAAGCGCACCTTGCGCGTCACCTCGGGGCCGTACTCGCCCGCCCAGTCGTTGTTGCCCAGGCACAGGCGCAGCGGCGCCAGGGCACCGAGCGTCACGAAGTCCTCGTCGGACGTGATGTCACCGGCGTGGACGATGAGGTCGCAGCCGTCCAGCGCATCGAGCACCTCGTTCGAGAGCCTGCCGTGCGTGTCACTCAGAACGTCGATGCGCTTGCCCGCCATGGCTGCCCCCTATCGCCGGATTAACGCGCTCGATTATACCTGCCACGCACATCCGCCCAGGCCGCGCAACAAAAACGGGGCCGACAAGCGCCGGCCCCGGTAGATGCAATGCGTCTGCGCGTTCGTTACAGCCCCAGCGCGCGCTTGAGCTGCACGACGCGGCGACGCGAGACGGAGATCTTCTTGCCCTCGACGCCCTGGATGCCCAGCTGCATCACGCCGCTCGAGACCACTTCGACGTCCTCCACGTACTGCAGGTTCACGATGTAGCCACGGTGAACGCGGAAGAAGCCGTGCGGGGAGAGCTTTGCCTCAAGCTGGGCGAGCGAGATGACGGACAGGTAGCGGTCCGTGTCCGTGTAGATACAGGAGTAGTCGTCCTTGGCCTCGATGTAGCGGATCTGGTCAATGGGAACGAGCACCTTGCGCCCGCCCTTCTCGACCGGAATGCGCTCGGCGGGGGCGGCGGGGGCGGAGTTGCCCTTGCCACGGGCGATGACCTTGTCGAGCGCATGCTCGAGGCGCTCGGTCTCGACGGGCTTCATCAGGTAGTCCACGGCATCGACGTCAAACGCCTCGAGGGCGTATTCGCTGTACGCCGTCACGAAGACGACCGCAGGCGGGTTCTTGAGCTTGTGGAGTGCCTCGGCGAGCTGCATGCCGTTCGTCTTGGGCATGGAGACGTCGAGAAAGAGCACGTCTGGACGACCGTCCATCAGCTTCTCGACGGCGTCGCGGGCGCTCGAGGCCTCGACGATCGCGTCGACGCGACCGGTCTCCTCGAGCAGGAAGCGCAGCTCGGAGCGAGCGGGGGCCTCGTCGTCAACAATCATGGCACGCAGCATACAAGCACATCCTCGTTATTCGTTGTGAGCGGCAGTGTGGGCAAGACGCAGCGTCACACACGTGCCCTCGCCGGGCTTCGACATAATATCGATGCCCGACCCAAAACCATAGAACCTCTCGAGACGCTCTGCAACATTTCTCAAAGCAATCCCGGTTCCCTTTTCATCGCTCGAGCAGCCGGAACCCCGGTTTCCTTCAATGCCATCGCGCAGCATGGCAACCGTCTGCTCGTCCATGCCCAGGCCGTCGTCGGCCACGGCAATGAGCACGTCACCCTCGTCCACGTCCGCGCGAATGTCGATGTGGAGCGGTCCTTCGTCTCGCATGGCATGGCGGACGGCGTTCTCCACGATGGGCTGGACGATGAAGGCCGGCACGAGCACCTCGCCGCAGCCCACACCCACGTGCTCGCGCTCGAGGATGCGGTCCTGGCCAAAGCGAGCGTGCTCGAAGCGCAGGTAGCGACGCGTCTGCTCGAGCTCACGGGCAAGCGGGATCAGCTGGTCCGAGCTCTCGAGCGTCTGACGATAGAACACGGCGAACTCGCGCAGGAGGTTGCGCGCCTGCGCCGGGTCCGTGCGCGTGAGCGCAGCGATCGTGTTGATCGTGTTGAACAAAAAGTGCGGGTTGATCTGAGCCTGCAGAGCCTTTACCTCGGCCTTTGCCGTAAGTTCGGCCTGACGGTCGAGCTCGTGGGTAGAGAGCTGCGTCGAGAGCAGCTGGCCAAAGCCACGCGCGATGGCAAGCTGGCTGCGATCGATGTCTGCCGGCGAGCGATAGTAGAACTTGATGGTGCCGTGGGGGCGGTCCTGCACGTTCAGCGGCACCACGATGCCGCCACGCACAGTACGGGGCAGCTCGGAGGACGCATCGTCACCCTCGCCTCGCGCCTGGAAGAGCCCGAGCTTGCCGCTCTGGAGCACCTCGAGCGTGGCGGCCGTGTGAATGGGGCTGCCAGGCGGGAAGTCCGCGGCAAGCGCGCCCTCGTAGGCAAGCACGCGCTCCGTGTCTGTCATGGCGACGGCGATGGCGGTCGTCTCGGGAAGCAGCAGGCGGCAAACGTCCTGGCAGCTCTGCCTGGTAAGGCCAGAGCGCATGAGGTCGAGCGTCTTTGACGCAAGGCCGAGGATCCGCTCGGTTGCCTGCGAGCTGCGGACGTCGTCGAGTCGCGAGAGGCGACCGTTCAGGCGGTTGGGGCTCAAGCTCCCACTCCTTTCTCGGTGGCAGGCGAGGTGGGGTCGGGGCCCTCGTCTCGCCCGGATGACATCTCGAGGACGGCAGAGGCCAGGCGCTCGTCGTCCCAAATCTCGTCCACGACGCTCGGCCAGAAGCTCAGGAGCCGGGCGTAGTTCTCCGCATTTGCCGCGGCATACGCATAGGCGTCCGCCCGGCCACGCCGCCAGGTCCTCAGGTAGGCCGCCCTCTCGGGCCCCGCGATGGCGCGGGCGAGTGCCGTGCGCGAGATGCGCTCGTCCAGCTCTGCCGTGAGCCACTTTCCCGGATAGGGCATGAGCGAGTCCGCCGTCACCCTGCGAAGGCTGGGGCGGCGCGCGCAAAAGTCAAGCTTGGCGCGCTCGTAGATCCAGCGATAGACGTCTTGCAGGAAACGGTTGGGGGCATCTGGCGTCGTCGGCGGCAGGTGCCTTACGTACCACTGGCGGTCGAACCACATCTCGAAGCCGGCCATCCGCAGGTTCATCAGGTAGTCGAGGTCCTCGCCACGCGTGATCCACGGGTCAAAGGGCACGCGAGAGAACGCCGCTGCGTGCACGGTCATGCAGCCTCCGCACACATAGTTCGAGCGCTTGATCCGCGAACCCTCGAGGGCACCAGACATCCACTCGTTGAACTCACGGCGCTTCGACCACCAGCGCTCCCAGAACTTGGGGCGCGAGACGTCCGCGAGATGGGAGCCGTTCTCGTCCACGAAATGCCCCGTCTTGGCTAGGATCTTGAGGTCCTGACGCGTGAGCCGGCCCAAGCCATACACCGCGTCAACGAGAAAGTCCGGCGAGAGCGCGACCTCGTCGTCATCCATGAAGACGGCGACGTCATGCCCGAGCATCGCGCACGCGACAAGCCCCATGTTGCGAATGGACCCGTAGCCGCGCAGTGACGCAAACTCTCCCGAGAACCCCGGGCAGAGCGTCTCGATGCGCCCCGCGATGAGGCGTGCCTCACCCGAGCCGATGACCAGCGGGTTTAGGTCCGCATGCTCACGGACGATGGCCTGGATGCGAGCGCGCGCCGAGGCCTCGGCCTCTGGCGGCGCCACGAGCAGGACGATGACGCGGATGACGCCGCAGACTTCATCGAGCGAGTCCAGGCAGCGCGCAAGCTCGGGCAGCGGCTCGTCTACGGCCGTCGCGTGATCGTACACGCCGGGCTGTGACGGGTCATTTGCCCAATAGGTAGGTATGACTATGGCGGGATTCATGCTATGCGCCGCCCAAAGGCTCGTGGAGAGGGCCGCCCGCCCAAGGCATGACCCTGCCGAATCCGCCGCGTGGCGGCCCCTCCCCCAATACGTAATGACATTCTACCCCACCGGGGAAAATCCGCCGCTTGCCGAAGCAACTGAGCCAGCATTCATGGCCGGCGATATTTTTCGTAGTTTCGAGGATTTCGTTCACCCCATCGCCTCGCCACGCATCGGCAAACGCTCGCAAACCCATGGCCGCCTCGAACGCAAAAGGGCCCGCCCCAGAGTCTGGGACGGGCCCTTCCTAGCTCAGCGAACTAGATGGCGCTCGTGACTAGGCCTCGTTGTAGAGGGCCTTGAGCTTGAGCAGGTGAGCGTAGCGCTCCATGGCAGCCTGCTCGTTCTCGGCGAAGAGCTCCTTGGCGCGCTCGGGGAACGAACGCGTGAGCGAGGCGTAGCGGGCCTCGTTCATGAGGAACTCCTGGTAGCCGCCAGCCGGCTCCTTGGAGTCGAGCGAGAACTTCTTGCCCTCCGGCGCAGCCGGGTTGAAGCGGAAGAGGTTCCAGTAGCCGCAATCGACGGCCTTCTTCATCTCCTCCTGGCAGTGCATCATGCCGCCCTTCTTGATGGAGTGCATCTCGCAGGGGCTGTAGCCGATGACCAGGGACGGGCCGTCGTAGGCCTCGGCCTCGGTGATGGCCTTGAGCGTCTGCGCGGGGTTGGCACCCATGGCGACCTGGGCGACATAGACGTAGCCGTAGGACATCTCGATCTCGGCGAGGGACTTCTTCTTGGTCACCTTGCCGGCGGCAGCGAACTGCGCGACCTGGCCGAGGTTAGAGGCCTTGGAGGCCTGGCCACCCGTGTTGGAGTAGACCTCGGTGTCGAAGACGAAGACGTTGACGTTGTGGTTGGAAGCCAGGACGTGGTCCAGGCCGCCGAAGCCGATGTCATAGGCCCAGCCGTCGCCGCCGAAGATCCAGAAGGACTTCTTGGTGAGGTAAGCCTTGTCGGCGAGGATCGCCTTGGAAGCGTCGCAGCCGCACTTCTCGAGCTCGGCAACGTAGGCAGCAGCAGCGGTCTTGGAGGCCTCGGCGTCGTTGACGGAGTCGATCCAAGCCTGGCCGGCGGCCTTGAGCTCATCGGACGGACCATCGGCAGCGATGATGTCCTGGGTAGCGGCGATCAGCTTGTGCTGAACGGCCTCATAGCCAACGGCCATGCCCAGACCGTGCTCGGCATTGTCCTCGAACAGGGAGTTGTTCCACGCCGGGCCGTGACCGTCCTTGTCCTTGCAGTAAGGAGCGGTGGCAGCGGGGTTGCCCCAAATGGAGGAGCAGCCGGTGGCGTTGGAAATGAACATGCGGTCGCCGGCGACCTGGGTCACCAGACGTGCATAGGCGGTCTCGGCGCAGCCGGCGCAGGAGCCGGAGAACTCCAGGTAGGGCTGCTTAAACTGGCTGCCCTTGACGTTGGCCGCGATGAGCTCCTTCTTCTCGGAGACGTTCTCGACCATGTAGTCCCAAACGGGCTGCTGGTCCATCTCCTGCTCGGTGGGAACCATCTCGAGGGCGCCCTTGGGGCAGACCTTGACGCAGTTGGTGCAACCCATGCAGTCGAGCGGGGACACAGCCATGGTGAACTTCATGCCCTTGGCCTTGGGGCCCATGGCGTCGAGCGTGCGGGTAGCCTCGGGCGCGGCAGCAGCCTCGTCCTCGGTCATCGCGAACGGACGGATGGTGGCATGCGGGCACACATAGGCGCACTGGTTGCACTGGATGCACTTGGTCTCGTCCCAGTGGGGAACGACCACGGCGACGCCGCGCTTCTCGTATGCGGAGGCGCCCAGCTCAAACTGGCCGTCAGCGCAATCGACGAAGGCGGAAACAGGCAGGCTGTCGCCGTCCATGCGATCGATGGGCTCGAGCAGGTTCTTGACCTGCTGGGCGATAGCGGACTTGGTCTCCTCGGAGAGCTCGACGGGAGCGGCATCCTCGGCGGTAGCCCAGTCGGCCGGAACCTCGAACTTACGGAAGGCGGTAGCGCCAGCATCGATGGCCTTGTGGTTGGCGTCGACGATGGCCTGGCCCTTCTTCATGTAGGACTTAGTGGCGGCGTCCTTCATGTACTGGAGGGCATCCTCGGCAGGCAGGACCTTGGCCAGCGCGAAGAAGGCAGACTGCAGCACGGTGTTCGTGCGCTTGCCCATGCCCACCTTGGCGGCGAGGTCGATGGCGTCGATGAGGTAGACGTTCACGTTGTTCTTGGCGATGTAGCGCTTGGCCACGGCCGGCAGGTGCTCGGCGAACTCCTCGTCGGACCACTGGCAGTTCACGAGGAACGTGCCGCCCGGCTTGACGTCGCGGACCATCTTGAAGCCCTTGACGATGTAGGAGGGGTTGTGGCAGGCCACGAAGTCGGCCTTCGTGACGTAGTACGGCGAGCGAATCGGGGAGTCACCGAAGCGCAGGTGCGAGGTGGTGACGCCGCCGGTCTTCTTGGAGTCGTACTGGAAGTAGGCCTGGACGTACTTGTCCGTGTGGTCGCCGATGATCTTGATGGAGTTCTTGTTGGCGCCAACGGTGCCGTCGCCGCCGAGACCCCAGAACTTGCACTCGATGGTGCTCGGGTCAGCGGTGTTGGGCGCGTCCTCGTCCTCGGGGAGGCTGAGGTGCGTGACATCGTCGTTGATGCCGATGGTGAACTCGCGCTTGGGCTCGTCCTTCTTGAGCTCCTCGAACACGGCGAAGGCAGACGCGGGCGGCGTGTCCTTGCTGCCGAGGCCGTAGCGGCCGCCGGAGACGAGGATGTCGGTCTTGCCGGCCTCGTAGAGGGCAGTTACGACGTCCTGGTAGAGCGGCTCGCCGATGGAGCCCGGCTCCTTGGTGCGGTCCATGACGGCAATCTTCTTGACCGTCTCGGGGAGCACGTCGACGAAGTGCTTGATGGAGAACGGGCGGAACAGGCGGACCTTGACGAGGCCGACCTTCTCGCCGTGGGCGTTCAGGTAGTCGATGACCTCCTCGAGGACGTCGCAGAAGGAGCCCATGCAGACGACCACGCGGTCGGCGTCGGGGGCGCCGTAGTAGTTGAACAGGCCGTAATCAGTGCCGAGCTTGGCATTGATCTTGTTCATGTACTCCTCGACAACGGCGGGCAGCTCGTTGTAGGCCGTGTTGCAGGCCTCGCGGTGCTGGAAGAAGATGTCGCCGTTCTCGTGGGAGCCACGGGCGTGCGGGTGCTCGGGGTTCAGGGCGTGGTCACGGAAGGCCTGGACGGCATCCATGTCCAGCATGTCCTTGAGGTCGTCGAAGTCCCACATGGCGACCTTCTGGATCTCGTGCGAGGTGCGGAAGCCGTCGAAGAAGTTCAGGAACGGCACGCGGCCCTTGATGGCAGCGAGGTGGGCGACGGGCGAGAGGTCCATGACCTCCTGGACGTTGCCC
>OBZH01001684.1_pt1 | contig 11791 bp, 8 predicted proteins | sample 1476881 | NCBI WGS metagenome assembly OBZH01 (sample SAMEA2580230, study PRJEB22360) | human gut metagenome | biome: human gut; feature: human-associated habitat; material: faeces | place: Denmark | collected 2008/2010 | reverse complement strand
TGTCCATGCCGGTGGGCTTCAAGAACTCCACCGACGGCTCCATCAAGGCCGCCGCTGATTCTTGCTATGCCGCAGGATTTGAGCACCACTTCCTATCCATCAATCTTGATGGCCGTGTGATTTCCGCCGAGACCAAAGGCAACCCGGACTGCCATCTGGTGCTGCGCGGCTCCAGCCATGGTCCGAACTATGATGCCGCATCCGTGCGTCAGGCGCTCGAGGATCTGAAAGCATCCAAGGCGTCCGGCCCCAGCCAGCATGGCCTCGTCATTGATGCCGCCCATGGCAACTGCGGCAAGGATGAGAATCGTGAAGCCGGGGTCATCGAAGAGATTGCCGAACGTTTGGCGGCCGGCGAACAGGGCATTACCGGTGTGATGATGGAAAGCTTCCTGGTGGGAGGCCATCAGAAGCCGGCCCCGCTCGATCAACTGGTGTACGGTCAGTCCGTCACCGATTCCTGCGTGCCGTGGGATCGCGCCAACGAGCTTTTGCACACGCTGGCCGACGCCGTCACGACTCGCCGCGCGCTCCATCGCTGACAATCTGGGTTTGTTCCCGTGACACCCTATCCTTGGGAAAGATAGTAATCCAAGGAGAGATGTTATGCAGCAGCAGGATGGCAGCGCCACGGCCACGCACCCGTTGCAGGTCGGCCCGCAGCCGTTGAATACGCCGGAGGAGCTTCGCGCGATTCGTCAGGCCATGGGAGAGGGCAAGAACCCGCTCATCGCCACGGACGTGCCGCGCTGGGAGGACCAGGTAGGTGTCAGCCGCATCATCAACCGCAGGGTGCTGGAGCTTGAGCCGCTGCCCACGCCGGCTCAGGTACTTGCCGAACTTCCTCTGACCGATAAGGCTCAGGAGATTGTCGCCTATTCGCGCGACGAAATTCGTGCATGTCTGTACGGTCAAGATGACCGGCTGCTGGTCATCGTTGGCCCTTGCTCGGTTCATGACCCGCAGGCGGCGCTTGACTATGCTCATCGATTGGCTGCGCTGAAGGATGAGCTCGGCGAGCAGCTGCTTATCGTCATGCGCGTGTACTTCGAAAAGCCACGTACCACCGTCGGGTGGAAGGGCCTGATCAACGATCCGGATATCGACGGCAGCCACAACATCAAGAAGGGCCTGTTGCTGGCGCGCAAGACTTTGCTCGGCGTATTGGATGAGGGCTTGGCCGCTGCCACGGAATTTCTGGAGCCTACTAGCCCGCAGTTCATCTCGGACGCGGTGAGCTGGGGTGCCATCGGCGCGCGCAACACGGAAAGCCAGATTCACCGACAGCTAGCCAGCGGTCTGTCCATGCCGGTGGGCTTCAAGAACGCCACTGATGGCTCGGTCAAGGCCGCCGTGAACGGTTGCTTCGCCGCTGCCCAACAGCACACGTTCTTCGGCATTGACCACTTGGGCCGTGCCTGTGCAGTCGAGACACTCGGCAACCCGGATTGCCATGTGGTATTGCGTGGTTCCGCGTACGGCCCGAACTACGATGCCGAATCCGTGGCTAAGGCCATGGGTGACGTGCGTGCCGAGATGCCCGCCGAATCGGCTGCGTCCCATGGCCTTATCATCGATTGCTCGCATGGCAATTCCGGCAAGGATGAGCATCGACAGGCCGAAGTAGTGCGCAATATCGCCGGTCGAATTGCGGCTGGGGAACAAGGCATCACCGGTATCATGATGGAAAGCTTCATTGAGGGCGGCAATCAGAAGGCCGCGCCACTGGACCAGCTGGTGTACGGCAAGTCGATTACCGACAAATGCATTAGCTGGCCGGACACCGAGGCACTACTGCGCGAACTTGCCGAAGCCGTGGCGACGCGGCGGTGGCACTGAGCCACTTATCCCCCCGCTAGCGGGGGCTGGCTCGCGAAGCGAGACTGGGGGTGGTTTGAGCGAGACACCTTAACGACCACCCCAGTCGACTACGTCGACAGCCCCCCGCCAGCGGGAGCCTGTATGAAAGGAACTTACGTATGGGTATGAAGACCGTGGCTATTATCGGCGCGCTGGACGAGGAAGTGGCGCTGATTGCCAAATCGCTCACGCACGTGACCCACACCGCCAAGGGCAGCCTTGACATCGTCTCCGGCACCGTGGATTCTTTTGGGTCCGACGTGATTAAGGTCGCCGCAACGGTAGGCGGTATGGGGCTGGTCAATGCAGCCGCCACCACGCAGCTGCTGATTGACGAGTTCGCTCCGGATGCCGTGATTTTCACCGGCATTGCCGGCAACCTCAACACCCATCTGCATATCAATGACGTGGTGCTCGGCGGCACCTTGCGCTACCTCGACACCGACATGCGACTCGTGGGCCAGTGGAAGCCCGGCACTGCCGATGCCCCGGTTGAGGAATTCCACTCCGACGACCACCTGCTGGAGGTTGCTGACGCGGCGCTTGCCGAGGCCGGCATCACCCACATCGTGGGTATCATCGCCTCCGGCAATTACTTTGTGGACACGCCTGAAAAGGTCGAGGAAGTCGTCCGTCTTACCGGTGCTGATGCCGTGGAAATGGAAGGTGCCGCAGTGGCCCAGGTGGCCGCCCGCAATGACGTGCCTGCTCTGGTGGTTCGCGCGCTTTCTGACAATGCCGACACCGACTATGAGGTGTTCAAGGAATTCGACATCTCCGAATACGCCGATACCGCCGCCCGTCTCGCCGTCGATATCGTCAAGCGTCTGTAGGGGCGTTAGGCAGTCCGACCCATAAGACGCGTTCACTATGTGAACGCTCTCAAGCCTTCGGCTCATCAGCTGAGCCATACTCAGTGTGCGGCACAGCGATGTGTGGGGGTTCATCGCTGGGGCCACAAGTCATAACCAGTCTTTCTCCCGCATGCCGGTCGCTGTGCTCAATTCTTTGAGCGATGGCAACACTGTCGCGAAGCGTTGAACATGCAATGCATGTGCTGCGTTGAGGTTTATGCGCAGCGTGAGGAGAGAAAAAGGATTATGCCTGCAAGTACAACTGCGGCCGTGACGGAACCCGTGAAGAAGGATTCGGTTCCTGAGATCATCGCCGCTTCGATGGTGGGTACTGCCATCGAGTTCTATGACAACTACTGTTACTCCATCGCAGCCGCCAGCTACTTCGGCGCGATCTTCTTCGCCAACGTCACCAATCCGGCACTGGCTCAGATTATGGCGTTCACCACATTCGCTGTCTCCTTCCTGGCTCGTCCGTTCGGCTCCATGCTGTTCGGTCACTTCGGTGACAAGATGGGCCGCAAGAAGACGCTGGTGATTGCTCTGCTGACCATGGGTATCGCCACCTTCCTGGTGGGCTGCCTGCCCGGTTATGAGCAGGTCGGCGGCGTGTCTGTTGTCATCCTGTGTGTGTGCCGTGCATGCCAGGGTGTGGGCCTCGCCGGCGAATGGTCCGGCGCCGCTCTGGTGGCCACCGAGAACGCTCCGGCTTCCAAGCGCGCCCTTTACGGTTCCTTCCCGAACCTCGGCGCCCCGATCGGCTTCTTCTGCGCGTACGGCCTGAACCTGCTGCTCACCACTCATCTTGGTCAGGAGCAGATGGGCGCCTGGGGCTGGCGTATTCCGTTCCTTGCTTCCGTTGTGCTGGTCATCATCGGCCTCTACGTGCGTGCTCGTATGTCTGAGACTCCGGTGTTCCAGAAGGCTTCCGAAGAAAAGCGCACCTCCAAGCACCCGCTGCGCGACCTGCTGCCGTACTGGAAGGAAGTCGTGCTTGGCACTGTGGCCATGGGCATCACCTACACGCTGTTCTACGTGCTTGGTACTTGGTCGCTGTCTTACGGCGTTAAGGGTTTGGGCTTCCAGCAGAGCGAATACCTGCTGCTGCAAATGGTCTCCGTGGTGTTCTTCGCCATCTTCATCGTGGTTTCCTGCGTGTACGCCGACAAGGTGGGCCGCAAGAAGGTGCTTCTTGCCGTGACTGCCGCCACGCTGGTGTTCAGCTTCTTCACCCCGTTCCTGCTGGTGCACTCCGCCGCACATATTCTCGTGTTCCTCTGCATCGGCTTCGTGCTCATGGGCGGTCTGTTCGGACCTTGCGGTGCTTACCTGCCTGAGCTGTTCCCGGTCCACGTGCGTTACTCCGGCGCTGGCCTGAGCTACAACCTCGCCGCCATCTTCGGTGGCGCGTTCGCCCCGACCATCGCCCAGGCGCTGGTCAACTCCAAGTTCGGCGTTGCCGGTGTGGGTTGGTACATGGCCATCATGGCGGCTCTCGCCCTGCTTGCTCTGTTCCTGATCAAGGAAAGCAAGGACAAGGACTACGAGCTGTAAATCGCTCCCGATATTGTGCTCCCGCTGGCGGGAGCTGTCTGCGGAAGCGGACTGAGGATGGCCGCTGGGATTTTGGTTCCCTGACCGCCCCCAGTCTCACTGCGTTCGACAGCCCCCGCCAGCGGGAGCTTCGCTATATTCGTCCCGCCAAAAATGAACAATAGGCGAACTTACGTAGTTTGGGCACTAAGCTACGTCTTGCACGTTTTACTCTGGAAACCATGGATATCTGGCAGATCATCGTGCTTGTGGTGCTCGCCGCGCTGGTAGTGGCGTGGGTGGCCATTATCGCCTATAACAAGGGCCGTGTTTCCGGGCGTGTGTCCGCGCAGCAGGCTGCAGCATCTGACGAGACCGCACTGTGTCTGTTTGGTGACGATGTTCCCGTACGTCCTACGGAGCGTCGATTGGTTGAAGTGCTGCCCGAAGCGTTAATTGTCACCGACCGCAATGGCCGGGTGCAGTATGCCAGCCCTGGTTCGGTGCCGTTCGGCCTGGTTTCCGGCAACCGGCTCAACTCTCGCGAAGTGGAAGACATTCTGACCCAAGCCGCCACCGACGGCGGTGTGCGAGAGCGCGAAGTGCAGATGCCGGTCAATCGTAGCGTCTTCCCCTCCTCAAACGGCCGGGGGCTTGAAGCGGGGCAGTCGATGCCATCCAACATGCTGTATTTGCGCGTGCGCATTGGCGATATTGGCGATGACCTGTACGCCATCTTTATCAATGACATGTCCGAACAGCGTCGGTTCGAGGCGGTCCGGCGCGACTTTGTTACCAACGTGTCCCACGAGCTGAAAACTCCGGCCGGCGCGATCTCGCTGCTTGCCGAGACTGTGACCGATGCCGCCGACGATCCGGACGCCGTGCGCTATTTCTCCGGTCGTATTTCCAAGGAATCCGCGCGTTTGACCGAATTGGTGCGTCGCCTCATCGATTTGCAGAAGGCGCAATCTTCCGAAGGTAGCGTGATTGATGCCAAGCGCATTTCCGCGCTTGCTGTAGCCCGCGCGGCCATCAATGACAATCAGGTGCAGGCCGATGCCCGCTATATTGATATTCGTCTTAATGTCAACGGCAAACCCGTGCCGATTTCGGCTGGCGAAGGCGATGATGAGCCGAGCGAAACAGAGCTGATGATTATGGCTGATGCGGATGCCATGCAAACCGCTGTCAAGAATCTGGTCGAGAATGCCATTCACTACTCGCCTGAGCACACGACTGTGGCGGTCGGTGTGGGGGAGCGCGATGGCAAAGTGACCATTCGCGTGGTCGATCAGGGTATTGGCATTCCCGAGAAGTCATTGGATCGCGTTTTTGAACGGTTCTACCGCGTCGACCCAGCCCGCTCGCGAGAAACCGGTGGCTCGGGCTTGGGCCTGGCCATTACCAAACATTGCGTGCAGGAGAATGGTGGCCGGATCTCGGTGTGGTCACGCAAGGGCGAGGGCTCCACGTTCACCATCGAGATGCCGGCCGCTCCTGCAGATGAGGAACCTACCGCCGTGCAGGGCGCGTAGCGCGTATCCGCAATTACGTACTTCCAGGAAACAACAGGGTAATGGAGAACTCATGGTTACGATAGTGTCTGATACTTTTGCACCGATGCGTACGGGAACATATCCAAGAAAGGCCACTATGACGCGCATTCTCATCGTCGAAGACGAGGAATCCTACCGCGAGCCGCTGGTGTACCAGCTCACACGCGAGGGGTATGACGTGTCCGCTGCTGCCACCGGTGAGGAAGGTCTGGAGCTGTTCACCAAGGGAGGCATTGACCTGGTGCTGCTTGATCTGATGCTGCCGGGCATCGACGGCACCGCACTGTGCCGCCGTATCCGCGAGCAAAGCCGCGTGCCGATTATCATGCTCACCGCCAAAAGTGCGGAGATTGATAAGGTCGTAGGCCTGGAGATTGGCGCCGATGATTATGTGACCAAGCCGTATTCGTTCCGCGAGCTGCTGGCTCGTATCCGTGCGGTGATGCGCCGCAATCAGGCCACGGCGCAGGCTTCCGGCACGGTGGACGACGATATTCCGCTGATGTGCGGCGACATTGCCATGCAGGTCGGCCAGCACCAGGTCACGGTGCGCGGCGAAACCGTGTTCTTCCCGCTGAAGGAATTCGAGCTGCTCGAATACCTGATGCAGAACAAGGGCCGTGTGATGACCCGGCATCAGCTGATTGACCGCATTTGGGGATCGGATTATGTGGGCGATACCAAGACGCTCGATGTGCACGTCAAGCGCGTGCGCTCCAAAATCGAGGAAGACCCGGCACACCCCAAGTATTTGACCACCGTGCGCGGGCTTGGCTACAAGATCGACGCCCCGGTGGAGTAAAGGGCGTTTGCCGGATGATGAAAGGCGACCTTTCGAGGTCGCCTTTTCGTATGATGGCTTCTTTCCCGTGAAGGGTCAGGGTGATAAAAACTACGTAGCGGTTAGGTGACCCACAAACATCCAACTGTTCATCTTCTGTTTACTGATTTCGGTTTCGAGACCCCAAAACCACCAATAATCTTGTAGTTGTCATGAGTTGACCGGGCAGCAAGAGCCGCCCGCGAATAGTTGATAGAGGGATTAAGAAATAATCATGCAGAAGAACATCCTCATTCGCTCCATTGCCGCCCTGTCCGGCATTGTGATGCTTGCTTCCGTGGCCGCCTGCGGCGATAACACCGCTTCCACGACCGACAGCTCCTCCACTGATTCCGCTTCCAAGACCGCTCCGATTTCCGGTAACTTCCAGGGCGCTGGCGCTTCCTCCCAGCAGTCCGCCGTCGAAGCTTGGATTGCCGGCTTCCAGGGCGCCAACCCGGACGCCAAGATCGCCTACAACCCGTCCGGTTCTGGCGCTGGCGTGCAGACCTTCCTGACCGGTGCCACCGCATGGGCCGGTTCCGACAAGGCCCTCGCCGATGACGAGGTCGAGCAGTCCAAGTCCGTGTGCGCCGATGGCACTGCTTTCGACGTGCCGGTCTACGTCTCCCCGATCGCCGTGATCTTCAACCTCAAGGGTGTCTCCGACGCTGGCAAGCACATCAACATGGATGCTGACACCATCGCCAAGATTTTCGACGGCAAGATCACCAAGTGGAACGATCCGGCCATCGCCGATCAGAACAAGGACCTGAAGCTGCCCGACACCGCCATCACCGTGGTGCACCGCTCCGATAAGTCCGGCACCACCCAGAACTTCGTCTCCTACTTCAAGGACGTCACCCCTGACAACTGGACCTACGACCTCTCCGAGAACTGGCCGAACGAGGTTGGCCAGGGTGCCAAGGGCACTTCTGGCGTGATCTCCACCGTCAAGCAGGCCGACGGCACCATCGGCTACGCTGACTTCTCTCAGGTCGGCGACCTGGGCACCGTGGCCGTCAAGGTCGGCGACAAGTACAACGAGATTTCCGCCGAGGCCGGCTCCAAGGTCATTGGGGATTCCAAGCAGGACGACACCGTTAAGGGTGACAACCGCATCGTCATCAAGATCAACCACGCCACCGAGGCCGAGGGCGCTTACCCGATTGTCCTGGTCTCCTACGACATCGTCTGCCCGGCCTACAAGGACACCAAGCAGGCTGAGTTCGCCAAGGCTTGGCTGACCTACGTGACCTCCGACGAGGGCCAGAAGGCCGCTCAGGATGCCGCCGGCACCGCTCCGCTGCCCTCCTCCCTGAAGTCCGAGATCACCAAGTCCATCGAGGCCATCAAGACCAAGTGATGACGTCGGCCCGCAAGGGTCGTGTGGACTGGACCTGACAACTGAACGATAGACTGTAGTAGTAAGAGCAGTCGCCGCCAACTTTAAGCCGCAGTCGTAAACCATACGGCTGCGGCTTAAAGCGGGTCAGGACCCGAACGGTTTGGCAACGTCACAGACGAAAACCGCACCACTTGAATACTTGATAACCACCCTATATAAGGAGAATCCGTGAGTTCGCAAGACAAAACGGCTGTGCAGCCAGTTGGTGGCAAGACCGCCGACAAGGTGTTTCGCGGTGTGGCATACGCCTGCGGCATCCTGATCCTGGTTGTACTTGCCGCTGTGTTCCTGTTCCTGTTCTTCCGCGCCTGGCCACTCATCGGTGGCGATCAGGCCGCCAACAGCCAGACCGTGTCCAGCTTTACCGGCGGCAAGGCCAGCAGCTTCTGGGGCTACGTGCTCCCGCTGTTGTTCGGTACTGTGCTCGTGTCTTTGCTGGCACTGCTGATTGCCTTCTTCGTGTCCATCGGCATTGCGCTGTTCATTTCGCACTATGCACCTAAGAAGCTCGCCACCGCGCTGAGCTATGTGGTCGATCTGCTGGCTGCCATCCCGTCCGTTATCTACGGTTTGTGGGGCGGCCTGATTCTGGTGCCGGCCATCTACCCGTTCTGGAACTGGGTTGCCAACCACCTGGGCTTCATTCCACTGTTCGAGGGCCCGGCCGCCAACCCGCCGCGCACCGTCGCCACCGTGGCTGTGGTGCTCGCCGTTATGATTTTGCCGATTATCACCTCCATGTCCCGCGATATCTTCATGCAGACCCCACGCCTGCACGAAGAGGCCGCGCTGGCGCTCGGCGCCACCAAGTGGGAGATGATTCGTCTGGCCGTGCTGCCCTTCGGCAAGTCCGGTATCGTGTCCGCCTCCATGCTGGCTCTCGGCCGCGCGCTTGGTGAGACGATGGCCGTGTTGATGATCCTGTCCCCGGGCCTCAACTACTCCATCAAGCTGCTGCAGGCCTCGCAGAACCAGACCATCGCCGCGAATATTGCCGCACAGTACCCTGAAGCCAACGATCTGGGCGTCTCCACGCTGATCGGAACTGGTCTGATTCTGTTCCTGATCACGTTCGTGGTCAACTTCATCGCCCGTAAGCTTACCGAGAAAGCGACTGCGTGATGACTGCTGCTGAGAACACTGAAAAGACTCCGATGGACGGCGCGCCCGAAATCGACTTCGATCGTTTCCGCCCGACCCGTTCCGCCATCCAGCGCCGTAATATCATGGACCACTTCATGTGGGTCCTGATCGCGGTGGCGTTTGTGATCGCCTGCATCCCGCTGATCTCCCTGCTGTGGACCACTATCGTCAACGGCATCAAGCGCCTGAACCTGAACTTCCTGAGCTACAACATGACCGGTGTGGTCGGTGGTAACCAGACCCCGTCCGGTGGTTACGGCGGTGTGCTGCACGCCATCATCGGTACTCTCGAAATCACCGCTGGCGCTATGGTTATCTCCATTCCGATCGGTTTGATGTGCGCCGTGTACCTGGTCGAATACTCGAACCGCGGCAAGCTCGCCACCACGATCTCCCTGCTCGTCGACGTGATGAGCGGCATCCCGTCCATCGTGGCCGGCCTGTTCGCCTTCTCGATGTTCACGATTCTGCTGGGCCCCGGTACCATCAACGGTTTCGAAGGCTCCGTGGCTCTCTCCCTGCTGATGCTGCCCACCGTGGTCAAGTCCAGCGAGGAAATGCTCAAGATCGTGCCGAACGATTTGCGTGAGGCTTCCTTGGCTCTGGGCGTTACCAAGCAGCGCACGATTACCAAGATCGTGCTGCGCACCGCTCTGCCGGGCATCGTCTCCGGTGCCATTCTGGCCATCGCCCGCGTGATTGGTGAGACCGCACCGTTGCTGATGACCGCCGGCTACATCTCCAGCACCAACGTGAACCTGTTCTCCGGCCAGATGACCACCCTGCCGGTGTTCGTCTACCAGGAGTACTCGAAGCTCAGCGCGAACTGCCCGCCCAACGCCGACGCCACCTGCGTGACCACGATTCCGATGGAACGTGCGTGGGCTGCGGCTCTCGTGCTGATCGTCATCGTGCTGCTGCTGAACCTCATTGGCCGAATCGTGGCGAAGGTCTTCGCCGTCAAGACCGAGCGCTAAGCCAGTCGCTAAGCCTAAGCCTTAAGAACACAAGGAAATATAAGGAAACATCATGGGACAACGTATTGACGTCAACCACGAGAACATCTATTACGGCGACTTTCTGGCCGTGGAAGATGTGAACATCAACATCGAGCCGAACAAGGTCACCGCCTTCATCGGCCCGTCCGGCTGCGGCAAGTCCACCGTGCTGCGCACCTTGGACCGTATGCACGAGATCATCCCCGGCGCTCACGTCGAGGGCGAGGTGCTGCTCGAAGGCAAGAACCTGTACGACAAGGACGTGGATCCGGTGGCCGTGCGCCGCGACGTCGGCATGGTCTTCCAGCGCCCGAACCCGTTCCCGACCATGTCCATCCGTGAGAACGTGCTGGCCGGTGTGCGCCTGAACAACCACCACCTGGCCAAGTCCGACGCCGACGATCTGGTCGAGTGGGCTCTGCGCGGTGCCAACCTCTGGGAAGAGGTCAAGGACCGTCTTGACAACCCTGGCATCGGCTTGTCCGGTGGCCAGCAGCAGCGTCTGTGCATCGCCCGCGCCGTGGCCGTCCACCCGCAGGTGCTGCTCATGGATGAGCCCTGCTCCGCCTTGGACCCGATTTCGACCTTGGCTGTCGAGGATCTGATCAACGAGCTCAAGAGCGACTACACCATCGTGATCGTGACCCACAACATGCAGCAGGCCGCCCGTATCGCCGACTACACCGCCTTCTTCAACCTGAAGGCTGTGGGCCAGCCCGGCCACCTCGAGTACTTCGCGGACACCACCACGATGTTCAACAACCCGCAGAACGAAGAAGCCGAGCGCTACATCTCCGGTCGTTTTGGCTGATCCGTGAGCGAAGCGATAGCTGAGCGAAGGTGATGTTGAGTCCGGCCTCCGGCCGGTTCGTAATTGCTGGACCGGAGAAGATTCGTTCCCTGCGCGCAGCGTAGTGGTTTGTGCATAGAAAAAACAGTAAGACCCGTCGTAAGGCGGGTTTTTTGTTTGTTGTTGGGCCAGAGAGATCCGTTATTTGTCGAAAGTCTCAGTAGGCAAGCTGCTTACCGGGACTTTTCGTATCGAGATTTCCTGCATACTATCCTAAATAGTGCCAAAATACCTGCAATGGTTTTTCGGGTCGCCTAATCATAAATGGGTTGCAGGCGTTTTGGGTCTATTTGCGGGGCGAATATCGGCCATCCGCCATAATCCATAAGATTTGCAGGTATTTCAGGTCGATTTATGACGCGAATTTGCAGGTATAAAGACGCCATTAAGTAGATTGCAGGTATTTCGGGCCTATGAAGGAGGCAAATACGGCTCTAAGAAGTCCCTTTATACCTGCAACGCTGCTAACTAGTACCTAAATATCTGCAATAACAAAGGCCGGACTCATTCCGAGCCCGGCCCTAGATAAGTTACGGCTTACGGCAAATCAGCCTAGAACGACGTGATTCACCGCCGTCATCAAACCAACATCACAAAATCGCCATGCACACGAAGTCCAGGATGAACAGTGCGGATACGATCCAGATGATCGGGTGCACTTCCTTGGCCTTGCCCTTGCAGGTCTTCACGATGCAGTACATGATGAAGCCACCGGCGATGCCGTAGGAGATGGAGTAGGAGAAGGCCATGAACACGGCGGCGAAGA
>OBZH01001678.1_pt1 | contig 11834 bp, 14 predicted proteins | sample 1476881 | NCBI WGS metagenome assembly OBZH01 (sample SAMEA2580230, study PRJEB22360) | human gut metagenome | biome: human gut; feature: human-associated habitat; material: faeces | place: Denmark | collected 2008/2010 | reverse complement strand
GAGTAAAGTAAATGTAAAAGCTTTTGAAAAACCATATAAAAATAAAAGATAGAAGTTAAGATATGTTTGGATTTATCCATTGAGATTCCTTTTATGAAGATTCGATTTTAAAAATTTATAGAAAAAATATAGAAGTAAAAACAATCGACAATAAAATAAAAATCTACATAAAAAATCTCCACCTATTCGCCATAAGTGGAGACTTTTTTTATTTAAATTTATTAATCTTCTTTTGCTAAGATTTTTGCAGCCATTTCCTTACCGAAGTCAATTAGTTGTTGTAATTCTTCATTAGTTGCTGCACCTTGGATTTCAAGTTGAGTGTCAAGCACATCGTACTTGCCTTCTTCCATGTATTTTTTTAGAGTCTTTAGGGCTCCACCTGACCATGAGTAGGAACCGAAGATTCCCCAGTAGTTGTTCTTCATTCTTTGGTGAGAAACTTCTGTCAATAGGTAGTTCATTGGTGGGAATAGGTTGTTGTCATAAGAACATGATCCCAAGATAACTCCCTTGTATCTCCAGATGTCAGATAGTAGGTAGGAGTTTGAAGTCTTTGTGATGTCACGAACCTTGACGTTTTTGATTCCACCTTCAGCAAGTCCTCTTGCAACTGCTTCTGCCATTGTTTCTGTGTTTCCGTACATTGATCCGTAGATTACCACACAACCATCAATAGTTTCTTGCTTAGCAAGAGAAGTGTAGATGTCGATGATCTTTTGTGGGTTTTCTCTCCAAATTGGTCCGTGGTCTGGACAAATTAGTTCGATATCAAGACCTTCTAGCTTTTTAAGGGCTCTTAGGGCTTGAGTTGCATACTTACCAACGATATTGATGAAGTATCTTGTAGTTTCTTCTAGGTAGTGTGAATCGTATTCGATTTGATCGTCGAAGATTCCACCGTCAAGTGTTCCAAAACCACCGAAGATGTCTTGTGAGAATAGAGTCTTAGTCGCTTCTTCGTAGGCAACCATAGATTCTGGCCAGTGAACCATTGGAGTCATGTAGAAAGTAAGTTTTCTATTACCAAGTTCAAGAGTTTCGCCTTCCTTAACTTCTATGATGTTGTCTGTAACTTCGTAGAAGTTATTTAGCATAGCAACAGCCTTCTTGTTTGTAACAAGTTTTGCATCTGGATAAATATCCAAGATTGACTGAATTGAAGATGTGTGGTCTGGCTCCATGTGATTGATTACTATGTAATCAATTTTTTCATTTTCTCCAATAATTTCATTGATCTTTTGAATGTAATCGTCAATTGTGTTAACCCTTACTAGGTCGAAAAGTATATTTTTTTCTCCCTTTAATACAAAAGAGTTGTAAGCAACACCCTTTGGTAGTGGCCACATTCCTTCAAATAGTTCTGTCTTCCTATCATTTGTACCTATGAAATAAATATCATCTTTAATAGGCACTGATAATAAATTTTCCATATATCCTCCTTATATTTTCATAAAACAAGGACTTAATTAAGCCTTTGTTCTTCTTATTTAAGATAGTAAATATCACAATAACTTTCTTACCCCATAATCCCAATAAAATTCAGGATTAATATAATTTTAGTAAAACTCTAAAAAGCTGTGTCTCTCGCCCTTCTCCTTGTAGCCAAGAATTTGCTCCATGTTTACATTTTCTGTGGCACGCAAGAGGTTGATGTCCACGTTTTTATTTTCTTTCTTGAGCTCTTCAATGAGGTCTTTTATAAAAAATCTCTTGTTGCCAGACTTCTTTTGGGTAACTGTGCAGGCACAGTCAAGAGCAGTAAGGCCAGTTGACTTCATAAACCTAATTATGGCTTCTTCCTTTACAAGATACATGGGCCTAATGAGCTCAAGACCTTCAAAGTTTTTAGACTTTAACTTTGGCATCATTGTCTTGAAGTCGCCAGCATAAATTATATTTAGAAGAACTGTCTCTATGACATCATCAAAGTGATGACCTAGGGCAAGCTTGTTGCAGCCAAGTTCTTGGGCCCTGTTGTATAAGTTGCCACGACGCATCCTTGCGCACATGTAACAAGTTGATCCTCCCTCAGACAATTTTTCTGCAACAGAAAAGACGTCAGAGTCGTGAACCTTAACTGGTATCCCAAGTTTTTCACAGTTGTACTCCAGCCTTTCCCTGTTCTCAGGGAGATAACCTGGATCCATGGCGATGAATTCTAATTCAAAGGGAACCTTGTTGTGCTTCTTGAGTTCTTGCAAGAGCTTGGCAAGAGTTAGGGAGTCCTTGCCTCCTGATATAGCAACAGCAATCTTGTCGCCAGGGCTAATCATTTCATAATTGTTGATTCCCTTGACGAATTTTTTATAAATATCTCTCCTATAAGTTTTTATTAGGGACCTCTCTATGTCCACAATACTTTTAACTTTTTCCAAAAAATTTCACCTTTACCAATCTGTTTTTATTATAGCATAGTTATTTACTTATTGATAAGAAAGTCTAAATCTTTAAGGCTTTCCTAATGAAAATAAAATCCAGGTCAAAAATTTTCTTAAAAATTATAACACAAGAAGTCTTTGATAAAAATATTTTTGGGAATATATAGGCAAAGTTTATTAAATTATAAAAATAAAGGCCTTTGTGATATAATTTATGTAATTAACTAAGGGGAACTAGCTAGGCTAGTTGAAAGAAAAGGAAGTATAAAATGGTAAATTATAATGTAAAGAAAAATTACACTCTGCTTGTGGATTTCTATGAGCTGACAATGGCAAATGGATTTTTTAAGGAAGGACTAAGGGACAAGACTGTCATCTTCGACATGTTCTTTAGAGAGGTGCCTGACAATGGAGAGTACACAATTGTTGCAGGCCTTGAACAACTTATCGAGTATATGGAAAATCTTCACTTCTCTGATGAAGACATAGACTTTTTAAGAGAAAAAGGAATTTTTGACGAAGAATTTTTAACTTACTTAAGAGATTTTGAATTTAAATGTGACGTTTGGGCAATGCCAGAGGGAACACTTGCCTTCCCTGGCGAACCACTATTAACAGTAAGGGGTCCAGCAATCCAAGCACAAATGCTTGAAACTATGGTCCTACTTACAATTAACCACCAATCCATGATTGCAACTAAGGCATCAAGAATTGTTAAGCAAGCCAAGGGCAGACCAGTTGTTGAGTTTGGATCAAGAAGGGCCCAAGGATATTCTGCTGCCAACCTTGGAGCAAGAGCAGCCTACATTGGTGGCTGTGCAGGTACAGCCAACACCTTGACAGACAAGATGTTTGGAGTGCCAGCCCTTGGAACAATGGCCCACTCCTGGGTTCAAATGTTTGACACAGAACTAGAAGCCTTTAGGGCCTTTGCAAGAGTCTATCCAGACAACTGCCTACTTCTTGTTGACACTTACGACACCCTAAAAGAAGGTGTGCCTAATGCAATCAAGGTCTTTGATGAAGAAGTTGTACCTCGTGGATTTAGACCTAAGGGAATAAGGATTGACTCTGGAGATATCACTTACATCTCCAACAAGGCGAGAAAGATGCTTGATGATGCAGGCTATGAAGATGTTCAAATTATGGCATCCAACTCCTTAGACGAGTACACAATTAGGACAATCCTCCACCAAGGAGCAAAGCTTGACTCCTTTGGAGTTGGTGAAAGACTAATCACATCAAAGTCATCACCAGTTTTTGGTGGAGTTTATAAACTTGTTGCCACAGAAGATGAAAATGGAAAAATAACTCCAAAGATTAAAATTTCTGAAAACGTGGCAAAAATTACTACACCAGGCTTTAAGGAACTTTACAGGTTCTATGAAAATGAAACAGGCAAGGCCATGGGTGACGTCATTGCCCTAAGAGATGAAGAAATCCCTAAGGACAATTACGAAGTCTTCCACCCAATTTACACTTGGAAGAGAAAGACTCTTACTGACTACACAGTTAAGAAGGTCCTTGTCCAAATTTATGACAAGGGAGAGCTTGTTTACAAGATGCCAAGCCTTGATGAAATAAGACAAAGGGCCAAGGACCAACTTGATACCCTTTGGGAAGAAACAAAGAGGCTTGACAATCCAAATGAATACATTGTTGACTTGTCAGAAGAACTTTGGCAACTAAAGGACAACTTATTAAAGAAGCACGGGAAAAATTAAAATAAAAGAGAGGGAAGTTATATGCAGTATTACGGAAATGTTTTTAGACCACCAAGTGAGGCTAGGTCATTAATAGTTCAAGCTACAGTGGGTTGCTCTCACAACGACTGTACTTTTTGCTACATGTACAAGGAAGATGATTTTAGGATAAGATCCCTTGAAGACATAAAAAAAGACTTAATAGAAATGGAGATTACTTTGAAAGGATCTTCTTGGCAGATGGGGACGCCCTAGTATTAAAGACAGAAGACCTTCTTGAAATCCTAAGGACAATAAAAAAATATTATCCCAATGTAAAGAGGGTTTCTTCCTATGCAACTGCCCAAGATATAAATAGGAAGTCCCTAGAAGAATTAAAAGAACTTAGGGCTGAAGGACTTGAGATGCTTTATATTGGTTTCGAAACAGGAGACGAAGAGCTCCTAAAGGAAATTAATAAGGGCGTGACTTATGAAGAATATGTGACTGCTATGAAGAAGGCAAAGGAAGCTGGCTTTACTACTTCTATAACAATCATTGCAGGTCTAGGTGGAGTAGAGGGCATGGAGAGAAATGCCATTGGAACTGCCAAACTAATTTCAGAAACTAAGCCAGACTTCTTGGGTTATCTTACAATGAGGATCTATAAGAATACTCCTCTTTATGAAGACTATGTAAATGGCAAGTTCAAGATGCCAGATGCCGGTCAAATCCTTGAAGAGATGAAAATATTCTTGGAACACGTGGACTCTGAAGGCACAGTGTTTAGGTCCAACCACGCTTCCAACTACGTTCTACTTGCAGGAACTTTAAACCAAGACAGGGAAGGTCTAATAAGTGCAATAGAAAAAACTTTAAAGAAAAAGTCTTTTAGACCTGATGTATTGAGAGGATTTTAAAATTGAAAGACAAGAATTTTGAAAGCATGGACGAAGGGCAAAGGCTAAAAAATTTAAAAAAAGACCTGGACTCTGGAGTCATTTCCTTTGAAGAAAAGACTGAAGAGACCTCCCTTGCCCTAAATCCTGTTAGGTACCTAATCCCACTTGAGAGGGATCCCAATAAAAAGGAGAAACTTGACATTGACTACAAGAAGAAGGAAGGACCTAGTGACAAGAATTTCGAAATTATTATAGAGCTAAATCCAGAAGGTCATGAAGTTAAGAAGAAGGGAAGGTCGTCAAGGCTTCCTGCCCCTCACAGGGTTCATTATCTTCAAAGGACAAAGAGAGAAAAGCCCAAGATAGATAAGGGTTCAATCTTTTATGACTACCTAGAGATTTACTTAAACAGAACAAAAAACATAGAGAAAAAATTTTTTGAAGACTACTTTAGAATGTAGCTTCAAGGAAAGAGGAAAAAATGGAAGAAAAAAGAGAATTAAAAGAAAAAAATATCCCGTCAAAATTGACCTTTAAGACAGATGTCTACAAGAAAATATTTTTGACAGGTTTGGCCCTTTTATTTGTGGCATACTTATTTATAAACTCCAGGTCAATATTTTCAGGCCTTGGAGTCTTACTTGGAATTTGCGCTCCCTTTATATTGGGAGGAGTCATTGCCTTTATAATGAAAATACCCCTAAACTTGTTAGAGGAAAAAGTTTTTGACAAGATAAAAAATGAAAAATTTCAAAAGCACAAGAGGACAATATCCATTGCCCTATCCTTTATAGTGATAATCCTAGTTTTCTTTATCATTACGGCAGTAATTGTCCCGCAACTAATCAATTCCTTTAACGAACTCAGGAAGTCCCTTCCAAGTTTCTTGCAAATGGCAATTGATAAGACAAGAGAGATTCCTTATCTCAATAATTATTCTGATAAGCTCCAAGCTGAGTACGACAATTTGTCTTGGAATGAAATTTTTAATAGGGTCAAGGGCTTCGTCAAGTCAGATGAAAATTCATCCCACATACTAAACTCTGCACTTTCTACTGCGTCAAGTATCCTAGGTGGCTTGGTTTCCTTATTCCTTGCCCTTATCACATCAATTTACATCCTTGCAGACAAGGAAAGACTGGGCTACCAAGCAACAAGAATTTGCTACTCATGTTTTAACAACAAGGTCGCAAATAAAATCTTACACGTCGCCCACTTATTACATGAAAACTTCTTTGGTTTCATCAGGGGACAGCTTACAGTTTCAACCTTTATAGGTGTGGCAACTTTTATTGCTTGCTTAATTTTAAGGATGCCAAATGCAGCCACAATTGGTGTAATAGTTGGAGTGACAGACCTTATTCCAATTATTGGCCCCTTCCTTGGTGGTGCCATGGCCTTTGTCATGATTGTAATCGAAGACCCAACAAAGGGCCTCATCTTTATAGCCTTGGTTATAATCTTGCAACAAGTTGAGTCAAACCTAGTTTACCCAAAACTTGTGGGAAATGAAGTTGGACTTCCATCTCTTTGGACTCTTATGGCAATAACGATAGGTGGTTCACTCTTTGGAGTAGTGGGCATGTGGGGTTTCATACCACTTGCATCAACAATCTACGCCCTTATAAAAGAGTACACTGAGTACAAGATCAATGAAAAGAACTTAGACTTAAGAATGAAAAAAATATAAACAAAAAAGACTTCTCATTTCACAGTGAGAAGTCTTTCTTTATGCAAAAAATTATATCTTATTTAGATTTTTTCTTTGTAGTTTTCTTTGACTTAGAAGATTTTTTGTCATCATCTTTTTCGTCATCATCTTTCTTGGAATTTTCTTCTGCTTCCATGATGTTGCCTTCGCAGAATAAGTAAGTCCTCATTTGTTCGTCCCAACCTTCTTGGTTGCGGCGAAGCCATTCAAGTGTCATCATTGCGTGTTCAATTTCTTCTTCGGCATTGTGCCACATGATTTCCTTGAGTTCCTTGTCGTCAGTAACTGCGACTCTTTGGTAGTACCAGTCAACTGCTTCGATTTCTTCTTTTAGAGAGTTAATTGCTCTTACAATTTCCCTTTGCTTCTTTGTCATTTCACTAGCGGGTTCATGATAATCGTTAGCCATAATAAGCTCCTTTACAATTAAAAAACGTTAATTACTTTCAAATTAATTATAGCACTAACGCTTTATCAAAGGAATGAATTTTTCAAAGTTCCTCTTTTTGGGTATAATAGTCATAGTTGAAAAATTAGAAAGCAAGCAAATTGAAAATAAAATTTTCAAAGACACTAAAGAATATTGATTAAAGGAGAGATTGTTAATGATTGAATTTAAAAATGTCAGTAAGATCTATCCCGGTAATCAGGTTGCAGCTGAAAATATAAATTTAAAATTCAAAGATGGAGAATTTATATGTTTTATTGGAGCCAGTGGATCGGGCAAGACTACCTGTATGAGGATGATAAACAGGATGAACGAAATCACATCAGGCGAGATCCTCATTAACGGAGTTAGCATCAAAGATATGGATGCTGTTGATCTTAGGAGACAAATTGGATATGTAATCCAACAAATTGGGCTCTTGCCCCACATGACAGTTTACGACAACATAGTTTTGGTTCCAAGACTTTTGAAGTGGGATGAAGAAAAATTAAGACCAATTGCAGAGAACTTAATAGAAAAAGTTGACCTGCCACTTTCTTACTTAGATAAATACCCATCAGAATTATCTGGTGGCCAACAACAGAGAATTGGTGTAATAAGAGCCTTGGCAGCAGACCAAGACATAATCCTCATGGACGAACCCTTCGGTGCACTTGACCCAATAACAAGGGACGCCCTACAAAAACTTGTGAAGAGACTTCAAAGAGAAATGGGAAAGACAATAGTCTTTGTATCCCACGATATGGATGAAGCCCTTTCACTTGCAGATAGGATAGTCATCATGAAAAAGGGTCACGTTGAACAATTTGACACACCAGAAAATATACTTAAAAATCCGAAATCAAAATACGTAGAAGAAATGCTGGGCCAAGAAAAGATGAACGAGGCCAAGACTTCCTACAAGACTGTTGAGACAATAATGCTTAAGAATCCAGTTTCTCTAACAAGTGACAGGTCAACTTACGATGCCCTTACCCTTATGAGGAACAAGAGAGTCGATACAATTTTTGTTACAGATGAGGAAGGTCACCTACTTGGAGCAGTGGGTATGTTTGACATAGGAAAATTTGGTAAACACATAAAAACTCTTGACGAAGTCATGGACAAGGTCTATGCCATAGATAAGGACACAGTTATCATGAATGCCATTCGTGATGTCTATAATCTTGATATAAAGAACCTTCCAGTAGTTGACGATGAAAACAAACTAGTGGGCCTTGTTACCAGGGCATCAGTAGTTGATACAATCTACAACAACCTCTGGGAAAATGAAGAAGAGGAAGAAGTTGAAGAAATCTATGAAGATGACAATTTGTCTGAACTAATGAAGGATGCATCAGGTGAGTCACCTAAGAAAATAGGTGATAAAAATGATTGATTTTTTACTAGCAAATAGTGGAGAAATATTTTCAAAGTCCATGGAGCACCTTATGATTGCGGCAATTTCTTTGGCACTTGGAATATTAGTGGCAGTCCCTATTGGGATTTTACTAAACAGGTCCAAGCAGGCAGCGAAAATTGTCATGGCAATAGCATCAGTTCTTCAAACAGTTCCATCCTTTGCCCTCTTGGCACTTATGATTCCACTTTTTGGAGTTGGAAAGAAACCAGCCATAGTTTCACTTTTTATCTACTCCTTGCTTCCAATTATGAGGAACACCTATCTTGGTATAGCAGGAGTAAATGAAAACCTAATTGACGCAGCCAAGGGCATGGGTATGACAAGGTCCCAAATACTTTTCAAGGTCCAAATCCCTATGGCCATGCCAGTTATTATGGGTGGTATAAGACTTTCAGGAGTTTACGTCCTTGCCTGGACAACTCTTGCAGCCTATGTAGGAGCAGGTGGACTTGGGGACTTTATCTTCAACGGACTTACTAACGCAATAATGCCAATGGTAGTTTGGGGCACAATCCCAGTTACTCTTATGGCCATAATAGTAGATTTTCTTTTTGGAATCCTAGAAGAAAAACTATCTCCCAACAAGAAAAGTGAGGTGGCATAATGAAAAAAATTAAAACATTTCTTTTAATACTTCTTATACTTCCAATCTTTTTAACATCATGTACCCTACCAGGAATTGGTGGCAACGCCAAGACTAGTGTAGTTGTGGCAACGGGATCCAATACAGAAAGACAGATCATGGGAGAAGTTGTTAAGCAAATGATAGAACACCACAGCGACATAGACGTTTCCCTTATTACCAACTTGTCATCATCTGTCCTAAACCACATAGCCATGTTAAAGGGAGATGTAAACATAGTTGGAGCTATGTACACAGGTACAGCCCTAAGTGGGGAACTTGGCATGGACCCTATCAAGGACCCAAAAGAGGCAGAGAAGGTTGTAATGGATGAATACTACAAGAGGTGGGAGAGATATTGGTACCCATCCTTTGGCTTTGACAACACCTATGCCTTTATGGTTACAAAAAAATTCGCAGAAGAAAATAATCTTAAAAAAGTTTCTGACCTTGAGAAGTTAAAGGAAAATCTCGAAGTTGGAGTTGACACTGCTTGGATAACAAGAGAGGGAGACGGTTACAAGGCCTTCAAAGAAATCTACGGCTTTGACTTTAAGACAGTTTATCCCATGGACATTGGCCTAGTTTACACAGCCCTTGCCAGTGGAGAAATGGACCTAGTCCTTGGATATTCCACAGACGGAAAGATTTCATCCTATGACCTAGTTGTCCTAGAAGATGACAAGAGACTTTTCCCACCTTATGACTGCTCCCCAGTCCTATCAAAGGCAATTGTAGAAAAATATCCAGAGCTTGAGACAATAATGATGAAGCTTGTGGGTCAAATCTCATCAGAAGATATGCAAGAATTAAACCGTCAGGCAGACGAAGACCTGGAGATGCCAGCATTAGTTGCAGAAAATTTCTTGAAAAAGCACAACTACTTTGAAGATGTAAAAGTTGATCCAGAAATGATAAAGGAATACAAGGAAGCAGTGGAAGGAGGAAAAAATGTCTGATGTAATGATTTACTATATGGAGAACGCATCCTATGTCTTTGAACAATTTATTAGACACTTTCTAATTTCCATTTACGGAGTTCTCTTTGCATCAATAGTGGCAATCCCCCTTGGCTTTGCAGTGGCAAGAAAGGGAAAACTTTCAAGACTTACAATAAGCATTGCCAATGTAATGCAGACAATACCATCCCTTGCCATGCTTGCCATCCTCATGTTTTTAATAGGAACGGGCCCAGACACAGTGGTCTTTGCAGTATTCTTATACGCAATCCTTCCAATATTAAAAAACACAGTTGGAGGAATAAATTCAGTGACACCAGAACTTGTCGATGCAGCCAAGGGAATGGGGATGACGAAATTTCAAATAATGAAAAAGGTAGAACTTCCCCTTGCCATATCCATAATCATGGGTGGCATAAGAAATGCCCTTGTCCTTGCCATAGGAGTTACGGCAGTGGGAACCTTCATTGGAGCAGGTGGCCTTGGAGATATAATCACAAGAGGAATCACAGTTGCCAATGGAAGTCCAATAATAATAGCGGGAGCAATCCCAACAGCCCTAATGGCAGTCTTGGCAGACTTTGCCCTTGGAGCCATAGAAAACAAACTTAAACCAAGAACCTTTACAAAGATATAGAATAACAAAAACTGATCTTAGATCTTATTAGAAGGATTTGAGATCAGTTTTTTGTTAGAAAAATAAATTAAAGAAAAGAGAAAAGATTAAGAACTTTACAAATTCGCTTTAAAAAAGTATAATTAAAGCGAAAGTGTAAAGGTGGGTGATAAGATGGAAGCGCTAAAAGAATATTTAAATGAGAATTATTTTATAACTAATAAGGAAGCAGAACAATTGGGCTATGGGCGCCATATACTAGCAAGTATGGCTAAACAAGGAACTTTGGAGAGGGTGAGACCTGGCCTATATCAGATTAATGGCGAATTAACAGATGATTTTCTTTTAATATCTTCAAATAGTAAGAGAGTTATTTTTTCTCATCAAACAGCCCTTTATCTCCATGACTTATCAGATAGGTCTCCGAACGCATTTCATATTTCTGTTCCACAAGCCTATAATGCCAGTCATATAAAGAAGAGATACGACAATCTAAAAATTCATTACGTGAAAAAAGACCTATTCAGCATGGGACTAACAGAGAAGAAAACTACTATGGGTAATGAAGTGCTTGTGTATGACATAGAGAGGACAATTTGCGACATAATAATCGATAAAAAAAACATAGATAAGCAAATTTTTGTTGATGCGATAAATAGATACTTTAAGTCTTCAAAAAAGAATTTAAGGAAACTTATAAAATATAGCAAAGAATTGGGAATTGAAGAAGAAATTAGAAACTATATTGAGGTGCTATCTTGACAAATATTGAAAGTATAAAGGGAAAGATTAGATATTTTTCAAAAAATAATAATTTGAGTTCTCAAGAAATCCTTCAAATGTATTTTTTTGAAAGATTTTTAGAAAGACTTTCTAACTCACCTTACAGAAATAACTTTATTATTAAGGGAGGATTTTTAATTTCTTCCTTAATAGGAATCGCTAACAGAACAACCATGGATATGGATACAACGGTTAAGGGAATTCCATTAAATCAAGAAAGTATTGAAAGAATTGTTGATGAAATATTGAGAACACCTGTAGATGATGGAATAAAATTCGAAATGAAGTCCATAGAATATATAAGAGAAGATGACGATTATGAAAACTT
>OBZH01001662.1_pt1 | contig 11981 bp, 10 predicted proteins | sample 1476881 | NCBI WGS metagenome assembly OBZH01 (sample SAMEA2580230, study PRJEB22360) | human gut metagenome | biome: human gut; feature: human-associated habitat; material: faeces | place: Denmark | collected 2008/2010 | reverse complement strand
GAGGACAACCTCGAGGTGCTTCACCGCTCGGAAAACAGCACGGGCGGCGACTGGGGTCGGCAGGCGACGCTCGACCTCATCAAGGCCCGCATCCGCATCAAGTCGATGAGCTTCATGCGCGGACGCACCTTCCTCAAGAAGTTCGTCATCATCGACGAGGCGCAGAACCTGAGCCCGAAGCAGATGAAGACCCTCATCACGCGCGCGGGCCCCGGCACGAAGATCGTCTGTCTGGGCAACATCGCCCAGATCGATACGCCCTACCTGACGGAAGGCAGCTCCGGCCTCACCTACGTCGTCGAACGCTTCCAGGGCTGGCCGCACGCAGCCACGATCACGCTCACGCGCGGCGAGCGCTCGCGTCTGGCGGACTTCGCGACTGAAGCCCTATAAAAAACTTGCAAGGCTGTGAATTAGGAGTTATCATTCAAGTACATCTTAACTCAAGCCAACATCAGGAAAACGTCTCCGGACGTACTGAAATCACCAAAAGTTAAGCTTGATTCCGGCCACTGTCTGATGCAAGATCCGACATCCGGGAAGAAAAAGGCGTCGAAAGGCGCCTTTTTTGTTGCCTTTTTCCATGCTCACAAGGGAAATCCCTGAAAAATTGACAGCAGTCCAAAGCCTAGCCTATCACGCTATAAAACAATCACTACCCTATACAAATTCCATACATGAGGAATCATCATGAAGGCATGCGACTTAGAGGAAAAAACCAACCACCTTCAAGCTTGCGTTGCGATTGACCTTGGCGCGCGTTACACAGGCACCTTCTCCATCCTGCATAAGTCGAGTCGTCTGCCTTCCAAAGACGACTGTCGCGCCGCAACCTACGTGCTGCCGGAGGACGGCGGCAAGATGACCTATTCTCAACGAAACCGCACTGCTGTCCGACATCGAATTCGCGGAAAGAAGCGTTTTGCACTCGCGCGTCGCATGGCCATGCTCATCATCCGCGAGAAGCTGGCCGCAAAGAGCGTCACGCTCACTTCTTCGGAAACCCGCCGTCTTGCTGAAGCGGTCAGCAGTCTCCTGCGCCGTCGTGGCTACAATCGTCTCGAAACCGAAACCGACAACGACCTGACCGTCCTTGAAAACATCGAGCCTGAAGTGTTTTCCGAGCACGAGATTCTTGGAAAGTATTTTTATGCAGGAACCGATCTCGCCATCCAATGGGAAACACTATCGCAGGATCTGAGCAAAATCTCCTCGCTCCTTGCCGAACGCCTTTCCGAGAAAGACTTCAAGAAGTATCTGACAGGCTTGATTCCCGACGACAAGAACAAGATCAAGCACATCATCAGTGTGTTCAAAATGCTGATCGACGAAGCGGAATCGATCAACATGCAGTGCGTTCTCGGACACAAGCACCGCACTCAGTACCTTTCCGACATTCATGCCGACATGCATCGGGACACCCGTCTGTCAAAGGCTGCTGAGGCTTTCGGCGGCGTGGACCGCCTGTGGCGGCTTCTGGGCAACCTCTCGAATCTTCAGCTTCGCGCCCATCGCTGGTATTTCAACGCTCCCCACCTCTTTGACGATCAGGCACTTGAACCGGCCAGGCTGCAGAAGACGCTGGTACGCGCATTCAAGTATCTTCATTGCCCGCAAGGCGTCGAATCCCGTGCACAGGCCGAACTCGTGAAGGAGCTCGAAGAAGCGGACGACATCATTGACGCACTGTGCACCATCGATCCCGTCCGCACGATTCCGCCCTACGAAAATCAGCAAAACAGACGGCCGCCCTTCGATCAGACGCTGTACCTGTCTCCCGATCTGCTCGACAGGCAGTTCGGACACACCTGGAAATCCTGGGCAGTCGCTTTTGCAAAAGAAGAGCCCCTCCTCGAAGACGGACTTGAGGTTATTCTGGCGCAGACTGACAGGCGCTCCCGCGTGAAGGCCTTAAACAAAAACTGCAGGGATGCTCTGGACTACAAATTCTCCTACGTCCTTCAGCGAGTTCTCGACCGCAGCAAGGCCTGCGACTCATTCTGTCTTCGTGCTCTGGCCGCAGGCGCTGAAGGCTCGCGTCTGACCGTCGCACGCAATGAACTCCAACGTGTGCTTGGAACGCAGCACGTGAACGACTTCCTCAGACTTGCGAAACTCTACTACCGCGAAACCGGTGAAGCCAAAAACGGACTCTGGCTGCAGGAGCACGCCTGCGTGCTCGAGCGGGCGGACATTCATCCGCCCATGAAATCCAAAATCATTAATCAGCTGCTCGGCGCCGTCTTCGGCCTCGATGCCGACTTTGGACGTCTTTTCAAAAACAAGATCTGGAACCGTACCGTCAGCGGCCGCAGTACCGTACGTTCGATGTGCCAAAACATTGAACAGACCCGCAAGGCGCACGGCGGCGAATTCAATCTGCTCTTCAAGCAGGCGACGGCAGGCGCAGAAGGCGTCGCTGAAGACATTGCCAAAACTGTAGCGGCAGTCGGCAAGCTGCGTGAATTCTTCTCGACGATTCCAGAGCTTGACGAATGCACGATCAATCGAGTTGCCAATCCCTATTCACTGGTTCAGCTCTACACGCTTCTGGAAGTAGACAGAGGCGGCTTTTCCTCAGTCTCGGCAGCTGCGCATTTCGAAAACGAATGGCGCATGAAGACCTGGAAGGACGAGACGTGCAGCAGATGCTCGCGTCTGCCTGCTGATGCCGTGCGGCCGTTCGACGGCGTTTTGCGCCGCGTGCTCGATCGCCAGACGAGTGAATTGTCCCGGCAGATCGCTTCCGACTTCTTCGAGCGCATCTCCGGCGAATCCGCACAAATCGATCTAGCCATCGTCATTGAGGAAAACAAGTTTGCATTCAGCGCCTCTCTGGCCGACCTGAAGAAGAACCGTGCCGCCGCCGACAAGGCCAAAGACGCTCTGACGCGTCAGGAGAAACGCTGGCTCTCCAAAAGCGAACGCATCAAAATTGCTGCGCGCGGCCTGTGTGCCTACACGGGCGAAGCGCTCAGCGATGCAGGCGAATTCGATCACATCATTCCTCGTTCCCAAACAACCGCAGCGATGGGAACCGCCTTCAATTCCGAAGCGAACTTGCTCTTCGTTTCGCAAAAAGGCAACCAACAGAAGAAGGACGGGCGCTATTTCCTGACGGATCTGAAAGACAACTATCTGAACAGAATCTTCGGCACCTCGGACAGAAAGCAAATCTCCGAGGAGATCGAGAAGACGGTAGACGAACTCGTGCAGAGCGGACGAATTCGTCATTTTGAGCTTCTGAATCAGAAGCAGCAGGACTGCGTCCGCCACGCTCTGTTTCTTAACGACGCGTCGGAGGCCCGTCAGGCCGTCCTGCGTGAACTGTCCGCCACCAACCGCAGCAAGGTCAATGGAACGCAGGCCTGGTTCGTTCGATCCCTTGTCTCGAAGCTGACCCGCATAACAGCAGACTGGCGAAACAAGCACAACCATACGCTCAACATCAGATCGTGCCGAGTCAACGCTCAAGCCGCCAGCAGCATTCGTATGGCGCTGGGCAAGCTTGCCCCGGACCTCGCCAAGCCTGACATCCAACCGGTTGCCTCCCATTCGATCGACGCGATGTGCGCATACGCGGCCGCCTGCGCGTCCGTGGACTTCTGTTCGTTCGTAGGCGGCAATCCAAGCCATTCGGACCCTGAAAGCTTCACGAACGACAATCAAAGCAATCTGGCTGCCCTCTATCCTGACGCATGCGACGTCAGGTGGGTCAAGAGCTCCTCGCAAAAGGACATCTCCGCCAAAGCCATTTTCAAAGAAGGCATTTTGGCCGAGAATTTCCTGCCTATTCTTGTCAAGCAGGACAAGGTCTACGTCGGCTTCACGCTTCCGTCCGCGTCAGGTGCCGGCGGCAACGCTCTGCCCGTCACTGGCAAAAACCCTCTGCATCTGCTGGAGGTCGCCGGACCGTATCTCGACAAGACGCCCGCCTCGAACTCATCGCAAACTCAGTGCTGCAACATCGTCAAGCAGAAGGCTTTTGCGCTCTTCAACAAGCAGGCTCAGGATCCTGACTCACTGACCAGAGAAGAAACAGAAGCCGCTGCACTTCTCAAGCACCTGCATTACATCACCGAAAGAATTCCTCTCTCGAAGATGCTACTGAACGATACCGGCAACAAGCTTCTGGACGCCGCCAAGCTCAAGAAAAAAATTGATGCGCAGACGCTTTCCTGCACAATCAAGTCAAAGAAAAGCCAGTTCTCAGTAACCGGCACGCTTGCGCTCCCGGCGCAGGTCGAATGGGCCAGGCTCGCAAGTGATCCGTCCCTCGTTCCGCATCTCGGCGATTCCACCAAGACTTTTGACCTCAACGTCTGGATTCGCTCCGTTACGCACCTCAATGCAGGCAGCAAGTGCAGGCACGTTTCCGTAAAGCGCATTGCAAGTCTTCCCGTTGTCAGCAAGGCCTCAGGCGGATTCAGAATCCGACGCACGACAGCAACAGCTCAGGAGGTCTATCAGCTGTACAACATCGCAGGCGCCAAATGCGCAGGCTTCGCATCGAGAAACGGTGAAGTCTCAGACTGGAAACGCCCGCTTCTCAAGAAAGAACTCGTTCATGACAATCTGACGCCGCTCGACGTGGCCGAATACGCCGCCGACGAATCCGTCGGCCTGCTCGACTTCAGATTGGTTGCCGAAGAAAACGACATCACCGTTTACATTGCGCCCGGCACTGCAGATCGACGGTATGTACGACTAGAGCTGCCGTTCCCGACATTGAGAAACTGGCTCACAAATGCTGAAGCAGTCGCTATTCCGGACTCCCCTCTGGGACTGCCGTCAGAGATCATTCTCAAGAAAAGCAAGGCGTTCGCACCGACAGAGCCTGCGAAAGTTGCCAAACTTCTTGGCACACCGCGTTCGCATCTCTTCGTCGAACAGCTCGGTTCGCGCGTGAGGCTTTGGTACATCGTCGAATCGAGCAACTCCGACATGTCACGTGCGTTCAACAGGGCCCAGTCATGAAACACTTGAGCATCTGCAATTTTGGCGATTGCCTGGGAGTCTCAGGCAATCGCCTGACCGTGCGTTCCAAAGAGGGAGAGCTTCAGGAATACTGCCTGACTCACCTCCGTTCCATTTGCATCGCTAAAAATGGCATTTCCATTTCATCCAACCTTGTTCAGGCGTGTGCCGCAAGAGGAATCCGCCTGTACTTTCTGGACTGGACAGGAAAATCCACAGCCTGCATCTCGGGCGAACACCAGCATGCAGTTGTGCAGGTTCGCAAGGCTCAGTTCCGAGCAATCGAGTCAGTTCTTTCTCACTTTCTGAGCAGAGAAATCATTCTTGCAAAATTGAGAAATCAACGTGCCGTACTGCTCTACTTCCAAAAATATCAGGCAAAGGCGTTTCCTGAGAAAGCTGCATTGTTCCACCTCGCCATGGATCGGATTGAACACCTTCACGACCATTTGAAGACGCTTGACCACCTCATGCAGACCGATGAATGGCGAACGGTTCTTCTCGGATACGAAGGACAGGCCGCAGAAGTTTACTGGCGCACTCTGAGAACAAGCGGCCTTCTCCCTTCATCGTTTCAAAAACGTGAGGGCAGAGGCTCCCTTGAAGTGACAAATGCTGCTCTCAACTACGGATACAGCATTCTTGAAAAGTTCTGTTGGTCTGCTTTGGAAAATGCAGGGTTGGAACTCTATGCAGGACTGCTGCACGTCGACCGCCCCGGCAAACCCTCCCTTGTGCTGGACTTCATGGAAGAGTACCGAGCCTGGGTCGTGGACCGAAACATCATCAAGCTCAGAGCGCGTCTGGGAAAGGAAACCAGTCTGACTCCCGATCTCAAAACCGAAATCATCAACGGCATCGATGCAACCATGAGTGCTTTCATTACTCATCGCGGCAAAAAGGTCCGGCTCGAGAACATCATGCAACGTCAAGCATATCGTCTGGCCGGCGCGATGACGGACGGCAAGCGCTACAAGTCGATCAGGTTCAAGTGGTGAAGTCATGAGTCTTTACGTCAAATATCTTGTCTGCTACGACATCTCCAATACCAGAACCCGCTCGAAGTTTTTCGATTTTCTCAAAGACCTCGGACTGACGCCGATTCAAAAATCCGTTTTCTTCGGCGATCTCAAGACTCCGGAGGTACGCTCGTTGAAAGCGGCAGCTGAAAAATGGCGCGACTCCTGCCTGTACTTCCCCTGCCATTTGAAAGTTGAGGACATCAGAAAATGCTTTGGCCTTAAGCACTTCACATACATTGAGCCGCATGAAAACAGAGTCATCTAGCATTCCCGCATCCCTACTGCGACAGTACTGCTTCTGCCCACGCATTCCATTTTTCACGTATGTAAGGCAACTACATCCGCCCCGCGCACCCTGGGTAGAAGCGGGAGTTGCAATGCATCAGAGGATCGAACAACTGCTCAAGCGAAGGGATCTCACCAAGCTCACATCGGGGCGGTCTTACAGACTGAAAACGGAAGTCCCCCTCTATTCTCCGGATGCGCCCTTTCATGGCATCTGCGACGCTGTACTGGAACTTGAAGACGGTACGTACATTCCGCTGGAGATCAAGTCCGGAAACGCTTCCCCGCACACGGGCGAGATCATTCAGCTTTGTGCATACGCCGTTTTGCTTGAACAACTGCATGGCGGCAGGATCGATATCGGCTTCATTCTTTACGAGACCAAATCCAAGCACAAGGAAATTCTCTTCACCGATGCCGTTCGGCGAAAACTCGACTTCTGCGTTGAAGCAATCCAGCGTGACGCAGCCAAAGCACTTGTACCGCAGACTTCGGCCTCGGACGCTCAATGCACGCAGTGTGAATTCATGAATTTTTGCGCGGACAGGCTGTAAGTTTTGAACCTATTCAAGCACCCCTCTTGAGGAATTTGACGCTAAGATAGTGGGCTCACACATGAGGATGAAGCGAACACATGACGGACTTGATTGAAGATCCCGCCGCGCAGGCCGTGCGCAGGCCTCCGCAGAGCATCAACAGCGAACAGTCCATTCTGGGCGGCCTGATGATCGACAACAATGCTCTAGACAGCATCGTCGACATCATTCAGCCCGATGACTTCTACCGCCGCGACCACAAGATCATCTACGAGCACATCGCCGCGATGATCCAGCGCGGCCGTCCCGCCGACTCGCTGACCGTCGCCGAGTCGCTTCGCGATGCAGGCCTCGACACCGATACGGGCGGCTTTGCGTATCTTGCGGAACTCGTCAACAACACGCCCTCCGCTGCCAACATCCGCCGCTACGCCGAAATCGTTCACGACAAGTCCGTTCTGCGACAGCTGATCAGTGCGGGCGACCACATGGTCACGTGCGCGCTGCAGCCCGAAGGACGCGAAACAGCGCAGATCCTCGATGAGGCCGAGCGCATCGTGCTCGCGATCAACGAACGCAATTCTCGCGGCCAGCGCGGCTTCCAGCCCATGGCCACGCTCGTTCGAGAAGTTTCCGAGAAGATCATCGATCTTTACCAGAACCAACAGGGCTCGGAAGTCACAGGCGTGCCGACGGGCTATCCCAATCTCGACAGAGAGCTTGCGGGTCTGCAGCGCGGCGACCTGATCATCATCGCGGGCCGTCCCTCGATGGGCAAGACCTCGTTCGCCATCAACATTGCAGAAAACGTCGGCGTGCGTCAGGAACTGCCCGTCGCCGTCTTCTCTCTCGAAATGGGTGGCGACCAGCTCGCCCAGCGTCTGATCAGCTCCGTCGCCAACATCGACGCCCAGAAGCTCAGGAAGGCGCAACTCGAGGACGAGGAATGGAACGCCTTCTCGAAGGCCGTCCATCGTCTGGAAAACAAGCCCATCTACATCGACGACACGCCCGCCCTGATGATCTCAGAGCTTTCGAGCCGTGCTCGACGTCTGGTCAACCAGACGGGCCCGCTCGGCCTCATCGTCGTCGACTACATTCAGCTGATGACGGGCCGTGCCGGCGTCGACAACCGCTCGACCGAACTGTCTGAAATTTCACGCGGCCTCAAGGCGCTGGCAAAGGAGCTGCACTGCCCGGTCATCGTGCTCTCGCAGCTCAACCGCTCTCTTGAACAGCGAGCCGACAAGCGCCCGATCATGTCCGACCTTCGCGAATCCGGCGCAATCGAACAGGACGCCGACGTCATCATGTTCATTTATCGCGAGGTCGTCTACAACAAGGACACTCCTGACAAGAATCTTGCCGAGATCATCATCGCCAAGCAGCGTAACGGTCCAATCGGTACGCTCCGCATGGTCTTCCGCGGCGGCAACACCCGCTTCGAGCCCTGGGCAGGCGATGTCGGCTATTGGGAAGGCGCACAGTAACCTAAAGAGGAATTTCGAATGCTCGACTGGTTTGCACAAATAGACTGGTTTGCCGTCATCTGCTGGCTGAGTGCCGTTTCGCTGATCATCGCCGGCCTCGCCGGCACCGTCATCCCAGCCATTCCCGGACTTCCGCTGATCGCCGCAGGAGGCGCCCTGATCGGATGGGCAGGCGGTTTCGAACTGATCGGCTGGGGCCCGATCGCGACGCTCGCCGTTCTTGCCATCATCGGCGTCATCGTCGACACTGTGGCGCAGACCGCCGGGGCACAGAAGGCCGGTGCCAGCTCCTACGGCATCTGGGGTTCGGTCATTGGTACCTTCGTCGGTGTCTTCATGGGCGGTCTTGTAGGCATCTTCATCATGCCGCTCGTCGGTGCATTCATCGGCGAGTTCTGGGCCAAACGAGATTATCTTCACGCGGGGCGCGTAGGTGTTGCGACCTGGATCGGCATTGTCGTCGGAACTGCCGTCAAAATCGCTCTGGCATTCACCATGCTCGGGCTGATGATCGTGATGTACTTCGTATAAAAAAGGAGTTGAGCGCGAGCTCAACTCCTTTTTACCCAGACCATGCTTTGCAAAATTTCGCAAAAAATGCTGTTTTTTCGACAGGCGGGGCATTTTCGAAAAAATGCTCCACTGCTTGGCTCCTTTTCCTCTGCGCCGCAGGGTACTGCGGGCGGGGTTACATCTTAACTCAAGCCAGCATCTGCTCTGAAACACAAATCTAGCTTACCTACTGGGACGGTAGGCCCGTTACATCTTAACTCAAGCCAGCATCTGCTCTGAAACGCGTGACGATGGTGGACATCGACGACTACTCGGTTACATCTTAACTCAAGCCAGCATCTGCTCTGAAACTTTCCGTGCCCGGACCTCGGTGGCCGTAGACGACGTTACATCTTAACTCAAGCCAGCATCTGCTCTGAAACCAGAAAGCGACAGGGCTCCGACCGCGAGTCTCTTTTGTTACATCTTAACTCAAGCCAGCATCTGCTCTGAAACTCAGGTTCTTGATCTTGATGGACTCGTCCACGACGTTACATCTTAACTCAAGCCAGCATCTGCTCTGAAACTCCGCGATGCGGTCGACGATGTGGCGGGCGTAGTCAGTTACATCTTAACTCAAGCTAGCATCTGCTCTGAAACCGCGTTCATCGTCAAAATACGGCTCTTCGTCAACCGGTTACATCTTAACTCAAGCCAGCATCTGCTCTGAAACTTCCGTAACAGTTTCGGGTTAATCGATGCATGCAGACCCTCCCGAGATACACGCCTCACATCCGATTCCTGTTCGTCAGGCTGGTGCTTTGCTATCGGCTTCCTCCATCGAAGTCGTTGCCTTCCCCGACTTGCCGAGTTGCTAGTCCTTCCCCTGTTCGGGCGGACAGCGAACTTTCACCGCATAGACACACGTGCCCTGCTAGGCGCACATGACAAAAAGGCCCGCAGTTCTGCGGGCCTTTTTTTGACTTCAAGTCAGTTGAAGCGGAAGCGAATTAGGCTTCGCCAACAACGTGGACCGTGACGTCAGCCGTGATGTCGGTGAGAAGACCGATCGTGATGACGTAGTCGCCGACAGCCTTGATGGCGCCAAGCGGCGTGCGGACCTGGGACTTCTTGATCTGAAGACCGTACTTGGCATCGATGGCTTCGGCGATGTCAGCGTTCGTGACGGAACCGAAGAGACGGCCGTCAACGCCGCACTTGGAAGAGATTTCGATTTCGCCTTCGTTGATCGTGTCGGCGATCTTCTGGGCGGCAGCGATACGCTCGGCACGACGGGCTTCGAATTCGGCGATGGCAGCCTTCGTGGCGCGCTTGGCACGGCCGGTCGGGATCAGGAAGTTGCGGCCGTAGCCATCCTTGACCTTGACGACGTCGCCGAGGTCACCAACGTGAGCAATCTTCTCGAGAAGAATAACCTGCATTTGATATCTCCTTAAATCTGATTACTGGTTGTCGGTGTAGGCGAGGAGAGCGAGGAAGCGGGCACGCTTGATGGCGGTGTCCAACTGACGCTGATAGTGAGCCTTCGTGCCCGTCAGACGAGCCGGCATGATCTTGCCGTTTTCCTGGATGAAGTCCTTGAGCGTGTCGATGTCCTTGTAGTCGATCGTTTCAACGCCTTCGGCCGTAAAGCGGCAGAACTTCTTGCGCTTGAAGAGAGAGTTCTGCTGGTTAGCGCGACGGGGCTTGCCCTTACCCTTGAAAGCCATTTTGTAGCTCCTTAATTTAATTCGGTGATGTGTACGATCAGTTTGGAACTCTTCATCGAGCGCGGCGCCAGAAAGCCTCGGATGTTCACGTCCTGTCCCATCTGAGCCTTGTTCAGGCTCTCGGCCAGAGCGCCGAAGGCGATGGCGGGGAAGTCGTACTCGAGTTTTCTGATTCTGTTCGCTTCGGTCAGTTCGGATCGATGGTGAAAGACACCCTCAAAAACCGGAATGCCCGCCGGCGTGTATCGAACTTCCTCCTTGGAAGTCAACGTGCCGGAAATCTCGATGAGGTTCACTCAGATCTCAGATCGCACAGAAAAATCTGTTCAGTCGAGACTGAATTATTCGGCGGAAGCTTCGGCGGCAGCGGCTTCAGCAGCGGCGACCTTCTTGGCTTCTTCCTTTTCAACAGCCTTCATCATGACGGACGGAGCCGTTTCGGCATGCTTCGTCTTGACGGTGAGGTGACGCAGGATGGCGTCGTTGAAACGGAAGCCGTTTTCGATTTCTTCAATCGTCTCATGGCCGCATTCGATGTTCATGAGAACATAGTGAGCCTTGACGAGCTTTTCGATCGGGTAGGCGAGCTGACGACGGCCCCAGTCTTCGACGCGTTCGATCTTGCCGTTCTGTTCGGCGACAAGGGTCTTGAGGCGTTCGATCATGGCGGGAACCTGTTCGCTCTGATCAGGATGCACGAGAATGCAAAGTTCGTAGTGACGCATTGTTATTGTCTCCTTGCGGATGAAAGCTGCCCGGGCGTCTACTCCGGTGCAGCAAGGACAGAAAGCATGCGATTTTACTCACTTTCTCGGGCTTTCGCCACCCGAAAAGCGGAAAAAATCGCATGCCCGGAAAAAAGATTACTTGAGCTTGCCGCCCGTGCGCTGGCGCACGGATTCATAGAGGCAGATACCCGAGGCGACGGACACGTTCAGGCTCTCGACGGCGCCGGCCATCGGAATGGCGTCGCCCTCGGCGCCGAGCACCCAGGCGAACGCCTTCTTCTGGTCGAATTCGTAGATCGACTTCGTGGCTTCACCGGCAGTACCCACGACGATCACGCCGGCGTCGCGCAGTTCAACGATCGAGGCGGCGAGGTTCGTCACCGTGACGACGGGCACCGTTTCCGCAGCGCCGGCGGCGGCCTTGAGGGCGGCGGGCGACATGTGGGCGGAACGGTCGCGCGGCACGAGTACGCACTGGACGCCGGCGGCGTCGGCGACGCGCAGGCAGGCGCCGAAGTTGCGCGGGTCGGTCACGCCGTCAAGGATCAGGATGAGCGTGTCGTCGGTAATCAGATCGAGCAGTTCATCGAACTCGAGCTGGGCCTGCTTTTCCTCGGCCATCGCAACGATGCCCTGGTGCGGAACGTCGGGAGCCATGCCGTCAAGGCGACGGTTGTCGGCGGTCATCACGCGCCCGCCGGCGGGGATCAGCGAGCTGACG